>PPYE01157852.1_pt1 | contig 321660 bp, 252 predicted proteins | sample 1559881 | NCBI WGS metagenome assembly PPYE01 (sample SAMN08240022, study PRJNA423297) | Human gut metagenome, whole genome shotgun sequencing project.
TTCCGAACCCGGAAGCTAAGGCCTGGCACGGCGATGGTACTGCACCCGACAGGGTGTGGGAGAGTAGCACGCCGCCGCATCACACGTACAGGAAGCCCCTTGGAGCACACGCCCCAAGGGGCTTTCCTCATATCAGGACACCCGCGCGTCGGGGTGTTTCTCGCGTCCTTGGGTCTTAGCGTCTCGGGCCTCCCCCGGTCCGCCGCGCGGACGGCTCCCCCTCAAAGAGGGGAGCCAGAAACCTCTTGGGCCCCGACGGGATACTCCTGCCGGGGCCCAGTGCGTTTTGGGCGGCAACCCGCTGAATACCCGGTAAGATGGCTGAGGTATCAACAAACAGGTCAGGAGGTGACGCGCATGGTGGCGCCAAGCCGTGATGACCGTAGCGTAGATGCATTGGTGAAATCCAAGGCAGTACTTGATGTATTGGCGGAACTGGGACCAAGCACCGCAAAAACCATAAGCGAACGTACTGGTGAACCCGTAAGCTCAACGTATCGTTTGCTGGATAATCTCGCCGCAGTCGGTTGGGTGGAACGCGGCATCAATCGTGGCGAGTATCGGCTTGGCATCGATTGCGTACGTATCGGCGGCCAAATCGAAAGCAGACTGGACATTCAGCAGATCGCTCGCCGTACCTTCCGCGCCCATCGCGGCCAGTTCGGCATCTGGGGTCTGTTCGTTCGGAGGCGATTGCGCACGGTGTGCATCGAGACACGCACCCGTGAGGCGTTGCAAAGCTATGCACAGCTGGTGGGCAATAGCTTGCCTCTGAGCATGAGCGCTCCCTCTCATGTACTGACGGCCTGGCTTCCCCCGGCTCGCTACGAGCAGCTGTTGGAACACTATGCCTATAACAACGAGCTCGGCGGCACATTCTCCACGATGCGTACCACAGCAATGGGACAGGCTCGTCATATACGTGAATGCGGCTTCACCTATGATGTCGGCCAGACCATGGCCGGCTCCGTGACTATCAGCGTACCGGTATTCAATCACGCCGGAGAGATTCAGGCGGCAATCGCCCTGAGTGGCCTTTCCCGCTCCTTGGAACCTGAGCTGGCCTGTCTGGTAGATGGGAAACCGGCAACGGCATCGGCTCAAGACATGGTGCAATTGGTGCAGACTGCCGGCCGCGAGGTGTCGCGAGGCCTTGGATACAGTGGTGATTATCTTGGCCTGAACAGTTGAATACGATGAGTCAGGGATAAGTCAGGGGAAGGAACGTCGACGATGGCGGAAGACAAACGTGAACCGACCCGCGCTTTAGACAAGGCGAGTCGTGTGGTGGACGCATTGGCGGCGGAGAATGGCCTGTCGCCGGCAGATATCGCCGACGCCTGTGATATCCCGCGATCCTCCGTATACCGCGTGCTGGATGGACTGGTCGATGTGGGGTGGGCCGTAACGGATACGGATGGTAACTACTCATTATCACTGGACTGGCTGCGATTGGCTGATGCCGCTCGCACGTCTCGTACCGAATGGCAGCCTGCGATTGCGGTCATGCATGCCATCACCGCGCAAACCGGCATGACCTCATTCCTCAGTGTGGTCTCCGGCACTGAATTGGTATGCGTGGAATGTGCGCAAGGTCATGCCATCGATTCGCTGATCCTGCGCCCGGGCCGCGTGCTGCCTCTACATGCTGGCGCGGCCGGCCGCGTGGCCTTGGCGTATTTCGAGGATGCCGATGTCGAACGCTATCTTGCAGGAGCGCCGTTCCCGGCATATAACGAGAACACGCTGGTCAGTGTGGAACAGTTGCGCGAGGATATTCGCTTGACTCGCGAACGTGGATATGCACTGTCGGATGAGGATGTGACGTTGGGTGTCGGTGCCGTCGGTGTACCGATTGTGGACAACGAGTCCGGTCGCGTGATCGCCAGCCTGTCCGCCGGTGGATTCGTGGACGAAGTGTTAGCCACTCAAGAATCCTTGGCCGCGTTACTGCACGATGGCGTACACGAGATTCAGGCAGCCTGATTCGGCCCGCTAGGCTGTCGGGCTGGACGGTTATGTCCGGTCAGCTATGGCCTTTGCCGGCTACGGTTCTGCTGGTTATGCTTCTGCCCGACTACGCTGCGGTCCGTTACGCTTCGGCCACACGACCCAACGCGATGGCGGTGATCAGCACGTACGCCTCGCGCGGGTCGGTGGCATCCCAGCCGGTGGATTCGGCGGCACGCTTCAAACGGTAGCGGATCGTATTGGGATGTACGTTGAGCTCCTTGGCCGTGGTCTCGAGCGAACCGCCGAACTTCAGGAATGTGGAGACGGTGAGCAGCGTCGGATCATCAGGGCCTGCTGCTGTCAGGCTTCCGTAGACCACGCGGACCAGTTCGTCACGGGCGTCCGCGTCGCCGATCAACGCACGTTCGGGCAGGGCGTCGTCGGTGCGTAACGGGCGCGGCAATGGCTGCACGGTGGCGGCCAGAGCCGGCGCGGCCTGAAGACAGTAAAGCGTGGCCTGAATCGAACGCATCGCGCCATCGGCACCGGTACGCTGCGGACCCAAGGCGATTGGCCGATCGGCGGCGAACGACGGGGCGATGGTATTGCAGATGATTTCCGGCGTGGCCGCACCGACCGGACGAATCAACGCCACTACGGCGGTGCTGTTGCCGATCGGGCGCTTGGCGGTCAGACACACACCGCCGAAATCGGCCACGATTTTCTCGATTTCCTTGGCCGTACGTGCGGCGGACCGGGCAGGGTATCCGGCGATGGCGTAACAATCGAAGTCATGCTCGAAACCGAGGATGGTGAACAGGGACTCCACTCGTTCGTCGGCCAGATGATTGAACAGGCACTCGAACAGCACGGTGCGTACGCGGTTGGTCGCGGTGATGCCGGGTGCGGCCGAATCGGATGAATCGGGCGCACCCGGCATACCGGATGCACCGGACGAATCGGCAACGTCGGCAGCAAGAAGTTCGAGAAAATCTGACATAGTCACTAGTGTAGCGTCGCTGATTGGCGTTGCCTTTCAGCCAAAGACTCTCGCCAATACGTCAGCACCACGAATCCGAATACAAACGCAACCGGCAACATGTGCCGCTCGAAATTATTGGCCGGCGCGGTGATCATCACGCCCATCAGCAGTAGCAGCGGAATATGGGTCATGAGGGTGAGCCAACGTCGGCGAATCACCTCGGCCGCGCCGATCAGCAATGTCATCACCACGTAGAAATTGCCGTGCGTAGGCCAGCCGAGTACGGGAATACCGCCCCATACGCGAGTGAAGCCGGCGATGTGCTCACGCCAGTCATGGTTGTAATCCTTGATCCATGTGGAGTTTTTCTGCACGTAATCGCTGGTCACGTAATAATCCATCGATACGTACGGCTGATCGTTCACATTGAAGTATCCGAAGCATTTGGCCAGCAACGCATCCAGCGCGATGATCGGATTGTCCTTGATGATTTCGAACCATGCCTTGTTGAAATTGGTCATATCCTCGGGCGTAACCGTACGCCACTTGTAGCTGACCTTCTTGGCCTGAATGCCGGAGGATTTCACCGGGTCGGCGTCCTGCTGGGAGTAAGCGTCGGCCATCTGATCGAGATTGAAGACGGGCGCGAGGTTCTTTTTGGCTTCGTCTGAAATGCCGTCCGGATTGCGCTGGGCCACGCGGGCGATCATTTGCAGCTGTACGCCGCGGCTTTCGATTGGGTCGCCGCCGATGATCGCGCCAGAGGAGATGGCGAAGGAGATGCCGCCGTGAATCAGTACGGTGGGGATGAGCAGCGCCACGACGTAAGTCGCCCAGCGCTTGCGGTCGGCGATCAGAGCCAGCACGATTTGTAGGGCGATGATGTACCACGCATATTTCGCGGAAATCAGCATTACCGACGTGGCCAGGATAAAGGCGATGAAACTGTGACGCGGCAAGTGGACGGGCGTGGCGATGGCAGGGGTCTGCGGATGCTTGCGGGTGCCGGCGGGATGCCAGGTCTGGACGAGTTCATACCAGACGCTGAACCACCAGACGAACGAGAACGCGAACAGCGGCGATTTGGTGATGGAGATAGTGGAAAACACGGCCAGCGGGCAGACCATAAAGAACAGCAGAATCAGGAATCGAGCCAATCCTCCGGCCTGTGGGGGAGCGGCGGAATCCGTTGCCGTTTTTCCTATCCAAGGCCGGTTCAGGAATCGATTGGCGGCGGCAGCGCAGCAGAACACGGCGAACAGCGTCTGCAGGGCAGCCAACGTCACGATGCCGGCATCGTTTGAGCCGGTCAGATGCCTCGCAAACGTGACCATCGCGCCATAGAACACAGTGAGTACCACATTGTGCTGGTCGGTCAGATACGTGGGATCGGACGGCCACATGTAGTGCGCAGTGGGGTAGATGTCCATCGGCACGAAGGAGAAGAAGCCGATATAGGGCTGTTTCAGGCCGGTCCACTGGTTCCAGGCCCAGCTGAATTCACGGATCTGTGAGCGGAGGTCCGCACCGAATGCGGCCAGCAGAGTGGTCGGCACCCAGAGCCAGCCGACAAAAAACACCAGCATAAGCTTCCAGAACCGGTTCGTGCCGCGTGTGATCCAGCGGTCCAGAATAGTGACGGTGGACGTGACGATAGCGCGAACGGTACGACGGGTCTTGGCTGGTTGGCTGGCCTGCTGATCGGTGGCGGGCCGTGATGTTTCGCTATTCTGCTGATGTTGACGTAGTCGCTCGCCGGTAGCCCTCGGCAGTATGCGCTGGCCTGCTGCGAATCGCACCATCAGCGTGATGATTCCGAGATATATCAGGAATGACACGACGAATATTGCGGTATTGGCCCAGTTCCAATGGGCGAGGGTGCCGTTCTCCTCGTCCCAGTACAGCGGGCCGACCGCCGTGCACAGTGCAAGCCACAGGCCGGCCAGCACGGCCAGTGTCCAGCGCGCGGCAGCGCCCGCGCGCGCAAGATGCGGGTGGGACTGGCGGCTGGATACGGCGGCAAGCTTCGCGGTGGCTGGTGACGTCATGACAATATATGGTAGCCGCACAGGTCAACGGTTGATATTCGATGTCTGCCGGGCATTGCCATTGTTCGCAAGCCAATACGACGGCCGGGTGCATGCGTGGGTTCGGCGAATGTGGAATTTCCGAAGTTGTGAACGTTAACATGGGCTATGTGGGTGAAAATAGTTGATTTTGCGCGCTTTTCCATGGAATAACGCGGGCATATCGCGCCAAAATCGAGGTAACGTAGTGCCCATGATGATTGCGTTGAAAGCTGCAACGCCACAGCTACCCAGAACTACAGCCGTCGCAGATCATGTGGTCGCCGTGGACGAAACCGATTCGACCAACGCGCTGGCCGTACAGATGATTGGCGACGGGTCGTTGACGTTGCCCGACCACCAGGATGGCGAACTGGCGGTGGCCGTGGTGGCCGCCGACCGGCAGACCGCCGGCCGTGGGCGCAATGGTCACAAGTGGGTCAGTCAGCCCGGCCGTTGCTCGACGATGTCCTATGCCGTGCGCATTCCGCGCGCGATCGCCACCGACGAATCCGTCAATGGCTGGCTGCAGATGATCGCCGGACTGGTCACGCTGGACGCCCTGAACGGCATGATCGAGGAATACGGTGCCGCGCCGAACCAGCCGGACTGCTCGCTGGAACTCAAATGGCCGAACGACGTGTTCTGCCACGGGCTCAAGCTGGGCGGGCTGCTCTCGGAACTGGTGATTCCGCCGTCGTCCGGTACCGGTACTGATGCTGATGCTGATGCCGATGACGACGTCGTCATCGTGTTCGGCGTCGGCCTGAACCTGGCCTTGGGCGCCTGTCGGCTGCCCACGCCGCAATCGACCTCGCTGCAGCTGCATGTCTCCGGGCTGCCGTCGTTCGGCGAGATGCGCGATGCGGTGGCCGAACGTCAGGTCGAGGGCTTCCGCGAGCGGTTGGTGAAGTTCATCGCCGACCCGAAGGGCCAGGCCGAGTCGTTGCGCGAGGAGGTGAAGGCGGTGTGCTGGGCGCGCGGCCGTCAGGTCGAGGCGCACTTCACGGACGGCACCACGCTGACCGGCGAAGCCATCGGCCTCAACGAAGACGCCTCACTGATCCTGAGAACACAAGACGGCACGGACCATACGGTCCGCACCGCCGATGTGGGAGTGCTGTAATAGCCGGCCAGTAGCTAGCTAGTAGCTCAGGTCAGCGACCGAGCTTGGACAGGCCGGCGGCGGCCAGAGAGGCCACCACGGCCTTGATGGCGTCGCCAACCACGAAGCCCATGGAGGCCAGGGCCACGGCGGCGAGCGGCGCACCGGTCAGCGCGGACTGGATGACGAAGCCGAAGGCGTACACCACCACGACGCCGCCGACCAGCACGGCCAGCAGGTAGCGGCCCGCGGTGCGCGCGGCGGCCGCGAAGGACGAAGTGTCGGACTTGCCGCGCAGCAGGGCGATGACCACCACACCCGGCAGGAAGCCGAAGAGGAAGCCGGCGCTCGGGCCGACCAGGGCCAGCGTGGAGGTGCCGCCGGCGAACACCGGCAGGCCGACCGCACCGGCCGCCAGATAGGTGGCGACGGCGGCGCCGGCCTGACGCCACGGCAGCATGAGACCGGCGAGCATCACCACGAACGTTTGCAGCGTGATCGGCACCGGCGTGCCCGGAATCGGAATCTCGCCGGCGGCCGCGGACAGCCACATCAGCACGGCGAACAGCACCGGCTTCCAGGATGCGGCGACGATACGACGGGCGAGCGATGTGGTGGCCGCAGCGGATGCGGTGGTGTGTGAAGTCTGCATATCAATGACCCCTATGTTGCGTGATATCGCCGTGAACGGCGGGCGGTATGCGATGGATGAGGGGAGGTTCCGGCGGGTCGTGCGGTATCCCCGACAGTCCGAACCGTCCATATGGTGGACGGTCCCAAATGAATCCGACCCTGTGCGGGCGAATCGTGCGGCGATGGACCGATGCCGGTCCGGTCACCTTCCGTTCGCCCGCAGATGAGCCTTCCCCCGAACTTACGGTTGCCATCGTAGAGGTGTTCGATTTCGTGCGGTTTCGTACCAATTTACAAAATTGTCGATTTCGATTTGTCATAAGTTGACGAACGCAACCGTAACGTCAATTTCTTGGGTCGGCGCGCAAGGATGTGCAATCGGCGGATTTGCAACGTTTTTTGATAGCCGGCGCCAACGGTTACGTTGCCGGAACCTACGCGCGCGTTTGTTCGTAGCCTACAAAAGGGCGTGAAAGCTTTTGTGTGGACGCGGCTTGCCCTCTCCTCTATATAGAGAGCACAATTTGACACTATGGCTTCTATCGTCAAAAAACTGCTGATTGCGAACCGAGGCGAGATTGCGCTTCGCGTGGTGCGCACGGCCAAGGAGATGGGTATCTCCACCGTGGCCGTCTACTCCGAACAGGACCGCAATAGCCGCTATGTGGACATGGCCGACGAGGCATACCTGCTCTCCGGCGACACCTACAAGGACACGTACCTCAACGAAGATCTGCTGATTGACATCCTGCACAAGACCGGTGCGGATGCCGTGCACCCCGGCTACGGATTCCTTTCCGAAGTGCCGAGCTTCGCGCAGAAGGTCGAGGATGCCGGTGCCATCTGGGTGGGCCCGCACCACACCGCGCTGGTGGATTTGGGCGACAAGATTACCGCCCGCCGCGTGGCCCTACGCGCCAAAGTGCCGCCAGTGCCCGGCCTGTCCGAACCGGTGACCGACGTGCGCACGCTGCTCGACTTCGCACACACCCACGGCTACCCGATCATGATGAAGCGCACTGATGGCGGTGGCGGCCACGGCATCACCGTGGTGCATGACGACGAGGAGCTGCGCCGCTTCTACATGAACCACGACGCGCTGCAAGGCGGCGATCTGAAGGAATACTTCATCGAGAAGTTCGTGGACAAGGCACGCCACGTCGAGACCCAGTCTGGGCGCGACTCGCACGGCAACTTCACCGTGTACTCCACCCGTGACTGCTCGCTGCAGCGCCGCAACCAGAAACTCGTGGAAGAGGCACCCGCGCCCTTCCTGTCCGAGGAAATCATCAGCACGCTCGAGGAATACTCCCGCCGCCTGTTCACCACGGTCGGCTACGTGGGCCTGGGCACCTGCGAATTCATGGTGACCCCGAACGGCAAGGTGTACTTCCTGGAAGTCAACCCGCGCTTGCAGGTGGAGCACACCGTCTCCGAAGAGGTCAGCGGCCTCGACCTGGTGCGCGAACAGCTCAATATCGCCGCCGGTGGCGAGCTCACCCGCGCCCCCGAACTGCGCGGCCACAGCTTCGAACTGCGCATCACCAGCGAAGACCCGGCCACCAACCTGACCCCCGGCTCCGGCACCTTGGAGAAGATCCAGTGGCCGGCCGGCCCCGGCGTGCGCATCGATACCGGTGTGGAACAGGGCGACACCATCTCCCCGAAGTTCGATTCGATGATGGGCAAGGTCATCGTCACCGCCCAGAACCGTCTCGACGCCGTGGCCCGTGTGCGCCGCGTGCTCGATGAGCTTGTGATCGAAGGCGTGCCCACGCCGATTCCGCTGTTCAAGGAAATCTTCCGCAACGACGACTTCACCGCCGAGCATGGCCACCCGTTCGCTGTGTCCACCAAGTGGCTGGAGCGCACGTACCTGAACCGCACACCGGCTTCCGCCGCCTCCGGCCAGCCGGCCTCCTTGGCCGCCGCCCCGGGTGCCGCTGCCCCGGCCGCGCCCGACAAGTCCAAGTCGGAGACGTTCGTCATCGAGATGAACAACCGCCGCGTCAAGCTCACCGTGCCACTCGACATCGTGGAGAACATCACCGGCTCGGCCCGCGCCCGCGGTGCCAAGCGACCCACCCAGCCGTTGCGCGGTGCGGGACTGCACAACGTGGCCTCCAGTGCCGCTGCGGCCAACGACGGCGCCAAATCCGGCGTCATCGCCTCCCCGATGCAGGCCGTGGTCACGCGCATCAACGTGTCCGAAGGCCAGCAAGTGGCCAAGGGCGACCTTCTGGTGGTGCTCGAATCCATGAAGATGGAGAACTACGTGTACGCGCCGGCCGCCGGCGAAGTGAAGAAGATTTTCGTTGGCCCGGCCGACGGCGTGGAGGCCGGCGACACGCTGGTCACGCTGGACGTGAACGCCGGCAAGGCCAAGGCTGCTGCGGCTGCGCCGGGATCTCTCCCTCAGGCGGCTGCGTCGACAGCTCCCTCGTCAGAAGGAGCCGATAAGGCCACCGACGCCAAGAAGGAGGGTGGCAATGACTGACATCATGGATTCGCAGGCCGTGAAGGCCGCGGCTGCGGCCTCGGCCGCCAACGCCGCACAGCCTTCGGCCCACCAGCCGCTGCGCACCGCTGTGGTCAAGGCCGCCGAACTGGCCCGCGCCGCCGAAGAGCGCGCCCGCGACAAGCAGCACGCCAAAGGCAAGAAAACCGCGCGCGAACGCCTCGACCTGCTCTTCGACACCGGCACGTTCGAGGAGATCGGCCGCTTCCAGGGCGGCAATATCGCCGGCGGCAACGCCGGTGCGGCCGTCATCACCGGCTTCGGCCAGGTCTACGGCCGCAAAGTGGCCGTCTACGCCCAGGACTTCTCCGTCAAGGGCGGCACCCTCGGCACCGCCGAAGGCGAGAAGATCTGCCGACTGATGGACATGGCCATCGACCTCAAAGTGCCGATCGTGGCCATCGTGGACTCCGGCGGCGCCCGCATCCAGGAGGGCGTGGCCGCCCTGACCCAGTACGGTCGCATCTTCCGCAAGACTTGCGAGGCCAGCGGCTTCGTGCCCCAACTGAGCCTGATTCTCGGCCCCTGCGCCGGCGGTGCCGTCTACTGCCCGGCCCTGACGGACCTCATCATCATGACCCGTGAGAACTCGAACATGTTCGTCACCGGACCGGACGTGGTCAAGGCCTCGACCGGCGAGACCATCTCCATGGCCGACCTCGGCGGCGGCGAAGTGCACAACCGGGTGTCCGGCGTGGCCCACTACCTCGGCGAGGACGAATCCGACGCCATCGACTATGCGCGCACCGTGCTCGCCTACCTGCCGTCCAACAGCGAAAGCAAGCCGCCGGTCTACGCATACGCCGTCACCCGCGCCGAACGCGAGACCGCCAAGCGACTTGCCACCATCGTGCCCACCAACGAACGTCAGCCTTACGACATGCTCGAAGTGATTCGTTGCATCGTCGATTACGGCGAATTCGTGCAGGTGCAGGAACTGTTCGGCGCCTCCGCGCTCGTCGGCTTCGCCTGCATCGACGGCAAGCCGGTTGGCATCGTGGCGAACCAGCCGAACGTGCTCGCCGGCATCCTGGACGTCGACTCGTCCGAGAAAGTCGCCCGATTCGTACGCCTGTGCGACGCGTTCAACCTGCCCGTGGTCACCCTCGTGGATGTGCCCGGCTACAAGCCCGGCTCCGACCAGGAACACGCCGGCATCATCCGCCGCGGCGCCAAGGTGATCTACGCCTACGCCAACGCACAGGTACCGATGGTGACCGTGGTGTTGCGCAAGGCGTTCGGCGGCGCGTACATCGTGATGGGATCCAAGGCCATCGGCGCGGACCTGAACTTCGCGTGGCCCTCCTCCCAGATCGCGGTGCTCGGCGCGGCCGGCGCGGTGAACATCATCCACCGCCACGACCTGGCCAAGGCCAAGGCCTCCGGACAGGACGTCGATGCGCTGCGGGCCAAGTACATCAAGGAGTACGAGACCAGCACCGTCAACGCGAACCTGTCACTGGAAATCGGGCAGATCGACGGCATGATCGACCCCGAACAGACCCGTGAGGTGATTGTCGAATCGCTGGCCACGCTCGCCACCAAGCGGCGCGTCAAGCGCACCACCAAACACCACGGCAACCAGCCCCTCTGATTTTTGAAGACGTCAACCAAACACAAGTAAGGAAAGCAATGACCACCTTCTTCCTCAATCGCCTAGCCACCGAGCCCCATGCGCTCGCCTTCGCCGGCCAGTCCACCCCGTGGCCGGTAGCCCTGGCAGACCAGACCACCGATCCCAGCCTTGACGAGGCCCTGCGCGGCCACGTCGCCGCAGCCGGCCGACTGCTCACCCCGGTCGCCGCCGACCTGCTGGCCACCACCGGCCGTCCGGTCGACCTGTTCGGCTTCGCCCCGAACCCGGCACGCCTCGGCGCCGCAGCCGACGCCACCGCGTCCGTGGAAGGCGTGGCGCTGACCCAGCTCGGCGCCCTGCTCGACCTCGAACACCTCGGCTACAGCGTGGCCCAGGCCAAGCCGCTCGCCGTGCTCGGCCACTCCCAGGGCGTGCTCGCCGTGCACATGACCCGCGCCATCGAGGCCGCCGGCTCCATCGAGGCCGCCGGCAAGACCCTCAACGAGATTCTGGCCGTGGCCGCCCTGATCGGCGCCGCCGGAACCCGCCGCGTGCGCGAACTGGGCCTGAACCCCAAGTATGGCGAAGCCAGCCCGATGCTCTCCGTCAAGGGCGCCACCCGCGAACAGGTTGAGGCTCTGGTGGCCCGCGTCAACAACGCTCGCGGCCCGATCTCCATCGCCGTCACCAACTCCGACAACCACCACGTGCTGTCCGGCTACCCGGAAGACCTGGCCGCTTTCGCCCTCGAAGCCGAGCGCGAACACCAGCATCAGGCCAAGCTGCGCGAGCAGAAGCTCCACGGCGGCACCGTGTTCAACCCGACCCTCGAATACCTTGAGGTCACCCTGCCCTTCCACTCGCCGCTCATGGCCGACGCCGTCGAACAGACCGTGGCCTGGGCCGGCGCCTGCGGCTTCGACCAGAAGCGCACCCGTGCACTCGCCGAGGAAGTGCTCCTGAACCACGTGGACTGGAACGCCCGCGTCAAGGCGCTGTTCGACGACGCCGACCCGTCCAAGCTGTGGATCGTGGACCTCGGCCCCGGCAACACGCTCGGCAAGCTGATCGGCAACGTGGTGCAGGGCACCGGCATCGGCGTGGTCGAAGCCACCACGCTGGCCGAGCGCTCCACGCTCTCCACGCTGGAAAGCGAGCCTGAGCGCACCCAGAACTGGAAGGCGTTCGCCCCGCGCGTCATCAACACCCCGGCCGGCGCCAAGCTGGTCACCAAGTTCTCCAAGCTCACCGGCAAGCCGCCGGTGCTGCTGCCCGGCATGACCCCCACCACCGTGGAACCGGAAATCGTGGCCGCAGCGGCCAACGCCGGCTACTGGGCCGAGCTCGCCGGCGGCGGCCAGGTGACCGCCGAAGTATTCGACCGCCACATCGCTGCCCTCGAAGACGAGCTGGAGGAAGGCCGCACGGTCGAATTCAACGCGATGTTCATGGACCGTTACCTGTGGAACCTGCAGTTCGGCTCCTCCCGCATCGTGCCCAAGAAGCGCGCATCCGGCGCGCCGATCGACGGCGTGGTCGTCTCCGCCGGCATCCCTGAGCTGGACGAAGCCGTGGAGCTCATCAAGAACCTGCAGGCTGACGGCCTGCCGTACGTGAGCTTCAAGCCCGGCACCGTTGACCAGATTCGCCAGGTTGTGCGTATCGCCAAGGCCGTGGCCCCCACCACCATCATGATTCAGGTTGAGGGCGGTGAAGCCGGCGGCCACCACAGCTGGGAAGCGCTGGATGACCTGCTTGCCGCCACCTACGCCGAAGTGCGCGCCTGCGACAACCTCGTGCTGGTCGCCGGCGGCGGCATCGGCACCCCTGAACGCGCTGCCGACTACATTTCCGGCCAGTGGGCCCACGCCTACGGCCTGCCCGACATGCCGGTCGACGGTGTGCTTATCGGCACCGCCGCGATGACCGCCAAGGAGGCTCACACCAGCCCCGAAGTCAAGCAGCTGCTTGTCAAGACGCCCGGCATTCCGGCCGACGCCAAGTCCGACGACGTGTTCGCCCCGCAGGCCGCCCACTGGGTGCCGTCCGGCAAGTCCGTCGGCGGCATGTCCTCCGGCCTGAGCCACCTGCACGCCGACATTTACGAGCTCGAGAACGACTCCGCCGAATGCGGCCGTCTGCTCGTGCGCGTCATGAAGCGCCCCGAAGAGCTCGACTCCCGCCGCAAGGAAATCATCGAAGCCCTGAACAAGACCGCCAAGCCTTACTTCGGCGACCTGGCCTCCATGACCTACCTTGAGTGGGCGCAGCGCTTCGCCGAACTCGCCTTCCCGTGGGCCGACCCGACTTACGCCGACCGCTTCCAGCACCTGCTGCAGCGCATCGAAGCCCGTGTGAACGACACGGACTCCGGCGAATTCACCTCCAAGCTGTTCGCCGCTGATGGCGTTTCTGCTGAAGAGGCAGCTGCCGCTGACCTGCTGACCCACGACGACATTCTCGCCGATCCGGCCCCCGCACTCGAAAAGCTCGCACTGGCCTACCCGCAGACCGCCGAACTTAAGGTGGTTCCGGCCGACGTGGCTTGGTTCCCGGTGCTCGTGCGCGAATACCCCAAGCCCATGCCGTTCGTGCCCGTCATCGACAACGACCTGCTGCGTTGGTGGGGTCAGGACCAGCTCTGGCAGTCCGAAGACCAGCGCTACTCCGCCGATTCCGTGCGTGCCATCCCCGGCCCGATCTCCGTGGCCGGCATCACCACCATCGACGAGCCGATCGCCGACATCCTCGGCCGCTTCGAAACCGCCGCCATCAAGCGCGTGCAGGACGAACAGCAGGCCGCCGATGCCGCTGAGAACGACGATTTCGCCGCACTCGGCGAGGCCACCAGCGCCGAGGACTTCATCCGCAAGTCCCCGAACATCTCCTGGGTCGGCCACATCACCGACAACCCCGCCTACGGCACCGCCCTGGGCGACCAGTACTACGAGATCCGCGCGTTTGACGCCGCGGCCGGCAAGTACGATCTGGACATCCACCTCGACACCTACTGGGACAACGACCCGGACGGCGGCACCTCCAAGCACGCCGTGCGCGATATCGTCATCCCGCTCATCGTGGAAGGCACCGAGCCCGGCCGTGTGCCGGTCGTGGACCGCGAACGCCTGATTCCGGACGTCTACGCGATGCTCGCCGCCACCGCAGGCATCGGCAACACCGCCATCACCGGCGACAAGCTCACCGAGATGCCGCAGCTTGACGGCAAGACCTCTGACGAGCGTCCGTTTGCTACCGCCACCGCCGCCTACACCCTCTCCGCCAACCTCGGCTTCGACCACGAAGCGGCCACCGGCGCCGCTCTGCCGACGACCCTGCAGCCCAGCCGCATCGCTCCCGATGCGCTGGTCGGCCCGGCCTGGCCGGCGATTTACACGGCGCTCGGCTCCGTGTACGTCAAGGGCTACCCGGTGATTGAAGGCCTGCTCAACGCCGTCCACCTCGACCACCTCATCGAACTTGAGGTGAACGAGGAGGACCTGCTTAAGCACACCGGTGAAACCATCACCCTGAAGTCTTGGGCTGAGGATTACTTCGAGTCCGCCTCCGGCCGCGTGGTCACCATCCACGTGACCCACACCGCTGCCGATGGCACGCTGCTTGCCCGCGAAACCGAGCGTTTCGCGATCCGCGGCCGCGTCTACTCCGATGCTTTGCCGGCAGACGCCCCCGAGTATGGTGGTGCCCTCCTGAATAAGGAAGCGGATGGCTCCGTCGCCGGACAGTCCACTGGACTGTCCGCCTCCTCGCGCGGCCTGCAAGTAGTGCAGGCCACTCCGCGCCGCCTGCTGCGCCGCGTGAAGGTCGTCGCCCCACACGACATGACCGCCTTCGCCCGCACTTCCGGCGACTTCAACCCGATCCACACCTCCACTCGTGGCGCTCGCATCTCCGGCCTGGCCGCCCCGCTCGTGCACGGCATGTGGCTGTCCGCCACCGCCCAGCACGCCGTGCAGGCGACCGACGAGAAGGGTGCCCACTACGAGATTGCCGGCTGGACCTACAACATGTACGGCATGGTCCAGCTTGACGACACCGTCGAGATCTCCGTCGAGCGCGTCGGCAAAGTGCGCCACGGCGGCATGACCCTCGAAGTCACCTGCCGTATCGACGGCCAGCTCGTCTCCCGCGGCACCGCACTGGTCCGTGCGCCGCGCGCCGCCTTCGTCTACCCCGGCCAGGGCATCCAGAAGCAGGGCATGGTTCTGGACGAGCGCGCCAAGTCCGCCGCCGCCCGCGACGTGTGGGAGCGCGCCGACAAGCTCACCCGCTCCAAGCTCGGCTTCTCGATCCTGGGCCTCGTGCGCGATAACCCGAAGGAGCTCACCGCCAACGGCGTGACCTACCGTCACCCCGAAGGCCTGCTCAACCTGACGCAGTTCACGCAGGTGGCGCTCGCCACCGTGGCCTTCGCCCAGACCGCCCGTCTGCGCGAAGCCGGCGCCGATATCTGGCCTGCATACTTCGCTGGCCACTCGCTCGGCGAATACAACGCGCTGTCCGCGTTCGCCGACGTGATTCCGCTGGAAACCGTGCTGGAGCTCGTGTTCCACCGTGGTTCCACCATGCACCACCTCATCGAGCGTGACGCACAGGGTCGCTCCAACTACCGCATGGGTGCCCTGCGCCCGAACCAGTTCGGTGTGGACGACGCGCACGTCAAGGAATACGTGGAATCCGTGGCCAAGGCGTCCGGCGAATTCCTGGAGATCGTGAACTACAACCTCGCCGGCCAGCAGTACGCCATCGCCGGTACGATCGCCGGACTCAAGGCTCTGAAGGCCGATTCCGCCCGCCGCGTGGCCGCATTCGGTGGCAAGCCCGCGTTCATGCTGGTGCCCGGCATCGATGTGCCGTTCCACTCCACACTGCTGCGCAAGGGCGTGCCGGAATTCCGCGACAAGCTCGACGCGCTGCTTCCCGCTTACATCGACTACCGTGGCCGTCTGGTGGACCGCTACATCCCGAACCTGGTGGCCACCCCGTTCGAGATGACCAAGGAATTCGCCGCCAAGATCCTCGAAGTCGTGCCGTCCGAGCGTATCAAGGCCGCGCTCGACGACCCGGCCGTGTGGGATTCCTACGCCGATGACGACCAGAAGCTCGGCCGTCTGCTCTTGACCGAACTGCTCTCCTGGCAGTTCGCCTCCCCGGTGCGTTGGATTGAAACCCAGGCGCTGCTCTTCGGTCAGCGCGAACAGGGCGGCCTCGGCGTGGAAGAATACGTCGAAGTCGGCCTCGGCAACGCCCCGACCCTGGCCAACCTCGGTGCCAAGACCCTGCATCTGCCCGAGTTCGCCGGCAACGATACGGTCGTCTACAACGTCGGCCGCGATGAAGGCCGCGTCTACATGACCGACACCGATTCGCTGGTTCCCGACGACGAGCCGGAAGAGGCTGCGGCCTCGGCCCCGGTCGAAACCGCTCCTGCCGGTGGTTCCGCCGTTGCCGAGCTCGGTTCCGGTGCCGCTCCGGCAAATGCCGTGACTGAGGCTGCTCAGACAACGGATGGCTCCGTCGTCGGACAGTCCACTGGACTGTCCGACTCCTCGCGCGGCCTGCAATCAGGGCAGGCCGCGGCCGGCGCGCCGTCCGGTGCCGCCGTCGCCGACCTGCCCTTCAAGGCTTCCGATGCCATCGGCGTGCTCATGGCCTACTCCGCCAAGGTGCGCATCGACCAGATCGGCAGCAACGACACCACCGACACCCTGACTAACGGTGTCTCTTCTCGCCGCAACCAGCTGCTCATGGACATCAGTTCCGAGCTGGGAGTCGCCAGCGTGGACGGTGCTGCTGAAGCGACGCTCGACAAGCTCGCCCAAATCGTCAACAAGGCCGCCCCGAACTACAAGCCGTTCGGTGCCGTGCTATCCGAGGCGCTGCGCGACCGCCTGCGCTCGCTGTTCGGTGCCGCCGGCGTCAAGCAGCAGTACATCCGCGACCGCGTGACCAACGTATGGCAGCTCGGTGAAGGTTGGGTGGCCAGCGTGCTCGCCACACTGCTGCTCGACACTCGCGAGGGTGCCAGCTCCCGTGGCGGCGACCTGGCCAAGCTGCCCACCGCCGCCGTGCAGAACAAGCCGGAAGCCGACAAGCTGATTGATGCGGCCGTTGAGGTCGTCGCCCAGCTCAAGGGTGTTGCCGTGGCCCTGCCGTCCGCCGGTGGTGCCGCTGGTGGCGCTGTGGTCGATTCCGCCGCGCTCGACGCCTTCGCCGAGAAGGTCACCGGTTCCAACGGCGTGCTCGCCGCCACCGCCCGCTTCGTGCTGAACGAGCTCGGCGTGGCCGCTCCGGCTCCGGAAGAATCCGAGGACGAGAACGCCGCCGTCGTGGCTGCGGTTGAAGCCGAACTTGGCTCCGACTGGCCCAAGCAGGTCGCTCCGCGCTTCGACGCCAACAAGGCCATCCTCTTCGATGATCGGTGGGCCTCCGCCCGTGAAGACCTCGCCCGCGCCTACTACGACAACGATCCCGCCGCCTTGAACGGCAGCTTCATCGGCCTTGGCAAGACCATCGCCGCCGAAGCCCAGTGGTTCGCCAACGAGTCGGAGAGCGAAGAACTCAAGGCCGCCTTCCAGAAGGCCGGCTCCGAGGCCCTCGAACAGGTTGCGTCCAACAAGAACGCCTCCCGTTACGCGAATGATATCGCCATCGTCACCGGCGTGAGCCCGAACTCGATTGCCGCTCAGGTGGTCGAAGGCCTGCTCGCAGGCGGTGCCACTGTGGTGGCCACCTCGCACAGCTTCAAGCCGTCCATTAAGGCTTGGGCTAAGCAGGCCTACCGCGAGCACGCTACCGGCAACGCCAAGCTGTGGCTGGTTCCGGCCAACCTCTCCAGCTACCGCGACGTCGACGCACTGGTCGACTGGGTGGGCCACGAGCAGAAGAAGACCTCCGGTGCTACCACCACGATTCTGAAGCCCGCGTGGGAGCCGACTCTGTTCTTCCCGTTCGCCGCTCCGCCGGTCCATGGCACGCTCGCCGACTCCGGCGACCTGTTCGAATCGCAGGCCCGACTGATGCTGTGGGGCGTGGAACGCGCCATCGCCGGCTTCAGCCACATCGGTGCCGACACCAACGTGCAGCACAAGCTCCACGTGGTGCTGCCCGGTTCCCCGAACCGCGGCGTATTCGGCGGCGACGGTGCCTACGGCGAAGTCAAGAGCGCCTTTGACGCCATCGTCAACCGTGCCCGCGCTGAAAAGGTGTGGTCGAGCCGCGTCACCTTCGCTCACCCGAAGATCGGCTGGGTGCGTGGCACCGGCCTGATGGGCGGTAACGACCCGCTGGTCGCCGTCGTTGAGCGTCACGGCATCCGCACCTACTCCACCGCACAGATTGCGGCCAAGCTGCTCGACCTGTGCACTGCCGAATCGCGCGAGCAGGCCCTCAAGGCCCCGCTCGATGTGGACCTGACCGGTGGCCTCGGCTCCGAGCCCATCGACATCAAGGCCCTGCGTGCGGAGGCCATGGCCGACGCCGAGAAGGAAGCTGCTGCGGCCTCGTCTCAGGAAACGGATGGCTCCGTCGCCGGAAAGTCCACTGGACTGTCCGACTCCTCGCGTGGGCAGCAAATCAAGGCGCTGCCCACACCGATCGTCACCAAGCAGGCTCCGGTCGACTTGAACGATTGGACCAACGTCACTGCCAAGCCGGAAGACGAAATCGTCATCGTTTCCGTCGGTGAGCTGGGCCCGTGGGGCTCCGGTCGTACGCGCGCCCAGGCCGAGCTCGGCATCCACTCGGACGGCACCGTCGACCTCAGCGCCGGCGCAGTGCTCGAACTCGCGTGGAACATGGGCCTGCTGACTTGGGCCGACAGCCCGAAGCCCGGCTGGTACGACACCGACGGCAACCTCGTGCCCGAAGAGGACATCGCCGAGCGCTACCACGACGAGGTCGTGGCCCGCTCCGGCATCCGCCCGTTCGAGGAAGGCATGGGCAACGACTACAAGGACGGTGCTGACGAAGAGGAAGCCGAGGTCTTCCTCGACCACGACGTCACCTTCTCTGTGCCCACCCGCGAAGTCGCCGCCGAATACGTCAAGTTGGACGAGGCTCACACCACCATCGCCCCGGATGAGGAATCCGGCGAATGGAACGTGACCCGCCACGCCGGCTCGATGATCCGCGTGCCGCGCCGCGCCACCATGACCCGCACAGTCGGCGGCCAGTTCCCGAAGGGCTTCGACCCGACCCGATGGGGCATTCCCGCCTCGATGGTCGGCGACGTCGACAAGATCGCCCTGTGGAACATCGTCACCACTGTGGACGCCTACCTGGGCGCCGGCTTCACCCCGGCCGAAATCCTCGAGTCCATCCACCCCTCGCTGGTGGCTTCGACCCAGGGCACCGGCTTCGGTGGCATGATGTCGATGCGCAAGCTGTACCTCGACCGCTTCCTCAACCACGAGATCCCGACCGACATCCTGCAGGAAGCCCTGCCGAACGTGGTCGCGGCTCACGTGATGCAGTCCTACATCGGCGGCTACGGCAACATGATTCAGCCGGTCTCCGCCTGCGCCACCGCAGCCGTCTCCCTTGAAGAGGGCGTCGACAAGATCGCCCTCGGCAAGGCCGACTTCGTGGTCACCGGTGCGATCGACGACATCGGCGTGGAATCCGTGATCGGTTTCGGCAACATGAACGCCACCGCCAACTCGGAGGAAATGTATGGCAAGGGTATCGACGCGCGCTTCTTCAGCCGCGCGAACGATCGTCGCCGTGGCGGCTTCCTGGAATCCCAGGGCGGCGGCACGATCCTCGTGACCCGCGGTGACATCGCCGAAAAGCTCGGCCTGCCGGTTGCGGCCGTGGTCGGCTTCATCCACTCCTACGCGGATGGTGCTCACACCTCGATCCCGGCTCCGGGCCTCGGTGCCCTGGCTGCCGGCCTCGGCGGCAAGGACTCCAAGCTCGTACACGACCTGGCTAAGCTCGGCGTCTCAGCCGACGACATCGCCGTGGTCTCCAAGCACGACACGTCCACCAACGCCAACGACCCGAACGAATCCGAGCTGCACAACACGCTGGCCCACGCCATCGGCCGCACCGACGGCAACCCGCTGTTCGTGATCTCGCAGAAGACGCTTACCGGCCACGCCAAGGGTGGTGCCTGCATCTTCCAGGTCAACGGTCTGACGCAGCTGTTCAAGTCCGGCGTGATTCCGGCGAACGCGGCGCTCGACTGCGTGGATCCGAAGCTCCAGCGCGACGACCACATGGTCTGGGTTAGGAAGCCCCTGCGCATCGGCGGTGGCGAGGACGAGTTCGGTCGCGAGACCGCTGGTCGCCCGGTCAAGGCCGGTCTGGCCACCTCGCTCGGCTTCGGACATGTTTCCGGCTTCGTGGCTCTGGTCCATCCGGGTGCCTTCGAGGCGGCCGTGGCCAAGGCCGATGGTGAGGCCGCACTGGAAGCTTGGCGTGAGCGTGCCAACGCCCGCCTGGCCGCCGGCCAGCGTCACCTTGAGGAAGGCATGATGGGTCGCGCCGCGCTCTACGAGCCGATCGACAACCGTCGCTTCCGCGAGAATCACCGTGGCTACGACCACCACGAGGTCGAAAAGGCTATGCTCCTCAACCCGGACGCCCGCCTCGGCGCCGACGGCTACTACGAGGCCTGATGCCCCTCTGGCTCCCCTCGGTTGATGGGAGCCAGTAGCGCACCGGATCTCGGCTCCCCTCTTTGAGGGGAGCTCCCGCGAAGCGGGTGAGGGGAGTTTCCCCTGGAGCTTTCTCGCTGGCACAAACTCAGTGAGAGAAATATGCAGAACATACGAAAGCCCCTCCCTCGGAGTGGGCTTTCTGCGTTTCAAGGGGCTGATTTGGCATTCGCCGGAGGTCTACTTCCGTTTCAAGGGGCTGTTACCCAAGTAGACAAGGCGTAAAAACGGCGGAATGGCGTTGGCGTTATGCTGCGGATACTCGTGGTATGGAGGATGACCAGCCCCTTGAAACGGAAGTAGACCTCCGGAACGGTCAAAATCCGCCCCTCGAAACGGAGATAGACCTTCGGGGCGGGGCACGGATGTTTTTTTGGACGGCTAGGCAGCCAGCCCAAGATGTTTGCGGTATTGCGCGAGGTCATCCAGCATAGTGAATCTTTTCCCCCTGAAATGGAAATCAGGCCCCAATTCTGATGAGGTGTAGAGATTACGCGCGAAGCGGTACACAATAGGAAGCATGAATACTTGTGGTTTGGGGCATGACGTGGTGGATGTGGCCGCATTCGCCGAACAGTTGGCGGAGCCGGGGTCTCGCATGCGTGCGCTGTTCTCCGTGCGTGAGGTGCGGCAGGCATCCGACCGCGCGCGCCAGAAGAATGACGGGGAGGCCGTCCATCTGGCCGCCAAATGGGCGGGCAAGGAGGCGTTCCTCAAAGCCTGGTGCGATTATCTTGGCGATGCCCCCTATCCGTTCACGCTTGATAATTTCCCGTGGCCTGAAATCGAGATCTTGGACGATTCCCGTGGTGTGCCGCATGTGTCTCTGGGTAAGGGGACGGCGTCAGTCTTCCAAACTGATTACGCGAATTCGGCTGCAGGCGCTCGCTATTCCTCTGCTTATTCCCCTGCTTCCGATAACGGGCCTTATGCAGTGATGCAGGAGCGGCGGAATGCGCGTTCGGCGCAGCGCTCGACTATCGGTGCGGGGTCGATGCCGCATATCCATATTTCCCTGAGCCACGATGGTTCGATTGCCTCCGCGGTGGTGACGATTTCTGTGGAATAGCGCCCGAGGCCCCCGAGTGCTACATGCTGTACAACGTCTCCATCATGGTTAACCTGTGGGGCGCGCTCACCAGCCGCGACGTGCGCCTGCTCAAGAACCAGATCGACAAGCTCGACTCGCTGCCCGAAAACTGCTGGTTCGTGATTCTGAACGCGATGGACGCCGACCTCCAACCATACGAGTCCCAGCTCATCCATTTGTGATTTCGACGGTTTCTAGCTCCCCTCTTTGAGGGGAGCTGTCGCCGTAGGCGACTGAGGGGAGTCCTCGGCAAAGCCGCAATCCATCAACTAGATTGGCTGGCCCTGCTGCAGCCACACGCGTTTGCCATCCCCGAAGAAATATGTATAATAACTCAAGTCGCCAAAAGCGACGCTTAACGCGGATGTAGCTCAATGGTAGAGCCTCAGTCTTCCAAACTGATTACGCGGGTTCGATTCCCGTCATCCGCTCCACTATATAGGTTTGTGGCTAGGGTACTACCCACAACATTGCCCGTAACACCACCGCCCGCAACAGAACACGGCCTTGGTGAGTCGTATGTTTGCGTTCACAGAAATTGCATGTAGTATGTCTCCGTGTATGCGTAGCGGTATGTGATACTGCACACATGCGGAGCAGTGGCATACTGACGGTCGTCAGTAACTCCGGCCCCCGCGCAGCGGCGGCAAATCCGCCTCAGTTCCCAGATGGTGGGACCGGCACGCCCCGTCGAGAAGAAAAGTGCGTTATCGCAGGGTGGATGACGAGGGTGCCACTTTTCAAAAATTCCAAGGTTCTTTTCAATGTCGGGTAAAAAATTCCCTCTACCCGGGTGTACGCATTCGTGCTTTTTGCTTAATACCGTAACGCCTTATAAGCGTAACGCCGGGTTTTGGCGTACGTGATCGTAAGAGACAGGCAAGGTTATGAAGAGAATTGCAGAATGGTTCGCAGCGGTAGGGGCCGCGGCGGGCAGGAAAGGCAAACGGTTAGTGGCGATCGTTGCCGCCGTGGCGATGCTCGGTGGCGTCGCCGGTGTGAGCGCGACCGCCATGGCGGACGATGGGAATGCCTCCACGACACAATCGCAGACCACCGATGAGAAGGCGGCCGCCAGCGCGCCTGCTCCTCTTTCCACCGAGGGAACAAACGGCGTGCCGGATGATCCGACGTTGTCTGCTCCGGCCCGCGAGAAGACCGTTACCGCCAATGAAGACGGCACGTACACGGTGGCGTTGAACGTCACCGGTGCGAAGAGCGCGGGTACGGGCGAGATCGTGACGAACCAGCCACTCGACATCGTGCTGGTGTTGGATGTGTCCGGTTCGATGGCCGAAAAGATCGCTAGCGGTTGGAACCAGCCTACGAAGATTGACTCGCTCAAGACCGCGGTCAATAAATTCATCAATGCGACGGCTGCAGAGAACGCGAAGATTACCGACCAGAGCCAGCGGAACCGCATCGCCCTGGTGAAGTTCGCCGGCACCGAGAAGACCAGCGTCGGCAATGACTTTTACCGCGAAGGCTGGTCCTCCTACAACTACACGCAGATCGTCAGCAACCTGACGTACGACGTCTCCGGACTGACGAGCACGGTTAACGGCCTGAGCGCGTCCGGCGCGACCTCCGCCGACTACGCCTTCAACCGCGCCCAGGCGGCGCTAACGTATCAGCCTCGCGCCAACGCGAAGAAGGTCGTCATCTTCTTCACCGACGGCGAGCCGAACCACGGCAGCGGGTTTGACCCCACCGTCGCCGCCACCGCGGTGAACAAGGCGAAGAGCCTGAAGGACGCCGGGACGACCATCTACTCGATCGGCGTCGTCAGCGGTGCCAACCCCGGCGACACCTCGAGCAACCTGAACAAGTACATGCACGGCATCTCCAGCAACTACCCGGATGCCACTGCAACGAGCAGTGAGCATTTGTGGGGAAAGTCTTGGAACGCCAACCTCGGTGACCGCGCCGAGACCAGCAGCTACTACAAGGCCGCCACGGATGCCGGCCAGCTGAACAACATCTTCGAGTCCATTTATCAGGAGATCACCAAGACGGCTGAGTATGCCGACGTGACGATTCACGACAGGCTGTCCAGCTGGGTCGTGAGCTCCGACAGCGCCTCCGAGAATGGAGAGCCCGCGGGCTTCACGTACACGAAGACCCGGAAAGGCCAGACCACGGCGTGGGCTGACGCCCCGGAGGCGACGGTTGCGGCTGATGGCACCGTGTCTTGGCCGGTCACGTCCAACGACGACACGCTTGAGGACGGCGTCACCTACACGGTGAGCTTCAATGTCAAGCCGACGCAGGCTGCGTTCGACGAGGCTGTTAAGAACCACAAGGACGATGCCAATGCCTCCGGCGACAACAACTTCTACACGAACGACAACTCCAGGGCCACCGTCGTCTACAAGACCGTGGTGACCTCCTCGCAGGGCGGCACGACGACGAGCGATCCGCAGACCGCCGCCTACCCGCAGAAGCCGACCATCACCCTTCCGGTCTCCAAGATTACGGTGACGAAGACTTGGTCCGACGACAACGAGAATCACGCGAATGATTCCGTGCAGGTCCAGCTCAAGCAGGACGGCGAGGATTATGCCAACGGTTCAGCAACTCTGAATGCCGCCGGCAACTGGACTCACGAGTTCACGGTGCCTGCCGGCCCTGAGGGGCACACATACTCGGTTTCCGAGGTCAAGGTTGAAGGCTATGACTCCAAGGTTGATAAGACTGACCTCAAGCTACAAGGTTTGACCGCACAATCCGGTGCCTTCACGGTAACCAACACGCCTTCTTACGTGACCTTGCCCGCTTCGGATGTCAAGGTGACGAAGGTTGTGCAGGGACATGCTGCTAATTCGGACTTCGGCTTCAACCTGAAGTGTGTGGATAGCACGGATGCGAATGCTGGTAAGTGCGCTGACGTTACCGGCTTGGCCAACAATGGACTGACTACGACTGTGTCCAAGGACGAATTGACTGCTAGCGGCGCGAGCGCGACGGTTGGCTTCGGCAATGGGGACCTGAAGTTCAGGGTTCCGACCGGTGCTGACAATTTGGTCTACACGTTCGAGGCTTCGGAGGACACCGAAAAGCCTGCTGCCGGTTGGAAGTATGACAACGATAAGGTGACCGTCAAGGTCACGGTCTCCAGGACGGATGCCGTTGTCTCTTACGAGTACGGCGAGAACGATTCCGACCGAACGAATACGGAGTCGGCACAGTTCACGAACAAGTATGTGGCTATCTCCAGTCTGCCGCTGACCGGTGGCACGACTGGTCGTGACTGGATGGTGTTCGGCGGTGGCCTGGGCCTGCTGGCCCTGCTGGCTGCTGCGGGCTACACGGTCTGGCGTAAGCGTCAGCTGGTCTGATTTCAAGAAACTTGAGGTGGTTTTGGCTCCTCTCGCTGAGGGGAGCTGGCCGCCGAAGGCGGACTGAGGGGAGTCAATGAAGGCTTCCCTCCCCGAAAAAAACAATAAGGATTTGCGGATCGCGGAGGCCCCGCTGTGGGGTTGCAGCCTCCGCGATTGCAAGAAAACAATCACAATAAGGAAGAGAGGGTTTCTCATGAAGTTGAGGAAGCTTTTCGCGGGTGCCGCTGCTGCGGCCACCCTGCTCGGTGGCATGGCCTTCGGTGCCACCACCGCCAACGCGGCTGAGGCCAACATCTCCAGCACGACTATCACAGTCAACGCCACGGATGCAAACCAGTTCTACACCAAGCCGGTTGACACCGCTGACCTGCAGGCTAACCTGCGCATGTTCAAGTACGTTGAGCTCGCCAAGTATGTGTCTGATGGCAACACTGGCGTTGAGCTGGAGGGTTTGGTCTCCGGTGAGGCAGTGGATGCTGCTTTCGCTGCTGCTGGTTACAACGACCAGACCAAGGGTGATTCCCTGAACGAGTGGGCCTGGCTGGGCAACACTACCCTGACCGCCGCGCAGACCACCGCTTTTGTGAACGCGCTTAAGGATCTGGCTGTCACGGACATTACCCCGACGGCTTCTAACGGTGGCAAGACCCAGACCTTCACCTTCGCTGAGGGTGGTCTGTACTTGATTGTCGACCAGAGTGGAAAGCTGGTCGTCGAAGATAATGACACTCACAAGCTCGTGTGGAATGGCAATGCTCCGATTCTCGCTGGCACTGCTATCACGGGCGCCGCGCCGTCCGTGAACAACGCCACTGGCGTTCTCGCCGCTGCCGGCGTTGTCGACCTGAAGAGCAGCAAGGAAGAAACCACCAAGGCTGGTGCCGTGACTTGGCAGAAAGTCGACAAGAACGCTGCTGCTCTGACTGGTGCTGAGTTCCAAGTGTACGAAGGCGATGTTAGCGGTCTGTCCGCTGACGAGCTCAAAGCGAAGACTCCGCTTAAGTTCAATGGCTCTAACGGTGCGTATTCTCTGCCGACCGCCAATGCTGATGGCACTTACCCTGAAGGCGCCACGGACACACTGCAATCCAACGCTGAGGGTAAGTACACTCTGAACGGTCTTAAGCTCAACACCACCTACACCGTGATTGAGACGAAGGTCCCGACTGGCTACAACGGCACCTTCGTTGGCAAGTTCACGATCACTACCGGTGCAACCGCAGATGCTGCTGCCACCTTCGCTGGTAAGGATGCCTGGAACCTGTCCAAGGACAACAAGGGCACCTTCCAGGTCACCAACGTCAAGAACATCACCCAGCTGCCGCTCACCGGTGCCGCCGGAACCATGCTGTTCTCCGTGATCGGTCTGCTGATCGCGGGTGCCGCGGTGACCGTGTTCGTCAAGTCCCGTTCCACCAAGCGCGCTCTCAACGCGTGAGCTTGACTGCTGCTTATGACTGAGCAGCTATAACAATGGCCGATCTGATTATTCAGATCGGCCATTTGTCATATTGGCGGCATCTCAGACGGATGACTTGTGGACCATCTCCGAATCTTATGGGCAATGTATGGCATTTTGATTTGAATGTAATGGGGCCGGGCATCGAAAATAACTTGTGTTTCACCACAACAAACGTTTCACGCAGGCTCGGTAACAATCGCCAAGCGAACACAATCGTAGGGGAGGTGAAGGATGGGCCTGTATACCCCATTCGTGGGCCGATTATCGTTCAGTTGCCGTCCAGCCACTACTCAGGCTCCACTTAAACGGGGATAAAAACGACCCTACTAGGGGTTAGGCATGTCCGAATTATAAGTATTACTATCCCGAACTATGGCATTCACCCCATAATCAAGGGGGGTGTGCAATGAGCCTTCCAACGAGTGTAAGGGATGAGGATGACCAGTGGTGGAGGGACTTTTAGCCCCGAGGAGATCAAGTATCTGAAGTCGTTGCCGGCAGTGGCGGAAGCCACGGCGAAGCGCATCACCTATACCGATGATTTCAAGCGTTACTGTGTAGTCCACTACAACGAAGGTGCCTCACCCGTGCGCATGTTCCGTGAAGCCGGATTGGATCCGGCTCTAATCGGGTACAAGCGCATCGAACGTTGCCTTGCCCGCTGGCGTGAATCGCAAGACGAAATCCTGAACTCCGGCAATGCCAAAGCCGGCGTGGAAAATAAGCTGGGGGGGGGGCTTCAGATTCGGAGCTTTTCCGCTCGGGAGCCGCGGGCGCACCAAACATTCCGGAGAGTGCGCGAGCAGCGAGAGCTTGGCGCGACTCGGCGGAATCGTCACTTCCGGCTGGTACCGGCAGCGAATCCGATTTCCACGTATCGCCCGAACGTCGCGCCATCATCTTCCCCGTCTCCCGCAAAGAGCAGAACAATGACCTACGCGACTTGCTGATTTCGCAGCAGGTACGTCGTATCGACGAACTGGAGCGTCAGGTCGACATGCTCGAGGCCCTGCTGCACGGCAGGCGGCGTAAGGAACAGGCTGCCAATACGTTGCCTGAGGAACAGACGGATACAGCGGCGGACAAGTCGCCGGATGCAGACGGGCAACAGCAGTAGCCTGTCTGTATCCAATCAGTGCGCGAAACCACAGGGAACATCAGGTACTTGCCCAACACGCACGCTAAGATAGGCATCGCAATAATCGGCATGGCAATACATGGCAATGAGCAGGTAATCGGCGAGGCGGTGCATGGAGCAGGAACCCAACGAGCAAGAACCTAACGAGGCGACGGAAATCGTAGGCGGCAAAGTAGAGACCGTCGAGGTTTCCAAGCACCCCGAGGCTTCCATACCCGAGACCGATTTGTCTTTGGCTGATATCGAGCGCCGTCGCTCCCATCCGTTGCGTTGGGCGCTGATTATTCTTGCCGTACTGTGCGCCATCATCGCGCCATACTGGTTCGGTCGCTCGCTGGCGGTGAATAATACTGACTCCATTGTGGCCGTGCTCGGGGGAGTGTCTCCGCAAGGTATCGCACTGGTCGGTTGGGTGGCCGTGGTGATCACGTACGTCGGATTGGCGATGGCGGTGGTCGTCTCGCCGTCCTGGCCATGGCTGATCGTGTTCGTGCTCGGGCTGGCCTGTGAGCAGTTCATCGCGGGACTCAGCATGCTCAATCTCAACTTCTGGTATTCCACGTACGTGGTCTACGGCAAGCAGGCCGGTCTGGCAAATGCCGCGAATCTGGGCATTATGGGGGCGGCGATCGGCATCGCCGTATACGCCCTGGTGTTTGTTGGTCTGCTGGTGATTATCCGGAAGACCTCGCCGCTGAACGTACTGACCAAAAGCTGGGCGAGTTTCATTCTGTACTTCGTGATTGAAACCATCGCCCTGCTCGTGGTGTTGTTCGGCGGATTGCTCACCACTGTGTGAGCGCACGTGAGTCGCCGTACGTCGCTCAATACTCACCACTCACTGCTCACCGCCGCGCAAACCGTGTGCCCGATGTCTATTTAGAGGTGCAACACCCCCTGTTGGTCCTGCAATTCTAGCAGTTCGTCGGCGAATGCCTCGGCGGGCGTCCGGTAGTCCAGCACGCGCATGGGACGGTTGTCGGCCTCGTCGACAATCTCCCGCAGTTCCCCGGCCATGTCCATCCGGATCTCGCTGCGTTTGGGCAGATACCGGCGGATCATGCCGTTCCGGTTCTCGTTGCTTCCCCGCCGCCGGCTGGAGTACGGGTCGGCGAAGCACGTGTCCATGCCCAGCCCGTCGCGCAGGCGCGTGTGGCGGGCGAACCCGGTGCCGTTGTCGTGCGTGACGCCGCCGCGCGCGCCGGCCGGCAGCGGCGAGAACATCGCCAGCTGCGCCCCGACGCTTTCCCCGGCGGTCTTGCCGGGCACGATCCCGGCCATGAGGAACCTGGTCTTCCTCTCGACCTCGGTGTGCAGGTTGCATCCGGCGCCGATCACGCCGTCGGCCTCCCAATGGCCGAAACCGCTGCGGTCTCCGGCCTCCGGCGGACGCTCGGAGATGGGAACCCGTCCGGGAATCGGGAAACGCGACGTCCTCCCGCCGCCACGCCTGCGACGCCTCCCGTGGCCACGTGGAAGACGACGCGCCCAGCGTTCACGGCGACGGCGGTCGGCGTGGATCCAACGGCAGACGGTCTCCGGGCACACGCGCATGGCGGAGTCGTCGGGGAACAGGACGCGCAGCCTGCCGCTGACGGGCAGCAGCGACCAGCCGCGACCCAGCCATTCGGCCACCCGCGCCCACAGGCGTTCGCATGACAGGCGGTGGCGCCTGCGCGGTTCGGCGCGCCTGCGGCCGGCCTTGCGCTGCGCGGGGCCGGCGATGTAGTATCTGCCCGTCCACGGGCCCGTCTTCAGCCGTTTCGGCCGGTACGGCCGGTAGGACTCGTTCTCGTTGGACGGGAACCACGTGTCGCGTTTGATCTCCCTGCCGACCGTCGAGGCGTTGCGGCCGAGCATCAGAACGATCCCGCAGATGATGGTGCCGTTGCCGATCTCGATCCGGATGACCCGGCGTTCCTCTTCCGACAGGTGCGAATACACTTCTCCCATAGGTGCAACATCCCTTCGGACTGGTTATCCGGACAATCTCCAATCTAACGGGTGTTGCACTTTCAATTAGACAACGGGAACCCGGTTCCTTTGGGCAGATAGCGGCGGATCCTGCCGTTCCTGTTCTCGTTGCTGCCACGCTGCCAGGAACTGTACGGGTCGGCGAAGTACGTGAGCATGCCCAGCGCCTCGTCCACCAGCATGTGCAGGCTCGCCTCCGTGCCGTTGTCCCACGTGCGGTCGACGCGCGCGGCCGGCGGGATGTCCTTGAAGATCTCGTATTCGGCCCTGGCCGTGGCGGACGCGCTCTTGTCGTCGACGAGCCGGGCGAACAGCCTGCGGCTCCTGCGCTCCACCTGCGTGTTCATGCAGCGCCTCGACGGCGCGGCGCCGACCACCGTGTCCGACTCGAAATGGCCGAACCTCTTCCTGGATCCGACCGCCTCGGGCCGGTCCGCGATGGGCACGCGCATCGGGATGCGCGGCCCTTTCGCCTTCCTGCCCTTTTTCCTCGTCCGGCGTTTCCTGCCGCGCGCCAGGTACTGGCGCAGGTCCAGCGCCCGCTGCGGCTTGGCGTAGATCCACTGGCAGAGGCACTCGTGGCTGATCCGCATCGACGGGTCGCCGGCGTACCGGGCCTTCAACCGTCCCTCGATCAGTTCCGGGCTCCACCCCCTGCGCAGCGAGTCCAGCACCCAGGCGCGAAGCCGGTCCGAGTCCATGCGACGCGGCTTGCGGGATCCGCGCCGGCGCAGGTCCGCCTTCCTCTGCGCGGCCAGCGCCGAATAGAACGGACCCGAGGTCCACGGCCCGGTCTTCAGCCGTTTCGGCCGGTAGGGACGGTACGACCCGTTCTCGTTGGACGCGAACCACAGGCCGCGCCTCAGCTCGCGTGACACCGTGGACTTGTCCCGGCCGATCCTCTCCGCGGTTCGCCGAATGCTCAGATGCTGTTCGCAATGCAGCTTCTCGATCAGGATCCTCTCCTCGGACGACAGGTGCGAATACTGTTGACCCATGAGTGCAACACCTTCTTAAGTTAGAAACTTCGAACACTTCCAACCTTAGACAAGGTGTTGCACTTCTATTTAGAACCCGGGGCGTAAACACGATTGCCTTCAAAGAAGATGGTCGTGACTGTGCTGGAATCAATGTTCGGTGCTATGAAGCGAAGCGTTGGTTGTGTGTCTAAGCTGGCCGCATTGTTGAATGAGGCTCAACTTCGGGGTGTCGTTTTATCGGCTGTGATGTTATTGTGGCGCGACACGCCAGCTTTATAGGCGATGAGTGGTGGCATCAGATGAGTTCGCTTGTACGTCTCCATTCTTTGTTGAAATATGTTATGCAAAGTGTGTAATTGGCATATGAAACTGTCATATTTGATGTGTTGCGTTGCGTTTATGTGAACTTATTTTCATTGTGCATATCGTTATCAATTTGTTATCAAGGACGATCGCGAGTGAAATGCGCTCATTTATATAATGGCTGTTGCATGGCTGCCCTTGAGGGACGTTCCTCTGGCATGGCTTTGCAATGAGCCGCGATGTGGTCGTAACCAACGTGGGATTCGATTGTGCGGCGAAGAAAAAATGATGGGGGGGGGAGTCGCCCTCCATCATTCAGGAAAGGGAACTGAATGGTTTATAACATTCACATATTGCAAACAAGGAAAACCGGTCGTGTGGTTGCTGCTGCGGCTGCATCCGTGCTGTGTTGCATGGGGGCTGTATTTCCAGCGACTATCGGAGTGACTGCGGCGTCGGCCGATGAACCCGTCGAATTGGTCGTCAACGGCGGATTCGAAGACGATCTTAATGGTTGGAAGTCTGGAACGGTGTGGAATAGCTCCGCATCGTCCATTGCCGTCACTGCGGATGATGTGCATGGTGGCAGTGGCGCCTTGAGCGTTACTGATCGTACATCCTCTGATGCTGGTGCAATCCAGTCTCTTGATGGCAAGGTGGAAAAAGGACAGACATATACCGGAAGTATGTGGGTCAAGGCCACGGAAGACGGTGAATTCAATATCACTGTTTGTTCGGGTAATGGTTCCGGATGTGACCAGATTGCGACCGGAACGGCGAAAGCGGGTGAGTGGACACAAATTTCAGGTACTGGAACGTTAGGTGGTAGTGGTGATTTCACCAGTCCCTCGCTGGTGATTGAAAACAAGTATGGCACGAGCAATGCCGACTTCATTGTCGACGACATTTCCGTAACCGGTTCGGATTCTGGTTCCTCATTCGTGCCGCCGACTACGGGTACGGCAACGGCAGCCAAGGCTTTCGGCGACTATTCAAACCCGATTATCGATTATTGGTATGGCGCCGATCCGTGGGCTATGGAATACAACGGACGCGTATATATCTACACTACGGGTGATGGCACTTCTGTGAATGCTGATGGCTCGTTGAATTATGACTATGAATATGACAGTACTGGGCAGATCAAGGACAATTCGTTCGCTCAAGTAAAGACCATCAATGTTCTGTCCAGTGATGACATGGTCAATTGGCGTAATGAGGGTTACATTCGTGTGGCTGGAGAACAGGGGGTGGCCACCTGGGCCAGCAATTCCTGGGCTCCTGCCGTCGCTCATAAGACCATCAACGGTAAAGAGAAGTTCTTCCTGTATTTCGCCAATGGCGGCAGCGGTATCGGTGTGCTGACCTCGGATTCTCCTGTTGGTCCGTGGAAGGACGAAACCGGTGAGCTGTTGATTAAGGGCGGTACTCCTGAATCCGCTGGTGTGGTCTGGCTGTTTGATCCCGCGGTGTTCGTGGATGATGACGGGCAGGGCTACCTGTATTACGGAGGTGGTGTTCCGACAGGCGAGGAAGAACATCCGAACACGGCTCGCGTTATTAAACTGTCCGATGACATGCTGCATACCGAAGGTGAGGCTCAGGTCATAGACGCACCTGCCATGTTTGAGGACTCCGGGATTGCCAAGATAGGTGGTACTTATTACTACTCGTATTGCACTAATTTCAGCCATGACAACGTAATTGATGGTAACACGGTCGGTTACGGCAATATCGCGTATATGACTTCAGACAACCCGATGGGGCCGTTCACTTATCAGGGTGAGATTCTGAAGAATCCGAGCACGTATTTCGGTGTTGGCGGCAACAATCATCACGCGATGGTTCAACTTGGCGACCAGTGGTATATGACCTACCATGCGCAAACGGTGGCAAAGGAATTGATGAACGGCGGTAATCTTGACGCGGCGCATGGCTACCGAAATACTCATCTCGATCCGATTACGGTTAACGAGGATGGTTCCATTGCCGATATTGCAATGACATATGAGGGTCTCTCTTCGGTGAAGAATCTGGACGCGTATCAAGATGGAGGCATTCCAGCTTCCACCATTGCATGGGATTCCGGCATTCAGAACGCATATGACCTGACTTCTGGTGTGCGCGTGGTCGATATGACTACAGACAATTCCGAAGGTCAGAAGCTCAGCAATATTAATAATGGTGAGTGGACGTCTTTGGCGAATGTCGATTTCGGGAATAACGGCGCCTCTTCGCTGACTGTGACTGCAGCTGGCAAAGCCGGAGGCATCCTTGAGATTCGTCTTGATGATCCGGATTCCGAACCTGTGGCTTCTATTTCGATTCCTGCCGGTGATGGATCCGAGTACGCCGATTACACGACCACCCTTGAGGGTGTGACAGGGGTGCATCATGTGGTGTTCTCCTTCAAATCCGATGGTGGTGCGAATGCTCAGGATGAGCTGTACGACATCACTACGTACACTTTCACGGAGTCGCAGGATGAAACTCCTTCGACTCCGGTGGACAAGTCTGATTTGCAGAGCGCAGTGAATGAGAATTCCAGCCTGAACGCTTCCGATTACACGGAAGAGAGCTGGAAGGTGTTTGCTGACGCATTGCAGAAGGCTCAGGCGGTATTGCAGGATGAATCCGCTACTGAACAGCAGGTTCAAGATGCGCTTGCTGCATTGAATAGTGCACGTGCCGGTCTGAAGCTGGCTGATGATTCCACTGATGGCAATGCCGACGGCTCCAATGACGATGGCGTGGATTTGGCACAAACCGGTTCCTCTGTCTTGCCTGGTGCTGTGATTGTCGCTTGCTTGGCTCTCACTGGTGTGATCGTAGCGCGAGTGCGTCGCGAGATGCGCTAGTTACCTCTTGGTAATGCGGTCATCCCGTAGCGGCAGCCTCGGGATGACCGCACATGAAACCTAGAACTGGTACTTGTTCAAGCGTAAGTTTTGGCAGTGGTAATGTCCATCACTTATCCATATGCGGGAATGTCTTATCGTCATTCATTGCTGATTTGTGCGGGCATGCTATTGGAATACGCACTCGATGTTGAGTGCTTATCATGAAAGGTTAAAAGACTTATGAATTATTTACGACAAAAAATTTCGGCTAGTGCTATCGCGGTGTTGTCGACTTGTGGGTTGATTTTGGCGCCAATGCCGGTCTTTGCGGATGATTCAACGCCATCTTCAACGCCATCGGATGGCAGTTACACCACGACTGATAGCGGTGATGGCACGTATTCCATTCCCATGTTGAACACGGATGTTCCGGATATCAGTGTTATTCGTGTGTCGAAGGACGATCCGAATAACAAAGACGGTCGTGATGTGTATTACATGGTGAGTACCACTATGGAGCTCAGTCCCGGATCTCCAATTATGAAATCCTATGATCTGGTCAATTGGTGGATAGTCACGTACGTGTATGATCGCATTTCTATGAGCGATGCTTCATCCTTGCGCAATGGAGCTAGCTCGTATGGCGAAGGCGAGTGGGCTCCGTCGCTGCGCTATCACAATGGCCGCTTCTACGTGTTATTCAATACGAACAACCTTAATGGCGCTTATATCTACTACACCGATGATATTGAGAATGGTCCTTGGACGAAGATTGCCCTTAATCGGGGATTCCATGATCCGTCATTGTATTTTGATGAGCAAGGGAGTCCTTGGATTATCTCCGGCGTCAACCAATATAGGCTGTCCGATGATTTAACCACGGTGGTGGAGAGCCATGAGAATATCATCTCTGCCGAACAGTTCACTGATGATCTTGGTGAGACTCCTACCGGATTTGAAGGATCTCAGACTTTCAAAATCGGTGATTATTTCTATACTCCAACGATTTACTGGGGCAAAGACGGTCGTACGGTGATGCTGCTGCGCACCACTGATTTGCTTGATGGCTCCAAATACGAAGCCAAAAAGTATTATCTAGGTGCTTTCGCACAAGGTAGCCTTGTTGAAGTCGACAACGGTGATGGCACGACGTCTTGGCATGGATTCTTCTTCCGAGACACATATCCGACCGGACGTATTCCCGGTTTGATTCCTGCAACGTGGGGTGATGACGGATGGCCTGTGTTTGGGGACAATAATCAGGTAAGCGCGTCGGACACCTACGACAAACTGATTGATTTGCCTGCTGATTTGGAGAATCTGGTTCGCCAGCGTTCCCTGGTCAATTCGGACGATTTTGATAATGACGCGCCTCATCAGTCTTATCAGGATCAGGATTGGTGGACTCTGGAGGAGCCTCCTCAGGTTGACGATTCTCTGATTGGAATCGAGCTGGTGGACAATGGCGATTTCGAAAACGGGACTGAATCGTGGACCCCTCAGTGGAATGGTACGCTTACCGCGATTACGGATGGTTCTCTTTCTGGAACCACGAGTCTTGCTGTGACGAATCGTGGCGAATACAATGGCGCTGGCCCGGGTCAATCTATGGATGGAAAATTGCAGCAGGGCGTGACATATCGTGCCAGTGCAACGATTCGATACGACCATGAGATGGACGGCGTCGATTCATCGGCTGTGACTTCCCACCTGTTTTATGTGGCGATTCAATATGCAGACGGCACAATTAATCGTGTGGCCACAGGAACAGTGAAACGTGGGGAGACGACTACTATCACAGGTGAGTTCTCCATCCCATCCGACGCTAATGTGGAAGGTTCCAAACTCATTGTCGAAACCGCGTGGGGTGCGGAAGGCACGTGCATGGATTACGTCATCGACGATATTTCCCTGATCGGTCTTGCTGATGAGAAGGAATATCCGGTCGCCGAAGAATACCAACCCAATGGTTCGAATCTTGATTTGGTATGGGAATGGGGACATAATCCAGATAACCGATATTGGTCTCTCACTGATCGTGAAGGCTGGTTGCGTTTGACCAATGGGCACAAGGTTTCCGCCACGGCCAAATATATGAAAGGCACTTATGGCGACCTGACATATTTTGAAACCGCCCGTAACGTTTTGTCGCAGCGTACCTTTGGCGGATCCATGTCTGTGGAAACCCACATGGATGTCAGTCATATGAAGGATGGAGACACCGCAGGCCTCGCTACATATACCCGTAGTTTTGCCTATGCCGCTGTGCGTCAAGAAAATGGACAGCGAACGTTGGGCGTGGTCAAGCGTGTCTACGACAATGGCGTGAAGGACGCGGACGGTAATATCGTTGACGATACGATTGATCGTGACGCTGAAGAGGCCTTTGTATCGGGCGGCACAGTGACATTGCCAGATGATGCGACCAATGTGTGGATCAAGTCGGACAACACACTGGATAATGCGAGTGGTAAGTTGACGATTCAGTATTGGTACAGTCTGGACGGTAAGCAATGGTCCAAGCTTGGCGACGAGCAGGGGCCGCTGACTTACGATTGGAGCTTGTCGCACTTTAAGGGGTATCGAATCGGCTTGTTCAATTACGCCAAGGAGAATACGGGTGGTTATGTCGATTTTGATTACTATGACTTGAGCGACGTGTTGACTTCTGACGGCAAAGCTGTGGATACGTCTAAGCTGCGTTCGGCCATTGATCAGGCTGACTCTCTGCAGTCTGCGGAATATCCTATGGATGAGTGGGATAAGATGCTCACGCTACTTGATAAGGCAAAGCAGGCGTTGGCATCCGATCCTTCCACGCAAAATGAGGTGGATGCCCCGCAGCGTGCACTGAGTTTGCAGCTCGCGCAATTGGCGGTTGACCGTCAGTCTGGTGATGGCGGAAATCCTGGTGGTGGTGATCAGACCGGTGACGGTAACCAGTCGGGTAACGGCGATCAGACCGGTGATGGCGGCCAGCAACAGTCTTCTACTGCTGATGATAATTCATCTGAACTGTCATCAACTGGTTCGTCCGTAACACCGATGGTGCTGTCTGCAATTGCCCTGATGCTGGCTGGCATCAGTGTCATTCGGATACGCCGCTCTTCGCGCTGAAATATCGCCGCAGCCTGTTGGTTGCAGCGATTGAATGTGCGGAATCAGTGATGTGTCGCAATGGTGGGTTGTGCGAATGCTCGGCAACGTGGATTCGTACAACCCATCCTGTTATGTTGAGACCGCGGCGTGAGACATGGTGGAGCATGACATCGGCGTAGAATGTGCGATTTTGGAAACAAAGGAGCTGGTGTGTGGGCGGCTGGCAGTTTTCATTTCGAATCGACGGCGTTCTCCTGATATCAAGTATGGCTGTGTATCTATGTTGCCGTTATGTGGTGATGTTAGCGGAGTGAGTAATTCGGATATGGTTCGCCCTTATGAACATATGTATGGCTTATGTCGTCCGCCGAAGCATGGTTGCGATTAGCGAAAATCAGGTATTGCGGCGTTATGTCCGGCGCCATGTCATTATCGTATGGCGCACTCACGATACAATACCGTCCTAGCATGGGCGTCGCGGCATGAGACGACGCATTGTGCAGACAGGTGTGGCGTCGAACAACGAACGCGAGGTAAACGTAGATGGCGGTGAATTCCAGCGTGGAGAAACAGCCGGTCGACCAGCAGGCGAGCGGTGAGGTGCAGGCTGAAATCGATACGCGGTCCGATGGTGTTTCGCCCATGCCCAACGATGTTTCCAAACATAACGATGTTTCCAAGCATCCGGTGGCGTCCATTCCCGAATCGACGCTGTCGCTGGCCGATATTGAGCGTAAGCGCTCGCATCCTGCATTGTGGCTGGCTTATGCGCTGCTGGTGATTGCGGCCATTGTGGTGCCGTATTGGTGGGGGCGTGCGATTGCGGTGAACGATACGCAGTGGCTGCTTGATAATTTGAGCGCGCTTGAGCCGCGCGGCGCCGCGTTTGTTGCCTGGACGGTGACGCTGATTGCCGTTTCCGGCCTTGGTCTGCTGGTTGTTGACGCCCATCGGCGCTTGTGGGGCGCGGTTTTTGTGATTGGCTTGGCGGCGGAGCAACTCATTGCCGGCCTGCGCATTCTGAAAATTGATTTTTGGTATGCGACATATGTGGTGTACGGAGAGTCGTCGGCATTGGCGAATGCGGCGAATCTTGGCATTATTTCAGTTGGTATTGGCGTTGCCGTTTTCGCGGTGCTGTGGGTGGGATTGTTGGTGACGATTAAAAAAGAGTCGCCGTTGAATGTGCTGACGCGCAGTTGGGCGTCGTTTATCTTTTTTTTTGTGATTGAGACGATTGCTTTGCTTGTTGTGATGTTTGGCGGCCTGCTGACGTTGGTCTGATTCGTGGTGTCTGGTGCTCCTGTATAATTGACCCTTGGCGTATTTCGCCCGCGGATAGAGAGCGCGCCGGCATCGGGCCGGTAGCACCGCGCAGCAATATAAGGAGGATGCCGTGGCACTGACGGCTGAAGAAAAGCAGGAAATCATCGCTAAGTACGCGACCCATGAAGGTGACACCGGCTCTCCGGAGGTCCAGGTTGCTCTGCTGAGCAAGCGTATCGCTGATCTGACCGAGCACCTCAAGGAGCACAAGCACGACCACCACTCCCGTCGTGGTATGCAGCTGATGATCGGTGACCGTCGTCGCCTGCTTGACTACCTCAAGCGCGTTGACATCAACCGTTACCGTTCCCTCATCGAGCGTCTGGGTCTGCGTCGATAATTGAAGACTTCCGCCCGAGTACCTAGGATGGTGCTCGGGCGTTTTACATATCGCCAGCCAACGGCAACAACGGCAAGAGGGTTAGAGGATAGGCCAGCAGGTAAGGCCGACAGGAGAACCCGAATGAAGGGGTTGACACGAGGAACGACGGCCAAGGGGTCAGTCGAAACAAGGTATGTGACGTCCGCTGAAGAGGACAGTTGCGGTTCAAGCGAGTCGCCGAACCGCAGCACAGTATGTAGGAATAATTAGAAAATTAAAGAAGGAGGAACCCTATGGAGGGTCCCGAAATCAAGGCCGTTGAGGCCGTAATCGACAATGGATCGTTTGGCAAGCGCACGCTGCGCTTCGAGACCGGCCGCCTCGCCCAGCAGGCCGATGGCGCTGTGGCCGCCTACCTCGACGACGATTCCATGATTCTGTCCACCACCACCGCCGGTTCCAGCCCGAAGGAGAACTACGACTTCTTCCCGCTGACCGTTGATGTTGAAGAGAAGATGTACGCTGCCGGCAAGATTCCGGGCTCGTTCTTCCGCCGTGAAGGCCGCCCGAGCTCCGAGGCCATCCTCGCCTGCCGCATCATCGACCGCCCGCTGCGCCCGCTGTTCCCGCACACCCTGCGCAACGAAGTGCAGGTCGTCGAGACCGTGCTCGCCGTGAACCCTGATGACGCTTACGATGTCATCGCCCTGAACGCCGCTTCCGCCTCCACTATGATCTCCGGCCTGCCGTTCGAAGGCCCGGTCTCCGGTGTGCGTCTGGCGCTGATCGACGGCCAGTGGGTCGCCTTCCCGCGTTGGAGTGAGCGTGAGCGCGCCGTGTTCGAGATTGTGGTCGCTGGCCGCGTGATCGAGAACGGTGATGTTGCCATCGCCATGATCGAGGCGGGTGCCGGCAAGAACGCCTGGCACCTCATCTATGACGAGGGTCAGACCAAGCCCGATGAGGAGGTCGTGGCCGGTGGTCTTGAAGCCGCCAAGCCGTTCATCAAGGTGATCTGCGAGGCTCAGGATGAGCTCAAGAAGATCGCCGCCAAGGAGACCAAGGAATTCCAGCTCTTCCCGGAGTACACCGACGAGCTGTATGCCCGTATCGACGAGATCGCTCACAAGGATCTGGACGAGGCCCTCTCCATCGCCGAGAAGCTGCCGCGTCAGGATCGCATCCATGAGATCAAGGAGCACGTGCGCGAGGTGCTCGCGAACGAGTTCACCGATATGGACGACGCCGAGAAGGACAAGGAGCTGGGCAACGCCTTCAAGGAGCTGCAGCGCCAGATCGTGCGCCGCCGCATCCTGACCGAGGACTACCGCATCGACGGCCGTGGCCTGCGCGACATCCGCACCCTGTCCGCCGAGGTGGACATTGTGCCTCGCGTGCACGGCTCCGCCCTGTTCCAGCGTGGCGAGACCCAGATTCTGGGCGTCACCACCCTGAACATGCTCAAGATGGAGCAGCAGATCGACGCGCTGTCCGGTCCGCAGTCCAAGCGCTACATGCACAACTACGAGATGCCGCCGTACTCCACTGGCGAGACCGGCCGCGTCGGCTCCCCGAAGCGTCGTGAGATCGGCCACGGCGCCCTCGCCGAGAAGGCTCTCGTGCCGGTGCTGCCGAGCCGTGAAGAGTTCCCCTACGCCATCCGACAGGTCTCCGAGGCCATCGGTTCCAACGGTTCCACTTCGATGGGTTCCGTGTGCGCCTCCACGCTGAGCCTTTTGGCTGCCGGCGTGCCGCTGAAGGCTCCGGTTGCCGGCATCGCCATGGGCCTCGTGTCCGGCGACGTTGATGGCAAGCACATCTTCAAGACCCTCACCGATATTCTGGGTGCCGAGGATGCCTTCGGCGACATGGACTTCAAGGTGGCCGGTACTTCCGAGTTCATCACCGCCCTGCAGCTCGACACCAAGCTCGACGGCATCCCCGCCGACATCCTGGCCGCCGCTCTGCAGCAGGCCAAGGAAGCCCGCGCCACGATTCTCGAGGTCATCAACGAGTGCATCGACGGCCCGGCCGAGATGAGCGAGTTCGCTCCGCGCATCATCACCACCACCGTTCCGGTTGAGAAGATCGGCGAAGTCATCGGCCCGAAGGGCAAGATGATCAACCAGATTCAGGAAGACACCGGCGCTGAAATTGCCATCGAGGATGACGGTACCGTCTTCATCTCCTCCGAGGGTGGCGAGGCCGCTAAGAAGGCCAAGTCCATCATCGATTCCATCGCCAACCCGCACGTGCCCGAGGCCGGCGAAACCTACAACGGCAAGGTCGTCAAGACCACGTCGTTCGGCGCTTTCGTGAACCTCACCCCCGGCACCGACGGCCTGCTGCACATCTCCCAGATCCGCAACCTGGCCAACGGCGAGCGTATTGACGCTGTCGAAGACGTGCTCAAGGAAGGCGACACCGTTGAGGTGATCGTTCAGGGTGTCGATGATCGCGGCAAGATCTCCCTGGCCATTCCTGGTTTCGAGGATCAGGAGAACAACGCCCGCCCGAGCCGTGGCGATCGCGATGACCGCCGTGGCGGCCGTGGCCGTGGTGACCGTGACGATCGCCGTGGCGGCCGTGGCCGTCGCTCCGAGCGCGATGACCGTGACTTCGACGATCGTGACGACCGTCCGCGTCGCCGTCGCTCCGATGACTTCGAGGATGATTACGACGACCGTCCGCGTCGCCGTCGCTCCGATGACCGTGACTTCGATCGCGATGATCGCGATGATGATCGTCCGCGTCGCCGTCGTTCTGCCGACCGTGACTTCGACGATCGCGATGACCGTGATGCTCGCGACTCCCGTGACGATGATCGTCCGCGTCGCCGTCGCTCTTCCGATCGCGATGACCGTGGCGATCGTGATGACCGCCGTGGCGGTTCCCGTGGCCGTGGCCGTGGCTCGGACCGTAACCCGCGCTACGCCACCGACGACAACTACGACGACTACCGCGCCGACCGCGAAGAGCGTACTGAGCGCCCGCGTCGCCGCGTCCGTCGCGACTTTGATCCGTTCGAGGACTAAATCCCTCTCACGGATCGGTCGCGGCATAGCCGCTCCCCTCACCTACGGGAAGCCCGTAGGGCTTCCCGCTTAACGGTTCGGCATTCGAGGACTGATCGTTCTCTAGCTTCTCTCGGGCGAGAAGGGCTTGATCGCAAACCAAAAGGCTTCTATACCGTTTCATTCGGTATAGAAGCCTTTTTGGTTTTTCGGCTTCTTCGCGCTGCATATTTCGATGTTGAATAAGGCACTCGTGCTGCCGCCATGTACGTTTAGTTGTCGGTTGACAACTATTCCCATGCATCAAGAATGGCGGATGATCATCGAAGGTACTCATGGGCGTTGATCACTGTGGCAACAACAAAGGCCGGGCCCTTGTGAGAGCCCGGCCTTTATGCCGTATGGCGGCGGATTAATCCTTAAAGGCTAATCCGTTGTCAATCAGCGTTACAGAATCGCCATGCACACGAAGTCCAGAATGAACAGCGCGGCCACAGTCCAGATGATCGGGTGAACCTCCTTGGCCTTGCCCTTGCAGGTCTTCACGATGCAGTACATGATGAAGCCTCCGGCGATGCCGTAGGAGATGGAGTAGGAGAAGGCCATGAACACGGCGGCGAAGAACGCCGGAATGGCTTCGGCGATGTCGTCCCACTTGACTTCCTTCAGGGAAGCGGCCATCATGCAGCCGACGATCACCAGCACGCCGGCGGTTGCGGCGGACGGCACGGCGGAGACGACCGGGGCCAGGAACGCGGACAAGGCGAAGCAGATCGCCACAACCACGGAGGTCAGGCCGGTTCGGCCGCCTGCGGCGATGCCGGCGGAAGACTCGACGTAGGTGGTGGTGTTCGAGGTGCCGCAGATGGCGCCGATGGAGGTGGCGATGGAGTCGGCGAACAGGGCCTTGTCCATCTTGGAGGAGAAGCCGTGGCCGTTCTCCAGAGCCTTCTCATCCTCGGCGGAGAAGATGCCGGTGCGGCGGCCGGTGCCGATGAAAGTGCCCAGGGTGTCGAACGTATCGGACATGGAGAAGGCGAAGATGGTCACGATGACCAGCGGCAGCTTGGTCGGATCAGAGAACAGTGCCGGGAAGCCCTCGGCGGAGAAGATCGCGCCGAAGGTCTGCGGCAGCTGGGAGAAGGTCTCGCTGATGGACTGCGAGTTGGACCAGGTGGTCACGCCGAACGGGATGCCGATTACGGTGGTGATGGCGATGGCCAGCAGCATGCCGCCCTTAACCTTCATCACGGTGAACACAATGGCCAGTACGAGGCCGATCAGGAAGACCCACAGCACCTTATCGTTGAAGTCGGCCAGACCCGGGGTAGCCGCAACGGCACCGCCCTTGGCGGCGGCCTTCGGATCGCCGGGAGTGAACTTGATCAGGCCGACGTTCAGCATGCCCACGTAGGCCACGAACAGGCCGATGCCGCCGCCGATGGCGTGTTGCAGGGACTCCGGGATGGCCAGGATGATCATCTTGCGGATCTTGGTGACGGTGATGAGGATGTTGATCAGGCCGCACAGGAACACCATGCACATGGTCTGCTGCCAGCTGAAGCCGAGGCCGAAGCACACGGTGTAGGTGAAGAACGCGTTGAGGCCCATGCCGGCGGCTTGGGCGTACGGCACGTTGGCGAACAGGCCCATGACCAGGGTGCCGATGATGGCCGCGATGATGGTGGCCAGGAACACGCCGCCCCACGGCATACCCGTCTGCGACAGGATCTGCGGGTTGACGACGATGATGTAAGCCATCGCGAAGAACGTGGTCAGGCCGGCCAGAATCTCAGTCGAGACGGTCGTGCCGTTTTCCTTCAAATGGAAGAACTTCTCCATTTACTCTCTACTTCCTTGGGTTTATGCGGGGCTGCGCACCGCGTGCATAATGCTGCGGCTGGCCCCGGCGAGAATTGCGACTCGCCCTGATCGGCCTGCCCAACGCGCGTCAGGCGCTGCGCACCCAATCAGAACCGTGGCCGATTATAGCTTGTGGAGGCAACGTGAACGGGTCCGGGAGTAGACTGACTGCCAGAATAATTCGGAACAACTCAGGGGACACGCAGGACACACCCGTGGAAGGAAGGCGCGCGATGAAACCGGCCGTCGAAGTCAGCATCACCTCTTGGAAGAAGAATGTCGTCAAGCCCGGTCAGGAGTACGGCCGCGTACTGCTGATGCCCGGCACCGGCTACAACTGCGACCGTCCGCTGCTCTACTGGTCGGCCCAGGCTCTGGTCGAGGCCGGCTGGCGAATCGACCGCATGAACGTACGCAACGCTTCCGACGACCTGTCCACGGTGATTCCGGTCCTCAATCAGGCGATTGACGGCTGGGTGGCCGCCGCGCGCGAGTCCGGCGCGGGTAAAGCCGGTGATTCCGGGGATGGCGTTGCCGCCGATGATTCTGCTACCGTGCTGGCCGATGGCGCAGCTGGCTCGCCGAACCGTGATTCCGACACCCCGTCCGGCCCTCGCCTGTTGCTGATCGGCAAGTCGCTGACGACGATGACCTACCCACATGTGGCCTCACACTACGGTCTGCCGTTCGTGCTGCTGACCCCGGTGCTGCATCACGCCGACTTCGATCCATCCGCCCGGGTGATTCCGGTGCCGGCTGTCGGCGATGATATCGTCGCCGAATCCGAGGCCCCGAGCGTGGCCGAAGCAAGGGCGATCATCCGCGCGGAACAGGCCGGCCAGTCGCACGCCGCCAGCTCCCGATACTCCGGCCCGGCACCGCTGATCTGCGCCGGCACCGCCGACCCGTTCTACGATCAAGCCCGCGCCAACGCGCTCACCCCGCACGTGCACGAATACCCGGATGCCAACCATTCGATCGAGGTGCCCGGCCACTGGCGTCGCTCGCTCGACTATCTGAAGGAAGTCACCGCGTCCGTAGCCCAGTACGCCGCCACGCTGTAATGCCCCGCGACACGCCCGAATTCTGCAATGTCGCTGACCATCCGTAATCTAATCATCCGTAAACCACAGACCGTTGGTTGAAGTGCGCGCGAGTGCATTTCCGAAGTTTGGTTCGCCAAGCCAGCGCAGGTTGAGAGATATAAGCCCGTCAAGGGCCGGCGAAGGTCGCTTCGCGAGATTATATTGCTCTGCCTGTGCGCAGGGCTTTTTTGTTGCCCGGCCGAAAGTTCCGAACTCCAAGTCAACGGCCGACTTAGGAAGGAACGCCATGAAGAGGCCCGAAAAGGAAGCGGTAGTCGCTCAGCTTACGGAAGAATTCCGTAACGCTGACGCCGTCTACCTGACCGAGTACCGCGGGCTTACCGTTCCGCAGATTTCCGATCTGCGTGAAAAGCTAGGCCGCGATACTTCCTACACCGTGGCAAAGAACACGCTGGCACGCATCGCCGCCAAGGAAGCGGGCATTGAGGGTCTCGACGAGATTCTCTCCGGCCCGACCGCCATCACCTTCGTGAAGGGCGACTTCATCGAGGCTGCGAAGGTCATCCGTGACTTCGCCAAGGACAACAAGGCTCTTGTCATCAAGGGTGCCGCCGCTGACGGCACTGTCTACGATGCCGAGGGCGCCAAGAAGCTGGCAGACCTCAAGTCCCGCCCGCAGCTGCTTGCCGAATTCGCCGGCGACATCAAGGCATCGATGGCCAAGGCCGCGTACCTGTTCAACGCTCTGCCTACCAAGGCTGTGCGCACGATCGACGCCCTGCGCGAAAAGCAGGAGAAGGCTGCCTGATTTACGCCCTCACGGCATGAATCAGTCGCTTCGATAATTTAAACAATAAGGTTTATTAGGCAGCGGATCTACCACTTCGTCCGCCGCCAAGATTGAAAGGAAGCCATAATGGCTAAGTACACCAACGATGAGCTGCTGGAAGCCTTCGGCGAGATGACCCTGGTCGAGCTCTCCGAGTTCGTGAAGGCCTTCGAGGAGAAGTTCGACGTCGAGGCTGCCGCTCCGGTTGCCGCTGTTGCCGCTGTTGCTGGCGCTGCTGCTCCGGCTGAGGAAGAGAAGGATGAGTTCGACGTCATCCTCTCCGCCGTCGGCGACAAGAAGATCCAGGTCATCAAGGCTGTCCGCGCCATCACCAACCTCGGCCTGGCCGAGGCCAAGGCTCTTGTCGACGGCGCTCCGAAGGCCGTCCTCGAGAAGGCCAAGAAGGAAGATGCCGAGAAGGCCAAGGCTCAGCTGGAAGAGGCTGGCGCCAGCGTCGAGCTCAAGTGATTTGTGCGGCATAAGCCGCAATCACAGCTTTTCGAGGAACCCCGCACCTGTGTTTCAGGCTGCGGGGTTTCCGCATACTGAGTAGACTAGTTGACGAGGACGAGGCGGAGAACGCGATCCGGCGTGGAAACACAAAGCTGGCAATGAGCGAAAGTTGTCAATTCTGTGCCCAGTAATCCGCCAAAAGCCGGTAAAAGATGACACAATGGCACGTAGTGTGGTCAAATAGTGTGTCCAGGAAGGCGGTCACGGTGAGCGAGTGGACGGTGAAGATCAACGGTGTCGACCGGATCAGCGTCAAGCCGGGGGAGTGCGTGGAAATCGGCCGTAAGCCGTTACGCCCCCTTGCCGATGATGGCAACACCCGCCTTGACGTCGCCGATCAAACCAAATCGATGTCCAAACGGCACGCCATGTTCACGGTAAAAAGCAATGGCACGGCCTCGGTCCGTGATCTTGGATCGACCAATGGATCGTATGTGGTGCGGGAAAATGGCGATTTGTTGCGCTTGCCGGCCAATGCCGAGTTCCTGTTGCCGACGTCTCCCATGCGCATGCAGTTCGGCGATGTGCCTGCGGACTTCATTCGTGTCGACGATCCAGTGGCAAAGCCGCTCGACCTCAAGGTGCCTGATTTGTTTGGCTATGCGGTTCACGAAGCACCGCAGGAGCCGGATGCGGCGGATATGTCCGTCGACGATATTCTTGATTTGCGGGCCGGCGAGCCGACCGCCATCTTCAGCGCGGATAATGTTCGACGCAAGGTCGACGAGCTTGAACTTGGCTCGCTGAATATCACGCAGCCAGTGACGAAAAACGATGAGCCGGCCATACCCCGTGATCTGTTCGCGGATGCGTTGGCCCAGCATGCCGAGCAGGAGACCGAACGCAAAAACCAGCAGGCCATGAACTCCGTGGCACTGCCGAAGCAGCAGACCGAACCTGAGTCGACGATTGTAACGCCTGCATCCAAGCACAGCAGGATCTCCGGTATTGTTCCAGTAGATGCCATCGCCCATGCCGTTGTTAAGCACGCTCCCAGCACAAGCGAGCCGGCAGTGGCGTCGGCGGCGGTTGTTGAATCCGATGCAGCGGCTGGCGCAAGCAAGTCAGCCGAAAACGTTCAGTCCGCTCCGAATACCAGGAATGCCGGCGATTCTCAGCCGGCGGACACTGTCGAACAGCATGCTGAAGTTGCCCAGCCTGAAGCCGCCCGGGAAGCCGAAGCCGCTCAATCTGAAAACACCCAGCCTGAGACCGCTCAGCCGGCAACCGCCCAGTCTGAAACCGACCAGCCGGCAGCTGACGTACCGGACGATCAGCAGCGGACCGCAGCCGAAGCATATCAAGAAGCCACCGCAGCAGGCGTAGCAGACCAGCAGCCGGCTGCCGAAACCGCCCAGCAGTCGGTATCCGAAGCATATGATATCGACTCCACGGGCGTACACACTCCGGTCTTCGAGCCCGGCTCGGTGTTCGAGCGTGTGGCCAAGGGCGAGCTGAAAGCACAGGAGCCGGCAGTCGAAGTCGATGGCCTGACCTCTGACGAGGCAAAAACCACGCAAGATTTCAATGTTCAATTCGAAGTCGCCCGTCATCCCGAATTGCTGGCGTTCCTCGCCATGAATCCGTACCTGTACGACGACATGTATTCTTGGCTCGCCGCCCGTGGCGAGGCCGATATTGACGAAGCCCTGTCTCACAACAAGGGCTATCAGGAATACCGCGAAGCGGTTGGAAAGTGAGTCGAGAGATGACCCAGAGCCAGACTCAGAACCAGAATCTCACGGAAGGTCTGAATCGCATCCGTCGCTGGCGTGACCAATACCGCAGCATGCAGCCGCCATCGCCGCTCGAGGATGTGAATCAACTGGCCGCGAAGCTGGAGATGACCCATGCCCATCCCTCCGGCATCGCCCAGCTGTTCGCTTCCGGCCATGTCCGGTTGGATTCGTTGTTCCGCGACACGGGTGTGCTTAAGGCCGCCGAACGCCATATTGGGCGCGTGCTGGATGACCAGGCCGCCAAACGCAGGATTTCCGGCGTGGCGGAGTTGTCGCTCGTGGTCGGCGTGGCCACATGGAAGGGCAACGCGCTGCCGGTGCTGTTGTACCCGGTGAGCGTCACGATCGAGGATGATGGCTTGTCGACCACCATTCGATTCACCGGTCGCGTGGCCCTGAACGTCGCGTTCGTCAATACATTGCGTGAGCAGGGGGTGTTCCTGGATGAGGATTCCCTGTTTGACGGTGCCAGCTATGACAGTGGCACTCCCGAAACTTCCGCGATGTTCGCCCGTATTTCGTCCGAAGCGTCGGAGCGTATCTCCGACTTCGCCATCGAGCGCCAGATTGTGCTCGGATGCTTCATGGACCCCTCGTCGCAGATGATCAGCGAAAGCCGACAGTTCATCGACCAGCTGGAGAACGGCCCCACCGGCAATGTGCTGTTGGACGCGCTTGCCGGCGACGAATCCGCCCGCACCGCGCTCAAAGATGCCAATATTCCGCAATACAGTCCTTTCGACGTAGACCCGCATGCTGAGTACGAAGTCGGCGATGTGGACAATACGGTGCGATATGCCGCGTCACTTGCCGCCAATGGCCATAGCATCGTGGTCGACGGCGCCTTCCCGAAGGGCACCGCGGAGCAGGCTGTGGCCATCGCATCGCGCTGCCTGATGAATGGTCGTTCCGTGCTGTACGTGCCCGGCGTGGCCGAGCAGAAGCGTCTGTTCATCCAGACGGCTTCCGCCAATGAGATGAAGGCGCAGGTACTGGATGTATCCGATGAACACGCCAACGCCGCGCTTGATAAGCAGCTGATTGCCGCAGTCGGATTCCAACCGGGAGTCGCCACCCAGCGATTCGACCAGTTGGCCGACGAACTCGTGGGCGTGCGTTCGCGCTTGACCCGCTACTTGGGCGACCTGCACGGGGGCAATGATAAGTGGAATGTGTCCGCATACGAGACCATTCAGAATCTGGCCCGTATCTCCGTGCTCCCGACGCACCCTGCCACCCACGTTCGACTTGACGAGTCAAGTGCCCTGAGCATCGCCAACGATATTGACACATGGATCGGCAAGATGGAACGCGCCGGCGAGCTCGGCGAATACACCATCGGCCCGGAAGACACCGCATGGTACAAGGCGTCCATCACCACTGAAGAACAGGCAGTAACCGCCTACCAGCGCGTGGACGATTTGCTGCGTCGCTTCCTGCCCGCCACCCGTGAGCAGGTGGCACGCACCGTGCAGACCTGCGGATTCCCGGTTCCTCCCACCACCCGCGAGTGGGAGCGTCAGGTTACGGTTTTGAAGAATCTGCGACGAGTGCTTGACGTGTTCCAGCCGGAGATTTTCGAGCGAGACATCAGCTCCATGATCGAGGCCACCAAGCCGAAGAGCCAGCGCAAGGCCGAGGGCACGTCGATGGGATTCTGGGAGCGCCGCCGCCACATCAAGGAAGCCAAGGATCTGCTGCGCGTCGGCGCGCAGGTCGAGGACTTGCACGAAGCGTTGAAGGTAGTCGCCAAGCAAGGGGAGCAGTGGCATCAGTTCGTGCCTCACGGCGGTTGGCCGGTGCTGCCCAGCAAGCTCGACGAGATCATCTCCACCCAAGAGGCGCTGGTCAGCAATATGACCGCGCTGGATACCGTGCTTTCCACCACACCCGCTGGTGGCAATCTGGAAACCGCCGATTTCGAGAAGGTGGAAGCACGCCTGAAAGCACTGCTGGATGATCGCAAGGCACTGGACACCTTGCCGGAGCGTTGCCTGCTGGAGCAGGAATTCGCCTCTGCCGGACTGAACGAACTGGTCGCCGATCTCAACGCTCGCCGAGTGAGCGTGGAGCAGGTGCGCGGCGAAGTGCAGCTGGCCTGGTGGACCACCGTGTTTGAGGACATTGTGCGTTCGTCCGCCATCATCTCCAACCAGGATGGTGCCGCGCTGCAGGCCGCATCCGACCGCTTTGCGCAGGTCGATGTGGAGCACGTGCGCTCCATCGGACCGATGGTGTCGCAGGAATCCATGCGCCGCCTGTGCGACATGCTGTTCTCCCGCACTCAGGAAGCCAACCAGATGCACACCGTGCTGGCAGGGCGCGCCAGTGTGTCGCTGAGCAGGATTCGCCGTGATCATCCGGAGATTCTGGCCGCGGCCAAGCCGATTCTGGTGGCCGCGCCGGGTACGCTCGCCGCACTCACCGAGCCGGGTGTGCTGGCTGATGTGGCGATTCTCGATGCGTGCGCGCACATTCCCGCTATCGAGTTGCTGTCCATCATCGGCCGCGTGCAGCAGGTGGTGGTGATCGCCCACTGCGCGACGGTAACCAGCGAAAGCGTCAAGCAGCTGATCGACACGTTGCCTCATATCGAGGTGGATGCTGCCCCATCTCGCCGTGCGCCGCGCCTGTCCGCATTCCTTGAATCCGAGGGATATGGTCCTGTTCGCTATGATGTGGCCACCGAGCCGGCTGCCGGTGAGGTGCGATTCCACCGTGTGGAAGCGAGCGGTGTGCCGGTTATGTCTTCTGGTCTGGTGGAATCCAGCCAGCCGGAGATTGATGAAGTGGTGCGTCTGATTACGCAACGTGCCGCCGGTTTTGCCGTGGTTCCTTCCAGCTATCGACTTGTGGTCGTGATGTTGACCGACGCATTCCGCACACGCTTGGGTGCCGAATTGAAGTCGTTGGCAGGCAAATCCAAGGCGATGGGCCGATTCCTGCGCCATGTGCGGTTGGTTTCCTTGCGTGACGTGGCCGGAGGTCGTGCCACTGACGTGATTCTGTCGATGTGCTATGCGAAAACCACGCACGGACGTCTGCTTCAGCAGTTCGGCCCGCTCGAAAGCACAGGCGGTCGCGGACTGTTGCTGGATGCCCTGGCATTGGCGGACCACAGCTTGGATATTGTGTCGGCCTTTGGTTCCGAAGATTTGGACGAAGAACGACTGCACCAGTCCGGTCCTCGGTTCCTGAAGACCATGTTGACGTGGGCCGAACAGCTTGACGACCGTCCGGTGCTTCCGTTGCGTGATGCGGCAGGCGGCAACGTGCTGTTCGACGATATCGCCGACAGGTTGCGCGCGCGAGGACTGAACGCTGCTGTTGATTATGGATTCGACAAGGGCGTGAAGATTCCGCTCGTGGTGGGATTGAAGGACAAGCCGTTTGCCTTGGCCGTGCAGACCGATGACGCGAACTTTATGTCCGTGCAATCCACGCGTAGGCGTCATCGTTTGTCGGCACAGGATCTCATTTCCTTGGGCTGGAATGTGATGACCGTCTGGAGTGTCGCCGCCTTCGTGAACCCCGATAAGGAAGTCGACCGTATCGTCAGCCGTATCGGTGAGATCTATCGCGAGGTTGAATAACCATGGCGGAATACTCGGCTACACGGCGCACACCGCGCAAGCACAAGCGCGTGGTGATGAAGGGCACTGAGCAGTTTGACGCTGACGGTGTCAAACTCGAGCCCGGAGACATGCAGACCGACCAACAACGGCAATCCGACGACGACAAACGCATCCTCGGCGAACTGCCGCCGCATTGGGCCGTTTTTAACGAGCGCGAGTAGGAGTTGGGGCGCACTCTGTGCGCCCCAACACTGTGTTTTCCGCAGCCGACAGGCTGCGGAAAACACAGTATCGGCCGAAGGCCGATTCCGCTTCCTACCGCACAACGGCCATAATCGCTCCGGCCTGTTGCAGCTCCATAACCTTGGCCGCGGCCTCCGGCGGCATTGCGAACGACACCAGTCGGTCGTTGCCTCCCAATGCGCCAGTCGCATCCGGTTTGCCGACATTCATCACCGTGGCGTTCTCGGCCAGCGTGCAATCAGCACCTTCGCAACCGACGGCGGAAACCAGTCTCACCTGATCGCCGGCCAATACATCGTCGACGCTACTGGCCAAGCGGACTTCAATCACCGTAGTGCCGGTCGGTGCTACGGGCGCATCTCTGGCCATATGCGTGGAAATGGGATCGGCTGCTTCGATATCGATTTGCGCTACCTTGCCCACCACATCCTCAATATTGCCTGTCCAAGACGGGCCTGCCGCAGATACCGGCATATCAGCCAACTGAACGTCGGCGGCCAGAATAATGTCACCCCGTCGAATCGAGCGGGCGGCCACCACCATCGGCTCGGTCTCCACCACGGCCAATACGGCTTCAAGCCCAAACAGCACTGCGAGTCCCACGCACAACGCAGCAGTGAGTCGGCGCAAGGCATCCGCCAAGCGCCGTCGCCGCAATGAGCCGCGCGCAGGCGGCTTAATAAACGAAAAGGTCACCATGCAACCATGGTGACCTGAAGTTTTTCGTAAGCGCAAGCCAAATCGACCTATGTGGTTCTAGCTTGCCAAGTTATCCACAACGCTTCAAACCCGTGCAACAGACAGTGCCCGTAGTGCCAATATCCGCGGCATACCGCCGTCGACACCGTCGTTTACAGAGGAAAAGCGGGTGTACAGACCTTACTTGCCGGATTTGTCGGTGCGGTAGAAGCCGTGACCCTTGAACTCAATCGGCACGGCGGAATACACCTTGCGCACCTGCTCCTGCGAGCACTTGGGGCACACGGTAATCGGGTCGTCATTGAACGACTGCTGTTCGGTGAAGTCATAGCCGCAGTTCTTGCAACGGTAATGATAGGTAGGCAACGGATTCCTCCAACAAAGTCATATTTCTCGCGGATGGCCCAAACGCCATGCCACGCAACCGTTCATATCCTAGTCGCCGCCCTGACACATTGGCGTTACGGTCTTACTAGCCAGCTTGCTGTTGCCACTCTGGTTCCATCGGCCAGTGTGCGTGGCTGGTTGGTCAGTCTGGCTTGCGCCGAGTATCTTGGCCGGCCGGCCAGCTCAACAGGCCCGATGAGCTAAGCCGCCGGTATCCCTCCGGCGTCAGCACTCCGTCGGCCGGCACATCATGTGGTTCGGCCGGCAAATCAATGTCCAACACCTCCCACGGCCAGCACACCGCAATCAGGGGGCACACGGGCTTGCGGCGAGCCAAGGCCCGGTCATACCAGCCGGCTCCACGCCCCAGACGATTGCCCTGCGGGTCCACTGCCAAAGCCGGAGCGATGACCAGATCGGCCTTCTCCAACGCTTCGGGCGGTAGAACTGCGCCAGTTGGCTCATCGGGTCTGTGATGGACGGTGCTGGGAGAGCTGCAGCTACCGGCATTGTTCGCGCCACCCACTGCATCCATCGAGCGCAATGATTCCAATGAATCCAGCACACTCCAGCCAATTTCCAACCCAGACCCCAACCTTGGCACCAACACGTGGCAGCCATGAGCCCGCAGCCATCGCAACAGTGGCCGGGTTTCGATTTCCGAACCCATCGACACATATGCCGCCACTGTGGGACCATCCTGAATCATGTGTGCTGGGAACCGTCGCACCAGCAATTCACCGGCCGCTCCGCGTTCTTCCGCTGGAACGCGCTTGCGCCGAGACAGTATATGGTGGCGCAGCGTCGCTTTATCCGTCTTCTCTGTTTTCTCTGTGCCGCTGTAGTCGCTGCCGATATTCATGCCACTGCCCACTTCGCTCATACCGCACAATCTAGTGTTTCCATCGTAAAACGAAAGTGGCCACGGTAGCGGCGCAAGACCTTCATATGGCTACAATAAAGGCCGTGTCAGTTTTCCAGTCGATTAAAGAGGCGTTCAAGCTGGACCACCAGATCCGCCCGCCACGTCTCACCCATCCCGGTTTTCCGATAGTCCTGCGCCCCCTGACCATGGATGATGAGGACGGCTGGAACGAAGTGCGCTGGCGCAACAACGACTGGCTGGCACCTTGGGAATCCGGTGACCCGATGCATGGCGGCTCCATCACATTCAATCAATGGGTGCAGCGGCAGCGCCGTAACGAGCAGCATGGCGTCGGCGTGATCTTCGCCATCGAATACCAGATGCGTATCGTCGGCCAGATTTCGTTGGGAGCCATCGTGTATGGTGCCATGCGTACCGGCGTGGTTGGTTATTGGGTCGATCAACGGTGCGCCGGCCGCGGATTCGCGCCAATGGCACTGGCCATGCTTGCCGATTGGGCGCTCGGAGACCCATTCGGGCCCGCGTTGCATCGGCTGGAAATCGCCATTCTGCCGGATAATGCGCGTTCTTTGGCTGTGGTGCGTAAGGTCGGAGCCCATCATGAGGGACTGCGCGAGCGGTATATGTATGTCAATGGCCAGTGGCGTGACCACGTAACGTTTGCGCTGTTGGCTGAAGATATGGGGCAAGGGTTCGCCGCTAGACTCGCCGCCGCCGGTTCCAGATAAGCGTCGACCGGAAGAATTCCGCTCCGACACGCCCGGACGGAAAGCCCCAGTTCGTCGGCACGTCTCCTATCCTTGACTCTATGGGTTATGAGTCACTGAGCACTGTCGTCGTGCTGGTGATTGTGGCGATTATTATCGTTGTATGGCTGCCCGTACGTACGGCCAACGGCATGAAACGTGTGGACGAGCACCGGCAGGATCGTTATTCGCCTTCCCTGCATATCGTTGATGCAGAGAACGGCAGACGATTCGGAGACATCAAGCCGCATAAGGCGAAAGGGGCAGCAATGCCAGCATCAACACCGTCAGCGAGGCTGACATCTGAGCACATCGCCCATGTGCGGGAACTGCGCCGCGCGGCCATCCGCCGCCGGCAGATTCTCGCCGTATGCCTGCTTGCCATAACCGTGTTGGTGTTTGCCGTATCGTTCCCCCTGCATTTCAGTCCGCTGCTTGCTCTTATTCCGTTCGTGCTGTTGCTGCTGGTGCTGGTGCTGGGAGCCAATGCCTCACGCCAGGCCCGGCAATGGGAGCGCAAGGTGGTCCGCTACGAGCGGGCTCATAGCGGTACGGGCTGGTCCAAGAAACCGTCTGCCGAGTCCAAGGACAGCAAGCGTGTGAACAAGGCCGAACCGGTTGCGGCCGTAACTGCGCCTGCCGAGAAGCCTGCCGAGCAGATTGAGGATGCTGCCACCGAGGTCATGGAACAGCGGCAGATTCGCCGCGCGTTACGCGATGCCGAGATTGAGCAGGCCAAGGCCAAGGCGTTGCGTCAGTCCGCCGCCGCATATCAGGCCGCGGAAGAGCACGCCAAACAGTCTGAGAAGTCTGATATTGCACAGTCCGCCGCCGATAAGCCTGCCGCCGAGCCGTCTGCTATGGTCGATGAATCCGCCGACCGTAAGTCCGCTGCCGAAACCAGCGAATCTTCCGCCACACCTGATGCCTCCGTTCGCACAGACAAGTCGATTGAGTCGGACAAGTCCGTCGCCCCTCGAGTTGAACCATCGCTTACGGTGCGTGACGAGCGCGATGAGCGCGACGATGCCGCTGCCGCTGCCGATGCCACGTCGGAACTGGTCAGCGTACGCCCTGCCCGAGCACTGGACGTCTTCGATATGTCCACCTCGCAGGATCTCATCTCCTTCACTTTGGGTGGGGAACATAACGCCGACAACGCTCCGGAAAGCTTGGAGATCAAGTCGACCCGTCAGGTGTCCAAGGCGGAACCTGTCGAACCCGCAGTGGCGGAAAAGTTGATTGACGAGGCCCGAGCCGTCAAGGCCGCGGACGATGCCAAGGCCGCCGATGCGGGCAAGGCTGTCAGTGCCGGAAACGCTGTAGACACTGAGCCGGAGCAGCGCGATGATGCCGATACGGACGCCGATGACGAGGCTGCAAACGCCGCCCAGCGAGCCGCATTCCACGAATCCGAGGAGCGTGCCGACGTCGAAGCGCCAGCGGCGACCACCGATTCGTTGGGCGCAGGCCTGGACTCCATTCTTGCCCGCCGCGGCAACTGAGCGTCGCGATTCGCCGATTTTCTCTCACAGCGTTAGCACTCGAGTTGGCAGAGTGCTAATAATCGCGCTACGATGTGTCCTAGCGCAAAGGGACAACGCAAGTGATCGTCAGCCTCTTGAGGCGTTCTGGCGCGGCATTATCGAACTACAAGTAGATACGAGGTGACCCACAGTGTCGATTAAGCTCACACCGTTGGAAGACAAGATCATCGTCAAGCAGGCCGAGGCCCAGACCCAGACCGCTTCCGGTCTGTATATTCCGGACAACGCCAAGGAGAAGCCTCAGCAGGGTGAAGTCCTGGCCGTTGGCCCGGGCCGTCGTGACGACAAGGGCGAGCGCATCCCGATGGATGTCAAGGTCGGCGACAAGGTGCTGTACTCCAAGTACGGCGGCACCGAAGTCCACTACGAGGGTGAGGACTACCTCATCGTCGGCGCGCGCGACATTCTCGCCATCCTCGGCTGATTAGTCGCCTAGCGAACTTCAACAACCCCGACTGTTCCCACGAACAGTCGGGGTTTTCTCTTGTCAGGCGGAAAGGGGCTCCCTCAGAGAGGGGAGCCGAAAACCGCTCCCGCCAAACGCCCAGCCATGCCTGCTATGCATAAAGGTGCATGCGCGCAACGTAGTTGAGTTCGGCGTTGCACCGCATCTACACTGGGTAACGGATTGGGGTCCCTATGGAAGAGGCTCGGTCGGCGACTTGGCCGAGCGGCTTAAGACATTTTGCACAAGACGGCAGTAGGTCGACGGTATGTTGTTTTTTTCCGTGTCGCAGGTTCGTGGTGTCGTCGCTGTGCCAATGGTTGTCTCTCTACCGACGCTGAGTGCCGTGGCATGAGGCCAGCGTCGGCAGTGGGCCACGAAATGGCGATGCGCCGATGCTGAGCCGCGTTGGCGTCGTTATAGGGCCAGTTTTTGGACCATTGCCGACGGCAAATCGGCGTTTTGTGTCGGCGACGGTCCAAAAACTGGCGGTCTGCCGACGATAAGTGCCGTCATCGTCGGCAGACCGCCAGGTATTGTCCCCGTGCCGACGTAAAAAGCCCTGCCATCGTCGTCACCGAGCCATTTTGTGACTCACTGACGGCGGCAGCAGGGCGGAAGAGGCCGAAATCATGCGCGCGGTGCGGTCTCACACCTCGAATCCGGCCTCCACCAGCGCGTGATCGATGTCGCGAATCAAATCGTCCGTATCCTCCAGACCCACGGCCAGACGGAAGAAGCCGCGGTGGAACTCAGGCGGGTACAGGTACTGGCGCTCGTCATCCTCACCGAGGAACACGATCAGCGATTAGTCATGGCCGAGCGAGACGGCAGACGTAATCACATTGAGCTTGGAAACGAATCGGGTGTGCCCGTCGTGGTCGGTGTCGAGGCCAAACGACAGCACGCCGCCGAACCCGGAGTCCGGGCGGGCCAGCTGGCTGGCCGCCACCTTGTGGTGCAGGTGCGATTCCAGACCGGGGTACGCCACGAAACGCACCACATCCAGCGATTCGAGATGCTTGGCAATCGCCAAGGCCGAGGGGTCGTAGGGCAGCGCGTAGGCGTTCGCCAGCGTGATGGGGCGACGGATCGCGCCGGTTTCGGCGTCGACACCGTTACCGAGGTGAATGGCCAGCGTGCCGAATCCGAGCGGCTGGTCGTCGAATGATTGTCCGTGATGTACAAGATCAGAAGCCATGCGCCCAGCATGCCAGCATGCGCCGTGCCGCGCAAACAGGCGACATCGCTCGAAAACCGCGCCATTGCAAGGTTCTAGAGCACCATATAAGAAAAAATGATTGGGTGAAGTGCGGGGTGCAGCCTTGGTCGGGGCTGTTTGCAGGGCCGAAGCGGGCCCTGAAAACACGCTGTGAGACACGCCGATAAAACCGCAGAATTCCGCGGTAAAACAAGGTTCGCGTAGGGGCCGATTTGCATACCTGGAAAATCTGTGGTTATATAGCCAAGTTGCCTGTTGAGGTCAAACACCGCGGCGGGAAACAGACTGGCGGATTTCCCAAGCGGTCAAAGGGAGCTGACTGTAAATCAGCCGCTTCGTGCTTCAGTGGTTCGAATCCACTATCCGCCACGCCCCGATAGCTCAGTGGTAGAGCACTTCCTTGGTAAGGAAGAGGTCGTGAGTCCAATTCTCACTCGGGGCTCTCTGGCGGGGTAGCTCAGCTGGCTAGAGCGTACGACTCATAATCGTAAGGTCAAGAGTTCGAGCCTCTTCCTCGCTACAAATCGCGCCCGCTAACCGGTGGGCGCGCACTATACCTAAGAACACAGAGGTGAATGACAATGGCTAAGAGCGCCGACATCCGTCCGGGCATCACGCTGGCCTGCACCGAGTGCAAGGAGCGTAACTACATTACGACTAAGAACCGTCGTAACACGCCCGACCGTCTTGAGCTCAAGAAGTTCTGCCCGCGCTGCGGCAAGCAGACCGTGCACCGCGAGACTCGTTGATCGCAAGTATCACAGCTTTACAAAACCCGGCCTATTCGGCCGGGTTTTTGCGTATTGCCTCCGGAGGCGAGTGGCAGGGTGCGGAATCAGTATCCGCATCGCGTGAGAAACGGCAGAAATCCCGCGTCACCTTCGTTCAGACGCGGGCGTTCTGCCGTTTCAGCCGATGATTGCCTCGATATCGCACCTGCGCCACTAAGATAGTAAGCCATGACAAGCTTTGCAGACATCACCACCATGGGCGTGGGCGGCCCCATCGCCCATTTCATCGAGCCGACCACGCGCGTGGGACTCATCGAAGCCGTGGAGGAAGCCGATTCCAAAGGCCTGCCCTTGGTCGTCGTCGGTGGCGGCTCCAACCTGCTTGTTTCCGATAAGCCTTTTGACGGCGTGGTGGTTCGAGACGCCCGACGCCTCATCACTGTGCCGGACGAGGCTGCACCGGTAGAGGGCGAGGATCGCACCGTGCATGTCAATGCCGAGGCCGGTGCCAATTGGGATGATTTCGTGGCCTTCACCGTAGAGCTCGGGCTCGAGGGCGTCGAGGGACTGTCCGGCATTCCCGGCACAGTCGGCGCTTCCGTGGTGCAGAACATCGGTGCCTACGGACAGGAAGTCGCCACTTCGGTCGAATCGGTGGAAGTCTGGGATCGAGACACCAAAACAACGCGCGACCTCACACCCGCCGATCTTCGATTCGGCTATCGATACTCCGCACTGAAGGCCAGCATGTACGCCGGTCCCGGCCAGCCGGCCGACCGATTCTTCCCGACGCCACGTTACGTGGTGCTCTCCGTCACCTTTGCCCTGACCCACTCGGCCGAAGGCACGGTAAGTTACGGACAGCTTGCCAAAGCGCTTGGCGTCGAAGTGGGCGACCGTATGGCCACCGCCGACATCCGCAAAGCCGTGCTCGCAGTACGTGCCGCCAAGGGCATGCTCGAGGACCCTACTCGCTACGCCTTGCCTGACATGGCCACCGCCAAGCGCGAGGCCAATATCCTGACCGATCTGGAGCGTCTGGCCTCCCTCAATGAGGCCGCCGGCATTCCCGTTGGCGATGACGGTCTGCCTGCTCCCGACTACAATCGCCACAGCTGCGGCTCGTTCTTTATGAATCCGATTCTGACCGCCGACCAAGCGGCGGCCCTGCCCGAAGATGCGCCGAAGTTCGACGCGACTCTGCCTGACGGCACTCCCGGCACCAAGACGTCCGCCGCCTGGCTCATCGACCATGCCGGCTGCCATAAGGGATATAAGGTCGATGCGGACGCGCCGGCCAGTCTATCCACGCAGCACACGCTGGCCTTGACCAATCGTGGGGGAGCGAGCGCGGCCGATATCGCAGCTTTGGCGCGTGCGGTTCAGCAGGCAGTCAAGAGCGCGTTCGGAGTGGACTTGGTGCCCGAACCGGTCTGCGTCGGTGTGCTGTAATCGCGCTATTGATTGATGGAGTGGGTTATTAATCCCATATATTGCGGACTCTGAGTCTTATTAATAGACAAGACACGCGGGCTCTTCTATACTCGATTGTCGGTATTGTGCGCATTCGGTGCGCAAACAACAGAGAAAAAAGAAGAGCACTATGCAACTGTTCCGTACAAAATCCGTCGAACAGACCATTGCCGAAACCGGTGAAGAGGGCCGCAAGCTCAAGCGCAACCTGACTTGGTGGGATCTGTCAATCATGGGTGTGGCCGTAGCCGTGGGCGCCGGCATCTTCTCGGTGGGCGCGCAGGCCGCCGCCTTCCACGCCGGCCCGGCCGTGATCATCAGCTTCCTGATCGCCGGCATCGTGTGCGGCGCAGCCGTGATGTGCTACGCCGAATTCGCTTCGATGATTCCGGTGGCCGGCTCCGCCTACACCTTCACCTACACCACGGTCGGCGAGATCATGGCCTGGATCATCGGCTGGGATCTGATCCTGGAAATGCTGATGGCCGGCTCCGTGATTTCCAAATATTGGGGCGTATACCTCAACGATTTCATGCGCCTGATGGGCTGGAACGCCAACACCAACCTGACGTTCGGCTCCTTCCACATCGATATCGCCCCGATTATCATCGTGGCGTTCTTTACCACGCTGCTCGTATTCGGCACCAAGATCGGCGCCCGCGTGGACGGTGCTATGACCGTGCTCAAGATCGCCATCGTGTTCTTTGTGGTGATCGTCGGCTTCTTCTACGTCAAGGCCTCCAACTTCACCCCGTTCATTCCGCCGAGCCAGCCGGCCTCCACCGTGGAAGGCTCCTCCGCCGTCACCGGCGTGATGACCCAGCCGTTGTGGCAGTTCGCCACCGGCATGACCCCATCCGTGTACGGCGTTCCTGGCATCCTCTCGGGCGCGGCGCTCGTGTTCTTCGCGTTCATCGGATTCGACGTGGTGGCCACCGCCTCTGAGGAGACCAAGAACCCGCACAAGAACGTGCCGCTCGGCATCGGCGTGGGCATGCTGCTCATCATTGTCATGTACATGCTCGTGGCCGTGGTGACCACCGGCATGGTCTCCTATGCCGATCTCGCCAAGCAAGACAGCCCCTCGCTGGCCACCGCCTTCGAACTGGTGGGCGCCGACTGGGCCGCCAAGATCATCAGCTTCGGCATCGTGCTGGGCCTGGCCACCGTGGTTATGGTGCTGTTGCTCGGCCTGACCCGTATCGTCTTCGCCATGAGCCGCGATGGTCTGCTGCCGCGCGGCCTGTCCAAGACCGGCAAGCATGGCACCCCGGCCGCTCTGCAGATCGTCGTCGGCGCGGTGGTGGCGCTCGTGGCCGCCTTCTTCGACATCGGCGTGCTCTCCGACATGGTCAACATCGGCACCCTGTCCGCCTTCACGCTGGTGGCCATCTCCATCCCGATTATGCGCAAGAAGCGCCCCGACCTGCCGCGCGCCTTCAAGATGCCCGGCAGCCCGTGGATTCCGATCCTCATCGCCGTGGCCAACTTCTGGTTGATGCTCAACCTGTCCGTGCTCACCTGGATTCGTTTCGTGGTGTGGCTCGTGGTCGGCGTCGCCATCTACTTCGGCTACGGCTACTGGCATGCGCGCCTCGGCAAGGGCGACCTGACCGAAACGCTGTCCGCCGAAACCGATAAGGCCGTTAACGGCTGAGAGCGAGGAGCGTCCCAACGGGCGCGTACCCTTGTATCAGTATTTGTTAAGGAGGATTCCATGCCATATGTGATCGCTCAGCCTTGCGTGGATGTCAAGGACAAGGCTTGCGTGGACGAGTGCCCCGTCGACTGCATTTACGAGGGTTCCCGCTCGCTGTACATCAACCCCAACGAGTGCGTCGATTGCGGTGCATGCGAACCGGTGTGTCCCACCGAGGCCATCTTCTATGAGGATGATCTGCCGGACGAGTGGGCTTGGTACAAGGATGCCGCTGTCAACTTCTTCGCTGAAGTCGGCGATTTGGGCGGCGCTTCCGCCAATGGTCCAATCGGCAAAGACCCGGAACAGGTCGCCGCGCTGCCGCCGCAGAACCAGTAAGCTGATTTGCGGATAAGCGCTGCACACAGCGCATAGTTCGGATTGAACCCTCGGTCTATCACGGCCGAGGGTTCGTCGTATCTTAGGAACATACCGTCCAAGAAAGGGGTTCTCATGGGCTTCCACGCATATTCGTCGCCATACGACTGGTCTCGTATCGCCGGCTTCAAAGCCACCGCCAAAACCGTGCCGGGTGGCATGATCGACCTGTCCGTAGGCTCGCCTGTGGACCCGGTGCCGAGCAGTGTCCAGCAGGCGCTGGTTGCCGGCGCAGACGCCCCCAACGCCCATGGATACCCGGTCACCGCCGGCACCGCCGACCTTAAGGCCGCTATCGATACATGGTTCCGCGAACTGCGCGGGGTGGATCTGAAATCCATCAACGCTGCCGCCGTACCCACCGTGGGTTCCAAGGAGGCCGTGGCGCTGATGGCCAGCCTGCTGCACCTTGGCGAAGGCGATGTGGTCGTCCAACCGGCTGTCTCCTACCCGACTTACGAAATCGGTACCCAACTTGCCGGCGCCACCGTGGTCAAAGTCGATGATGTGACCGACGTCGATTCCTGGGTGAATATTCCGAACGTCAAGGCCATCTGGATCAACTCGCCGTGTAATCCCTCCGGCGAGGTCATCTCCGCTGACTGGCTGACCGACATCGTGGCTGCTGCCCGTCGCATCGGTGCCGTGGTGCTCTCCGACGAATGCTATGCGTTAATGGACTGGCGTTCGGTGCGCCGCAATACAGCCGCGTCCTCTGCGCCTGCCGCGTCTGCATCTGCTGCGTCTGTGCCTGCCGCACCGGTGGCCGAATCCAACGAGCCCGCCTCCGATACCGCATTCAGTCTCTCCGCCACGCCATGTGCCCTGAATCCACATGTGTGTGAAGGTTCGGCAGCTGGCATCCTGGTGCTCTACTCGCTGTCCAAGCAGTCCAACATGGCCGGCTACCGTACGGCTCTAATTGCCGGCGATTACCGGCTGGTCAAGGAAATGGCCGAATACCGCAAGCAGATCGGCCAGATTATCCCTGGCCCAGTGCAGGCCGCCATGGCCGCAGGCCTGAAGGACACAGCCGCTGTGCACGAGCAATGGAGGCGTTACCGTCGCCGCCTATCCGCGCTGGTTGACGCACTGAAGGCATATGGCTATTCGGCACAAATGCCCCCCGGCGCGCTGTACGTATGGGTCAAGGCCAAGTCCGGCGACTGCTGGGCCGATATGGCCGAGCTCGCCAAGATCGGCATCATCCCCAGCCCCGGCGAATTCTACGGCGCTCCCGCCTACCTGCGTTTCTCCGCCACCGCCACCGACGAGGCCATCCGTTCCGCCTGCGAACGTCTCACGGCGTAATGAGATCGTAAGTGGCGTTGAGCCGTTCACGCCCCAAACTGGGCGGCCTTGTTGCCGAATTTGCGGCGCACAGCGTCCAGTGCGGCCTCGGCATCATGCAAACGCGCCTGTGAGGTCTGGCCGCGGGCATTGTCGGCCTCTTCGAGCATGTCATCCAGTGAAGGCTGCACGGCCGTAGCCGCCGCCTTACTGAGCGAAGACGTGCTCATACCGGCCAAGCGAATAGTTTTGGGCAGGGGAGTGGCAGACTCCGCCGAGGCCGGTAGCCCCAGCATGACTTTCAGCTGCCGCACGCATTCCGGGTACAGCACGCCGGCCGTATCGGTCGGCCGCTCCATCGTAAAAGACCGGGTCTGATAGCTCAGGTCGGCGAACCGCAACTTCACCGTCAGCGTGCGCGCCACCAGCCCCTTGCGCCGCAGCGTGCTGGCTACTTCGTCGCAGGCCGAACGCAGTAGCCCACACACCACGCGCATATCGCGTGTATCCTCGGCCAAGGTTTCCTCGGACCCAATGGATTTCTCCTCGCGTACCGTGGTAATTTCGCGGGAATCCAACCCGTGCGAGGCCGCCCATAATCCACGTGCCGCAGCCGGGGAGCCAGTGGCACGAGTCAATGCAGCCTCATCCAGCTGAGCCAATTCAGCCACCGAATGCACGCCCCAAGCATTAAGCCGCTTCTCCAAAGACGGCCCGATGCCCGGAATGCCACGCAATGGCATCATCTGCACGAATTCGGCCGATCGGGCCGCGGGAATCAGCAGCATGCCGTCCGGCTTGGCATTGGTCGAGGCCATTTTGGACACCAGTTTGTTACAGGCGATACCCACTGAACACGTCACGTGGAAGCGTTCGGCCACCTGAGCGCGAATCCACGCGCCGATCGCGCTCGGCCGCCCCCACTCCAGCAGTGCGGCGGACACATCCATATAGCCCTCGTCCACCGAAACCTGCTCGAACCGGTCGGTGACGGTCAAAAACACCTCATGCATGATTCGGTGCGACATCATGCGGTAATACGCCATATCCACTGGCAGAAAAATGCCGTTCGGGCACAACCGATGGGCGCGCGCGGCCGGCATCGCCGAATTGATGCCGTATTTCCGGGCTTCGTAGCTCGCGGCGGACACCACCGCGCGCGGCCCGGTGCCGATGATTACCGGCTTGCCTTTGAGCCCGGGGTTGCGCGCCACCTCCAATGAGGCATAGAAGGCATCCATGTCGATATGCAGCACGGTGCATCCGGTCTCGTCGTGGCCCCAATCGCGTTTGGCGGCCTCAAGTCTCGGTGCGGTGCTCATGCCACCATTGTAGGAATGCCGAACGAGGTCATGCTCACTATGTGGCGCGCATGATGCGGCGCTCATTGTCATAATGCCGAATATCGCCGGAATTCCAAGGGTTTACGCACTGTGCGGCTGTTTCGCATGGTGGGTGCGATTCCACGGAATCGTCCACATTGCGTCACTGTCCGTAACGCCTTCCAAGTCAATGCGCGCTGTCCCGGCTCTCCGAGTAGCGTAAACCTCATGAAGAAGGCAGTGGTCGGTATCCTCAACCGTGTTCCCGTGGTTCTTATCGTGATTGGTGAGGCACTGGTGATTTATTTGGCTACGGCCGTCGCCAAACTTGCGTTCACCCAGCTCGATCCGCTGTACTCGGTGTGGTATCGCGTGGGATTCATGGCGGTGCTGTTGCTGCTGTGGCGCAGGCCCTGGAACAAGGCGAAGCGAGCGCAACTGTTTCACCGCGACGCCCGCAGCTGGGGGCTGGTCGTACTGCTCGGCTGCTCGCTGGTGCTGATGAATACCCTGTTTTATGTGGCCATCAGCAATATGGATATGGGCATTGCCGTGTCTATCGAATTTTTGGGACCGCTTTCGGTGGCGGTGATTACCGGCAAAAGCTGGCGCGAGCGGGTCGGTATCGGTATCGCGGCGGTCGGTGTGGTGCTGTTAGCTGGCATATCATTGGCCAATCCGTCCGGCAATGGCACGTTTTTGTATGGTCTGATTGCGATTTTGATCGGCGGGTCGATGTGGGGCATGTATATCATCACCGGCCGGCGCGTGGCGGCTGGCGGCAATTCGCTGGATAATCTGTGCATCGCCGTGACCATCGGCTGGCTGGTCCAGTCCCTGTTCCTTGGCGTGCCGGCTGTGGCTCATGTGGTTCACCCCAAGGCCGATGCCACGTGGGCGCTTGAGCCCGGCGGCTCGCTGAAGCTGCTGGCTCTGCTGTTTGTGATTTCCCTGATGGCCTCGTTCATTCCCTATGTGGTGGAGCAGATCACGCTGCGACGCACCACATCCGGCGCATTTTCGGTAATGCAATCCATCAATCCCGCCATGGCGGTGGCCGTGGGACTGGCGTTCGGCGAGGTTCCCAGCGTTGGTGAAATCGTCGGTGTGGCGTTGGTGATTTGCGCGGTTATCGTTACGTTCTCCGGCGATGCCGCGCCCGCGGACGGTCAATAATATGTCGTTCGGCACGCCGTATCCGCAGGACGTGGTACAGTAATTTGCTGTTGCGCATTATTGCGTAACGTGGAGTCATGCCTGAGTGGCCGATAGGGGCACCCTGCTAAGGTGTTAGTCGTGTAAACGGCTCGAGGGTTCGAATCCCTCTGACTCCGCAAGCACGGGCTTTCGGGATTTCTCGGAGGCCCTTTCTGTTTTCCTGCTCTACCGCACTAGGAACATAAATACCGGCTTATGGACGTGCCAGCTCATAGCGGGCGTGAGCCGATAAGAGAAAGGCCCGACGTTTGCAGCATCGGGCCTTTGCGTTGATTACCGGCTTGCGCCTTTAATCAACAAGGTTGCGAGATGAATCATATCACGATGCACGGTAGTCTGACCGTGAACGGGCGCACCGTGATCGTCCATGTGGGCGATGGCGAGGCGAACGCCACGGTGGATGGCACGCACTTCAACGTGCGCAGCCTATGGCAGCTTTACCAGTTGCTGAGACTGCTCGTGTAGCGGTCATTAAGGCGAGGTACCCATTATTGGGTGCTGCGCCCGTAACCTGAAGTATGCATGCGAGATTGACAGGAAAGCCACTAAAACTATTTTTTAGATTCAGGTCGAACGTGTGCTGACCCCGGAATCGATTAAAGTAGGAATCATGCGTAGGGCAACGGTGTATGACGTGGCGAAGAAGGCGGGAGTGTCCACCGCCACGGTTTCATTTACTTTCCGTCGCCCGGATAAGGTCAAGCCTTCAACCCGGGCGAAGGTACTCCGGGCGGCGAAAGATCTTGACTATGTGCCCAGCGCCAACGCTCGTGGCTTGGCTCGCGGAAACACCGGCGTGCTCGGTCTGTATTCCTTTGACATGCTTATTGAGCGGCCGCTTGGCGATGAGGATGATTTCGATTCATACTCTGGCGGCAACGATGTCGTGTCTGAGAATGGGAAACCAATTTTCTCCAATCGCGAAGGTGGGAGCTTTGATTGCCCGAGTGTGTTGTCGTACCCATTGTATGTGGATGAAGTGCAGCGTGGATTCGAGCTGGAATGCCGGCGTCGCAATCGTGCCGTGCTGCTAGGTACTGCTATTCGGCATGACGATGGTACGGGTATCACAGATGTAGCTGGTCGCGTGGATGGTTTAGCAGTGTTTCCAAACGAATCCACCAACACTATGCCATTGGAGGCTTTGTGCCGAAGCATACCTATCGTGCGTCTGAGCGAGGGTGATGGTGACGAGCCTGCGGCCTACATCTCTTGTGACAACGAAACCGGCATGAACCAGCTGATTGACCATCTGGTTGATGTCCACGGCGTGCATGACATGGAGTTTGTGGGCAGTCTGGACAACTACGATTCTCGTCATCGATTTGCTGCGATGCGTGCAAAACTGAAAATGAAAGGGTTGCGGGTTCCGGACTTGCCGCTTGATGACAGTATGTCTGGCACGCATGAGTGGTTCGTAGATCTGTGCGAGGTAATAGACGCTGGACGGTTGCCACAGGCATTGCTATGCGCGACCGATCAAACTGCGTTCGAAGTCATGAGCATACTTCGAGATGCCGATGTCCGGGTTCCTCAGGATGTCATACTGACTGGTTTTGATGGTGTGCTCGCTGGTCAGGTGCTGACTCCCACGCTTACCACTGTGCGTCAGCCCTTGGAGCTGCTGGGGCGGTTGGCGGCCCGACTGTTGGATGAGCAGGCAGGGGAGCCGTGGGGTAAGCCCGAACGGTTCCGTTTGCCGGTCAAGCTCATCGTGCGGGGCAGCTGCGGGTGCTGATTATTTCTTGAAGACGGCCAGATAAGGCTTTTGAGACCTCCTGTATGGGGAGTCACTGTTGATGCTGTTTCGGCGTGTCGAATCGGTTCGCGAGTTGACAAACAAAAATCTATGCGCTTAAATAATAATCACAATCTACGCGGTTAGATTGTTGAGAAGTAACAGTTCAAGGAGGAACGAGAAATGAAGCGAAGCATGTTCAAGATGGCGACTGCCATCATCGCCAGTGCAGCTATGCTGACCAGCGTCGCAGCCTGCGGACGCACTAGCGCTACGTCTGACAGTGCAGATGACGTGACCACAATCGATTCGGGTAAGGCCACCGGCGATCTGACCATCTGGGCTATGGGTAACGAAGGTGATTTGCTTGGCGACTTCGTTAAGGATTTCGAGAAGGAGAATCCGGATGTCACTGTGAAGGTGACCGCTATCCCGTGGTCTTCCGCACGCGACAAGATTCAGACCGCCATCGCGGCGGGTAACGGCCCGGACGTTGCTCAGATGGGTAACACGTGGATGGCCGATTTCTCCAATTCCTTCTCCACAGTCCCCAGCAACTTCGACATGAGTGGATTCTTCGAAGGGCCGGCCGACAACTACAAGGTCGGAGATCAGCAGCTGGGTGTGCCGTGGTACGTTGACACCCGCGTGCTGTACTACCGCACCGACATCGCCGAGAAGGCCGGCATCACCGAAGCGCCGAAGACTTGGAATGAACTCAAGACGATGGCCGAAGCCATGCAGAAAGTGGATGGCGTCGATTACGGCATGCGTATTGGTGCCTCTGGTACGGATTGCTTCATAGGCTTCCTGCCATACGCCTACTCCGCGGGAGCTGCGCTCTCCGATGACGGCCAGACCAAGTGGACCATCGACAGCGATGCGATGGCCGAGGCACTCGATTATGTCACCGGCTTCTACAAGGACGGTATCGCTGATACCAACGCTGACGTGAGCGCCGGTGCCGACATCGCCGACTTCGTGGCCGGCACCACGCCGATGATGCTCCAAGGCCCCACCGCCGTCAGCCAGGTCGAAGAACTCGGTGGTGACGACATCAAGGGCAAGTACGCAACAGTAACGCTCCCCGCAATGGACGACTCCTCTGACATGGGCACTTCCTACCTTGGTGGCTCCGGTCTGGTTACTTTCAAGGATTCCAAGAACAAACAGGCGGCATGGAAGTTCATCCAGTGGACCAGCCAGCCTGACGTGCAGGCCAAGTGGTACACCCTGTCTTCCGATCTGCCGGCTGCTCAGAGCGCTTGGGACGACGATGCGTTGACCTCCAGCACGACGCTGACCGCATTCGGCGACCAGTTTGAGCACGCCCAGGGCGTGCCTGCCTTCACCACTTGGGCCCAGGTTTCCTCCGCGGCGGATCGCACCTTCGAACAGATCGCCAAGGGACAGGTCTCCGTGGCCGACGGCCTGAAGAGCCTGCAGTCCGAAGCTGACTCCATCGGCATCGGCGAGTGAGCCCAGTAGGACATACGGCAATGGCCAAGCGCACCAAGGCGCAGGCGAAGGGGGCCGGCAGCTCCCTTCGCCGCCGCCAGACACTACTTGCATGGGGATTCGCACTGCCGTTCGCGGTCATCTTCTGCGTATTCATGCTGATCCCTCTCATCTCCTCCATGGCGATGTCGTTCACCGACATCACCTCCCGTGACCTGCGAACCCCGTTCAACGTGAACTTCGTCGGACTTGACCAGTACATTGCCCTATTCGGCGACAAGCGCTTCCTGCATTCGCTTGGCGTCACCGGCATCTTTGTGCTCATCGGTCTGCCGATCACCATGATTATTGCTTTGGCGTTCGCCGTAGCGCTCAACAAGGGCTCCCAGCACCTGAACGCCTTCTTCCGTGCGCTGTTCTACGCGCCGGTCGTGGCCAGCGTTGTTGCCGTTTCCGTTGTATGGCGCTACATCCTGCAGGCCGACGGTCTGCTCAACTCCCTGCTATCCCTCGTCGGAGTGCAGGGGCCGGACTGGCTGCACGACACCCGTTATGCCCTGCCTGCCCTGATGATTATGACCATCTGGCGCAACATGGGCACGCTGATGATCATCTTCCTCGCCGGATTGCAGGCCATCCCCGAAGAACTCAAGGAAGCCGCCGCTATCGACGGCGCGAGCAAATGGCGCACCTTCCGCTCCATCACCTTGCCGCTCATGAAGCCCACACTGCTGCTCGGTGCGGTGCTGCTGTCAGTCGGCTACCTGCAGTTCTTTGAGGAATCGTTCGTCATGACGCAGGGCGGTCCGCTCGACTCCACCCTGTCGGCCGCATATTACGTCTACCAGAAGTTCGGATTTGGCCAGTACGGCATCGCATCCGCCGCTAGCTGGGTGTTGTTTATCATCATTGCCTTGGTGAGCGTGCTGCAGTTCCGTATCCTGCGTTCCGAAGACTAAGGGGAATTGATATGAGCGCAACAATGCAATCCGCCGGACGCCCCGCGCCGGCGCAGGACAACAAGCTGCCGCTGTGGCAGCGATTCATCAAAGGCCGTGGCATCGCGTACATCGTGCTGGCTGTCATCGGCGTCGTCTGGATTTTTCCGTTCTTGTGGATGGTGCTGGGCTCGCTCAAGACCCAGCGTGAAATCCTTGCCAAGCCGCCCAAGCTCATGCCCGAGCATGCGACCCTAGCTAACTTCTCGCAATGGTTCACCCAGCTGAACTTTGGCTCGTACTTCACCAACAGCCTCATCGTCGCGGTCATCACCGTACTGGGCAACATGGTGTTCTGCTCGATGGTTGGCTACGCACTGGCCAAGATGAAGTTTGTCGGCAAGAACATCCTGTTCGGCGCGGTCATGGTCACCCTCATGGTGCCCAGCGTCGCCACGTTCGTGCCCTTGTTCGTCATCATCTCGAACGTGCACCTGGCCAACACGTACGCAGCGCTGATCCTGCCGTTCCTATGCCAGCCAATCGGCGTGTTCCTAATGCGTCAGTTCATCGGTGGCATTCCGGACGCGCTCATGGAAGCCGCACGTGTGGATGGTGCTGGCGAACTGCGTATCTTCTTCCAGATCATCCTGCCGCAATGCGGTCCGGCACTGGCCACACTGTCCATCCTGACCTTCCTGTCCAGCTGGAACAACTTCTTATGGCCGTTGGTCTCCGCGCAAAGCGAGGAGATGTACACGCTGCCGGTGGCCCTGTCCCTCTATTCCACGGGCCAGAACGCCACCAACTACAGTGTGCTGCTCGCCGGCGCCGTGCTAGTTATCACCCCCATCCTGCTCCTGTTCGTCTTCCTGCAGCGCTACTTCATCCAGGGTGTGGCCATGACGGGCATCAAGTAAGCGGGCCCCAACCAAGAAAGACAACCTGCAATGATTTCTCCTACCTACGAATTTCCCGAGAACTTCATCTGGGGCGCCGCCACAGCGCCGCATCAGATCGAGGGCAACAACACCGCCAGCGACTGGTGGGCGCGTGAGCACTCGCCGCGCACCGACGTGAGCGAACCTTCCGGCGACGCTGCGGACAGCTACAACCGTTACCGCGAGGACATCCGTCTGCTCGCCGACTCCGGGCTGACCATGTACCGGTTCGGCATCGAATGGGCCCGCATCGAACCTGTGGAAGGTCGCTTCTCCAAAGCGGAGCTGCTGCACTACCGGGCCATGATCGATGCCTGTCGTGAATTCGGCGTCGAGCCCATGGTAACCATTTACCACTTCACCATGCCGTTGTGGTTTGCCGCGGAAGGTGGCTGGAAACGACCGGATGCGCTCGAGAAATTCGAACGATACGTGCGCTATGTGCTGCCTATCCTTAACGACGTGACGTGGATCTGTACGATCAACGAGCCGAACATGGTCGCCCTGACCCAAGGTGGTACGGAAGGCACCGACTTCGTGGCTGCCTCCCTGCCTGCCCCTGACCCGGTGATTTCCAAGGCGCTAGTCGATGCGCATCACATGTCCCGCGCTGTCATTAAGTCTGAGCTGCCTGATGCAAAAGTCGGCTGGACCATCGCTTGTCAGGCCTTCCATGCTGTGCCTGGTTGTGAGAAGGAGATGGAGGAATATCAGTACCCACGCGAGGACTACTTCACCGAAGCGGGTGCGGGTGATGACTTTATCGGCGTACAAGCCTACCTACGCACATTCATCGGCAAGGACGGGCCTGTGCCCGTCGACGATGATGTGGAACGCACCCTAACCGGCTGGGAATACTTTCCTCCAGCCCTCGGCATCGCTGTGCGTCATACTTGGGATGTCGCAAAACATACGCCGATTTTCGTCACTGAAAACGGCATTGCCACTGCTGACGATCGTCGTCGTATCGACTATACGTTCGATGCCCTTGCTGGACTGCATGACGCGATGGATGGCGGTATTGATGTGCGAGGCTACACGCATTGGTCCTTGCTTGATAACTATGAATGGGGGTCGTTCAAGCCTACATTCGGTCTTATCGGTTGGGATAAGGACACTTTTGAACGCCACCCCAAGGCATCGCTTAACTGGCTTGGTTCTATTTCTCGCACCGGAGTCGTAACTCACCCGTATCGGTAGTTCTGTTATTAGAATGCGATAACTTATCCGCAAAAATGTGGGGCACGGTTTTCATATGACCTGTGTCCCACAATCCATGATGTCTGTTTGTTTTATGGCAACTCATTTGTTGTGTACACGGCTCGCAAGTTCGTATCCATCGCTAATACTTATTGTTACTGTTCTATCGATAGTTGCATTGCCAGACTAACGGAGCCGGAGGTACGCCATTGTCCATCCGCCTCCAGAAGCCATTTTACCGGCATTATGGAGACGGCGCGTCGTGAAAAACTCGGCATATGGTGAGAAATTCACCGAATACTGACGTATTGCCTCCTCGGACGGTACTCTGATAGTGAGTATGGAGAGTCGCGGGATGGGGAATATATGAGCCATATCAGCGGTCGAGGCCAGCATCGTTCATGGTCATCGAATACCGGCCACATTGCGCTGATTGCGGTGCTCGTTGCCGTCTTGGGCGTGGCTTTGGGGCTGGGGGCATGGTTCGTCGCCATGCATAACGACGCAAATGATGTATCTCGTCCCGGAACCAGCACGGTTGCCGATACGTCGCTGGACAAATCCGGATCCGTTCCTCAGCCGGTGACCGAACATCACGGCAATTCACCGGATTGCCCGGATACGGACTGCATCGCCATGCTGGTCAACGGCGATTTGTTGTTCCATGAGGGATTGTGGAGCCATTTCCAAGGCCCGAACCCCAACGCCACGGATGGCACCGCCTTCAACTTCGACCCGCTGTTCGCGCCGATGAAGCAGTACATTCAGGCTTCGGACATCGCCGTGTGCGAATTCGAAACCCCGATCGCCCAGCGCGGCGGCCCATATGCCGCGTACCCGATCTTCAACATTCCGCCGGAAGTGGCGGATGCCGCCCGCAACGTGGGATACAACGCCTGCACACACGCCACCAACCATTCCTGGGATCAGGGGGCGGATGGCATCGCCCGTCTGTGGGACACGCTTGAGGCCGATGGCATCGCCCAGACCGGCTCGTATAAAACCGAAGCCGACTCCACCAAACCGTTGGTCATCGATTCCCCGACCGGCGGCGGCAAGCTGGGTCTGGTCACCGGCACGGTCTCCCTCAACGGCATGACCGCCGACGAGGACTGGCAGGTGGATCGTCTGCGCGAAGACGGCGACCCGAATCACGACAGCGACATCCAGCGCGCGGTAGACAAGGCCAACAAGGCCCGCGAGCAAGGTGCCGATGTGGTGGCCATCGCCATGCACTCGGTGCAGGAATACCTTGATTACGCCGATTCCTGGCAGATTTCGGAAGCCCATGAGCTTGCCGACACTGGTGCCTTCGACGTTATTTACGGTGCCGGTTGCCATTGTGCGCAGCCCATCGAGAACTATAACGGCACGTGGATTATCTACGGTCTGGGCAACGCCGTCACCGAGTCGGCGAACACGCCGGAAACCTTGGTCAACAATCAGGGCGTGACCGCACGCATCCAGTTCGCCGGCAAGAAGGGCGTCAAGGGGTCGTGGCGCGTCAACCGCATCGACTGGGTGCCCACCGCCAACGTGCATCAAGGCAACTACCAATGGTGCCCGATATCCAGCGACCATCCCATAGGCACATGTTGGGACGAAGCCTACGACGCTCAGATACGCCAACGCATCTGGGATGTCATCTATTCGATGGGCGCGGACCAGAACGTCGTCAAGGAATGGAACATCACGCAGGAGCAGGCGGCAAAGCAATAGTTGCTCGGCTTGGTCTCAAGGAGGGGAAGCCGCAAGGTGACGCTTTTCCCGCCGGCCTCCTAATGTGGAGCCCATGACCGAGATTTACGAAACCCAAAGCGAACGCACCGATCTGCCCCTCGTCGTGATGCCGTCCGTGCTTGACTCGATGATCGAGCCCATCAAGGCCCAGTTCCCCGCGCTCCACGACGTTGCCCGCGTGCGTATGTTCGAGGAATTCACGTCCGACGAGGCGACCATAGCCGAGCGTCTGAAGGATGCCGACGCCCTGCTGGTGGGCGGCTACCACATTTCGGACGATCTGCTGCGCACCATCAGCGAGCAGGGGCACGTCAAGTGCATCGTGTTCTGCGGTACCGGCGTCGCCAGCTACCTCAATCTCGATAAGGCGCGCGAGCTGAAGATCCGCGTCTGCAACGCCGAACATTATGGCGATCACGCCGTGGCCGAGCACACCTTCGCCCTTCTGTTCGAGCTCATCCGCCGCGTTGGCCAACTCGATAAGGACGTCAAGGCCGGCAACTGGGCGTGGGCCAGCGGCGATGGACTGCAACTCGCCGGCCGTCGCATGGGCATCATCGGACTGGGCGGCATCGGCTCCACCGTGGCCGGCATCGCCCGCGCCCTCGGCATGGAGGTCGCCGCATGGAATTCGCATGTGCCGCCCGAGCATTTCGAACGCTCCGGTGCCACTCCGGTCGACGATCTCAACAAGCTCATCGAAACCAGCGACGTCATCTCCGTCCATCTGCCGCTGAACAACGCCACGCGCGGCATCGTCACCGCCGAGAACCTTGCGCATGTGAAGCCCGGCACCCTGTTCATCAACACCGCCCGCTCCGAAGTCATCGAATCCGGTGCGCTGCTTGCCCGACTGCAAAAGGGCGATGTTCCCGCCGCACTCGACGTGTTCGACCATGAGCCGCTGACCGCCGACGACGCCATCTGCCATGTGCCCGGCATCGTCCTGACCCCGCACGTCGGCTGGCGTGCCGACGGCGCGTTCAAGGAGCTCACCCGCCAGATGATCGCCTGCCTGACCGCCTACTTCGCCGGCGAAGACTATAACGTCGTCGTCTCCGAACGCTGATAGCCCTGCCTAGCCTCGCGCTCAATCGAACACCCAGCCAGTCGACCACCGGAACACGCTCATGCAGACGATTCTCAACACGCCCGACGATCCCGCCCACGATTCGCTCGTCGAAAAAAAGTCCGAATTTATCGGCGACGCCGCCCATGTCGATACGCTCGACGAGGCGCTCGCGTTCGTGGCTGCGATCCGTGAGCAGCATCCGAAAGCCCGACACGTGGCGTATGCCGCCGTGTGCGGAGGCGCGGATGGGCGACTGTCCGAACGCATGAGCGATGACGGCGAGCCGTCCGGTACCGCCGGCAAGCCGATTCTCGACGTATTCAAGCAGTCGGGCACCACCGATTGCGTGGTTGCCGTCACCAGATATTTCGGTGGTATTCTGCTGGGCTCCGGTGGTCTGGTCCGCGCGTACTCATCCGCCGCATCATTGGCGATGAAAGCCGCCCGCGCCGCCCGCATCATGACCGCCAAGCGATACCGGGTTCGCCTCGAATACCCGCAGTTGGCCCGATTCCAGCAGATCCTGGCGCAGCTTGGTGGCAGTCAGGAGGATGAATCGTATGCGGTGAACGTCGAGTTGACCGCGGTGGTGCCGCAGGATGATTGCGCGCGATTCGAGGAGCGTGTGCGGGAAGCGTTCAATGCCGCGGTGGTGCCGGACCCGATTGACATGGTCAACATTCCGGTTCCGCTCGCATGACGCCTGTATGACTAAGCTGGGCATCATGACCGACGAGAACACCACCAGCCAGCAGACCCAGTCCACCGAGGCCGCAACCGAGGCCGCGGCCGAGAATGCAACCGGCACGGACGCCCAGCAGCAGGACCAAGGCGCGCAGTCCGCAGCCGAGTCCGCCGCTCCGGTGGATTTCGAACCGCTGACCGCTACATACGAGCGTCTGCGCCATTCCACCGACCCGGCCGAACTGTCCGAATTCGCCCGTCGGCCGTTGCCTGACCGTGCCGATCAGGCGGCGTTCTCCCGCGCCACCGCACTTTTGGAGGCTGTGGCCGGCAACCCGCACACCCCGGTGGCCGATCGTGTGTTCCTCGCCGACACCATGCCGTTCCCGAACGTATTGGTCAAACTCTCCGAAGACCCCGAACCGTCCGTGCGTCAAGCCGTGGCCGCCAACGGGGACGACAAGAATTGGCTGGTCGGCCGTCTGACCAAGGACCCGGTGCCTGCGGTCCGGGATACGGCGTTGAAAAACAAGCGCACCAGCTGGAAGATGCGGCTTGAGGGTGCGCAGGACCCCACTGCGGATGCGGAGACATTGGATTTCTTGGGCGTACTTGGCACCGAATCCGAAGAGGGAGCACCGGCGGTGCTTTCTTCGATGGTCCGCCGTGCCGTGGCACTGAACCCCAATACGTCCGAAGCGATGCTTGCCAAATTGGCCAACGACCCCTCGGCCGAGGTGCGGCACGCCGTGGAAAGCCGCCGCTAAGCACACTATTGCTGTGTTTTGCCGCGCAAATTTGGCCGGCAATCACCCCCTGTCCACCATTGTGAGCGCTCACATCTCACTATGTGAGGGTAAAAAGTACATAATTTGGCGGAATCATGGCATTTTTCTTACGGTGTGGCGCAATCAAACGGCGTTAGACTGGGGCTATGAGTGAGATTACCGAGAGTGAAGAGCGTCTGGCCCGTCCGTTGATTCGACTGGCCAAGTTGGTCGGTGTCGGCACGAGTTATTTGGGCATGAGCCATGACTACCACGAGATAGACGATGACGTCCTGATCGAGGTGCTGGCAGCGCTGGGCATCGACGCCTCCAGCGAGAGCGCCCAACTCATCGCCATCCGACGCATTCTGAACGAGCGTTACGCCCGATTGGTGGCACCCACCGTGCTGCATATCGCCGGTAGCGAGGACCGGGTGCTGGTGAACACCGGTATTCTGGACGTGCCTTCGGCGAGCATCACGCTGGAGAATGGCGAGCCATATCAAGGCACCATTGAAGTTGGTCCTGGAGATGGATCCCAGGCCTACGACTTGGATGGTACGTTCATTTCGAATGCGGCTGTGGTCATTCCCGCCGATCTGCCGATTGGTTACCATACGCTGCACGTCAAGGTCGCCGACCGTGTGCAAGACGCCACTTTGATCAGTGCACCTGATCGCGTCGATCTGCTTGACCCGATGAAGGGCGGCAGTCTGTGGGGCTGGATGGCCCAGCTGTACTCGATTCGCTCCTCCAACTCCTGGGGCGTGGGCGATTACGAGGATCTGAAGACCATGCTGGTGGACGCCAAGCAGAAGACCGGTGCCGACTTCGTGCTCATTAATCCGGTGCATGCCGCCGAGCCGGTGTCCCCGCTCACCCCGTCGCCGTATCTGCCGGTAAGCCGTCGCCTGATCAACTTCACGTACATCCGTCCTGAGGCGATCGCCGAATATGCCACGCTCAGCGAGGGCGACAAGAATGCCGTCGACGGACTGCATGCCGACACCGAACCGCTGAACGGTGATTCCCAGCTCATCGACCGTGACGCCATGTGGCGCAGCAAGATGCACGCCCTGTGGATTATCTTTAAGGCCGGCCGTACCGCCGAACGCCAAAGCGTATTCGACCAATTCAAGGCGGACTGTGGTTCCGACTTGGAGGCGTATGCCACGTGGTGCCTGTGCTACGACAAGTGGGGAGCACCCAACGGCGAGGAGAGCAACTGGGAGCGCAAGTTCAATCGCAACTCCCCGGAAATCGCCAATCTGCGCAAGCAGTACCCGGACACTTTGGACTTCTACCGCTGGCTGGAATGGATTGCCGCCGAGCAGCTGTCCTCCGCCCAACAGGCAGCCAAGGACGCCGGCATGCATATCGGCATCATGTCCGATATGGCCGTCGGCGTGCACCCCTCCGGCGCTGACGTGTGGTGGAATCCCGAGCGCTTCGCCAAGGGAGCCACGGTCGGCGCACCGCCGGACATGTTCAACCAGCAAGGCCAGAACTGGAGCCAGCCGCCGCTGAGCCCGATCAATCTGGAGACCACCGGCTACGAGGCCTACCGCAATATGGTGCATGGCATGTTCGCCCGTGCCGGTGCGGTGCGCATCGATCACATCCTTGGTCTGTTCCGCCTGTGGTGGATTCCCGAGAACCGTTCGGCTATGGATGGCGCTTACGTGTACTACGACTCAGACATCATGCTGGGCGTTCTGGCCATCGAGGCCTCTCGTGCCGGCGGCGTGGTCGTAGGTGAGGACCTCGGCGTGGTGCCGGACCATGTGGCCGATTCCCTGTCGAGCCACGGTATTCTCGGTTGCGCCGTTGAATGGTTCGAGCAGTGCGACGGCGTGTTCCGCGCCCCCTCCCAGTGGCGTCCGTATGCATTGGCCTCCGTGAATACGCACGATTTGCCGCCGGCCGCCGGTTACCTGGAATACGAGCACGTCAAGATTCGTGAGCGTCTGGGCTTGCTGACCGGCCCGGCCGAGGAATTCGAAGCCTCCGCCAAGGCCGAGCAGGATGCGATGCTGGCCATGCTGGTCGAGCAGGGTTATCTTGATGCCGACTTTGCCGAACATCGTGAGGATCACGAGGCGGATATCGTCGACGCGCTGTACCGCGCACTGAAGGGTTCGCCGTGCAAGCTGCTCGCCGCCTCGATCACCGACGCGGTGGGGGAGAAGCGTGCGCAGAACCAGCCGGGCACCAACAACGAATACCCGAACTGGCGCATCCCACTGGCCGACGCCAAGGGCAACGTGGTACCGCTCGAAACCCTCTTCGACACCCCCGGTGCCCAACGCTTCGCCCAAATCTTCAATTCCTGACCCGCTTTACCTCCCTCTGACGAGCCGAGTCGTTAAGCGGACAGTCCAGTGGACTGTCCGTAGACGAGGCCTGAAAGAAGCGATAGCTGAGAGAAGGCAGGGAATTGCCTCACCGTAGGTGAGTCGGTTAGCCGAAGTGGGTGGGAGAGAAACCATAAATAGGGGAAGAGAAGCCATAAACCCAATGGAGTGTCCCCAGTTGCCCTATGTCAAGCCCGGCGATATACTAGTGGATTGTTGTGTTTCCCTAAGGGGTCCTTCAAAGCGCTATCCCACTCGCCATCGAGGACTTTCAGGGAGCCCACGGATAATGAGGTTCGACGCCTCTTGGATGCGGCCCTGACCAAGCCACACCAAGCAGCTGAGACCCGGAACACAATATAGAAAAGGTAATCCAGTGAAAACTTTCACTCCGAAGCCAGCTGATCTGACTCATGACTGGTACGTCATCGACGCCACCGACGTGGTGCTCGGCCGTCTCGCCACTCAGGCTGCAATCCTGCTGCGCGGCAAGAACAAGCCGACCTACGCTCCGCACGCCGATTCCGGCAACCACGTGATCATCATCAATGCCGACAAGATTGCTCTGACTGGCAACAAGATGGGCAAGGAGCTCTACTCGCACTCCGGCCGTCCCGGTGGTCTGCGTCGTGACTCCTACGCCGAGCTGCTCGAGAAGAACCCCGAGCGCATCATCAAGAACGCTGTCAAGGGCATGCTGCCGAAGAACCGTCTGGCCAAGGTGCAGCTCGACCGCCTGCGTATCTTCCGTGGCGCCGAGCACCCGCACACCCCGCAGAAGCCCCAGGTCTTCGAGATCGCCCAGGTCTCGCAGCAGGCCAAGTGAAACCTGAGAGGAGATAAGAATCATGGCTGAAAACACCAACGACTCCCAGGTTGTCGAGACCGAAGAGGAGCTCACCAACTACACCACCGAGACCAACGCTGGCGCTGGCACCGGCACCTCCGCGATTGAGCCGGGCTACGGCACCGGTCGCCGCAAGGAGGCTGTCGCCCGTGTCCGTCTGGTTCCGGGTGACGGCAAGTGGACCATCAACGGCCGCACTCTGGAGGAGTACTTCCCCTCCAAGCTGCTGCAGCGTGAGGTCAACTCCCCGATCGTTCTGCTCAAGCTCGAAGGCAAGTTCGACGCTATCGTCCTCGTTGACGGCGGCGGCACCACCGGCCAGGCCGGCGCCATCCGCCTCGGCGTTGCCCGCGCTCTGAACGCCATCGATCGTGATGCCAACCGCGCCGCCCTGAAGAAGGCTGGCTTCCTGACCCGCGACGCTCGCGTCGTGGAGCGCAAGAAGGCTGGTCTGCACAAGGCACGTCGCGCCCCGCAGTTCTCCAAGCGTTAATTTCGCTTGTCCTGTACCGAGCATACAAAGGCTCTCCGCGGAATTCCGCGGAGAGCCTTTGTGTTTGTGTCGCGCTGTCTTGAGTGTGACTCACACCTGCTTCATCAGCGTGATGCTCAGCGCCGGCATGGTCCAGACATTGTCGTCGACGGGAGTGTCCGGTGTATCATCCACAGGGGCATCGGGCATATCAGCTGATACCTCATCCCGAGGCGCGGACGAGGTGCCGTTTGCGGCGTGATCTGTTACTGGCATCGCGAATTTGATGGTATCCGCTTCATTCTCAGTCGAGGATTCCGTACGCTGCATGGCCACTTCTTTGACCATCTTGAGTACTGTCTCGCTGGCGTCCGGTACATGCTGCGTCCAGACGGTGGTGTCACCGTTCAAATCGCATTCCTCGACCTGAGTGCCATGCCCGGCTCGACGGCCGTTGATTTCGGCCGAGCACCATTTAGGCGTCCAGTGGGTGTCTGGCGGCAGGCGGAATGTGCGGTCGTCAGCGGTGCCGTTGACCACAATGCACACGTCCACCTCACTGTTGGACAGCAATCGCATGGTGAAGCTACGTACGCCCAGATCGAACCAGTCACGCTCCATCGGCGTGGTACCGTCGGGCAGGAACCACTGCACGCGGCTTGAGGGCTTGAGTAGGCCGATCTGGGTCAGTCGGGTGAAGAAATCCTCGTGGTGATACAGGTCCAGTGATTTACGCAGCGCCACCAGTCGAGACACGGTTTCCAAGCGGCGCATTTCGCGCGTCTTGTTGGTGGAATACATCCAATCCCACTTCAGCCACGTGATGTCGTTGTCTTGGCAGTAGGCGTTGTTGTTGCCGTCCTGCGTGTTGCGGAATTCGTCGCCGGCGAGCATCATCGGCGTACCCAGCGAGAGCAGCAGCATGCCGATCATGTTCATGGCCGCCTGTTCGCGTGCCGCAATGACGTCTGGATCATCGGTGACGCCTTCGACGCCGAAATTGGCGGAATGGTTCACCGACGAGCCATCATTATTGTTTTCGCCGTTGGCTTCATTGTGCTTGGAGCGGTATCTGGTGAGGTCCGTCAGCGTGAAACCGTCGTGGCAGGACACGAAATTGATGGAGGCCGGAGCGCCACGCCCTGGTTCGGTGGCGAACAGATCGGCCGAGCCGCAGAGTCGCGTGGACATCTCCTGCAAACTGATACGCCCGAAATCGGAGCCGCCGTCCACATCCTCAAGCCAGAAGGTGCGGGCCGTATCGCGGAAGCGGTCATTCCATTCGGCGAACGGCACGGAGAATTGGCCGGTGCGCCAGCCGAGGTTGCCCAGATCCCACGGCTCCATAATGAGCTTCAGGTTGCCCAGCAGCAGATCGGAACGCAGGGCGTAGAGGAACGGGTGATGATGGGTGAATTCGCCTTCCAGGCGGGCCAGCGTGACGCCAAGGTCGAAGCGGAAACCGTCTATGCCGATACGCTTGGCCCAGTATCGTAATGAGTCGATGGCAAAGGTGACCACATGCGTGTTGGTGAAGTCCAGCGTATTGCCGCAACCGGTGGTGTCTTCGAGTCGACCGGTATTGGATTTTTGATGGCGATAGTAGGCCAGGTCGTCGAGGCCGCGCCAGCAGACCGTCGGGCCTTCGACGCCGCCTTCGCATGTGTGGTTGTAGACCACGTCCATGATGACTTCGAAGCCGGCCTCGTGCAGTGCGCGCACCATGTCTATGACTTCTTGGCGCACGGCGGCCGCGCCCTTCTCCTGGGCGGCTTTAGTGGCGTAGGAGGGTTCGGGGGCGAAGTAGCTGAGGGTGGAGTAGCCCCAGTAGTTCTTGCGGCCGTGTTCTTGCAGGAAGAGCTCGTCCTGCTTGGCCATAATCGGCAGCAGTTCGATGGATGTGATGCCTAGACCCTGCAGATAGGCGAGCGTGGTGGGGTGTGCGAGTCCGGCGTACGTGCCGCGCAATGATTCGGGCAGCCACGGTGCGTTGGCGGTGAAGCCTTTGACGTGCATCTCATAGATGACGGTTTTGCGCCACGGCACATGCGGGTGCTGCGGGTCGCCCTCATGCTTATGGGTATCGCGATCGTCGATGGCCACGGACACCGGCATATGGCCGAGCGAGTCTACGGTGCTCATGGCACCGTATGCCGAGCCGATTACCTTGCGGTCCACGACATCGCATTCATAGGAGAAGGCGGCGGGGGTGAGCTCCATGGAGCCGTCGATGCCCTTGCCATACGGGTCAAGCAGGAATTTGTATGGATTGAAGCGCACGCCGTGTTTCGGGTCCCATGCGCCGTCCACGCGGTAGCCATAACGCATGCCGTCCCATGCTTTGGGCAGGTGCACGTACCACAGGCCGTAGTTCGGCCCGGTCATGCGGAACAAGGTCTCGCGCAGATACAAATGTTCGATAATGCGCGTGCATACCGGGAACTCATGAATCTGCTGGATAAAGGAGATATTCGGGTCCTCGAACAGGCGGATGGCGTCTTGGAAGAAAGCGCTGGGCTCATCAATGGGCTCCAGTACGCATAGCCAAACCTGATCGGCAGTTTCGGAACGAACAACGACGTCAGCCCCACCGTCGTCAGTGAAGTACAGCCCTGGGCGAGTGGCGTAACGATGCAACGGTGGATTTCTCATAACTCCATTGTAGACGTGTTGTCACTTCTGGTGGAAGCCCTTGATTTCCAAGGCAACACGCCGAATGAAAGTAGTTTTATAAAAATAATTTGCAAAACTGAGATAAAGAAGTTATGCTGTTCATCAACACCTCGCAAAGACAGCGAGATGAACGAAACCAATACGCGACCAATCGCCATGCAGATAGGCCTGCCGGCCGGTCACCTGGTTACCCAGCCACCCGGTCACCCGGCCCAACCTTGCTCATCGCAGTGGCGCGCTTTCACCGTAGAAAGGACCCATCATGAAGGCTCTTGTGCTCACCGGCGTCAAGGAATTCGAAATCCAGGACCTGCCCACTCCTGAAATCCAGCCCAACGAAGTACTGATCAACACCGCCTACGCCGGCGTGTGTGGCACCGATCACGACCTGTACGCCGGCCGCCCCGGTTCGGCCGCCGCCGTGCCGCCGATCGTGCTCGGCCATGAGAACTCCGGCGTCGTGGCCGCCATCGGTTCCGAGGTCACTGGTGTCAAGGTGGGCGACCGCGTGGCCGTCGATCCGAACATCTACTGCGGTCAGTGCGAGTACTGCCTGACCCAGCGCCCCGAACTGTGCGACCATCTTTCCGCCGTGGGCGTCACGCGTGACGGCGGTCTGGCCGAACAGTTCACCGCACCGGCCACCGTAGTCTACAAACTGCCGGACAACGTCTCGCTGAAGGACGCCGCCGCCATCGAACCTATCTCCTGCGCCGTGCACGGCGTGGACCTGCTGAAGCTGCGCCCCTACCAGAAAGCGCTGGTCATCGGAGACGGCTTCATGGGCCAGCTCTTCGCCCAGATCGTGCAGGCCTACGGCGTGCATCAGGTGGACCTGGCCGGCATCTTCGATGAGAAGCTCAAGCGCAACCAGGAGCTGTTCGGCGTCACGAACGTCTACAACACCACGCGCGAGGCCATTCCTGCCGAATCCTATGACGTGATCATCGAGGCCGTGGGTTTGCCGGCCACCCAGGCGCAGGCCGTGGCCGCCGCCAAGAAGGGCGCGCAGGTGCTCATGTTCGGCGTGGGCCCGCAGGAGGCGCACTTCGAGATGAACACCTACGATATCTATAAGAAGCAGCTGACCATTCAGGGCTCCTTCATCAACCCGCTCACCTTCAAAGACGCCATCAGCCTGCTCGAATCCGGCAAGATGAACGTCGCACCGCTCATCAGCCACGAACTGGGACTCGAAGAAGTCCAGGACTTCCTCGACGGCAAGATCCAGGGCGTCTCCAAGGCCGTCGTCAAGGTCGGCGAGTAGTTTCGGCACTTTGCCGGCTCCTCTCCCTGAGGGGAGCTGGCGGCGGAGCCGACTGAGGGGAGGCATCCGGCGGCGTGTATTACCACCCTCCGGTGCTGCGCACCACCTCCCGCCAGCGGAAGGAAGAGGTTTCGTCTCACGGTTTTCGCCGCCAATATAGCTTGGCCGCCGGCTTTCCCTTTTTCTTCCGGCGGCCGCATTTTTCCCTGCACCACCTCTACTGACAACGATGTTAATGGAGTCAACCCATGATTCGCTTTTTTGAAAAATTCGGTATTCCCCGTGTGTTGCTGCTTGGCTTCCTCGCCGTTGCCATCTTCATGACGGGCGATGGATTCGAGCTCACCTTCCTCTCCAAATTCATGGTCGACCAAGGCTTCTCGTCCTCGCAGGCCTCCCTGCTGGTCACTGTGTACGGCCTGTTCGCGGCCTTCGGCGGCTGGTGCGCCGGCGTGCTCGCCGAAATGTTCGGTGCCCGCCGCATCATGATGTTCGGTGCCTGCTGGTGGATCGGCATCCACCTGCTGTTTCTCGGGGTCGCCATCCCGAGTGGTCTGTATTCGCTGATTCTGGGCCTGTACGCCTTGCGCGGCATCGGCTACCCGCTGTTCATCTACAGCTTCGTGGTCCTGATGGCGCAATACATCAGCCCCGCCCGCCTGGCCTCCGCCACCGGCTTCTTCTGGACCTGCTTCTCTCTGGGCATTGGCGTGTTTGGCGCTTACCTGCCGAGCTTCATCATGCCGGTGTTCGGCGAATACAAGACCTTCTGGTTCGCACTGCCGTTCTCCATCGTCGGCACCGTCATGTGCTTCTTCTTCGTACCAAAGAACAAAATCGTCAAATCGCAAGGACTGAGCCGCAAGGAACAGCTCGCCGAGCTGGCCGAGGGTGCCACCATCCTGGTCACCAATCACAAGGTGCTCATCTGCGCGATCATCCGCATCATCAATAACCTGCTGCTCTACGGGTTCCCGGTCATCATGCCGTTGTACCTGTGCACCACCCACAATGGCGGCATCAACATCTTCAAAACCGAGGAATGGATGCGTATCTGGGGCTTCGTGTTCGTGATCACGCTGATTTTCAACACGTTCTGGGGCTGGTTCATGGACCGCTTCGGCTGGGTATGGCCGATGCGCTGGTTCGGCTGCGCGGTGCTCGCGGTCGGCTCGGTGGCGTTCTACTACATTCCGCAGTGGTTCGGCGCGAATGCCATTATGATGATCGTCGCTTCGGTCATCGTCGGCATCGGCACCTGCGCGTTCTCGTCGCTGCCCACCATCATGACCCTGTACGCGGGCGGCAAGCAGGGCGCGGCGCTGTCCGCATACAACCTCGCCGCCGGTCTGACCACGTTCGCCGGCCCTGGCATCGCCACCATTTTGCTGCCAATTGTGGGCTATGAAGGTGTGTGCTGGACATACGCCGGCCTATACGTGCTCGCCTTCGTGCTTACCTTGTTCATCCGCCCGCAGCAGCCCGGCTTCGACGCCAAAGGCCACCGCATCAAAGGCGCAAAGGTTGCATCCGCAGAGTCCTCCGAGTCCTCGGAACCTACCGCCAGCGCATCCGTGCACGTTTAGCTGCCCGAAGTAACCGTGGCCGCCGAAATGGTTGCCACTGCGAACTGATCGCAACATCATGTTGCGTCAGCAAGAAAGTATCGAGAATTGACTAGGAGTGCGGCATGGTTCTGCCGCGCCGCATACCTTGTCCGACTATCCTTAACCTTTATCCAACCACCACATTCAAAGGAGAATCACATGGCTAAGCCAATGACCGCGTTCACTACCGACCTCCAGCATTCCGGCATGATTGCCAAAGACCTGGATGAGACCATCAAGTTCTACCGCGAGGTTATGGGCTTTGAGCTCGCCGGACTGTTCATGAATGGCGAGAACCGTTGCGCCTTCCTGCGCTACGGCCACCTGACCATTGAAACCTGGGAAGGCGACCCCGCCCCGATGACCACCGGCGCCATCAACCACTGGGCTTTCGACACCCCGGACATCGAAGCCGCCTTCGAGAACGCCAAGGCGCTCGGCGTGGACTTCAAGGACACCGAGATCCAGTCCATCCCGAGTTTCTGGAAGCATGGCATCCGCTACTTCAACATCTACGGCCCCAACGGCGAGACTATCGAATTCTGCCAGATTGTGGAGGAGTAGTGGCTCCGATGCGCCCGATTCGCGCGCAATATGCGTGTCGATAGTGGCCGCAATATAATACTCAGCCTTTATTACGGGCTGGCCTGATAACTAACATTCAACGACCGGTGCACATGCGCCGGTCGTTTTTTTAGTGCCTGATGATTGTGCTGGGTTACAACAATGAGCAGCACGCTGGGCATAACAACATCCATGCAAGAAAGTATCAATTCTTGACTGTTTTCGCGCCAAAACACTGCTATTTTCGCAGCGAAACTTGTATTAACGCTCCAAAGTTGGGCGGATGAAAACAACGAAGTTTGCGTAGTAAAAGGAGACGGTCATGGCACAAGGACTGGCGCGAAAACTACTGCCGGGATTCTTGGCGATCGCAGTGTTCATGACAGGCGATGGGTTTGAACTGACCTTTTTGTCCAAGTATGTCGTCGATCAGGGATTCAGCTCGTCGCAGGCATCACTGCTGTTTACGATGTACGGATTGGTCGCGGCGCTCGCCGGCTGGTCCTCGGGCGTGCTGGCCGAACTGTTCGGAGCCAAGCGCATCATGCTTATTGGCGCGGGTTCTTGGATCGTGCTGCATCTGGTATTCATCGGTGTGGCATTGCCTAGCCACAGTTATCCGCTGATGCTGGCGTCGTATATGTTGCGAGGCATGGGCTATCCGCTATTTATCTACAGCTTCGTAGTGTTGCTTGCGCAAACTGTGGATCCCGGCAAACTGGCATCGGCCATGGGCTGGTTCTGGACTTCCTATTCCTTTGGCATCGGTGTGTTTGGCGCCTATCTGCCGGCGTTCATCACGCCGGTGATTGGTGAATACTATTCGCTGTGGGTGTCACTGCCGTTCTCGATTGTCGGCATGATTATCTGTCTGTGTTTTGTGCCGAAAACCCGTAACGCCAATCTTGACACGATGAGCTCTTCGGATAAGCTTCGTGAACTCTCTCGCGGCGTGACCATTCTCAAAGACAACCACCAGATTGCGCTTGCTGCCGTATTGCGTGTGATTTGCAATCTCACTTTGTACGGTTTTCCGGTCATTATGCCGCTGTATCTCGCCACGCATACAAACGGCGGCGGAGCTTGGTACCAGGTCACCGAATGGTCCACCATCTGGGGTCTGCTGTTCGTCGTCACCGTATTCGGCAATGTGTTCTGGGGCCGTATGGGCGATTGCTTCGGCTGGATGAGCCAGATGCGCTGGTGGGGCTGCTGGCTCTCCGCGCTCGGTACTCTCGCCATGTACTATGTGCCGCAGCTGTTTGGGCACAACCTGCCATTTATGTATGTGTGCGCCGTGGTGCTCGGCATGGGTATTTCCGCTTTCGTACCGATGGGCGCAGTATTCCCTGCTCTGGAACCTGAGCACAAGGGCGCTGCGGTTTCCGCACATAACCTCGCTTCAGGCCTGACCACATTCTGTGGTCCGTTCATCGCCACGGTACTGCTCAATACCGTAGGTTTTGCCGGAGTGTGCTGGGCATATGCCATTTGCTACATCTCTGGCTCGGTCATCTCATTCTGGATTCGCCCCGAGCAGCCGGGCATCACCCGCAAAGTGGCGGCGAACTGAGCGGTGCTCGCTGACTGTTCTCGTCAAAAACCAACAATACAAGACCCTCAAAAAAATAAATTCAACCAATATAAGGAGAAATACCATGAAAGCAGTTGTTCTCGAAGAGCAGGGCGTCATCAATGTGCGTGAGGTTCCGGACGTCAAGGATCCCGGCCCCGGTGAGCTGCGTATCGCACCCCACACCGTGGGCGTATGCGGTTCTGATTTGCATTACTACACGCACGGTCGTGTTGGCAAGTATGTTGTTGAGCAGCCAATGATTCTCGGCCATGAGGCAGCGGGCACCGTGTTGGAGGTCGGCCCCGGCGTCACTGATTTCAAGCCCGGTGACCGAGTCGCCCTCGAGCCAGGCATTCCGGATATGACTTCGCGGGCCAGCCGACTGGGCATGTACAACGTCGATCCGGCTGTGCGTTTCTTCGCTACTCCGCCGATTGACGGTTGCCTGTGTGAGGAGGTCATTCACCCGGCCTCATTCACCTACCATCTGCCTGATTCCATGAGCTTTGGCGAAGGTGCGTTGCTTGAGCCGACCGCCGTGGGCATGTGGGCTGCCACCAAGGCGCGCATCAAGCCCGGCGATGTGTGCGTGGTGACCGGCTCGGGCACAGTGGGTATGCTCACTGCCTCTGCTGCGCTCGCCGGTGGCGCTTCCAAGGTGCTTGTTTCGGATGTGTCTTCCATCAAGCTGGGTATTATCGGCCAGATTCCGGGCGTTATCCCCGTGGATTTGACGACGGAGGACTTGGTTGAACGTGTACGCGAAGAGACCGCTGGGTGGGGCGCTGATGTGGCATTCGAGTGTTCCGGCGCGCCGAAAGCTTATGAGACGTTCTGGAAGCTGATTGCCCCGGGCGGTTGCGCGGTGCTCGTCGGTATTCCGGTCAACCCGGTACCGATTGACGTGACCGAGCTGCAGGCCACCGAAGTGCGTATTGAGAACATCTTCCGTTACGCCAATGTGTACCAGAAAGCCATCGATTTGGTCGATAGCGGCCGACTTAACCTGAAGCCGTTCATCACTGAAACGTTTGCCATGAAGGACGCCAAGGCTGCCTTCGACCGTATGGATGAGGGTCGTCCGGGCGATATCAAATTGCAGATTACGGTCAATCGAGACTAATCTGTGACGTGTTGATGACGAGATGATTGCCCGATGAAATCCTGCGGCATATGTTGGCGTTTCCCTTTTTCCGCCTGCACTTATGTGCCATATCCGTAGGATTCCGGCGGGCAATCATCTCGCCGTAGTTGTTCCATCGGTAAAGTACGAAATATGGCGAGCTGTACTGCGCAACGTTGACAAGGAGGTCTGCGATGGATGCGCGAAACTTGACTGCGATTCCTCATTCGGATGCGGGCTCGCTGGAAGTGATTGTGCCCGATGGGGATGCGGCCATACGTTGGTCAAGCCACGGGTATCCGAGCTCTCTGGCCAAATGGCATTATCATCCACAAATCGAAATTCATCTTATCCGTGAGGGAAGTGGACAACTCATGGCGGGGGATGGACTCATGCCATTCGTGCCGGGGCATGTGGCGATGATCGGATCCAATCTGCCTCATAATTGGTTGTCGGATATCATTCCTGGAGAACGGCTCTCTCATCGTGATGTGTTATGCCATGTACGTCCGCAGACTATGCGACTATTGACCGCCGCTTTTCCCGAGACTTCCGGTTTCGAGACGGTATTGCGCCGTTCGCAGCATGCACTTGTGCTGTTCGGTGATTCGGCACGTGAGGCCGGCGAGCTATTAGTGGCCATGGGAGAACATAGTCCAGTTAGACGGGTTGCCGACCTTATTGCTATTCTGACGGTATTCGAGCAGGCATCAGCGCAGGAAAGCCAGACCGTGGTAACGCCGGAATACAATCCAGAGATTGCGGTTGGCGCGGAGGATGGGATCAACGCCGCCATCACCTATATTTCCACACATCTGGATGAGGTCAGCTTGCAAGGTGCCGCTGATGCGGCGGCGATGAGCGTATCCACCTTTTCTCGCTTCTTCAAGCGAGTTGCCGGCATCGGTTTTGCTGATTTTGTTCGACGGCTTCGAGTGGGGCGTGCTTGTCGTTTGCTGACTTGCACAAACATGCCCATTGCCAAGATTCAACAGTTGAGCGGATATACGAATGCCTCGAATTTCAATCGTCGGTTTCTGGAAGAAACCGGTATGACTCCATCTCAATATCGCCGAGAACATTGATTGCCGCCCCGGTCTGGGCGGTGTCACGGATCCGTGCAAGAAAGTACCATAAGTGGGTTTCTTGGTATCAGATAGGGCCAATGCTGCCGTTTAGGCTTGAAAATACAACGAAGTGGTTAGATGCGCATAAAGTGCATCGGCTCCAAGGAGGCAGCAATGAATGATAATTCGGTATGGCCGGTAGTGACTGCGGTAATGGTCGTGCTTGCGGTGGCCGTATGCCTGGCCATGGCTGGTGACATCCGGTTTGCCGTGATTGGTGTTCTATGACTGTCTCCATGAGTCCCGAAACCGCTGCCGCCTAGGCGGAAATCAGCCGCGTACCGCAGCACCACAGATATCGTCGAGATAATTCTCGGCGAATCGCAATGCGGCACCGATGATGTTCTGGTCTTCGGCGCAGTAGCTCTTGCGCAGATTGAAATGGTCGGTGCCGAACGGGCTGCGTGCGATGACGCGCGCCTTCAGATCCTCGATGTCGCTGTCTTCAAGATGCTGGGCTGCTTCACCGCCGACAATCACGTCGCCCGCGATGATGGATCGCGCGTTGACGATGGCCTGCGCCACGTAATCCAGCCACTCATCCATGCGCTCGCGATGATGCCGTTCGCCCTGCTCAAGCACGCTGAAGAAGCCGGGAATGCTTTCGTAATCCTCGGGCAAGGTCTCCGGCGAGCAGTAGGTGTCCATGCAACCGCGCTGGCCGCAGTAGCATTCGCGACCGCCCGGTACCAGCGTCATATGTTCGATGGCGCCATTGCACTGGTTCGGGCCCTGATACAGCTTGCCTCCCACAATCACCGCGCCGCCCGGGCGTCGCTCCAGATAGACGCACACCGCATCGGTGAGCGTGGAGTCGAACCAGAGTTCGGCCATGGCTGAGGCATCGGAATCGTGGATCATCATGCACGGGTAATGGACCGATTGGCTGATGGTTTCGAGCGTGAGCCCAGTGTTGCCCATAATGGTGCCGAAGGTGATGGTGGTGGCGTCAGGGGAGAGGATGCCTTGGATGGCGAACGAGACGCCGAGCACCTTGCCGTGCTTCTTTTCGACGTCGGCGGCGAAGTTGTTGATGATGCCGCCGATACGCTGGTAGTAAACGTTGGTGTTGCGGTAAGGCAGGGCATCGTTGCGTTTTTCGATGACGTTGCCGTACAGGTTAATCGCGCACAGGCGCAGTTCGTTGGACCGCATCACTACCCCGATGGCAGTGCGATGATCGGGATTGAACTCATAATTTTGCGCCTTGCGCCCGCCGGTGGAATCCTGCAGTTCGCCTTTGCGGATGAGTCCGCCATCTTCTAGGGCGCGCAGATTTTGGGTGATGGTGGGCAGGCTGAGGCCGAGCTCGCGTTCCAGTTCCTGCTTGGTGACATGGCTATGGCCATACAGATACTGGGTCATGGCACTGCGGTTGTGCGCTTTCACTGCAGTTGATGGCATTGCCCTCATATTTGCCCCTTTGTGCGATGAGATATATGCAAGTATACTTTATGAAAGTGGCTTTCATGTGCCTCGACGCGGAGATTGTGAGACAAAAATCGTATATTTGTAGGCGATTTGGGTACTTTTTTAAACCAATTTTCTAGAAATGTGGAGAAAATGAGTACTTTTGGAAACTTGATTTAAAAAAGTTGTCGGATTGCGTTGTTTGCAGGCATGTGATTTTCGGTAAAAAGTGAACAAAAAGTACCAAATCGCCGAATAAAGTGAGAATTTGTTCGATATTTCGCACAACTCTTAACAAAAACTGTTCAATATCGCACGTGAAACGCCGTCGATTTTGTGCGTGTGCATCGTGCCGAACCGTTCGGTATATTGTGGCTCAGGTCACATGTGCAATGTGACAACGCATCACCGGTCATTTTCGGTTACTGAGGCGGTATCCCGCTGATGCAACTGAGGTGACGAGGCGATGGCCCAGAACTTTGCCATATACCCCAAGAAGATCGAGGAGGACCCCAAGTGGCAGAAGCAAAGAAGAAGGTCGAAGCTACCAAGCCGACCCCAGAAGAGAAGCAGGCCGCAGCTGAGGCCGAGGTTGACGCGCTGGTTGCCCGCGCCAAGAAGGCTCTCGACGAATTCGAGAACCTCGACCAGAAGCAAGTTGATCGTATCGTCGCCAAGGCATCCATCGCCGCTCTGAACAAGCACCTCGTTCTCGCCAAGATGGCCGTCGACGAGACCGGCCGTGGTCTCGTGGAAGACAAGGCCACCAAGAACATCTTCGCCTGCGAGCACGTCACCAACTATCTGGCCGGCCAGAAGACCGTGGGCATCATCCGCGAAGACGATGTGATGGGCATCGATGAGGTCGCCGAGCCCGTCGGCGTGGTCGCCGGCGTCACCCCGGTCACCAACCCGACCTCCACCGCCATCTTCAAGTCCCTCATCGCCCTGAAGACCCGTTGCCCGATTGTCTTCGGCTTCCACCCCGGTGCGCAGAAGTGCTCCGTCGAGGCCGCCAAGATTGTGCGCGACGCCGCCATCGAAGCCGGTGCTCCCGAGAACTGTATCCAGTGGATCGAGCATCCGTCCATCGAGGCCACAGGCGCCCTGATGAAGCATCCGGGCGTGGCCACGATCCTCGCCACCGGTGGTCCGGGCATGGTCAAGGCCGCTTACTCCTCCGGCAAGCCCGCCCTCGGCGTGGGTGCCGGCAACGCCCCGGCCTACGTTGACACCGATGTTGACATCGTGCGCGCCGCCAACGATCTGGTGCTCTCCAAGCACTTCGATTACGGCATGATCTGCGCCACCGAGCAGGCCATCATCGCCCACAAGGACGTCTACGACCAGCTCGTCAAGGAGCTCAAGGTCCGTAAGGCCTACTTCGTCAACGCCGAAGAGAAGGCCAAGCTGGAACAGTACATGTTCGGCTGCACTGCCGGTTCCGGCGTCAAGCCCGTGCTGAACTCCGCGGTGCCGGGCAAGTCCCCGCAGTTCATCGCCAAGGCTGCTGGCTTCGAGATTCCGGCCGACGCCACCATTCTGGCCGCCGAGTGCAAGGAAGTCTCCGACGACGAGCCGCTGACCCACGAGAAGCTCGCTCCGGTGCAGGCCGTGCTCAAGGCCGAAAACAAGGAGCAGGCCTTCGAGATGTGCGAGAAGATGCTCAAGCTGGGTGCCGGCCACACCGCCGCCATCCACACCAACAACCAGGAGCTCGTGCGTGAGTACGGCGTCCGTATGCACGCCTGCCGCATCATCTGGAACCAGCCTTCCTCCCTTGGCGGCATCGGCGACATCTACAACTCCATCGCCCCGTCGCTGACCCTGGGCTGCGGCTCCTACGGCGGCAACTCGGTGTCCGGCAACGTGCAGGCCGTGAATCTCGTTAACATCAAGCGCATTGCTCGGAGGAACAACAACATGCAGTGGTTCAAGATCCCGGCCAAGACCTACTTCGAGCCGAACGCCATCAAGTACCTGCGCGACATGTACGGCATCGAGAAGGCCGTCATCGTGTGCGATAAGGTCATGGAGCAGCTCGGCATTGTCGACAAGATCATCGACCAGCTGCGCGCCCGCTCCAACCGTGTGACCTTCCGCATCATCGACTACGTCGAGCCGGAGCCCTCCGTCGAGACCGTCGAAAAGGGCGCTGAGATGATGCGCGAGGAGTTCGAGCCGGACACGATCATCGCGGTTGGCGGCGGCTCCCCGATGGATGCCTCCAAGATCATGTGGCTGCTCTACGAGCACCCGGAAATCGCCTTCTCCGACGTGCGCGAGAAGTTCTTCGATATCCGTAAGCGCGCCTTCAAGATCCCGCCGCTGGGCAAGAAGGCCAAGCTGGTGTGCATCCCGACCTCCTCCGGCACCGGTTCCGAGGTCACCCCGTTCGCCGTGATCACCGATCACAAGACCGGCTACAAGTACCCGATCACCGACTACGCGCTGACCCCGTCCGTGGCCATCGTGGACCCGGTGCTGGCTCGCACCCAGCCGCGCAAGCTGGCCTCCGACGCCGGCTTCGACGCCCTGACCCACTCGATGGAAGCCTACGTGTCCGTGTACGCGAACGACTTCACCGACGGCATGGCCCTGCACGCGGCCAAGCTCATCTGGGACAACCTGGCTGAGTCCGTCAACGGCGAGCCCGGCCTGGCCAAGACCAACGCTCAGGAGAAGATGCACAACGCCGCCACCATGGCCGGCATGGCATTCGGCTCCGCGTTCCTCGGCATGTGCCACGGCATGGCCCACACCATCGGTGCCCTGTGCCACATCGCCCACGGCCGTACCAACTCCATCCTGCTGCCGTACGTGATTCGCTACAACGGCCAGATTCCTGAGGAGCCCACCTCTTGGCCGAAGTACAACAAGTACATCGCCCCGGAACGCTACCAGGACATCGCCCGCAACCTCGGCATCGACACCGGCAAGACCCCGGCCGAAGCCGTGGAGAACCTGGCGAAGGCCGTCGAGGACTACCGTGACAACAAGCTCGGCATGAACAAGAGCTTCCAGGATTGCGGTGTGGACGAGGACTACTTCTGGTCCGTGCTCGATCAGATCGGCATGCGCGCCTACGAGGACCAGTGCACCCCGGCCAACCCGCGCATCCCGCTGATCAACGACATGAAGGACATCGCCGTCGGTGCTTACTACGGTGTCTCCCAGGCGGAAGGCCACAAGCTGCGCATCGAGCGCGAGGGTGAGGCCGCCACTGAGGAAGCCTCCGAGCGTTGATTGCAGGCGGTTTGTGGTTGGTGGCACCATCAGTAGCCACCAACCGCGGTGTTGCAGCTTAGTGTCTGCATAGCGCGACACAAGGAGCCCGACCCCATTACAGGGGCCGGGCTCCTTTGCATATGTGGTGCTCCCTCAGCCAGCAGGTACACCTCCATGGGGTGGTAACCCACTCATGGGGCGGTAACTTGCCCATGGGGCGGTGAAAACCCCATGGGGCGGTGTACAAAAACGGCTCTATTCTGCGGAAGGTAAAATTTTACCGTCCGCCCCATGGGTCAATTACCGCCCCATGAGTGGGTTACCACCCCATGGAATCGCTGAAGCGTCGCTAAATCGCCGCAATGATGCAGCCAAAAGCAATAAAGCTGGCAAACGCCTCGGTAATGCCGGTCACCACGGGCTTCAAGGTTGTGCGCCGTGTAACCACCGGCAACGCAACGGCGCGGGCCAACAGCAGCACAGTCATCGCAATCAGATACGGGCTGCGTCCAGCCGGCACGGCGGCTAGCAGCAATAGCGCCACATGCCATACCCACGAAGCCGCCACGTACGAACGCTTCCCGCGTTCCCGGATCATGGTTTTGACCACCAAAACCGACCCATACTGCGTCAGCGCAAACAGCACGGTGGCAATCAGCCCGCTCACGGGCAATGAACCCGCGGGCCACCAGGCGTGAAGGTCGAATATCTGGCTCAAATCTGGCATATTCCGAATCGCGGCGCGTGCGGCGGTGACATCAGCGGCTGCGCACGAGGCATGTGCTGCGTTGATGGGCATAACACATGCCGTCTCAACAGTGCTGCCAAACGACGCGATCACCGTGGCCATGGCCGACGCGGCAATCACCGACACGGCATTGCCCCACAGCGAGCGCTCCTTCCTCAGCCACGAGGACAGCATCGACAGCGCAACCAGCACTATATATAAGGGAGTCCAACGCAGTATGCCGGTATGCGTAATCAGGAATGGCAAGCCGATGACGATGAGCGCTACGGCATAAGTGAGCATCGGCGGCAGATAACGGCGTGAAAAGTGTGCTTTGAACCAGTGCGCGGCGCTGAACTGCACGCAATAGCACACGGCCCACGTCGCCAATAGCCAAAGCGTATCAAGATTAGGCCCGCCGATAAAGAAGCCAGCCACAGCGGGCAGCATAACCATTACCCATGCGCCAGGTTGGTTGTCGAACCAATCGCGTTTAAGAGTCTTGCGGCGGGAAGTCATATCTGTCATGATATCGCAGCGAATGGTTCTCAATAAGAAAGATGTGAGACCTGCATTGCGACAATCGAACAGACGCCGAGCGGCTATGCCGCGAGGTAATACGAACGGCATGAGCGCGACACGCGCGAACTCCACTGTCCCGCCTCAATGCTTGAATAAACAAGTTGCCTGATTTGGGCTCGCAAATTGGAATTAAAAAAGCGAGCGCGGGCCGGGAGCCACTTCAAGTGAAGTGACAGCCGGAAACCGCGCACTGATGTCGGATGACCGCCAGAGGACGTATGTCCAAGGGAGGCCATGCGCGCCGGTGCCCTAGAAGCAGGTTGGTAAACAGTACAACGAACATCGCTAGAAAGGGCGGACGGCAATGGCGGGACAGAAAATCCGCATCAGGCTTAAGTCCTATGACCACGAGGTCATCGACCAATCGGCGAAGAAGATCGTCGAAACGGTGACGAACGCGGGCGCAACTGTTGTTGGCCCCGTTCCGCTGCCGACCGAGAAGAACGTCTTCTGTGTTATCCGTTCTCCTCACAAGTACAAGGATTCTCGCGAGCACTTCGAGATGCGCACTCACAAGCGCCTCATCGACATCGTGGACCCGACCCCCAAGGCCGTGGACTCCCTGATGCACATCGATCTGCCTGCGGACGTCAACATCGAAATCAAGCTGTAAGGGAGGAGGAAGCATTATGTCTAATCGCAAGGCTCTGCTGGGCAAGAAGCTCGGCATGTCCCAGGTGTGGGACGAGAACGGCTTCTTCGTGCCCGTCACTCTTGTCGACGTGTCCACCAACGTGGTGACCGCCGTGAAGACCGAGGAATCTGACGGCTACAAGGCTGTCCAGCTCGGCTACGGCGCCATCGATCCCACCAAGGTGACCAAGCCGCTGGCTGGCCACTTTGCCAAGGCCGGTGTCACCCCGCGTCGCCACCTCGTCGAGGTGCGCACCGACGACGTCGATCAGTTCGAGGCCGGCCAGGAACTGGCCGCTGACCTGTTCGAAGAGGGTGCTGAGGTCGACGTGACCGGCACCACCAAGGGTAAGGGCTTCGCCGGTACCATCAAGCGTTGGGGCTTCAAGTCCTACCGCCGTACTCACGGTTCTCACAAGAACGAGCGCCGTCCCGGTTCTGTGGGCGCATGCGCCACTCCGAGCCGTATTCTCAAGGGCAAGCGTATGGCCGGCCGCATGGGTCATGTGACCGCCACTACCCAGAACCTGACCGTCGTCTCCGCTGATGTCGAGAACGGCATCCTCGCCATCAAGGGCGCCATTCCTGGCCCCAAGGGCGGCATCGTTCTCGTCCGCTCGGCTGTGAAGGGAGCCTGATAAACCATGGCAAACGTTACTCTGAACGTCACCGACGCCAAGGGCCAGGCCACCGGCACCGTTGAAGCTCCTGAGGCTCTCTTCGGCGTTTCCGCCGAGGATGTCCAGGCTCACATCCCGCTGATCCACCAGGTTGTCACCGCTCAGCTCGCTGCTGCTCGTCAGGGCACCCACGCCACCAAGACTCGTGGCATGGTTTCCGGCGGCGGCAAGAAGCCGTGGAAGCAGAAGGGCACCGGTCGTGCTCGTCAGGGCTCCATCCGTGCACCGCAGTGGTACCACGGCGGCACCGTGTTCGGCCCGCAGCCGCGTGACTACTCTCAGCGCACCCCCAAGAAGATGAAGGCCGCAGCTCTGCGCTACGCCCTGTCCGATCGCGCCAACGCCGGTCGCGTTGCCGTGGTGGAGTTCGGTATCACCGAGCCGTCCACCAAGGCCGCTGTCGCCGCTCTGGCCCCGATCACCGCGGACAAGTTCACCACGGTCGTCTTCACTCGCGACAACATCAACGAGTGGCTCTCCGTGCGCAACATCCCGACCGTTCACCCGATTTTCGTCGATCAGCTCAACACGTACGACGTGATTACCTCGCAGTACGTGGTCTTCACCAAGGAAGCCTTCGAGGCTTTCGTGGCTGCCAAGACCGAGCCGAAGGAGGCCTGATTTAGATGGTCGCTATTCACAAGCCCGCTCACGACGTGATTCTTAAGCCCGTCGTCTCCGAGAAGAGCTACGCCGCTTCCGACCGTGGCCAGTACACCTTCGTGGTGGCTCCGGATGCGAACAAGGTGCAGATCAAGCAGGCAATCGAAGAGATCTTCAAGGTCAAGGTGACGAACGTCAACACCCTCAACCGCGCTGGCAAGAAGCAGCGCACTCGCACCGGTTTCGGCCAGCGCGCTTCCCAGAAGCGTGCGATCGTGACCGTCGCCGAGGGCCAGACGATCGACATCTTTGGTAACTGAAGGTTAGCCGAGAAAAGTTAAAGGAAGAACTACATTATGGCTATCCGCGTTTATAAGCCGACGACCGCAGGCCGCCGCAACGCGTCCGTCTCGGATTTCTCCGAGCTGACTCGTTCTACGCCTGAGAAGTCGCTGGTTCGCAAGAAGTCCAAGACCGGCGGTCGTAACTCTTACGGCCGTATCACCTCCCGTCATCGCGGCGGCGGCCACAAGCGTCAGTACCGTCTCATCGATTTCAAGCGTTGGGACAAGGACGGCGTGCCCGCCAAGGTTGCCGAGATCGAGTACGATCCGAACCGCTCCGCCCGTATCGCCCTCCTGCACTTCGCAGATGGCGAGAAGCGCTACATCATCGCGCCGAAGGGCATCAAGCAGGGCGACGTCATCGAGACCGGTGCTCAGGCTGATATCAAGCCGGGCAACAACCTGCCGCTGAAGAACATCCCGACCGGTACCGTGGTTCATGCCATCGAGCTCCGCCCGCTGGGCGGCGCTAAGATCGCTCGTTCCGCTGGTGCTGCCGTTCAGCTCGTCGCCAAGGATGGCGCCTACGCTCAGCTGCGTATGCCGTCCGGCGAAATCCGCAACGTCGACGCGCGCTGCCGCGCTACCGTCGGCGAGGTCGGCAACGAGGACCACGCCAACATTCAGCTCGGCAAGGCTGGCCGCGCCCGCTGGATCGGCCGCCGTCCGATCACCCGTGGTGAGTCCATGAACCCGGTCGACCACCCGCACGGCGGTCGTACCCGCGGTGGTAAGCCGCCGGTCTCCCCGTGGGGCAAGGGCGAGGTTCGTACTCGTCGTCCGAAGAAGGCTTCGAACAAGATGATTGTTCGTCGCCGTCCGTCCGGCAAGAACCGCAAGTAAGGGAGTATCGAGAAGATGACTCGTAGCATCAAGAAGGGCCCCTTCGTCGACGCCCACTTGCAGAAGAAAGTCGACGAGCAGAACGAGAAGGGCACCAAGAACGTCATCAAGACGTGGTCTCGTCGTTCGATGATCACCCCTGATTTCATCGGACACACCTTCGCCGTTCATGATGGTCGCAAGCATGTCCCGGTGTTCGTCACCGAGGCCATGGTTGGTCACAAGCTGGGTGAGTTCGCCCCCACGAAGACCTTCAAGGGTCACGTGAAGGACGACAAGAAGGCCCGTCGCTAAGGATAAGGAATAGAACATGGAAGCTAAAGCAATCGCTCGTCACGTCCGCGTGACGCCGCGCAAGGCTCGCCGCATGGTCGACCTCATCCGCGGCAAGAAGGCGACCGAAGCCGTCACCATTTTGAAGTTCGCCCCTCAGGCTGCGGCCCTGCCGGTCCGCAAGACCCTGGAGAGCGCCATCGCCAACGCTCGTGTGAAGGCCGACAAGGCCGGCGAGCCGTTCCGCGAGAACGACCTGTACATCAAGGAGACCTACGTTGACGAAGGTGTGACCCTCAAGCGCTTCCGCGCTCGTGCCCAGGGCCGCGCTGCTCGCATCAACAAGCGCACCTCCCACATCACGGTCGTCGTGGCTAACAAGGAAGGAGCCCGCTAAAGATGGGTCAGAAGATCAATCCGTTTGGCTACCGTCTGGGCATCACTGAGAACCACCGCTCCAAGTGGTTCTCCGACTCCAACAAGGCCGGCGAACGCTACCGCGACTTCGTGCTTGAGGATGATCAGATCCGCAAGGAGATGAGCAAGGACCTCGAGCGCGCTGGCGTGTCCCGCATCGTCATCGAGCGCACCCGCGACCGCGTTCGCGTCGACATTCACACCGCCCGTCCGGGCATCGTGATCGGTCGTCGTGGCGCCGAGGCTGAGCGCGTCCGCGCCAAGCTCGAGAAGCTGACCGGCAAGCAGGTCCAGCTCAACATCTTCGAAGTCAAGAACGCCGCGCTGGACGCCCAGCTCGTCGCTCAGGGCATCGCTGAGCAGCTGACCAACCGCGTCACCTTCCGTCGTGCCATGCGTAAGGCCCAGCAGGACGCCATGCGCGCCGGTGCCAAGGGTATCCGCATCAAGCTCTCCGGCCGCCTCGGCGGTGCGGAAATGAGCCGTTCCGAGTTCTACCGTGAGGGCCGCGTTCCGCTGCAGACCCTCCGCGCCCTCATCGATTACGGCTTCTTCGAGGCCAAGACCACGTACGGCCGTATCGGCGTCAAGGTCTGGATCTACAAGGGCGACATGACCGAATCCGAGTTCGAAGAGCAGCAGGCTCAGCAGAACAACCGTCCGGGCCGTCGTGGTGGCGATCGCCGCCCGCGCCGTGGCAACCGTTCCGCCGCCCCGCAGGCCGCCGAAGCCCCCAAGGCTGAGGCTCCCGCCGAGGCCGCTCCGGCTGCAGAAACGAAGGAGTGAGCAAGAATGCTTATCCCCAAGAGGACTAAGTACCGCAAGCAGCACCGCCCTGTGCGTTCTGGCATGTCCAAGGGCGGCAACGAGATCAACTTCGGTGATTTCGCCATCCAGTCCCTCGCCCCGGCCTACGTGACCAACCGTCAGATCGAAGCCGCGCGTATCGCCATGACCCGCTACATCAAGCGTGGTGGCCGCGTGTGGATCACGATCTTCCCGGATCGTCCGCTGACCAAGCACCCGCTCGGTGCCCGAATGGGTTCCGGTAAGGGTGCCCCGGAGTTCTGGATTGCGAACGTGCGCCCTGGTCGCGTGATGTTCGAAATCGGTGGTGTGTCCGAGGACATAGCTAAGGAAGCCCTCCGCCGCGCTATCGACAAGCTCCCGATGAAGTGCCGCATTATCGCACGTGAAGGTGGTGATATCTGATGGCAGTCGGTACCGCTGATTACTCCATCAAGAATCTCAACGAGAAGACCAACGCGGAAATCGAAGGCTTCTTGAAGAAGTCCAAGGAAGAGCTGTTCAACCTGCGCTTCCAGCACGCCACCGGTCAGCTCGAGAACACCGCCCGTCTCAAGGCTGTCAAGAGCGACATCGCCCGCATGTACACCGTGCTTCGCGAGCGTGAGCTTGGCATCAGCCAGGAGCCGGCCGCTACCGAATCCAAGGAGAAGTGATTATGGCTGAAGAGCGTAACTTCCGTAAGGTTCGCCGCGGCTACGTCGTGTCCGACAAGATGGACAAGACGATTACCGTCGAGCTCGAGCAGCGTTCGACCCACCCGCTGTACGGCAAGGTCGTTCGTTCCACCAGCAAGGTCAAGGCCCATGATGAACACAACGACGCCCACATTGGCGACCTCGTGAGTATTATGGAAACTCGGCCTCTGAGCAAGACCAAGCGCTGGCGTCTCGAATCCATTATCGAGCGCGCCAAGTAAGTAAAGTTCGGCAAGGCTCGCCATTTACCGGGGCATTATGGGCAACCACGATGCCCCGGTAAATGGGGAGAACCAGCTCGGCTAAGGAGAATCAATGATTCAGCAGGAAACGCGGCTTCATGTCGCCGACAACACGGGTGCGAAGGAACTCCTCGCCATCCGCGTGCTCGGCGGATCGAAGCGACGCTATGCCGGCATCGGCGACGTGATCGTCGCCTCCGTCAAGGACGCCATTCCTGGCGGGTCGGTCAAGAAGGGCGACGTGGTTAAGGCCGTTGTCGTCCGTACCGTCAAGGAATCCCGCCGTGCGGATGGTTCCTACATCAAGTTCGACGAGAACGCCGCCGTCATTCTCGGCTCCGGCCGTGAACCGAAGGGCACTCGTATCTTCGGACCGGTCGGTCGTGAACTGCGCGAGCACAAGTTCATGAAGATCGTGTCCCTCGCCCCGGAGGTGATCTGACATGGCAGCCAAGATCAAGAGCGGCGACCTGGTCAAGGTCATCCGCGGCAAGGACCGCGGCAAGGAAGGCACCGTCAAGCAGGTGCTCTCCAACGATCGACTAATCGTCGAAGGCGTGCAGATCGTCAAGAAGCACGTGCGTGCAACGCAGCAGGGCCAGCAGGCTGGCATCGTCTCCACTGAGGCTCCGATCCATCGCTCCAACGTGATGGTCATCGATCCGGAGACCAAGCAGCCGACCCGCGTTGGCATCACCGTTAAGGAAGAGGCGCGTGACGGCAAGGTGAAGACCGTGCGCGTGCGCGTCGCCAAGAAGTCCGGAAAGGAGCTGGCATGACCGATACTACTGTCGAAGCGCCGGCCACCCCGCGCTTGAAGGTCAAGTACAACGAGCAGATCATTCCTGAGCTCGAGAAGGAGTTCAAGTACTCCAACCCGATGCAGGTTGCCCGTGTCCAGAAGGTCGTCGTCTCCATGGGTGTTGGTGCCGCTGCCCGCGACTCCAAGCTCATCGAAGGTGCCGTCAAGGACCTCACCCTGATCACCGGCCAGAAGCCGAAGATCACCAAGGCCAAGAAGTCCGTCGCGCAGTTCCACCTGCGTGAAGGCCAGGCCATCGGTGCGTACGTCACCCTGCGTGGCGACCGCATGTGGGAGTTCCTGGACCGTCTGCTGACCCTCGCGCTGCCCCGTATCCGCGACTTCCGCGGCATCAACGGCCACCAGTTCGATGGCCAGGGCAACTACAACTTTGGTCTCACCGAGCAGTCCATGTTCCACGAGATCGATCCTGATTCGATCGATCACGTGCGCGGTATGGACATCACTGTGGTGACCTCCACCAAGGACGACAAGGAAGCTTACGCGCTGCTGAAGCACCTCGGCTTCCCCTTCAAGGAGAACTGATATGGCAAAAACCGCTCTTAAGAACAAGGCGGCCGGCAAGCCGAAGTTCAAGGTCCGCGCTTACACGCGCTGCCAGGTCTGCGGTCGTCCCCACTCCGTCTACCGCAAGTTCGGCCTGTGCCGCATCTGCCTTCGTGAGAAGGCTCACCGCGGTGAACTGCCCGGCGTTACGAAGTCCAGTTGGTAAACATCGACGCTGAAGGTCCGCGGCCCGAACGCTTCTAGAAGAAGCGTGAGGGCGGCGGAAACCATAGCGAGAAAGGGCAACAAGCCCAAATGACAATGACAGATCCGATCGCAGACATGCTTACGCGTCTGCGTAATGCGAGCGCGGCCAAGCACGAAACCGTGGATATGCCGTACTCCAAGTTCAAGGCGAACATCGCCGAGATCCTGAAGCGTGAAGGCTACATCAAGGACTTCACCGCTAAGGAAGCCAAGGTCGGCCAGACTCTTGAGGTCACCCTCAAGTACGGTCCGAACGGTGAGCGTTCCATTCAGGGTATCAAGCGCATCTCCAAGCCGGGCCTTCGTCGTTACGCGAAGTCCGACTCCCTGCCGATGCCGCTCGGTGGCCTGGGTATCGCCATCATCTCGACTTCTTCGGGACTGCTGACTCAGAAGGAATGCCTCGACCGAGGCATTGGCGGCGAAATTGTCGCCTTCGTGTGGTGAGAAAGGAGAGCTGAAACATGGCATCGCATATTGGTAAGCTCCCCATCGCCATCCCTGCTGGCGTTGAAGTCAAGATTGAAGGCCAGAACTTCTCCGCCAAGGGCGCTAAGGGTTCTGACTCCTACGTGGTTCCGGAAGGCATCACCGCTGCCGTTGAAGGCAACGAGATTGTCCTGACCGCCGCTGATGACCTGCGTCCGACCCGTGCCAAGCACGGTTTGGCTCGTTCCATCATGGCCGGCATGGTCAAGGGTGTTCACGATGGCTACTCCAAGACTCTTGAGATCGTCGGCACCGGTTACCGCGCCGTCGCCAAGGGCCAGGGCATCGAGTTCTTCCTCGGCTACTCCCACACCATCACCGTCAACCCGCCCGAAGGCATCACCCTGAAGGTGACCGACGCCAACCACGTGGTTGTCGAAGGCACCGACAAGCAGGTCGTGGGCCAGGTTGCCGCCAACATCCGCAAGCTGCGCGCTCCGGAACCCTACAAGGGCAAGGGCATCAAGTACTCCGATGAACGCATCCTGCGCAAGGCTGGAAAGGCTGGTAAGTGATATGAGCGTTGCTATTCTCGGAAAAGGCAAGAAGGTAGCTCTCAAGCGCCGTCACGCGCGTATCCGCAAGCGCATCTCCGGTACCCCCGAGCGTCCGCGCCTGGTGGTCACCCGCTCCAACCGTCACATGGTTGCTCAGGTGGTCGACGATACCAAGGGCATTACCCTGGTGTCCGCCTCCACTCTTCAGGCCGACTTCGCCGGCTTCGAAGGCACCAAGACTGAGGCCGCCAAGAAGGTCGGCGAGCTGATCGCCGAGAAGGCCAAGGCTGCCGGCATCACCGCAGTCGTGTTCGACCGCGGTGGCAACAAGTACACCGGTCGCGTCGCAGCCGTTGCTGATGGCGCCCGCGAGGGAGGTCTTGCACTGTGAGCGACAACGAAACGAAGGAAACCCAAGTGGCTGAAGAAACTCAGAACACTGTGGCGACCGAATCCAACAACGAGGACCGCAAGGGTCGTCGTGGCCAGCGCGGTGAAGGCCGTCGTGGCGAGCGTCGTAACCGTCGTGAAGAAAACCACGGCGACGAGCTGCTCGATCGCGTGGTGACCATCAACCGTGTGTCCAAGACCCACAAGGGTGGCCGTACCTTCAGCTTCGCCGCACTGGTTGTGGTCGGCGACGGCAACGGCACCGTGGGTGTCGGCTACGGCAAGTCCCGTGAAGTCCCGGCCGCCATCGCCAAGGGCCAGCTGGACGCCAAGAAGCACATGTTCTCTGTGCCTCGCGTCCGCGGCACCATCACCCACCCGGTTCAGGGTCACGACGCTGCTGGCACCGTCCTGCTGCGTCCGGCCGCCCCGGGTACCGGTGTAATCGCCGGTGGCTCCGTGCGCGCCGTCATGGAATGCGCAGGCATCACCGACGTCCTGACCAAGTCGATGGGCTCCGCCACCGCCGTTAACGTGGTGCGCGCTACCGTCGACGCCCTCAAGCAGCTCGAAGAGCCCGAGGAGATCGCCGCCCGTCGTGGCCTGGCGCTCGACGAGGTCGCTCCCGATGCTCTGCTGCGCGCCCGCGCTGCCGGCATTGCCGAGGCTCGCAAGGCTCGCGAAGAGGCTGCTGCCGCTAAGGCCGCCGAAGAGAAGGATGGTGAGTGATACTCATGGCTAAGAACCTGAAGATTACCCTGCACCACGGCATCGTGAACCGTACCCCGGCTCAGCGCGCCACCGTCAAGACCCTCGGCCTCAACAAGATCGGTAAGACCGTTGTCCGCGAGGACACCCCGGCCAACCGTGGTCTGGTGAACGCCGTGCGTCACCTGGTCACCGTTGAGGAGGTTGACTGATTATGGCAGATAACGAAATCCTGCAGATGCACGACCTGAAGCCCGCCCCGGGTGCCAAGAAGGACCGCACCCGTGTGGGCCGCGGTGAAGGCTCCAAGGGTAAGACCTCCGGTCGTGGCGCCAAGGGCCAGACGAAGCGCAACCACGTGCGTCCGGGCTTTGAAGGCGGCCAGCTGCCGCTGTACATGCGCCTGCCGAAGCTTCGTGGCTTCAAGAACCCGTTCAAGGTCGAGTTCCAGGTCATCAACATCGCTCGTCTCGTGGAGCTCTTCCCCGAGGGCGGCGAGGTTGCTGTGGCCGACCTGATCGCCAAGGGCGCTGTTCGTGACAACGCTCCGGTGAAGGTTCTGGGCGACGGCGAGACCACCGTGGCTTTCACCCTCAAGGGTGTTAAGGCTTCGGCTTCCGCCAAGTCCAAGATCGAGGCCGCCGGCGGTTCCGTTTCCGAGGACTGATTAGTCCTACGGGGAGCGCAATAGGCTGTACAACCCCCGCCCGCCAATAGGTGGACGGGGGTTCCCTTTTCTAAAAAATTGTTGTTCTGAGTGCAGAGAAGCAGTCTCAACACAATGATCGTTTTGAGTATGCTTCCCCCCGTTCAGTACGACGGAGCATAATTCAGGTAACATTCGCGAGACATGAAGTGGCCGAAGTAGGCACTTTAGACTATGCTCGTTTGTTAGTTTGTGTATTTCGCGCGATTGGCGCGCTATTGGGAGGAAATCTAGGTGAGGACACTAATCCAGGCCCTGAAAACCAAAGAGTTGAGGAAGAAGATTCTCTTCGTCCTGTTCATCATCATCGTCTACCGCATCGGTTCGTTCATTCCGACCCCTGGCGTGGACTACAACGTGGTGAACAAGTGCATGGCCACCATCGGCAGCGCCTCCCAGGAGAACTTCATCGGACTGGTGAACCTCTTCTCGGGTGGCGCCATGCTCCAGCTGTCTATCTTCGCGCTGGGCGTCATGCCGTACATCACCGCGTCCATCGTGGTGCAGCTGCTGCGCGTGGTCATCCCCCGCTTCGAGGCCCTGCACAAGGAGGGCCAGTCCGGCGAGGCCAAGCTCACCCAGTACACCCGTTACCTGACCATCGGCCTGGCCGTGCTCCAGTCCACCACCATCCTGGTCACCGCCCGCTCCGGCGCCCTGTTCAACTACCAGTGCGACCAGGTCATCCCGGACGGCTCCGTGTTCAACCTCGTGGTCATGGTCCTCATCATGACCGGCGGCACCGGCCTGATCATGTGGATGGCCGAGCTCGTGACCGACAAGGGCATCGGCCAGGGCATGTCCATCTTGATCTTCATGTCCATCTGCTCCGGCTTCCTGCCGCAGCTGTGGGAGATCGGCTACGGCACCAACGGCACCGACGGCGACTGGCTCAAGTTCGGCATCGTCGTGGGCGTGCTCGTGGTCATCCTCATCTTCGTCGACTTCGTCGAACTGTGCCAGCGCCGCGTCCCGGTCCAGTACACGCGCCGCATGATCGGCCGTAAGATGTACGGCGGCTCCTCCACCTACCTGCCGCTGAAGATCAACATGTCCGGCGTCATCCCGCCGATCTTCGCCTCCTCGATCCTCGCCATCCCGACCCTGATCGCCCAGTTCGGCAAGTCCGACCAGTCGTGGGTCAAGTGGATCAACGCCAACCTGGCGAACACCACCTCCGTGTGGTACATCGCGCTGTACGCGCTGATGATTGTGTTCTTCTGCTTCTTCTACACCTCGATCACGTTCAACCCGGACGAGACCGCGGACAACATGAAGCAGTACGGCGGCTTCATCCCCGGCATCCGCGCCGGCAACGCCACCAGCCGCTACCTGACCTACGTGATGAACCGACTCAACACCGTCGGCGCCGTCTACCTGCTGTTCGTGGCCCTGATCCCGACCGTGCTGATCATGGCCCTCGGCCTCAACGCCAAGCTGCCGTTCGGTGGCACCACGATCCTGATTATCGCGGGCGTGGGCCTCGACACCCTGCGCCAGGCCAAGGCCCAGACCGAACAGTTCCAGTACACCGGCTTCCTGTTCGAAAACGTGGACCACAAAGAGGGCTGACGCCCGCTTGGCAGCGGTCGCCCGCAATGGGCAGGCGGCCGCGCGAGGAGTGGAACAGTCCAGTGGACTGTTCCACGACGGAGCAATCTTTCTTCCGCATATAACTCAATGGCTCCCTTAACCAAGGGAGCCAAAACCGTATTAATAACCGACATAAAAGGAGACCACCATGCGTCTGCTCATCATGGGCCCCCAGGGCGTGGGCAAGGGCACCCAGGCTGCTCTGCTCGCCGAACACTTCAACATCCCCACCATCTCCACCGGCGACATCTTCCGCTACAACATCAAGAACAAGACCGAACTCGGCCTTGAGGCGATGAGCTACACCGACAAGGGCGAGCTGGTTCCGGACTCCCTGACCAACAAGATCGTCAAGGATCGTCTGGCCAAGGAAGACTGCAAGAACGGCTGGATCCTCGACGGCTACCCGCGTAACGCCGCCCAGGTCACCGCTCTCGACGAGATGCTCGCCGACCTCGACACTCCGCTCGACCACGTGGTGGCCCTCGAAGCCGCCCGCGACGTGCTGCTGGAGCGTATGAAGAAGCGCGCCGCCGAGCAGGGCCGCGCTGACGACACTCCGGAGGCCATCGCCAAGCGCCTGGAGACCTATGAGAAGGAAACCGCTCCGCTGCTCGACATCTACGAGGCCCGTGGCCTGCTCGTCGTGGTCAACGGCGTCGGCGACATCGACGAGATCAGCGGCCGTATCATCAGCCACCTCGAGTAGTAGGTTCGGCAGCCCGGGCAACAAGCCGGAGTGATGCCGAAATACCACATCAACGTTTCCATACCCCTGTGCGACACGCCGAGTGTTCGTACAGGGGTATGTGCGTATATAGTTGACAGTTGGTGTGTCTTCGGATATGCCATAGTAATCATCCAACGGAATAGGACTAGAGGCACATGGCAAAAGACGGTGTGATTGAAGTCGAAGGACAGGTCGTGGAAGCACTGCCTAACGCGATGTTCCGCGTTGAACTCGAAAACAAGCACATCGTGCTCGCCACGATTTCCGGCAAAATGCGTAAGAACTACATTCGTATTCTGCCGCAGGATCGTGTCGTGCTCGAAATGAGCCCTTACGACCTGAACCGCGGACGCATTACGTACCGTTACAAGTAAAGGTACACAAGAAAAGGATAACCATGAAGGTCAGCCCTAGCGTGAAGAGGATCTGCGAAAACTGCCGCGTGATCCGCCGTCACGGCCGCGTCATGGTGATCTGCGTCAACCCGCGCCACAAGCAGCGTCAGGGCTGAGAGCAGATTCTCCAGCGGCACTAAGTAAATAAGGCACTCTCTCACAGTGCTTCCCGCAAGGGAACGACACTGAACCACGGGTACGTAGGCCCGTGCCGGGTAACCGGGCGAGCGGGTGCAAGACCTACGGCAACAAGAAGGAATCGCAATGGCACGTCTTGCCGGAGTCGACATCCCCAATGAGAAGCGCATCGAGATCGCCCTCACCTACATTTTCGGTGTGGGTCGCACTCGTGCCAAGGAAACGCTTGCCGCGACCGGTATTAGCCCGGACATCCGCGTCAAGGATCTCACCGACGAGCAGCTGATTACGCTGCGTGACTACCTCGAAGCCAACTACAAGATCGAGGGTGACCTGCGTCGTGAAGTCGATGCAGATATTCGTCGCAAGATTCAGATCAACTGCTACCAAGGCCAGCGTCACCGTAAGGGACTTCCTGTGCGCGGCCAGCGCACCAAGACCAATGCTCGTACCCGCAAGGGCCCGAAGCGCACGGTCGCCGGAAAGAAGAAGGCCACCAAGTAGTCGGTGGCATGATTCGGGCCACGGGATGATTTTCATCCCATCGCCCGAACGTCAACAACAAAGTTCGTTACTAGGAAACGAGGGTCAATGGCAGCGCCTAAGCAAGCCGCTCGTAAGCCCCGTCGTCGCGACCGCAAGTCGGTCCCGGTCGGCCAGGCTCACATCAAGTCCACTTTCAACAACACGATCATTTCGATCACCGATCCGTCCGGCGCCGTGGTGTCCTGGGCGTCCGGTGGCGATGTCGGCTTCAAGGGCTCCCGTAAGTCCACGCCGTACGCCGCTGGTATGGCTGCCGAGTCCGCCGCCCGCAAGGCGATGGAACACGGCGTCAAGAAGGTCGACGTGTTCGTCAAGGGCCCGGGTTCCGGTCGTGAAACCGCCATCCGTTCCCTGCAGTCTGCGGGCCTCGAGGTTGGTTCCATCACCGACGTCACCCCGCAAGCCCACAACGGCGTTCGTCCTCCGAAGCGTCGTCGCGTCTGAGCACTCAGCAATACCAAATCCATCCAAAACCGCCTGACCGGTGAGTGCACCACCGAGTTCAAGCTGAAAGGATAACCACAGTGCTTATTGCACAGCGTCCGACTCTTACCGAGGAATCTCTGAATCCGCAGCGCTCCCGCTTCACCATCGAGCCGCTCGAGCCTGGCTTCGGCTACACGCTCGGCAACTCGCTGCGTCGCACGCTGCTGAGCTCCATCCCGGGTGCTGCCGTGACCTCCGTGCGTATTTCCGGTGCCCTGCATGAGTTCACCACTCTGCCAGGTGTCCAGGAAGACGTCACCGAGATCCTGCTGAACATCAAGGGCATCGTGCTCACCAGCGAATACGACGAGCCTGTGGTCATGTATCTGCGCAAGAGCGGCAAGGGCGAAGCCGTGGCTGGGGACATCACCCCGCCGGCCGGCGTCACCATTGCCAACCCGGAGCAGCACATCGCTACCCTCGCCGACGATGGCGAACTCGAGATCGAGTTCACTGTCGAGCGTGGCCGTGGCTATGTTCCTGCCCAGATGAACAAGCAGGACAACGATGAGATCGGCCGTATTCCGGTTGATTCCATCTACTCCCCGGTACTCAAGGTGAGCTACAAGGTCGAGGCCACCCGTGTGGAACAGCGCACGGACTTCGACAAGCTCATCCTGGACGTGGAGACCAAGCCCGCCATCTCCCCGCGTGACGCGGTGGCTTCCGCCGGTTCCACCTTGGTGGAGCTCTTCGGCCTGTGCCGTGAGCTCAACGCCCAGGCTGAAGGCGTCGAGGTCGGTCCGGCCCCGGTGGCCGAGGAGACCAACCCCGAGATGGCCGTTCCGATTGAGGACCTCAACCTGACGCAGCGTTCTTACAACTGCCTCAAGCGCGAGGGCATCCACACCATCGGTGAGCTTGTCTCCCACACCGAGCAGGACCTGCTCGACATCCGCAATTTCGGTATGAAGTCAATCGATGAGGTCAAGGAGAAGCTGCAGACCTTGGGCCTGAGCCTCAAGTCCTCGCCGATGGCCTTCGATACCAATAATCTCGAAGGTGGCACGTTCTTCTCGCCGGAAGACGAGTGATCTGCCTCTTTGACCAATCGTTCGTTCACTAGGCAAGCAGATGTTCGGGCATATGCCCACCTGCTTGCCTGAAGAACGGACATATAAGGAGTAAACCCAATGCCTACACCTAAGAAGGGCCCGCGTCTGGCTTCCAGCCCCGCACACGAGCGCCTCATGCTGGCAAACATGGCGACCAGCCTGTTCCAGAACGGCCGCATCACCACCACGCTGCCGAAGGCCAAGCGCCTTCGTCCGCTGGCAGAGCGCCTGATCACCTTCGCCAAGCGTGGTGATCTGCACTCCCGCCGTCGCGTGATGCGCGTCATCCGCAACAAGTCCGTGGTGCACATCCTGTTCACCCAGATTGCCGAGCAGATGGAGCAGCGTGAAGGTGGCTACACCCGTATCGTCAAGATCGCTCCGCGCGTTGGCGATGCCGCTCCGGCCGCTGTGATCGAGCTCGTCACCGAGCCGGTTGCCAAGAAGGCTGTTGTGAAGGAAGCTGAAGCCGCCGCCAAGGTTGCCGAAGAAGAAGCTCCGGCCGTTGAGGCTGAGGCCACTGAGGCTGCTGAGGCTGTTGAGGCTCCGGTCGAGGAGACCGCCGCCGCTGAGGCTGAGGCTCCCGCTGAGGAAGCCGCTGACGCCGAGAAGGCCGAGTGAGCTGAATAGCGTTTCGCTAAGCTAGCTGAAAGGGCTGGAATCCGTTTGGGTTCCAGCCCTTTTGCGTTGTTTTCATAGAATCTACAACGTACGTACGGCCCGAATGGCCTCGGCTCTTGCGGCCAGCTGATCATCGGCGGGATATGCGATATGCTCCAAAGTCAGGCCCTGCGGCGCAATCGGCCCGCTTGAGCCTTCACGTACTGGCTCGGCCATTTTGCCGGCAAACCACTCCAGTGATTTGCGTCCCGAACCAACTTTGATGCATGAGCCGACCAGGGAGCGCACCATATTGCGGGCAAAGGCGTCCGCCACAATCGTGAACACTACCAGGCCGGACTCCAGCGACGGAGTCCGATATGCTTCATGCGATGCCATCTCATCCGGTACTAGGGGAGTGATCGGCACCCGCCGCCAATAGGCGGTCTTGACTTCACGGATCGTAGTGCCTCCCGGATTCGGAGTGGCGAAGGAACCAAAATCGTGCAGGCCGATGGTCAATGAGGCTGCGCGGTTCATAAGCTCCAGATCCAGCGCTTCATCCACGGTAAGTACGCATCCACGCAGGCGCGGGTCGACCTCAGACGAACGATCGGCGACCCGATACACATAAGTGCGCTCCAATGCGGAGAACCTGGCATCGAAGCCGACCGGAGCTACGGCAATGCCATGAATGACGATGTCCGAAGGCAGCACAGCCTTGAGTCTGCGAGTCAGCGCCTCGGTGACCGGAATGGTCATGTGACCTACGCAGCGATTCAGTACCTCATCGGATACATCCAGATGCGCCACTTGGTGGGAGGCGTGCACACCGGTGTCGGTGCGTCCAGCCACTGTCAAGCGTAACGGTTCGGCCGCGTCATCGGTCGGCACCCGCAGCACCTTGTGCAGCGCATCTTCAATGGTGCCTTGCACTGTACGAAGATTGGGCTGTTTGGCCCAGCCATAGAATCCGCCGCCGTCGTAGGCCAAGTCAATGCGCAGTCGTGTCATAGCCATTCATTGTAACGAGTGCGGTCGGCGAGACGAGTGCGGTCGTCAAGATGCACGCGGCCGGCGAAGTGACCTGCCTGTAACATTCTCGCGCGTTTGTTGAAACGGGCCCGCCTTAGGTTGAAACCATCAAACCCGGTTACGGCTTGCGGCGTCAGCGTGCGCTCAAAACGCCTAACCGCTTGAAGCCACAGAAGCCGCCACAGCAAGGAGCAGGCACGATGATCGAATCCGCAGCACGCAGACTGGCCCATGAACTGGTAAACCGTCGCGAAGCGATCAATCGAGAGCTGTCCCGCAACGGTGTGCGTTTCGGCATCTACAAGAACGGCGAATACCATGACCGGCTGTTCCCGTACGACCCTGTGCCGCGCATTATCGAATCCGACGAATACGACGAATTGGAGAAGGGCTTGAAGCAGCGCGTCAACGCCCTGAACGCCTATCTGAAGGACATCTACTCCGACAAGGCCATCATCCATGACGGCGTGGTGCCGGAGGAATACGTATACACCTCGGCCGGCTACTTCCCGCAGGTCAACGGCGTGACCCCTCCCGGCGGCATTTTTGCTCACATCGCCGGCGAGGACCTGGTCCAAGGCGAGGACGGACGATGGTGGGTGCTGGAAGACAACCTGCGTATTCCCTCGGGTGCCAGCTACCCGCTGTTCGTGCGCGACATCGAGCGCCGCATCTCCCCGCGCCTGTTCCGCGACGTTCGTATTCGCGATAATCGCGAATACCCGCGCCTGTTGCGCAAAGCCATGGACTTTGTCTCCACCGAGGGCATCGCCGTGGTACTGACTCCCGGCCGCTACAATTCCGCGTTCTTCGAGCACGCCTATCTGGCGGAGAAAACCGGTGCGGCGTTGGCCTTCCCCGAAGACCTCGAAGTGGTGGACAACAAGGTCTACTTCCTCGACTACGCCGGCAAACGCCACCGTGTGGGCGTGGTCTACCGCCGCCTGTCCGACGAATTCCTCGACCCGTTCGCCTTCAATCCTGATTCGGTGATCGGTGTGCCCGGTATCCTGTCCGCCTACCGCGCGGGCAACGTGGCCATCGTCAACGCGCCGGGCAACGGCGCGGCCGATGACAAGGCCGTCTACTACTTCGTGCCGCAGATGATCAAGTACTATCTCGGCGAGGAACCGATTCTCAACAACGCGCCCACGTACATGCCGATGTTCGAGGCCGACCGCAAGGAAGTCCTGAATCGGATGGGCGAGCTGGTCATCAAGGATGTGGCCGAAGCCGGCGGTTACGGCGTGGTGTTTGGTTCGTCGCTGGATGCCGCCGCACGTGAGGAGCTCGCCAACCGGATCAAGGAGGAGCCGCGTCGATTCATTGCCCAAGAGGTGATTCAGTTCCGTGATATCGATGTGGTGGACCCGAAGACCGGCGAGATGTCGCCGCGCAAGTGCGATTTGCGTGCCTTCGTGGTTACCGGCAAGAATACGCACGTGTGGTATTCGGGCTTGACTCGATACTCGTCGGTGCCCGGCCAGATGATTGTCAACTCGTCGCAGGGTGGCGGATTTAAGGATACGTGGGTGTTGGCACCCGAATCCGGCGTGGAGCACGAGTACGGTGCCGAAACGCAGGTGGCGAACCTGCTGAGCCAGTCCCGCCACCATTCGTTGTCGCTGGTTACCGCTTCCAAGGCAGACAACCTGTATTGGCTGGGTCGATACACCGAGCGCGCCTTCACCACGCTGAACCAGTTCTTCCCGTTCTACGATCGTGTGATGGACACCGATGTGGACGCCTTCCGTCCGTTCGCTCACGCACTCGACCTGCCCGAAGATTTCGAGGACTTCGACGGGTTCGTGAACAGCTTCCTGTACGACGGGTCCAATCCTGATTCGGTGCGGTCGGCCGTAACTTCCGCATTCAACAACGCCGTGATTCTGCGCCCGGAATTGAGCTCGCGTCTGCTGCAGTACGTGGAGTTGGCGATGACCAATATCACCGATGCCGCCAAATACGCGGCCGATGCCGAGGACATCTACAAGCAGCGCGATATTACCGATGACATGCTCGCTTTCTGGGGCGGCATCGAGAATTCGCCGGTCGACCCCACGCTGAAGGCGTTCATCTTCATCGGCAAATATCTGGAACGCATCGACCTGTACACGCGCTTCGGCCTGACGATGGAGGAGCTGGGAGCGCCGCTCAAGAAGCTCGCCGCCTATTCGATGACCTTGGACGGCATGCCGCTGCCCAGCTGCTTCGCCGACGGACTGAGCTGGCTGGTCGGTCAGCTGCCGTCTCGCGGATATCAGGAAGTCGCCGACCTGCTGAAGAAGTACCTTGACGACTACTCCGGCCGTGTCAGCGCGCTGGCCATCAAAGACATGGGCTCACTGAGCTCCATGAACATGGACGCCAAGCGTCCCTGATCCCGACCTGACACCCTGACGGGTTCAAATGCTATGGTGGTATGGCGAAAAAACCGTGCGCCCGAGTGCCGGCCTGTGCATATCAGCAGATTGCCGGAATATATGCGTGGGCTGTGAGCGCACGGACCATACCTCAGCCATGGCTGTAGTGTTGTTATCCCGAGAATATGCCGGTTGCCGGCTCGTGTGTAAGTGCAGGAGACGTTGTGAAAAAACTCGTGTTCGACTATGAGATGAGGCTGTCCTTCAGCGCACCGGTCACCGATCACAGGTTCCAGCTTCGCTGTATTCCCTCCACTGGCCCTCGCCAACAGGTGATTGACGTGGAAGTGAAGATTCAGCCCGAAACCGAACTCGAAACCACCATCGACTCCTTTGACTCCGTGGTGATGACCGGATTCATCCCTGAGCCGCACGACATATTCAGCTACTCGGTGACCGGCATCGCCTTCGTGGACAATGCGCATATCCATAAGGAAGCCTATAAACCGCTGTACCGATTCAATTCAGCGCTCACCATTCCCGGCCCGAACGTGGAGGCGATGATTGCCGTATGCCGCGAACGCTTGGCGGCGCTGCCTTCCGACGCCACTCCGGTGCAGCAGGCCGCCGAAGTGATGGATGAGGTCTACAAGGCGTTTGTGTATACGCCCGGTTCCACCACGATTCGCACCACCGCCGAACAGGCCTTGGCCCAGCGCAAGGGCGTATGCCAGGATTATGCGCACGTGATGCTGTCCGTGTGCCGGCATGTGGGATTGACCGCGCGCTACATTGCCGGTTTGCTTGGGGGAGAGGGCGCGACCCACGCTTGGGTCGAGGTGTATCAGGATGGCCGATGGGTCGGACTGGATCCCACGCATAACCGATTGGTGGACGACAGCTACATCACCATCGCCCACGGCCGCGATTACCGCGACTGCATGCTCGACATCGGCATCTTCTCTGGATACAACGTCCAGCAGTCCCAATGGGTCAACGCCTCCGTCCACGAACAGGTGGCATAAATAAAATTCCAAGCCCCCTCTGATGAGCTGAGCCGTGAAGAAAACGCCGGAGGCGTTTTTAGGCGAAGGCGAACGACAGTGAGCAAATAAAATGGCAGCTGGAAAGCTGTCCTTAATTGCGTTCGAGCTGTCAGCCGTAAGGCTGACCGAGGGAGAGAGCACTCAATGCAGAGTGGCCCCGCCGCCGCTTCTACCACCACCAATATTCGGATTTTCGTCGTTGCAACATTCGGATTTTGGTAGTTGAAGAATTCGGATTTTCGCAGTTGACCAATTCGAACTGTTAATCGGCTCATCGTCTGACCCATTGCAATCTCACACAAAATCGCATTATCCCACGCCGAATCGAGCTCAGCGAAACTCCGATTTGCCAGGTCGGCAGAATGTGGCATAATGAACAAGTTGCCATTTTGGCAGCATGGATAAGTGTCCGAGCGGTCTAAGGAGCACGCCTCGAAAGCGTGTGAGGTGAAAGCCTCCGCGAGTTCGAATCTCGCCTTATCCGCCTTTAGGGTTCCGGGTTTGTCCCGGAACCCTTTTTGTTTTTGATACGAACGTCCGTATTCGCTCCTGTGCTGTATCGTATACGGCGTGTCGGGTGGAAAATAGCGAAAAGGATAACGTTGTACTCAGCGGGGCTTGCGTACTAAGTACAACCATCGTATTATCGATATCAACAGAAGTACAAGGTTGTATTAAATATCCAGAACGCACATTCACCGCTGATTGGCGATGCCGCAAAACAGGTGAACCAAGAAGATGGGCCGATTGCTTTTGGTATTTAGCACAACGTTGTCTTGCGGTATTGAAGACAACGATTAAAGGAGAGCACATGTCCGAGCATTCGCACGACAATAAACCGGGGGAGCTGGAGGAATCTCGACTCGTCGTCGATAATGACTTTGAAGTAGCTCCGGTCAACGACAGACTGTTCGGGTCGTTCGTGGAGCATCTGGGTCGCTGCGTATACGACGGCATCTATGAGCCGGGCCACCCCGAAGCCGATGAAGACGGTTTCCGCAAGGACGTCATCGAACTGGTCAAGGAACTCGGCGCTACCACGATTCGCTATCCTGGCGGCAATTTCGTTTCCGGCTATCGCTGGGAGGATGGCGTTGGTCCTCGTGATGAGCGGCCGCGTCGCCTGGACTTGGCATGGCATTCCACCGAGACCAATCAGTTTGGTCTGCACGAAATGGCGAAATGGCTGGAAAAAACCGGCGGCAACGAGCTGATGGAAGCCGTAAATCTGGGTACCCGTGGTCTTGAAGAGGCCCTCGACCTGTTGGAATACGCGAATATTCCCGGCGGCACCAAGCTCTCCGAGGAGCGTCGCGCCAATGGTGCCGATCAGCCGTTCGGCATCAAGATGTGGTGCTTGGGCAATGAGATGGATGGCCCGTGGCAGACCGGTCACAAGTCCGCCGAGGATTACGGCACCTTGGCGGCCTCGGTGGCGGCAGGTATGCGCGCCATCGATCCGAACGTTGAACTGGTGGTCTGTGGTTCATCCAGCCACGTGATGGACACCTTCGGCAAGTGGGAAGAAACCGTACTTGAGAAGACGTTTGACAACGTCAACTTCGTCTCCTGCCATGCGTACTACCATCCGGAACTTCAGCCTGATGGCACCCGTGACATGAAGAGCTTCCTTGCCTCGGGCGTCGATATGGACGGTTTCATCAACGATGTCGCCGCCGCCATCGATGCAACCAAGGCCCGGCTGAAGAGCAAGCACGACGTGTTCATCTCGTTCGATGAATGGAATGTCTGGTATCTCAACGAAGAGCCGAGCAAGAATCCGGAAGGCATCGGCAATTGGCCGGTTGCCCCGCGCCTGCTCGAGGATGTGTACAGCGCCGCCGACGCCGTGGTGTTCGGTGATCTGATGATTACCCTGCTCAAGAACGCCGACCGTGTGCACGCCGCCAGCCTGGCCCAGTTGGTCAACGTAATTGCGCCGATTATGACCGAACCGGGCGGCCCGGCGTGGCGTCAGACCACGTTCTATCCGTTCTCGCTGACCGCAAAGCTCGCCAAGGGCGGCACGGTGCTTGAACCGAAACTGGCTTCCGGAACGTATGAAACCGACAAATACGGTGAAGTGCCGACGATCAATTCCGTAGCCGTGCGTGGTGAGGACGGTACGATCAGCGTGTTTGTGGTCAATCGCTCCATGGAAGCGGCCAATGACTTTGCCATCAAGCTGCCGGAAGGATTCGCACTTTCCGCGGTCGAGGCGCAAACCCTGCACGAGGATGATCTGCTGGCAAAAAACACGCTGGAAGACCAGAACCGAGTCGTTCTGCACCCCAACACCACCATCACGTCCGACGCCGATACCGGCACTGTGCGTGTGACCTTGCCGCCGGTCTCCTGGACCGCCGTGCACGTGAAGTGATTCGAGTGACGGTGGCGCATGACAGGGCGCAGTCTCTTATGGTTGCTGTGCCCTGTACAACCACCAAGCAATACCCAAACAATCATCAACATGCCCGGATTGCAGAAAGAGAGGTTCGGATTCGCCACTAATGTAATGTGGCATACCAGTCAAAGGAAGACAATGCCGTCATTCACATCGACTGGAACAATTCGATACCCAACAAAGGAATAAGGAGAAAAGACGGGTATGTAAAAAGCTAGGTTGAAAGCCGGCGGTCAGAAAGTCCCTTGTTCGGATGGCGTGCGTGCGTTTCTTCAACCAGAAAGTTGAACCTCTACGTTCGATCGTCCTGCAGTATTGTCAGAAGGATATTTGCCTAATGGTGCATGGGGTCCAACGGAGGAAAGCTCCTTGGCTGAATTCTGAGGTTGAGGGGTAGATGATTCCGATATGAGGAGGAGATGCTCGACCCGACTGTGACTTACCATAATAAGAACATAATGACGCTGTTGAAGGTGTGTCATGTAATAAGCAGAAATGGATTCGAACAATGGGAAACCGCGTAACTATCAAGGACGTGGCGCGTGAGGCGAACGTCTCCATCAAGACGGTTTCCAATGTGCTGAATGACACTGGCAGTATGAGACCGGATACACGTCGCCGTGTGGAAGAGGTGATGCGTAAGCTTGGATATACCGTCAATATTTCGGCGCGTGCAATGCGATCTGGCGGCACAAAGCTTATTGGACTCAACATCTTCGATTTCTCGCAGCCGTTCGTTCCTTTTTTCACTGACAAGGTCATTGAATACGCAAAAGAACGCCATTACGGTGTAGTCATCAACACATATGGTTCCGACGGTGAAGGGTTGGTTGCCAGCGTTGACGAGTCCTATCGTTTAGGGGCGGAAGGATGGATTCTGTTCGTAATGTCGCCGCTCGCGGATGAAGGGGCCGTTCTGGAGCAGCCATATCCGATTGTAACGACCGGAGACCATCTGGCCTACGGGAAAAGCGATTGGATCACCATGCCCAACATTGAATCCATCTCCACGGTTGTAGGAAGATTTTTGGATGAAGGTGCCCAAACGGTTGCTCTGATGGGTGTTCTTCCTGAACTGGTGGATGAGGCAGTGCTGCGTCGTCAGACGGAAGGGACCCAGGCGTTACGCGCCCAAGGATATGTGAAGGCATTTGAAGAGCGCGGATTATCGGTGAATTGGCGGTATGTGATTCCGGCAGAAAGCATGAATCAGCGTGAAGGTATGCGCGTGACAAAAGCTATGCTAGACAAGCTCCCATGCCCGGATGTTGTAGTGTGTCTCAATGATGCCATTGCTTTAGGCGCAATTCATGAATTGCAACGATGTGGTTTGCATGTACCTGACGATGTACAAGTGGTAGGCTTCGATAACGTGCCGGAAGCCGAGTACTCGGTGCCGGCGCTGACCACCATCGATCCTCATATCGATGATTATGCCAAGCATGCCGTTGACATGCTTATCGACCGCATCGAAGGATACTCAGGCCCGGCCCGTACGTACACCACCGATTTCACATTGGTGGAACGTGCCTCAACTCGACTTGCCCACTAGCATCCAACAAGTTCGCATCGGCTTCGTGAGGAGTGTGTGTCTACTCGAACAATTCGGCGTCAGTCGCTGGGTAGCCAAGTTGGAACGCGGTGTAGGCGTGCTTGGCGGCCAGTGCGGCGAGGATGAGCAGCATATCGCTCTCGGTGGAAGATTTCGATTCGGTCACGGCCTTGATCTGCGCGCGGGCGCAGTCCATTTCGATGGCGGCGGCGGTCGGTACGGTTTGGCCGCTTGCCTTGTCGGCGATGGTGGTGGGGTTGGCCAGTAGTTGGTCGATGGCATAGACCTTTTGGCGGGGGTCGCTTTGGCCGGAAGAACTGGATTGTGCGCCGGAATCATCAAAATTGCCGTTCGCCAGCGACACCAGCTGCTGCCCGGCGGTCTTATGCATATCGCTCAACGCCAACGTAGCCCCAGCGGTCTGTCCTCGTGCGGCCAAGACCTCGATAGCGAATCCGGCGCGATCCTCGGCCACGGCCATCGCATCCAATACCGATCGGTCAACGTTGGCGGACGTGACGCCATCAAGACGCGCCGGCGTCACCTCAGGCGCGGACTGCCCGAATTTATCGGCCAGAAAAGCCATCCATTGCTTGGTCTGCGCGTCACGTAACGTTCCCTCGGCAAAACGACCCGAACAATACCCGGCAACGTCAATCCAAGCCAGGGGAGCGGCCAGACCGGTGGCATACTGCTCTAATAACGGTGTGCCTTCAGCCGGATGGGTGGCGTAGTTCGCCAACGTCATCGCTTTCTCGCAAGGGGTCATTTGAGCTTCCGCCTCGGCCCGTCCGGCCAGTCGCGGCATCGAACACGCCGAAAGCGAACACAGCATCGCGCTCGCGCATAGTACGGATGCCAAGCGCCGGGTAAACCGTCCTGAAGAGAAGCGTGTCTGCATGGAAACATACACTAATAGCTAACTGTGACTACTCATAGGCCATGCGCCACATAACTTCATAGGAGGTACGGATCGATGGAACTGGACCTGACAGGAATACACAAGCTCGCCGCCGAGCAAGGAATCGACCCCGAAACCCTGGATGATGCGCTGGCAGAGGCCCTGCGCCTCGCCTACCTCAAGACCCCGCACGCCGCCAAGCACGCGCGCGTGGAGCTTGACGAACGTTCCGGCAACTTCACCGTGTGGGCCGCCGACGAAATCCCGGTCGAACCCACCGAAGACAACCCTTACCCCGCTCCCAAGCTGGGCGAGGAATACGACGACACCCCGCGTGACTTCGGCCGTCTCGCCGCCGCCACCGCACGCCAGGTCATCACCCAGCTGTTCCGCCGCGCCGAAGATGAGAAGGTATTCGGCGCGTTCTCCGGCCAAAAGGGCAAGCTCATCACCGGCATCATCCAACAGGATGCTTCCGACCCCTCCAACGTGCATGTCGCGATGGGCGATGTCGAAGCCATTCTGCCTCGCCGTGAGCAGGTGCCCGGCGAACGTTACCGCCACGGCGAACGCATCCGCGTGTACGTGGTGAACGTGGCCCGTGGCATCAAGGGCCCGGAAATCGTGGTGTCCCGCTCCCACCCGGAGCTGGTCCGCAAGCTGTTCGAGCGTGAAGTGCCGGAACTGGTCTCCGGTGCCGTGTCCATCATGGCCATCGCTCGTGAGGCCGGCGCCCGCACCAAGATCGCGGTCAAGGCCAACACCGATGGCGTGAACCCGAAGGGCGCGCTGATCGGCCCCGGCGGCGCTCGCGTGCGTGCCGTTATGGAGAACCTTGGCCCGGAGAAGATCGACATCGTCGACTACTCCGACGATCCGGCCAAGTTCGTGGCAGCCGCGCTGTCCCCGGCTGTGGCCACCGGCGTGCAGGTGATCAGCGAGAAGAACAAGACCGCCATCGCCTTCATCCACGACGACCAGCTGTCCCTGGCCATCGGCAAGGAAGGCCAGAACGCACGACTGGCAGCCAAGCTGACCGGCTGGAAGATCGGCATCGAATCCGCCGAGGCCCATGCCAAGAAGGTCGCCGCCGAAAAGGCCGACCAGGCTGCGGCCGAGGCTGCTGCTCCGGAAGCCGAATAGGCCGCCGGGCTCGAAGGCGAATGATCTTCAGGGCGCATTATTTCCTGATACGAGCCGCGTCAGCAATGGCGCGGCTCGCTGCGTCTACGCTATCCAGCGCTATGAGTATGCTTGATTGGCGTATGTGGGCTGGCGCAGTGTGCGCGAAATCGCCCACACCAGAGACGAGGTAACACGATCATGGTCGCACGATGAGACAGGGTAGGCTTGCCGTCATCACCAACTGACCACGCCCATGCACGCGCGTGGTCACAGAATAGGAGTAATTAGTGGCGAAACCACGCGTATACGAACTGGCTAAGGTTTTGAATGTCGATAGCAAAACCGTGCTTGAGAAGCTTAAGGACATGGGAGAATTCGTCAAGTCCGCTTCTTCTACGATTGAACCGCCGGTAGCCCGGCGTCTGAAGGCAGAGTTCGCCAAGGACAACGCCAAGGGCGATTCCAAGCCCGTGCAGCAGCGCCGCCCGGCCGCACCTTCGGCCCCGGCTTCCACTTCATCTTCCGCACCGACTCCGGCCGCTCCCGCACGTCAGGCATCGCCTGCCTCGGCACATCAGCAGGCTCCGACTCCGGGTGCACCGACACCGCGTCCGCAGGGCGGCGCACGCCCCGGCATGCCGACCCCCGGCCGCCACGGTCAGAACGACAACCGTGAGAATGGTCGCGATAATCGCGAAGGCCGTGAGAACGGTCGTCAGAGTCGCCCGAACGATCGCCGTAACAACGATCGTCGTAACAACCAGGGCCGTCCGAACAATAGCCAGCCGGTTCAGCATCAGAACAACCGCGGCAATGCTTCGGCTCCGCGCCCGCACGCTCAGGGCGGCGCCGGTGCCAATGGCGGCAATGCCGCTTCAAATGCGATTCCGCGCCCGCACGCTCAGGGCCCGCGCCCGGGCAACAACCCGTTCTCCCGCAAGCAGGGTATGCACACCCCGACGCCGGGTGATATTCCGCGTCCGCATCCGATGGCTCGTCCGACTGCTGATAACGGTCGTGGCGGTCGTCCGGGCCGTCCCGGCCAAGGCCAGGGGCAGGGCCGCGGCTTCCGTGGCGGTCGTCCGGGCCAAGGTGGTCAGGGCGGTCCGCGTCCCGGCCAGTGGGGCCACAACCGTCCGGGTCAGGGCGGCGGCTCCCAGGGTGCCGGTCAGGGCGGCGCACGCGGCGGCTTCCGTGGGGGCCAAGGCGGCGGCAATAACTTCCAGGGCGGCGGTGCACCGAGCAACGGTCCCGCACGTGGCGGCGGTCGCGGCGGTCGCGGCGGTGCCGCAGGCGCATTCGGACGTCAGGGCGGCAAGTCTTCAAAGGCCCGTAAGAACCGTCTGGCAAAGCGCCATGAGTATGAGGAGCTGAAAGCACCGACCATCGGCGGCGTTCGCATCCCCAACGGCAACGGCCAGACCATCCGTCTGCGTCAGGGCGCGTCCCTGGCCGATCTTGCGGAGAAGATCAACGTCAACCAGGCCGCGCTGGTCACCGTGCTCTTCCACCTGGGTCAGATGGCTACCGCCACCCAGTCCTTGGATGAGGAGACCTTCCAGATTCTGGGCGAAGAGATCGGCTGGAACATCCAGCTCGTCTCCGCAGAAGAGGAAGACAAGGAACTGCTCCAGCAGTTCGACATCAACCTTGACGAGGAAGAACTGCAGGATGACGAGGATCTCAAGCCTCGCCCGCCGGTCGTTACCGTCATGGGCCACGTCGACCACGGTAAGACACGACTGCTGGATACCATCCGCAAGACCAACGTCATCGCACGTGAGGCCGGCGGCATTACCCAGCGCATCGGTGCCTACCAGGTCACCGTGAACCTTGAAGGCGAACCGCGCAAGATCACCTTCCTCGATACCCCTGGCCACGAGGCGTTCACCGCCATGCGTGCCCGTGGTGCCGAGCTCACTGACGTCGCGATCCTCGTGGTCGCCGCCGACGATGGTGTGATGCCCCAGACCGTTGAGGCCATCAACCACGCTCAGGCCGCCAAGGTGCCGATCGTCGTGGCCGTCAACAAGATCGATGTGCCCGGTGCCAACCCGGAGAAGGTCCGCGGCCAGCTCACCGAGTTCGGCTTGGTCCCTGAAGAGTATGGTGGCGACACCATGTTCGTCGACATCTCCGCCAAGCAGAACCTGCACGTCGACAAGCTGCTCGAAGCCGTGCTGCTCACGGCTGACGCTGAGCTGGACCTCCGCGCCAACCCCGACATGGACGCCCGTGGTGCCACCGTCGAAGCCCGACTCGATAAGGGTCGTGGTGCCGTGGCCACTGTGCTGGTTCAGCAGGGTACGCTCCACGTGGGCGATGCCATCGTGGCCGGCACTTCGTACGGCCGCGTGCGTGCCATGCTCGACGAGAACGGTCAGCCGATGGAAGCGGCCGGTCCGTCCACACCTGTTCAGGTGCTGGGCTTGACCTCCGTGCCCACCGCCGGTGACCTCTTCCTGGTCGCCTCCGATGATCGTGCCGCTCGCCAGATTGCCGAGAAGCGTCAGGCCACCGAGCGTGCCGCCCAGCTGGCCAAGCGTCGCAAGGTCGTCTCCCTCGAGGACTTCAAGAAGAAGTTCGCCGAGTCCGAGATCGACATGCTCAATATTGTCATCAAGGGCGATTCGTCCGGTTCTGTCGAGGCGCTCGAGGATTCCTTGATGAAGATCGAGGTATCCGACGAGGTCGGCATCCAGGTCATCCACCGCGGCGTCGGTGCGATCACCCAGAATGATGTCAACCTGGCCACGGTCGACAAGGCCGTTATCATCGGTTTCAACGTGCGTCCGAACCGTCAGGTCGCGGACCTCGCCGAGCGCGAGGGCGTGGAGATCAAGTACTACTCGGTCATCTACCGTGCGATCGAAGACATCGAGGCATCCCTCAAGGGCATGCTCAAGCCGGAATACGAAGAGGTCGTCACCTCTCACTCCGAGATCCGCGAGATCTTCCGCTCCTCCAAGTTCGGCAACATCGCCGGCGTTATGGTGCAGGACGGCGAGGTCAAGCGTGGTACGAAGTGCCGTATCCTGCGCAACGGCGTGGCCACGGTCAACGACCTCGAGATCTCCTCGCTGCGTCGCTTCAAGGACGACGTTCAGTCCGTCAAGGAAGGCTACGAGGCTGGTATCAACCTCGGCACCTTCAACGACATTGAACTCGGCGACATCATCGAGACCTTCGAGATGCGGGAAGTCGAGCGCAAGTAGTCATTGTTAAGCCCCCTCTGACGAGGGGGCTGTCAGCCGCAGACTGACTGGGGGAGAGACATGGTAGTTCCATGATTTTCTCTCCCCCAGCCTCACTGCGTTCGGCAGCCCCTCGTCAGAGGGGGCTCAAGTCTAGAAAAGGAAATTCCTATGGCAGGAACCAACCCGCGCGCCGCACGTATTGCGGCCTTGATTCAGCGTGTCGTCGCCTCCTCCATTGAGCGCGAACTGCATGACAAGCGACTCGCCAGCATCACCGTCACCGAAGTTCGTGTGACCAACGATTTGCAGATCGCCAAGGTCTACTGGACCCAGCTCGGCCACGAAGGCCATGAGGAAGGCGAACGCAAGCGCGCCCAGCAGGCACTCGATCAGGCCAAGGGCCACCTGCGTTCTCTGGTGGGCCACAAGGCTGGCCTGCGCCTGACTCCGCAGCTCCAATTCGTGTTCGATGAAGTGCCCGGCGAGGCTCACGAGATCGAAGACATTCTCGCCGTGGCCAAGAAGCGTGATGAAGAACTCGCCCGTGCTCGCGCCACCGCCCAGTACGCCGGCGACGCCGATCCGTACAAGCATGACGACGAGCCCAGCGACGACTTCGAAGACGACTCTGACGAGGAGTAGTGTGCTTCATACAACACCCAGCGGTCTGCTCATCATCGACAAGCCGCAAGGCGTGACCAGTTTCGACGCCGTCGCCGCCGTGCGCGGCGCGTTGCACATCAAGAAGGTCGGTCACGCCGGCACCCTTGACCCCATGGCCACTGGCACGCTGGTCATCGCCTTCGGCCACGCCACACGACTGCTCAACGCCATCGTGGCGCATGACAAAACCTACGAGGCCACCATACGCCTCGGCCTGCGCACCACTACCGACGATGCCGAAGGCGAGGTGCTTGTCGATGGTGAAGCCCGTTCCCGCTGGCAAACGCTATCAGCGCAGCTGACTGAGGGTGGCCAGAGCGGCGAACCAACGGCGTTACCAACTGCCTCATGGCAAGACCTGCTCACACGCACCATCGCCACCAATTTCACCGGCGATATCGAACAAGTCCCCAATACGTTCTCCGCCATCAAAATCAACGGCCAGCGTGCCTACGACTTGGCTCGCGAAGGCAAGGATGTGGAACTCAAACCCCGCCCGGTCACCATCAGCGAATTCACCGTGCTGGATATCCGCAGCGGATTCGTAGCAGGGGAGCAGGCCGCTGAACCATTGCGGGAAGACGCGAACACGGGAGCGATTCCCGCACTTGATGTTGACGTGCGGATCAGCTGTTCATCGGGCACCTATATCCGCGCGCTCGCCCGCGATCTCGGCAAAGAACTTGGCGTCGGCGGATACCTGACCCGTTTGCGCCGTACGCGAGTCGGCCGATTCGCGTTGCCGGACGATGCCAGCGGACTTATCGCTCCTGAGGCGATGCTTGACACGCGAACCCATACCGTCACCGCACATACCGATCAGAAGACGTTCACTAATCGGGAAGGGCAAACCGTCACGCGCAACAAGTGCGTATTGGACACTCCTGAAGGTCTTGCCGGTGACGAGCGCCGCAACTGGCTGCTTGACCATGCCCTTACCATGGAACAGGCCGCTCGAGGTGCGATGCCGGCGCTTGACATCACTCCTGAGGAGGCCAGCGAATTACGCTTCGGCCGCCGTATTGAGCGTACAATCAGCGAGCCCACTGCCGCCATTGTGCCGCAAACGCATGATGTGGCGGCGATTATCGAGCGTGCAAACGCTCATCAGGCCAAGCCGGTCACCGTATTCCCCCTCGCGTAAAGTAGACGCGGTGAAAAGTGCAGCTTGATACAGGCCGCGCACAACAACGTCTATATTGCATGAATAACATCGCACGGATAAAAGGAACAGCACACTGATGGATATCACGCACCTGACCCCTGACGCCGAAGGTTCGATTGAATGGCCCTCGTTCAGTAACGATAAGAAGGCCGTGGTGACATTGGGCGCATTTGATGGCATGCACTTGGGTCATCAGGCGGTGATCAAGCGTGTGGTGGAACTCGCGCACCAGCATGATGCTTTTTCCGTGGTGATTCTGTTTGACCCGCGCCCCGCATTCGTGCACGGCTGGGTCATCTCGCACCATGGCGAAGAGCCCGCGGTTCAGAACGTGGATGCCGAAGCATTGACCAGTGTGGATGATCGACTGCACCGCATGGAACAGTTCGGCGTGGACCATGTGCTGGTGGTGCACTACACGCTGGCCTTCGCAGCTATGTCATACATTTTCTTCCTTGGCCGACTCACCGGCAAGCTGGGTATGCGCACGTTGGTCCTTGGGCAGGATGCCGCCATGGGCAAGGGTCGAGAAGGCGACGTTAAGCATATCGCTAATCTTGCCGCCGCCACCGGTGTATTCGAGCTTGACGTGGTCGATGACCGTGGCCCGGGTGAAGTGCGTATTCCGCGCGATTTCAAGCCGGAAGCCCCAAGCGAATGGGGAGAGCCCGTCGATCCGCTGGCCAATGCCACCAAAGCCGAGCGCCGCGCATGGAGCAAGAAGAACCAGGCCAAGGCAATGCGCGCATGGAGCTCCACCAATGTGCGCTACCTGCTGGCTCATGGCCGAATCCAGGATGCCAACGCCATTCTGGGTGCTCCGCACTCCATCGAGGGCGAAGTGGTGCATGGTGAGGAGCGTGGCCGCACCATCGGATTCCCCACCGCCAATCTTGGCTCCGACATTGCAGGCTACATTCCGGTCGACGGCGTCTATGCCGGTTGGCTGGTAGATGGTGAAAACCGTTGGCCCGCCGCCATCTCCATTGGCACCAAACCCACCTTCAGTGAAAAAACCGGCCTTAATGAGCGTGTGGTGGAGGCCTACTGCATCACTGAAGAATGGATCGACCTGTACGACCACAAGGTTCGCGTCGAATTCGTCGGCTTCCTGCGCCCGCAGGTCAAGTTTGATGGCCCCGACCAACTCGTCGACGAACTCAAGCGCAACGTCGAGGAGACCAAGCGTCTTACCGCCTGAGGCATATCTCAGGGCTATTTACGCACTCCCAAGGCGTCTAATGCGTCGGACAATGTGTTGGACTCCACCAGCTGAAGTCCCTCGACATGCACCGGCTTGCGCAGTGGCGGAATGACCGCCGTGGTGAAGCCGAGGCGTGCGGCCTCGCGAAGGCGATATTCCATACGCGGTACCGGGCGCACCTGACCGGTCAGGGAAATCTCACCAATGGCGCACGTGGCTCGCGCAATGGGTTTTGACGTGGCGGCGCTCGCCAGTGCCGCCACTATCGCCAAGTCGGAACCGGGCTCCTTGGCCTGGCCCCCGGCAATAGTGGAGATATACAGGTCGTTGGACAGCAGGTTGAGCTTGCTGTGACGGTAGAGCACCGCGACCAGCATGGCGATACGGCTGGGGTCCACGCCATTGACCGCACGACGGGGTGTGGGCAGCACCGACGTGGTGACCAGAGCCTGTACTTCGATAGGCAGACTGCGATGCCCATCCAATGTGAACGTCACGCAGGTGCCTTCCACGGGTGCCGCGTTGGCCGCATCAGGGCCGTCTCCAGACAGGAACAATCCGGCGGGATCGGTGACCTCTTCGATGCCTTCACCGCTCATGTCGAAACAGCCGACTTCATCGGTCGGGCCAAAACGATTCTTCACCGCTCGCAGCATTCTTAGCGCAGTCTCGCTGTCGCCTTCGAATTGGCAGACCACATCGACCAGATGCTCCAATGTGCGCGGGCCTGCAATCGAACCATCCTTGGTCACATGACCAACCAGAAATACTGGAATGTCAAGTGTCTTAGCGGTATCTATCAGCGCGCTTGCCACTTCGCGCACCTGAGTCGAACCGCCGGAAATGCCATCGACCTCCTGCGAGACGATGGTCTGCGCCGAATCCACAATGGCCAAGGCCGGCTTGTTCTGTTCGATCAGCCCCAATACTGTGGACAGGTCGGTGGTGGAGGCCAGTAACAAGTTCGGCTCCACCGCATTGATGCGGGAAGCGCGCAAACGAACCTGCGCCTGTGATTCCTCGCCGGAAATGTACAGCACGGTGTTGGCGTGTGTTGATGATGCGTTGCCCCGCATCGGCACCGTGTTCGATGCGTTGCCCTGCGCCCGGCCCGACTGTTGGGCAGACCGCTGACCTGCCCCTCGGAACGTACTGTCTCCCGCCACAACGCGCGCGATATTGCCGGCCGTCTGCAACAGCAATGTCGACTTGCCGATACCCGGTTCGCCCGCTATCAGCGTTACTGAACCCGGCACCACGCCACCGCCGAGCACACGGTCGAATTCGGAAAACCCGGTACCGAGCCGCTCGACGCTTTCCGTGCCCACTTCGGTAATCGGACGGGCTGCAGATCTGGCGTTGTTGGCAACCGTAACCGACTGCGTGCGTGATGTTCGGCCGGGAGCGGCCGTGCGAGAGCCTGCCGCCGGCCGAGCCTCGTGAAATTCCTCGACCGTGCCCCACTGACCACACTCGGGGCAACGGCCGTACCACTTCGGCCCGTTCCAACCGCATTCGGAACATACATACTGCACACTTGATTTCGCCATGGTCTCACCCTAACCCAAACACCAGCGGACGGTAAATTTTTACCGTTCACAAGAGTTTCACGCGGCTTGCGCACAACGACTAAAATTACGGCCGCCTAGCGTCACGCGGCTGTGAGAGAATCGGGGCATGACTAATAGTGAGAACTCCTCGACCACGCAATCCCATGGCAAGTTGATTGCAGTGGTGGTTGCCGCAGCTGTTGTGATTATCCTGGCAGTGCTTTCGGCCTTTGTGTGGCCGGGTTGGGCCATCCAGAAGAATGATGGCACCTCTACTACCACCCAAAACAGCCAGCAGAAAACCGAATCATCCGAGCCGACCAAGCCGACCATCGACGCCACAGCTTTGCCGGATGATGCCAGTGAGCTGTTGAAGGCCATGCCGGGCAGCGTGCTGAATTACGCGCGTACCAAGGCGGATGCCTCCACGACGTGGAATTCCGCGTCGCCGCTCGAGGAGTACACTCTGACCTACTCCACTGGTGATGCCGCCAAGGATGTCACGCTGGTCGCCGCGCAGTGGTCGTCGGCGGACAATGCCAAGACCCAGTACGATGCGTTGGTCGCTGCGCAGACCGGCGATGAGTCGGCATCCGGCAACGTCAAGGTTTCCGGCAACGTCACGGGCGCGTACGTGGTGAAGGCCGATGCCTCCAACAGCAAGAACGCCGTTGCCATCTGGCAGAACGATACCGTGGTCTTCCAAGCTACCGGCACCAAGGAAGCGGTCGATCGCTTCTACCAGAAGTTCCCGATGTAGTATCTAGTATCGGCTGTCAGCTGCTGCACAAACTTATGAACGTTGGGGCATCCACATTGCTGATGTGGATGCCCCAACTGCGTTCAGGGCATATGCGGACTATCGACAACATACTGGTTTCCTCTGTCTGGCAACACGTGTATTATGGTGCGAGTTGCAACTTTTACGATTAATCGAAATGGAGGCTTCAGATGGGTTCTGTCATCAAGAAGCGCCGCAAGCGGATGAGCAAGAAGAAGCACCGCAAACTGCTGCGTAAGACCCGCCACCAGCGTAAGTAGTCTTACCTGCAATCAAGGCATTAGAAACCCCGTGATCGTTATGGTCGCGGGGTTTCTCTTTTGCTTGGCTCTTTGCCTTGTTCGGGCAACAGTAAAGCCCGCACCTGCGATGTGCAGATGCGGGCTTGGAAAAGCTTAGTGGTGTGAGACGATCACTTGTTGGCGTTGGTCATCACGCGCGGGCCGTTCGGGTCGCCGACGATGACCTTGTCGACCATGTTGAGGAACAGGCCGTGCTCCACCACGCCGACCGTGTTGATGAGGTCTTCGGCCAGCTCCTGCGGGTGATCGATGCGCTCCAGGTGCAGGTCCACCACGAAGTTGTTCTCGTCGGTGCGCACTTCCTTGCCGTCGGCGTCAAGACGAAGCACCGGCTTGTAGCCGCGGGCCTCGAACTTCTTGATGACTTGGCCGGCACCGAACGGAATGACCTCGACCGGCAGCGGGAACTTGCCGATGGTGTCCACAACCTTGGACTCGTCCACGATCCACACGATCTGGTTGGAGTTGGTGGCCACGATCTTCTCCCACAGCAGAGCAGCGCCGCCGCCCTTGATGCCGTTGAAGTTCTTGTCGACTTCGTCGGCGCCGTCAATGGTCACGTCGATGTGGTCCACGTCGTCGATGTCCACGATCTTGATGCCGTAGCTCTCGGCCTGGGCCTGCGTGCGGCGAGACGTGGTCACGCCAGTGAACTCAAGACCTTCCTCCTGATGACGGCGGCCGAGCTCGTCCACCAGGAACTTCACGGTCGAACCAGTGCCGAGGCCTGCGATCATGCCGTTTTCAACGAGCTTGGCGGCTTCGATGCCGGCCGCCTTCTTCAGCGCATCCTGCTGTGCCTTATCCATGGTTTCTCCTTTGCCATCCTTGCCTCCGCCGCATGGATCAACGGCGTGAAGCCTTATCTCCTATCCTAACGCGAATGAGCGATTTTGTGTCATCGTGTCCGATTGCGGTACATATTCGTGTGTTTGGGTGTCAGTGTCGTACGAATGGTGCGTTGGTGATGGTCAGGTTGCCGTCGCCGTCCACATAGCCTTCGATTTCGATGCTGCCTTTGATCGGCATCGGCTGCCCGTTGAAATACGGGCTCGTTTTCGGCGCGGGGGAGAAGGTCAGCGTACCGGATACCGTCAGCCCGCTGGGCTTTGCGGGGGATACGGGTTGCGTTGATTGTACAGGTTGCGTTGATTGTGCCGCTAAGGGTGACGAAGACTTGGTCTCCGGCCTTGCGGCATCCGTCTGATCCGTCGCCGCAGCCGGCTTGCGCAAACTTGCCGCATCCGCTTTGCCGTCCAATACCAATTGCACGTCTGGAGGCACATCGGTGCCATGTGCGTATTCGGAGCCCAGCAGCGACTGCCAGCCTTCAATCGGTAGATAGCCGTCGCGCGCACCCGAACGGCAATCGCCCGCATAGGTGCGTGCCAGTTCATCGACCAGCTCATTGCCTTCGTTGCCGGCGTGACCTTTGACCCATCGGAAATCCACCGGGCCAGGGCGTTGCGAGATTTCACGGTCGATCGCCTGAATAAGCTCTTTGTTCTTCACGGGTTTTTTCTGTGAATTTTTCCAGCCATTCTTCTTCCAGCCTTTGACCCACTTGGTCGAGCAATTGATGGCGTACTGCGAATCCGATTCGATGAGCAATGGCTCAGGGCCCGGATGCGCTCGCAAAGCTTCCAACACTGCGCACAGTTCGCCAATCTGGTTGGTGCCGTTGGTCGCGCCGCCGGCGTCGTAGCCGTGGTCGTCGTGCTTATGGCCAGGCTTGCCGCCGGCGTTCTGCTCATGATCGGCCCAGGCCCAGCCCATTGGCCCGTTTGGATTCCCTAATGCGGAACCGTCTGTGGATACTGTGATAGTCATGTTCTCCACCCTAACGCAAGCTGTGCAATCTCTTGCTGAAGTGGGGCTGCCCAGCGCGAGGCAAAACAACGTAGTGGAGGGTGTGGATAACATCACACCTATTGACTTTGCTTGAAAAACATGCCATCGCGCGTGAATAGGTGAGCGCTCACAAGAAAAACAAGACATTTCCTCTCTGCGGGTGAGGCCGGCAACAATGGCGCATCCGGTATCTGGAATGAGAATAAGGGACTGTACAAAACCAGTGACGGCAACATCGAAATCCTCAAACCAGAGGCGGACAGCGATGGTTCGACCTCCACGGCCGCATCCAAGGGCACCATGCTTATCGCAGGCAACTCCAAAACCGTGGCACTCGGTCCAGGCGGCATGGCCTTGGCTCCCGGCCTGCCGCTCGGTCTTGGCTGGTTCATCCGACGCCGCTTAGGATTGGATGCCTCCGACATTCTGGACCGTAAGCTCGGCTTGAAGTAACGGTTGGTTCGGACGTGATTGCTGTCACGTACGGATCATGACGACAGCGCGAAGGTCCTCATCGGTTTACGTCGATGAGGACCTTCGCGCGCATTAGGGGAGTCTGTTGCGGGCTGCGCTACGCGGGTCATGCTGCGCGGGCGTGCTATGCGAACAAACTACGCGAACAAGTCGTTCAGTGCCTCGGCAATCGTCGGATGCGTGAACACCATATCGCGCAACGTGCTGGCCGGCGCGTCAAGATCCATCGCCAACTTGACGATATTGATCACCTCGTGCGACTCGACGGAAAGCAGCATCGCACCCAGAATGCGGCCAGTATTGCGTTCCACAATCGCCTTCATCAGACCATCCGGTCGCCGCATTACCTGGGCCTTCGGCACAGCGGCCACCGGCAATCGCTTGACCACATAATCCAATCCAGCCGCCTTCGCCTCGCGCTCATTCAATCCCACGCGCGAGTAAGGCGTGGCGAGGAATGTGCTTGACGGCACATGCTTGCGGTCCTTCACCGTGTACGGACGGTCGGAACCATTGAGCTGCGACCACACCACGCGATAGTCATCCAGCGAAATGTACGTGTGCTGCGGGCCGCCGTTCACATCGCCCAGAGCCCAAATGTCGGCTGCTGTGGTGCGCAGAAGCTCGTCGACTTTCACGGCACCGCGTTCGGTGAGCTCCACGCCAGCTGCCTCAAGATGCAGTCCCTCGACGTTCGGCGTACGTCCGGTGGCCACCAGTACCGCGTCGGTGGTCAGGCAGAATCGGGCTTCAGCCGGCTCGGCGAACCGCGGCTCGCCATCATCTGATGGTTTCGTTTGAACGTGTGACATCGTGGCGTGATCGGTCGGGTTGCTAGTGGGGCTGGTGGTTGTTGTAGTGTCAGTGGCGCCGGTGGCGTCGGTGGCACCGGTGATATCGGTATGAGCGTTCCCGGTGCCGGCGGGGGTGGAATCGCAAGCTTGCGATGCGCCGCGAGTCATACCCTTCACCGCAACGGACAACCTGACGCCGCCGTCAGCAGCAGGCGCGATGGCCTTGGTATCCGCGTTGAACAGGAACTTGACGCCCTGCGCTTCCAACTGTGCGCGAATCGCGGCCGCCACATCCGCATCCTCGCGCGGCAGGAACTCGGCATTGTGCTGCAGCACGGTAACCGCCGTGCCGAAATCGGCAAACATCGAGGCAAACTCAAGTCCAATGAATCCTGAACCGATAATCACCAGTCGCTGCGGCATATCGTCGAGATCCATCAGTCCAGTGCTGGTGTAGACGCCGGGCGTAGTGTGGATACCGGGAATATCCGGAATGCGCGGCGTGGCACCGGTATTGATGAAGATCTTGCTGGCGGTCACGGCGACCGGGCCCTCAGCGGTGGCGATTTCCACGCTATGAGGGCCGGTGAAGTGAGCGCGGCCGGTGATTACGGTGATGTTGTCTTGGTCGGCGAGCTTGTGATAGTTCTTGTCGCGCAGCATCGAAGTGACGCGGCGCTTCTCCTTGATAGCAGCCTCGAACGCTGCTTCGCGGGTTTCGGGAGTACTGTTCGCGCCATCCCGCCGCGCCTGTTCGGCGGACAAAATCAGTGACTTGGACGGCAAGCATCCGATATTGATGCAGGTGCCGCCGTACATGTCGGCGCTTGCCTCGGCGACGACGACCTTGCGGCCGGCTGCACTGAGCTTGGCAGCCAAGGTTTTGCCGCCCTTGCCGAATCCAATGATCAGGGCGTCGGTGGTGATAGTGGGGGAGGTGTTGGGTGTGCTGATGGCATTGGGTGTGCTGATGGACATGGTTACTTCCTTACGTATTCGAGTGATAAGAGTGCGTTGTGCTGATGTGTTGTGTGCCGTGCGGCGTCTGTTTTCTTCTTTGACTGCCGAAGCGTTATCGACTGATGCTGGCTAGGGGAAACGCGCGGGATTATTAGCCTTTGCGCTCGCTGAATATCTGTTCGGTGATGTCGTGGATGGTGGTGTGTTCGAGTTGTTCGAGGCAAGTGCGGTTGAGCCCGGCATAGATGTCGTTCATCACTGCGCCCATTGAAGATGACACCAGACAGTCCTCGTGTACGTCGCCCGGTGTCCAGTTCACTTTCACAAAAGTGGTGCCGGTGGCTTCCGCTACCGCGCGCAAAGTGATTTCGGCGGCGGGCCGGGCCAGAGCGTACCCGCCTTCAGCACCCTCTTTAGTGGCGATGAGTCCGGCTGAGGCGAGCGGTCGCATTACTTTGCGCACGCGCGCCGCATTGGTACATATGTTCTCGGCCAGGATCTGACTGGGCAGGTGTGTGGCGCGATGGTCAAGGTAGACCAATGCGTGCACTGCCAGTGAATGGTCGCCGTTCATGAAACGACCTCCTTACCGAGTCGATACTGTAACTATGATGTGTACAGTTATGATACTGTAATCATATCAGATACAGTTAGTGTGTCAAATCGGGGTTGAAGAGGTGGGTGACTATGTGTATAAGTGAGGTGTCCACATGGTTATCCACAATGAATGTGCGTAAGTGAAGCTAGGACCACATACCTCGGATCGGCTTCCGTTTCCGCACCCACTACCCATATGGTGGTGTCATGAACAGGATGACCGACGGCATCACCAACTATGGAGCTCTGCCAGGCTCTATATACGATCAGCCTCCGGAAGAATCGGAGGCAGTTTTTGTTCCGCCCGAATTTGCGGGGTCATTTTCTACTGACTCGAAATACCCGACTTCTCGCGACTCGTCATCGCCGAACAGTGGTGCACATGATTCTGCAGCGACACCGACCATGAGCGAAAGCCTCGCCCAGCGCAAACGCGACATGGTCGCACGCTGCACTGAGGAAGCGAAACGGGCGGGCAAGAAGCTGCTTTTCGGCATGACCACTTCCCTCGCTCTGCAATCCGTACCGATTCCCGCCGATTGCGACCTCGACTCGGCCAAGCTGCACACTGTATCCAGCGTTAAGAGCAAGCGGTTTCGTACACGCCATGCACCACTGCAAACGCATATTTGGAAACATGCGGCTAAAGCCGCCAATGTGGAAATGAACCAACACGTGTTTGCGCTGGACCTGTTTCACGTATGGGCTCAACTTGCCCCGTATGTTTCTTTTGAGTCTCTGATTGTGCTCGGGGATGCCGTCATCGCTGCTACGAGCAAACAGCCAGTATTGGCCAAGGATCGTGATGCTGCTGCAATCTATCAGGATCTGGTGAAGTTCGTGGAGCGATTTACCCGATTCAGAGGGCGCCCGTCCTGCGTTCGAGCATTGCCTCTGATATCACCTGGTGCTGATTCGCCCAAAGAATCAGAAGAACGACTCTCTCTGGTGGCGCATGGGATTCCACAGCCGGTTGCGAACTATGTGGTGCCGGACGCGGCTTTTGCATCTGGAGCTCCCATAACGTTGGACTTAGCGTGGCCAGAGTTCAAGGTCGCTGTTGAATATGATGGCGATCATCATCGTACGAGTAAGACTCAATGGCGCCGTGACCAAGAGAAAAGGGGCATGCTGGTCGGGCGGAGATGGCTGGTCTTCATCGCCACGGCGGCAAGTATCGCTAACGAGGATACTCGTGCTGAATTCGCTTTCAACGTGGCGAGGGCGCTTGCTTCGCGCGGTGCCGTATTCGAGTTTCATGTAGTTGCCATGTCTCTTGAAGAGTTGGCGCAGAGCCTGCTGTGACCATGATGTTCGAAACGGACTGATGTAAAGGCAATATTTGTACGACCTGTTGTTGTGGTGTGTGCTTGATATTGCATGCCGTTCGATTGCGATGCCTCGTAGTGATGGATTTCGTGAATGACTAGTGTTCGATTGTGGAGGGAAATGTGTCATAGTGGTCGATTGGGGGTGTTGTCGGTGCATTGAGCGTGGATTTGCGCCAATGGGTGTGGGACGCTACGCGTGTTTTGCCGATTTTTGCGTGGCGTCCCACGGCCCCTCGGGTAATGGCTGTGACGGGTGTGGCAGGAATGGCGTCTTTCCGGGGTTTCCAGTTTGAGTGTGTGGGATGGGGAAAATGTAAAACGATTGACTTAGCTGTTGTCCCACGCTTTTGTGGGATGGCAACTCTGGAATGGGCAAATTCGTCGTGGCGTCCCACAACGATGTTAAAACTCGACCATGATGCAAGCCGACCGAACGCTTCGGTGGTCATCTGGCCGCTGTGACCCCACAATGATGATGGGAAACTCGGTCATAATGTAGGCAGGCGAACGTTTCGCGGCCATATGGCCGTCCTGCCCTGCAGTGATGTTGAGAAAATGCGGTCACGGTGCATGAGGAGAACCGTTGACCTGCGTGTTTCAGTGGTCGCGAACTGCATATGCGCTAAAAAAAGCTCTGCAGTGGATTGCATGAATCCAATGCAGAGCCTTATTGGTTGCTGTGAACGCGACTAACGCAGCGATTTCACTCGCTCAGGGCCTTGTCGACCACGACGGTGGCCTCGTCGAGCACCTTGTCCAGAGCCTCGGGGGAGACGAAGGACTCGGCGTACACCTTGTAGATGTTCTCGGTGCCGGAGGGGCGGGCGGCGAACCAGTTGTCCTTGGTGGTGACCTTCAGACCGCCGATCTTGGCGTGGTTGCCCGGTGCCTCGGTCAGCTTGGCGGTGATGTCTTCGCCAGCCAGCTGCGTGGCGGCCACATCATCACCGGTCAGCTTGGCGAACTTGGCCTTCTGCTCCAGCGTGGTCGGGGTGTCGACGCGCTTGTACCAAGACTCGCCGAAGCGCTCGACCTGCTCCTGGTGAAGCTGGGCCGGGTTCTTGCCGGTCTTGGCGGTGATCTCGGCGGCCAGCAGGTCGGGGATCAGACCATCCTTATCGGTGGTCCACACGCGGCCATCCTTGCGCAGGAAGCTCATGCCGGAGCTCTCCTCGCCGCCGAAGGCGACTTCGCCGCTGAACAGCGGGTCCACGAACCACTTGAAGCCCACCGGCACTTCGATGACCTTCGCGTTGATCGATGCGGCCACGCGGTCGATCAGGGAAGAGGAGACCAGCGTCTTGCCCACGGCTGCGCCCTCAGGCCAGCCCGGACGGTTGCCGCCGAACAGGTACTCCACGCACACGGCGATGTAGTGGTTCGGGTTCATCACGCCCCAGTTCGGGCAGACGATGCCGTGACGGTCGGCGTCCGGGTCGGTGCCGCCGACCAGATCGTACTTGTCCCAAGCGCCGGCGTTGAGCTCGTCGACCAGGCCCTTCATGGCGTACGGGGAAGACGGGTCCATGCGGATCTTGCCGTCGTGGTCGATGGTCATGAAGCGCCAGGTCGGGTCGACCTCAGGACGCACCACGCCGATGTTCAGGCCGTACTTCTCGTTGATGAGCGGCCAGTAGTTCACGGAAGCGCCGCCGAGCGGATCGATGCCCAGACGCACGCCGGAGTTGCGGATCACGTCGAAGTCGATGACGTTCTCCAGGTCGTCCACGTAGTGCTCGCGGAAGTCGAAGCCCTCGACGTACTCGGACTTGATGGCCTCCTCGTAGGGCACACGCTTGATGGACTTGAAGTCGCCGAGCAGCTCGTTGGCGCGAGCGGCGATGGCATTGGTGGTCTCGGCCGGAGCCGGGCCGCCGGTGACGGGGTCGTACTTGAAGCCACCGTCGGTGGGCGGGTTGTGGGACGGCGTGACGACGATGCCATCGGCGAGGCCCTCGCCCTCGAAGCGCTGGGTGCCGTCGGCCGCACGGTTGTGGGTCAGGATGGCCTGGGAGACCACCGGGGTGGGCACGAAGTCGTCACGGGAATCGACGCGTACGTGCACGCCGTTGGCGACGAGCACCTCGATGGCGGTCTTCTTGGCCGGGCCGGACAGCGCGTGGGTGTCGGAGCCGAGGTACAGCGGGCCGGTGACACCGGCCTTCTTGCGGTATTCGGCGATGGCCTGGGAGATGGCGATGATGTGGGCCTCGTTGAACGAGGTCTTCAGGGACGATCCGCGGTGGCCGGAGGTGCCGAAGATGACACGCTGCTCGGGGACTTCGGGATCGGGGACGAGGTCATAGTATTTGCCGATAACCTCATCGACATTGATCAGATCTGCTGGGGTGGCGGGCTGACCCGCATTGTTTGCTACCATGCTCCCTATTCTGCCACGTTTTTTCGCCACGTTGGGTACGATTATGTTAAGAGTTGTCAACTTTTGTGCGAATCGTGTGCCGGTTGTCTAGCGCTTGGTCATTTCCTCCTCGATTTCCTCCAGCGACTTGCCGTTGGTCTCGGGCACCAAGCGCATCACGAACGGGATGGACAGGGCCGAGAACACGCCGAAAATCGCGAACGGGCCGCCCACATTGTTGCCGAACGCATCGAGCAGCACGAGGAAGAACTGGGAGACGATGAAGTTGCCCAGCCAGTTCGCCGCCGAGCCGAAGGAGGAGCCGATGCCGCGCACGCTCAGCGGGAAGATCTCGCCGATAAGCACCCAGGCGATCGGGCCCCACGAGACCGCAAAGCCGAGGATATAGAAAGCGATGAGAATCATCGTCGGCACGGCCAGCACGGCCACGTCGCCCACGAAGTTCATCACGGCGAGCACTGCGAGCGAAACGGTCATCACGATGGAACCGAAGATCAGCACGCCCTTGCGCGGGAAACGATCCATGATAAGCGTGGCCACGATGGTGCTCACGAAGTTCACCACGCCGATGCCCACCGACACCCAGATTGCGTCGCCTTCAGGGAAGCCGAAGCCCTTGATGAACACCTGCGGCAGGAAGTAGATCACCGAGTTGATGCCCACGAGCTGCTGGAACAGCATGATGCCAATGGCGGCCACCAGCGCCGGACGAGCGATACGGAACAGTTCGCGCACGCCACCCTTGGTGTCCTGTGCGGCCACGGCCTTGATTTCGTCCAGCTCAATCTGCACCTGGGTCTGATCCACGTCCTTGCGAATCAGCGTAAGCACTTTGAAGGCGTTGCAGGTGTCGCCCTTGTTCACCAGATAACGCGGGGATTCGGGCAGCAGCAGGCCGCCGAGCAGCAACAAGGCGGCCGGCACCAGCGCCGAACCGAGCATCCAGCGCCAGTCGCGGATGCCGAAGAGGTTGTGGTTCAGGAATCCGAGGTTGGAGGCGTAGGCCAGCAGAATGCCGAAGGTGACCATGAGCTGGAAGAGCGTGGACAGCGAGCCGCGACGCTCCTTCGGCGCCAGTTCGGCCAAGTACGCCGGGGTCAGGGCAGAAGCCGCGCCGACCGCGAGGCCCAGGATGATGCGGGCGCACACCATCATCGCGAATCCGGTGGAGGAGGCGCACAGGCCTGAGCCGAGCAGGAACAGCAGCGCGGAGACGATGAGCAGCTTCTTGCGGCCGAACCGGTCAGACAGCGCGCCGATCGACAACGCACCTGCGCACGAGCCGATCAGCACCGAGGAGGTGATGAAGCCGGTCTGAGAGACGCTCAGGCCGAAGTCCGATTCGATAAGCGGGGAGGCGCCGGAGATAATGCCGGTGTCGAAACCGAACAGCATGCCGCCGAGCGCGCCGAAGGTGAAGATGAATGCGCTGTTGAGCGGGAAGCGCGTGGAGAAGCCGTGCGATTCGGCGGCTTCGAGGTCCTCGATTGCGTTGGCTGCCGCGTTTGTGGCCGCGCCCGCCACTCCGGCCACGCCGGTTTCGATGGTTTCGATTGCGGTGGCCGCCGCACCGGTTGCGCTGGTTTCCTGCGCCGCGGATGCCGTCTGTTTCGATACGGGTGATGCCGTTGTCGTCGTCATTGCCTTGTCCTTTCGCCGTTGACGGACCGCGCCTGCCGCGTGGCCCCTCTGCCGCGTGCAAGGTCAGGCTTCGATTGTCTGAAGTCGCCCGAAAACAAAAAAAGACCTGGAACAACGTGGAATTCGCATATTACGATACGCAAATTCCACGTCGCTCCAGGTCTTGCCTCGTTTTGAGTAACAACCCTGCTACGCAACGTGTGTGAAAGATAGAATACGACTTCCGCAGTCGCGACACTCCGAATAGGCAGCAAAAAACGATGATTTCTGACAACGATTGCAGGATTCTGCATGGTGGAATGATGTCGGAATGGGCGCTGCGGCAAATGCGGAGAACGGGTGTGGCGAAGCATCATCGCGGAACATTATGGCGGGACACCATCGCGGAGCGCCGTAGCGCATAGTTGCCGTTTCGCGATGCTTTGCCGGCATTGCCGTGCTTTTGGGGCACCCAGCGCCGATAATGGAACACAGTGGCATACGGCAGCAAGGAGGAACCGTGGCGAACGCATCGAACGCAACGCCTGCAGTGATTGCGGCGCGCATCGTCGATGCCGTCGGCGGCCCCGCGAACATTACCAGCCTGACCCATTGCGCCACGCGACTGCACTTCGAACTGGACGACGCCGGCCAGGTCAACCAGCACGGTCTTGAATCCATCCCCGGAGTCCTCGGTGCATTCCCGCGAGCCGGCAATCGTTATCAGGTCATCATCGGCGGAGCGGTCGCCTCGGTGTACGAGCAGATCGTTCGGCTGCGGACGGCGCGATTGATGCCGGCAGCGCAATTGCCATCGGCAGTGATGCAGTCAGCGTCGCAGTCAACGCAACCCACTCAGTCAATGCAGCCCACTCAGCCAGCGCAGCCCGCGCAGTCAGCGCAATCCACACAGCCCACGCAACCCGCGCAGTCCGCGCCGTACCTTTCCGACGATGCCGCACCATCGCGCGATACTGCCACCGACGCCGAACAAAGTTGCGGCCCATCCAATACATCCCGTCACTTCACGCCTCGTACCGTCCGCGAGTGGGGCAGTGCCGCCCGCGCTTGGGCTGCCGCGTTTTTCGACTACCTGTCTGACTCGTTCCGCCCGATTCTGGGTGTACTGCTCGGTGCCTCGCTGGTCATCGCCATCGTCAACGTGATCGTTGCACTCGGCATCGTGCCTGACGGCGAGACCTCCGCCGGCTGGATACTACTCAAGGCGATTTGGGAGGGTGTGTTCACCGTTCTGCCGATTATGATCGCCTACAATGCGGCCAAGAAACTGGACGTCGACCCCTGGCTCGGCGGCGCGATTATGGCCGCGCTGATGACCCCGCAGTTTACTGGCGTGATGTCCGGAATGTCCGGGACGTCCGTATCCAGCGCCCTCTCCGGGGCGATTCAATGCTCGGCCAACGCCGTATTCGGCGCCGAAACCTGCACCGTGTCGGCGTTCGGCATACCGATTCAACTCAACGACTACGGCGGCAACGTCTTCGTGCCGTTGCTCATGGCTGCCGTGCTCGCCGTGGTCTACCACGGGTTGAAGCGTGTCATTCCCGACAGCGTACAGCTGGTGTTCGTGCCATTCCTCTCACTGGTCGTCGTTTTTGCGCTCACCATACTGGTCATCGGGCCTCTGGGAATATGGCTCGGCGGTGGGCTGGGAGCGGCCACAGCATGGCTTAACGCGCACGTGCCGTTCCTATTCGCGTTCATCATCCCGATGCTCTACCCGTTTCTCGTGCCGCTCGGTCTGCACTGGCCGTTAAATGCCCTGATGCTGATGAACATTCAGGCGCTCGGCTACGATTTCGTCCAAGGTCCGATGGGTGTATGGAACTTTGCCTGCTTCGGTGCCACCGCTGGCGTGCTCGTGCTGGCCGTACGCGGCAAGGATTCGGCCATGCGGCAGACCGCGGTGGGGGCGTTGCTCGCGGGATTGCTGGGTGGCGTTTCGGAACTGAGCCTGTACGGCATCCATCTGCATCACCGCCGCGTCTACCGCTGGCTGCTCGCCGGCTGCGCGGCCGGCGGCGTGACCAGCGCGGTGCTTGGCTGGCTGTTCCCGTCCGTGCTGCCATCCGGTCAGATGGTCCGGGGCGTCACGACTACGGCGTTCGCCTTCTCCTCGTTGCTGACGATTCCGGTGTTTGACAGAATGTGGGTGTACGCGCTGTCCATCGCCGTTGCGTTTGTAATGGCGATGGTGCTGACGGTGCTGTTCGGGTACCGTACGCCGCCACGCGCCACGGAGGCGCAGATGGTCTCGGCGGGCGAGAACGTACGCTCGCAGGATGCGGTGAGAGGGATTGGCGCGACATCGTCGGATGCGGAGTCTGCGGAAGATTCCCCATCGCGGCCTGCCTCCGATCGGACTCCTGACTCCAACGCCATCCTGTCGCCGGTCGCCGGCCGGTTGATGAATCTGGAAGCGACTGGCGATCCGGTGTTCGCCTCCCGCGCGCTGGGGGAGGGTGTAGGCGTCGTGCCGGAGACGGCCGGCGAGACGGCCGTGCTAGCACCGGTCAGTGGCACGCTGAAAACCGTGGCCCGGACCGGCCATGCCTTCGGCATTAAAACCGATGACGGCATCGAAGTGCTGGTTCATGTCGGCATTGACACCGTCAATATGGATGGCGAGGGATTCGCTGTGGTCGTGGCTAAAGGCGAGCGGATCGCGGCGGGAGAGCCACTGGCCACCGTGGATTTCGGCAAAGTCGCGGCGGCCGGGCACAGCGTTGTGGTGGTGGTGACGGTGGTCAACGCCGCTGAACTGACCGTGGTCACGCCGTTGATCGGCGACGGTAGCGGCGACGACAACGGCGGCGACTGCAAAACCGTATCAGCCGGCAGCCCGATCATCGATGTGGAACAATGACGTTGCGAAAGGATGCCATGGAAATACTGCGAGTGTTCAACAACAACGTCGTGCTCGCCAAAGGCGGCGACGGCGGTGAGGTGATTCTCACCGGCCGCGGACTGGGGTTCCAGGCCAAGCCGGGGCAGACGGTCGACGAGTCGAAAGTTGTGCGCACCTTCGTGCCATCGGACGGGCGCGACCCTGACCATCTGGCGCAGATGCTGGCGGACATTCCGCCCGAAATCATCCGCGTGGTCGTCGAATCCATGCAGGAGACCGGACTGGGGGAGCGCGAGACCGGCAGCACCACGCTGGTCATGGCCCTGTCGGACCACGTGGCGAATGCGGTGGAGCGGGTGCGGCGCGACATCGACATCACCTACCCGCTGCTCGGCGAGGTGAGCAACCTGTACCCGCAGGAATACGCGCAGGGGCGTGCGATGCTCGCATCGCTCAATGCACGGCTCGACGTCACGCTGCCGGACGGCGAGGCCACCGCGCTTGCCATGCATCTGGTCAACGCCGGCTTCGCCACCGGCGACCTGTCCTATACGTACACGATGACGGGCGTGATCCAGCAACTGCTTGACATCATCGACCACAGCTACGGCATCACGTTGGACCGCAGTTCCGTGAACGTGGGCCGGTTCATCATCCACCTGCGCTACCTGTTCGTACGCATCCACCAGCACCAGCAACTGACGGACGAGCCGGCACCGGTGATGAAGGTGATTCGTGAGTCCTACCCCGCTGCGCTGCGATGCGCGCGAACCATCGCCTCCCTGCTCGAACTGCGCCTCGACACGGATATCAGCGACGACGAAATCGCTTATTTGGCGATGCATGTCGCCCGAGTCACCGGCCACGCATCGTAGTAACGGATTAGCGGATTGGCGAATCAGCGAATCGGCTCGAGTGTACCGGTCATTTCGGCGAAATTCGAGGTGGCATTTGAAGCAGCGGCCTGCGCGGTCTTTTCCAGCGCGGAGGCGTCGGGCACGCGCACGATCAGCGCGCGGTGATCCACCGAGAAACGGATATGGCGGGTTTCCGGCAGCATGTCACCGTCCACCTGCGCTTTGGCCGGCTTTTCCAATGTGATTTCGGCACTGACACCCTGGACCTGTTCGATGGTCGAGTTCGTGGACAGCGGGTTCTGTTCGGGCTTGCCGATGATCGTCTGGTGCACCACGTCGCCGAACAGGTTGGCCCAGCCGAGGATGCCGCCGGTGGTGTCGATGATTTCGAAGTCCAGCAGACCATCGTCATAGGATGCCGCCGGCATCAGCGAGAACATGGGAATCTGGCCGCAGTTGCCGGCCATCACCGTGCGGAAATCGAGATTCTTGATGGTGTGGGTCGAGCCGTCGGCGCTGGTGACTGTCAGCGTGCCGCGGAACTTCGGCGCGAACAGGTTCTTCACGCCGCCCACGAAGTAGGCGAGCCAGCTGATGTTCGCCTTGAGTTCGGGGTTGGTGTCGTCGATCATGGCCGCATCGAAGCCGATGCCGGCGATGATGAGGAAGGCGTGGCCGTGGTCGTCCTCCGGGTGGTCGAGCAGGGTGAGACGGCCCATGTCCACCAGGCGGGAGCCGTGGGAGGTGGCCACGGTCAGCGCGGCGTCGATATCGTCCACGGGAACGCCCATATTGCGGGCAAACAGGTTGCCGGTGCCGATGGGGATGATGCCCAGCGCATGGCCGGTGCCGGAGACGGCGCTCGCCACCGTGCGCACTGTGCCGTCGCCGCCGACCGCAATCACCACGTCGGCGCCGTCCTCCAGTGCCTCCAGCGCGCAAACCCTGCCGTCCTTATCAAGCTGAGTGTCGTAGAAACGGATGCGATTGAGCCCCTTGGCCTCGCAGAACCTCTGGATATGCAGCCGGCGGGCTTCGGCCTGCGGTTTGGACGGATTCACGATGAAGGCGTACTGCACCTCGTCGTCCCGGCGCTTCTCCAGCGTCTGAGCCAGCTTGCGGCGGCGCTGCGCGCGCAGGGCGATGACGATGACGGCGATGAGCACCGCCACAATGGCGATTGCGGCGATGATCAGAAACACGGTGAGGGCAGGCTGAGGCATGGCTCCTATTGTTATCGGTGGGGAGGTCGTTTGCGGCCATGATGCGCCGTACGTGAACATTTCCTGCACGCAACAGCCCCGTGGGGCGTGATTATGGTTCAATCGCGTCTCATCTGACGAAATTGGCCGGGTAGACCCGTCCGCGGACTTTCCCGGGCTTCCCTGTGATTTCCGCGTGACTTGCGCGCATTCGGCCATTGTCGGTGTCTGCTTACGCGGCTAGTCTGGTGCCCATGCTTGATATTCAATTCATCCGTGAACACACCGATATCGTCAAGGAATCCCAGCGCAAGCGCGGCGAGTCCGTGGAGCTCGTCGACGAAGTGCTCTCCTCCGACACCGCACGTCGTGAGGCGCTGAAGGCCTTCGAAGAGGCTCGCGCCCAGCAGAAGGAAATCGGCAAGAAGGTCGCCTCCGCCCCGGCGGACGAGAAGGCCAAGCTCATCGCCGAGACCAAGGAACTGTCCCAGAAGGTCTCCGAATACAAGTCCAAGGCCGATTCCGCAGCCGAGGAATACACCACCGCCATGTGGAAGCTCTCCAACATCGTGGAGCCCGAAGCTCCCGAAGGCGGCGAGGATGACTACGTGGTCGTCAAGAAGGTTGGCCAGATTCGCGACTTCGCGGCCGAAGGCTTCGAGCCCAAGGACCACCTGACCCTCGGCACCGGCGTGGCCGGCATCGACATGCGCCGCGGCGTCAAGGTCGGCGGCTCCCGCTTCTATTTCCTGCGTGGCCAGGTGGCCCGCATGCAGATTGCCATGCTCACCATGGCCGTGGACCAGGCCGAAGAGCACGGCTTCACGCTGGCCATCACCCCGACGCTCGTGCGCCCCGAGGTCATGCGCGGCACCGGCTTCCTGAACTCCCACGCCGACGAGATCTACCGTCTGCGCGAGCCCGATGACCAGTACCTGGTCGGCACTTCCGAAGTGGCGCTCGCCGGCATGCACGAGAACGAGATCCTCGACCTCGGCAACGGCCCGCTGCGCTACTGCGGTTGGTCCTCCTGCTACCGCCGCGAGGCCGGTGCCGCAGGCAAGGATACTTCCGGCATCATCCGCGTCCACCAGTTCGACAAGGTGGAGATGTTCGTTTACGCCAAGCAGGAGGACTCCTACAAGGAGCACGAGCACCTGCTGGCCATGGAACAGGAGATGCTCGCCAAGGTCGAGGTGCCCTACCGCATCATCGATACCGCCGCCGGCGACCTCGGTTCCTCCGCCGCCCGTAAGTTCGACTGCGAGGCTTGGGTGCCGACCCAGGGCCGTTACCGCGAGCTCACCTCCACCTCGAACTGCACCGAGTACCAGGCTCGCCGTCTGAACATCCGCGAGCGTATGGAAGATGGCGGCACCCGTCCGGTCTCCACGCTCAACGGCACGCTGGCCACCACCCGTTGGCTGGTCGCCATCATGGAGAACCACCAGCAGAAGGACGGCTCCATCGAGATTCCGCAGGCCATGCGCGCCTACATGGGCGGCAAGGAAGTCATCGAGCCCACTAAGTGGGAGGCCTGAGTCTCATCGTGCTTTAGCTCCCTTTAATGGGGGAGCTGTCAGCGTAGCTGACTGAGGGAGAGATCGCTAATAGCCAGCAGGCGAATCCAAGACCGACCGCACTGCCGAATATCAACATCCCTCCCTTCTGTATAATGAACACTTGCGCGTGTGAACGCGCATCAGGACAGGTGTCTGAGCGGCCTAAAGAGACGGTCTTGAAAACCGTTGAGGGGCAACCCTCCGCGAGTTCGAATCTCGCCCTGTCCGCGAACCGAGGCCTGGGCAACATGCCCAGGCCCTTTTTCTTTTTCTGGAACCTGTCTTCTTGATCGCCACCGGGGTGCTGATATATTGGTTTGTGATGCCGTAACATGCGGTGTCCCCGTTGATATGACGGGCCAATCGGCGTGAGCCGATAAGAAAAGGCCCGACGTTTGCAGCATCGGGCCTTTGCGTTGATTACCGGCTTGCGCCTTTAATCAACAAGGTTGCAAGATGAATCATATCACGATGCACGGTAGTCTGACCGTGAACGGGCGCACCGTGATCGTCCATGTGGGCGATGGCTAGGCGAACGCCACGGTTGACGGCACGCACTTCAACGTGCGTAGCCTGTGGCAGCTCTACCAGTTGCTGAGACTGCTCGTGTAGCGTCTCATTAAGGCGCGGTGCCCCCCTAGTCGGGTATCGCGCCGGCAACCTGAAAACCGATAATGTTGGCAAGTGCTTGCAATTTGTGGTGGACGATTGCAAGCTAACGTCTTGGATTGTTGCCGCTATCCAATATCTCATTAGGTCTACCGGTGTACCAAAAGTACGTTGCTTTGTAAGGGGAGTTAATGAAATGAACAAACCCGCACAATCGAGCATCGAATCGGTTTAATGCCACTCACCTCAACGGGACGCGCGGTAATTGTTAGCTAAGTTGACAATAAAAGAGCAAAGGCCTAAATTAGCAATCAGTCATCACGCTGAGGTGATGATTTCACTAGGAAGGAGTAGAGATATGGTATCGCACAACAAGCGCATCGTGGCTGCTCTTGCCGCGGTAGCAGCAATGGGTATTGGTTTGGCCGGTTGCGGCGGCAGCGACACTGCCGGCGACACGAAGTCCGGCAGCGATGGCGGTGTGGTCAACATCACCTATATGCATCGTCTGCCCGATTCCGAAGGCATGACCTTGGTCAACGACATTGTGGCCAAGTGGAACAAGGAGCACCCGAACATTCAGGTCAAGGCCACCAAGTTCGATGGCAATGCCGCCGACATGATCAAGAAGCTCGAGACCGACGTCAAGGCTGGCAATGCGCCGGATTTGGCTCAGGTCGGTTACGCCGAGGTTCCTGAGGTCTTCACCAAGGGCCTTCTGCAGGATGTCACCGATGAGGCCGCCAAGTACAAGGACGATTTCGCCTCCGTCCCGTTCGCACTGATGCAGGTGGACGGCAAGACCTACGGTCTGCCGCAGGACACCGGCCCGCTGACTTACTTCTACAACGCCGCTGAATTTGAGAAGCTCGGCATCACCGTGCCGAAGACCGCTGACGAGCTCATTGAGACCGCCAAGAAGACCGCTGCCCAAGGCAAGTACATCATGACCTTCACACCTGATGAGGCCATGATGATGATGTCCGGCCAGGCCGGCGCTTCCGGTCCGTGGTACAAGGTCGACGGCAACTCCTGGGTTGTCAACACCCAGACTAAGGGCTCCAAGGCCGTGGCCGATGTCTACCAGCAGCTGATCGACAACAAGGCCGCCCTCACCAACCCGCGTTGGGATGCATCGTTTGATAACTCCATCCAGTCCGGTCAGCTGATCGGCACCGTGGCCGCCGCTTGGGAAGCCCCACTGTTCATCGATTCCGCCGGTGGCACTGGTGCTGGTGAGTGGAAGGTCACCCAGCTCGGTGACTGGTTCGGCAATGGCACCAAGACCGGCGCCAATGGTGGTTCCGGTGTGGCCGTGCTCAAGGGTTCCAAGCACCCGGCCGAAGCCATGGAGTTCCTTGACTGGTTCAACACCCAGGTTGATGACCTTGTCTCCCAGGGCCTTGTCGTGGCCGCTACCACCGCGGATGCCAAGACCCCGCAGAAGTGGTCCGACTACTTCAGCGGACAGGATGTCATGGCTGAGTTCAAGACCGCGAACGACAACATGGGTGACTTCACCTACATGCCTGGCTTCTCCGCAGTCGGCGCTGCAATGAAACAGACCGCCGCCAAGGCTGCCGATGGTTCTGCCAAGGTTTCGGATGTGTTCGACACCGCTCAGAAGACCTCGGTGGATACGCTGAAGAACCTCGGTCTGTCCGTCAAGGAGTGACCTCACTAGGTCTTGTCAACGGGCCGGCTTGAAATAGCCGGCCGTCCAAGACCTTCGATGCCTCGCATCACCATAGCGAAAGGCCGGGGCACATACTCCGGCCTTCCGTATTGTTTGGGGGTATTGCTGCAGGGGCGCTGTGGCCCTTGTCATTTGTTTTACTGTTCTTTGCAAAGACAGGTTTTGTATTATGACTGCATCCACTACTCAGGCGAAGGGCAAAGCACCTAGGCGTGCTGCCGCCAAGCCGAAGCGGTCCGGCGCTCAGAAGCGCGAGAACCGCACCGGCTGGGCGTTCATGGCACCGTTCGCCGTCCTGTTCACTTTCGTGTTCATCTTGCCCATCATCTGGGCCATCTATTCCAGCTTCTTCCGTCAGGTCACCGAGGGCGGTGGCGCATACGGCGGTGGCGAGCTGGTCAATAAATTCGTAGGATTCCAGAACTTCCAGTATGCTATTACTTCCGGCAACTTCTGGTCCGGCGTCGGCAGGGTGCTGATCTACACCCTGATTCAGGTGCCGATCATGATCATCGCCGCACTGGCGTTGGCCATCGTCATCGACTCGTTCGTGGTCAAGCATGTCACCGGTTTCCGTCTGGGCTACTTCCTGCCCTACGCCATCCCCGGCGTCGTGGCCTCGATTATCTGGGTCTACCTGTACAACGGCCAAATCTCGCCGATCGTCAAGGGACTTGCCGCCATCGGCGTCAATGTGGACTTCTTCAACAAGAACATCGTGCTCGGCTCGATGGCCAACATCACCACATGGACCTTCACCGGCTACAACATGCTGATTTTCCTTGCCGCACTGCAGGCCATCCCGCATGACCTCTATGAGGCCGCCCGTATCGACGGCGCCAATGGTTGGCAGATTGCCACGAAGATCAAGCTGCCGAACGTGCGTGGCGCGGCCCTGCTGGCCATGCTGCTTTCCATCGTCGGCACCATTCAGCTGTTCAACGAACCGCAGATCATGTCTACGGCTGATCCGGGTATTTCCAAGTCGTATACACCGATGATGATGGCCATGAACACTTCTCAGGGCACCATTACCCCGTCTGGTGACGGTCCGGCCTCGGCCATCGCCATTGTCATGGCTCTGATCGCAGGTGTGCTTGCCGTGCTGTACACCTTGGCCGAAAGGAAGGTGAACGAGTAATGAGCTCCGCAACCGTTGAAGCACGCGCCCGCAAAAAGGCCGAGCGCAAGCTCGAAAAGCAGCGTCAGGCTGCGCAACACGATTTGCCTCGCTCCATGCGACCGTCCGCGGCCGTGAAGACCTTCACTGTGGTGCTGCTGGTACTGGTGTTGATCTACTTCCTGTTCCCGATTTACTGGGCCATCATCGCGTCCACCAAGACGCCGGCCCAGATGACCGGTAGCAACGGCATGTGGTTTGCTGTGCCGCTTGACCAGCTGCCCAATGCCATCGCCACTAACTATTCCAAGCTGCTTGGCTGGACTCGTGGCAACTTCTGGCGCTGGGTGCTGAACTCCCTGATCTACTCGGGCGTCTCGGCATTGATCGGCACCATCGTGTCTGTGATGGCTGGCTACGCCACCGCAAAATTCAACTTCCGCGGCAAGAACGCGGCCATCGGCATCATTATGGCCTGCATGCTCATGCCGTCCGCCCTGCTGACCATCCCGATGTACTCGATCTTCCACACGTTGCACCTGACCAACACTATGCTCTCGATCATCATCCCGTGCTGCGTTTCGCCGTTCGGCTTCTTCCTGGGCCGCACGTACGCACAGAGTTCGGTGCCGGACGAACTGCTTGAAGCCGCCCGCATCGACGGCGCGAGCGAGGCGAGGATCTTCTTCACCATCGTGCTGAGGCTCCTGGCCCCGGCCATGGTGACGATTTTCCTGTTCCTGTTCGTGGCCACGTGGAACAACTTCCTGCTGCCGTTGATGATGGTGTCTTCCGACACCTTGAAGCCCGTGACCCTCGGTCTGTACGGCATGGTCTCGCTGTCCACGTTCACCGATCGCGGCGCCCTGATGATGGGTGCGTTGCTCGGCGTGCTGCCCGTGATCGTGCTGTTCCTCGGCCTCCAGCGCTACTGGCAGTCCGGCCTCGCCGCCGGTGCCGTCAAGGGCTAACCAATCCGCTGCCCGGCATGTCGTGTCACTCCTTCCGGTGCCGGGCAACGTCCCTCCCATATTCAGTGACACGATTCCAATCGTCCGGCGTCACCGTAAGCGTCAAGGATCTACGCAGTCAGGGTCCCAGGGCCCGCGATGACGCCGGTCATTTTGTATGCGACGAATTCGTCGCTTTGTAGTTTTTTTTGATGACCAACCCCGCAAAGGAGCACTCATGACCAGCACCGGCCGCTTCACGCTGCCCAGTGAAGAGAATTTTGCCGAAAAGACCAAGGAACTCGCCGAATTGTGGGGTGCGGACGCCATCCGCAACTCCGACGGCACGCATCTGGACGAGGCAGTGCTCGCTCTTGGCAAGAAAATCTACAGCGCCTACTTCCCGACCCGCGCCCACAACGAGTGGATCACCCTGCACATGGACGAGACCCCGCAGGTCTACCTGCTGACCGCCCGTATCCTGGCCGAGTCCAACGCGGTGGATGTGCCGCTGATGGACGGTTTCTTCGAGGAACAGCTCAAGCCTAACCGTGACGCCGACCCTCATAAGTACTGGGAAGTCGTGGACCGCACCACGGGCGAGGTCGTGGACCCGTCCGGCTGGACGCTCGACCCGGGCGAGGACACCGTGCACGTGACCGCTGCCGTGCCGATGCACGAATACACGGTGAGTTTCCTGGCCTACATCATCTGGGATCCGGTCGAGATGTACAACCACCTGACCAATGATTGGGGAGACAAGGAACACGAGATTCCGTTCGACATCTACCATCCGGCCACCCGCAAGTTCGTGTTCGATACGTTCGAGCAGTGGCTGAAGGACAGCCCGCAGGTGGATGTGGTGCGTTTCACCACGTTCTTCTACCAGTTCACGCTCCTGTTCGATGCCAAGCGTCGCGAAAAGGTGGTCGACTGGTTCGGTTGCGCCTGCACCGTGAGCCCGCGCGCATTGGACGATTTCGAGAAGGAGTACGGTTACCGTCTGCGTCCGGAGGATTTCGTGGATGGCGGTGCCTACAACTCCGCGTGGCGCGTGCCCCGCAAGGCGCAACGCGACTGGATTGACTTCCTCTCCGGATTCGTGCGCGAGAACGTCAAGCGGCTTGCCGACATGTCGCACGCGGCAGGCAAGGAAGCCATGATGTTCCTTGGCGACCAGTGGATCGGTACCGAACCGTATAAGGACGGGTTCGAAAAGCTGGGTTTGGATGCGGTCGTCGGCTCCATCGGAGACGGCACCACCACCCGCATGATCGCGGACATTCCGGGCGTCAAATACACGGAAGGACGCTTCCTGCCGTACTTCTTCCCCGACACGTTCTACGAGGGCAACGACCCGAGCATCGAAGGCCTCGACAACTGGCGTAAGGCCCGCCGCGCGATCCTGCGTTCGCCGATCGGCCGTATGGGCTACGGTGGCTACCTCTCCTTGGCCGCCAAGTTCCCGAAGTTCGTGGACACGGTGACCCATATCGCCGACGAATTCCGCGACATCCACGACCGCACCGGTGGGGTGGCCGCCGAAGGTGAGCTCAACGTGGCGATTCTGAATTCCTGGGGCAAGATGCGCTCCTGGATGGCGTTCACCGTGGCACACGCCCTGCCCAACAAGCAGACCTACTCCTACTACGGCATTCTGGAATCCCTGTCCGGCATGCGCGTGAACGTGCGGTTCATCAGCTTCGACGACGTACTCGCGCATGGCATCGATAGCGATATCGACGTAATCATCAACGGCGGCCCGGTCGACACCGCATTCACCGGCGGCGATGTGTGGACCAACCCGAAGCTCGTGGAAACCGTGCGCGCCTGGGTGCGTGGCGGCGGCGCGTTCGTGGGCGTGGGCGAGCCGAGCTCGGCACCGCGCTTCCAAACGGGCCGGTTCTTCCAGCTGGCCGACGTGATTGGCGTGGACGAGGAGCGCTATCAGACCCTTTCGGTGGACAAGTATTTCCCGCCGGTGGTGCCGGACCACTTCATCACCGCCGATGTGCCGGTCGACCCGGCGGCCCGCGAGGCTTGGGAGCAGGCCGGCTACCGCATCCCGCTGAGCGGCTGCGGCGGCGGCCAGTCCATCAAGCCGTTGGGCGGCATCGATTTCGGCGAACCCGTGCTCAACACGTATCCGGTCAATGAAAACGTGACCCTGCTGCGCGCGGACGGCGGCCAGGTACAGCTCGCGACCAACGATTATGGCAAGGGCCGCGGCGTGTACATCTCCGGCCTGCCCTATTCGGCGGCCAACGCCCGACTGCTGGAACGCGTGCTGTTCTACGCTTCCCACAACGAAGACAAGTATGCGGCCTGGAGCTCGTCCAATCCGGAATGCGAAGTGGCGCACTTCCCCGAGCAAGGGCTGTATTGCGTAATCAACAACACCGATCAGCCGCAGAAGACCACGGTGACTTTGGCCGACGGCACCACCGAGGACTTCGACCTGCCTGACAGCGGTATCGCCTGGCGTGAAGCCTGATCCCACGTTTTGGAGAACGGACCCATCATGACTGAAAGCAATGAAGTTTTATTCGGCATCGCCTCGCATTTTGCGCTGGAAGGTGCCGTGACCGGTATCGAACCTTACGGAGACGGCCACATCAACACCACCTATCTGGTGACCACGGACGGCCCCCGCTACATCCTCCAGCAGATGAACACCAGCATCTTCCCCGATACGGTGAATCTGATGCGCAATGTCGAACTGGTCACCTCCACTCTCAAGGCTCAGGGCAAAGAGACGCTGGACATTGTGCCCACCACCTCAGGCGCCACCTGGGCCGAGATCGATGGCGGCGCATGGCGCGTCTACAAGTTCATCGAACACACCGTGTCCTACAACCTCGTGCCGAACCCGGACGTGTTCCGCGAAGCCGGCAGCGCATTCGGCGACTTCCAGAACTTCCTGTCCGAATTCGACGCCAGCCAGCTGACCGAAACCATCGCCCACTTCCACGACACCCCGCATCGTTTCGAGGACTTCAAGGCCGCCCTCGCCGCGGACAAGCTCGGCCGCGCCGCCGCATGCCAGCCGGAAATCGACTTCTATCTGAGTCACGCCGACCAGTATGCCGTCGTGATGGATGGGCTCAGGGACGGTTCGATTCCGCTGCGCGTGACCCACAATGACACCAAGCTCAACAACATCCTCATGGACGCCACCACCGGCAAGGCGCGTGCGATCATCGATCTCGACACCATCATGCCCGGCTCCATGCTGTTCGACTTCGGCGATTCCATACGCTTTGGTGCGTCCACTGCTCTGGAAGACGAAAAGGACCTCAGCAAGGTGCATTTCAGCACCGAGCTGTTCCGCGCCTACACGGAAGGCTTCGTGGGCGAACTACGCGGCAGCATCACCGCGCGCGAGGCCGAACTGCTGCCGTTCAGCGGCAACCTGCTCACCATGGAATGCGGCATGCGCTTTCTCGCCGACTACTTGGAAGGCGATATCTACTTTGCCACCAAGTACCCCGAGCATAATCTGGTGCGCACCCGCACCCAGATCAAACTCGTGCAGGAGATGGAGCAGAAGGCCAGCGAAACCCGCGCCATCGTAGCCGACATCATGGAGGCTGCCAGGTGAGCCGTCAGCCGAACCATACCCGAACCAGCATGATGGAGGCAGAGCAATGAACGATCAGCTGACCGAGGTATACGCCAGCATCGACGCCCTGATCGATTATGCCTTGGCCCATCTTGACCTTGACCCACGCAACGCAGACTGGACCCGCAACCAAATCTTCGCCCTCTTCCGCCTAGATTCCTACCCCGGACCCAAAACCACAACGTCGGCGGCGTCAGTGTCAGACGTAGTCCAAGACATTGTTGGCAGCCGAAGCCAGGCCCCCTATGGCGAAAAGACCCCCGACCCCCTGCTCGCCGCCTTCCGCGCCGCCGCCACAACCGCCGGCCTTTTCAAGCCGGAGGAAGGCCCGGCCTACGCCGACACCATCATGGGCATCCTCTCCGCCAACCCCGCTGATCTCGACGACCGATTCCTGCTCGTCGAGCACCGGGATGGCGGCATGGCCGCCATGCAATGGTTCTACGACTACTGTGTGGCCAACAATTATGTCAAGCGTGCCCAGCTCGACCGGAACCCGCGCTTCGACTCGCACGGGCTGACGGTGACCATCAACCTCGCCAAACCCGAATTCAAGAACATGAAGAAGGCGGCGGCCGGCAACGCCGTGGCCGGCGGCTACCCGAAGTGCACGATCTGCCATGAGAACGAGGGCTTCGCCGGACGTGACAAGCGCACGCTGCGCACCTTGCCGGTCACGCTCGGCGGCGAGTCATGGTTCTGGCAGTTCTCGCCCTACGGCTACTTCGACCAGCACGGCATCTGCGTGAACACCGACCACACGCCGATGCATGTGGACCGCGACACCTTCGGCCATCTGCTCGACTTCGTGGACCGTTTCCCCGGATACTTCCTCGGATGCAACGCCGCGCTGCCTCGCATCGGCGGCTCGGTGCTCGCCCATGACCATTACCAGGGCGGCGGCGAACTGCTGCCGATGCACAAGGCCGCCACTTGGGCCGCCTTCACACTTGCCGACTATCCGGACGCCGTGGTTGAAATCCTTGACTGGCCCGGCACCGCCGTGCGCGTGGTGTCGAAGAGTCGCCAGAGCATCATCGACGTATCCGACATCATCCGCGAGGCATGGGTCGGTTATGACGACGCGGCGAACGGCATCGCCAGCCATGACGCGGATGGCAACCGCCAATCCGCCCTCTCGCCCAGCGCGATCATCACCGAACGCGGCTATGAGATGAGTCTCATCTTCCGCAACAATGCGATCAGCGACGAGTACCCGGAAGGTATTTTCCATGCACACCCCGAATACTGGCCGGTCAAGCAGGAGCCGATCGGACTGATCGAGGCCCAAGGCTTGTTCATTCTGCCCGGACGGCTCGTCGACCAGCTCGGCATTGTCGAAGAGGCGCTCGCCGAAGGCCGCGATTTGCCCGATGAAGTCAGCGAATTCAGTCTCGAATGGGGCGAACTCGCTGAAACGTTGGCCGGAAACCACGACCGCGAGGCCATCCGCCAAGCCGTACACGACGAGCTCGGCAGCGTCTGCTACCGCATCCTCGGCAACACGGCCGTCTTCAAGCAGAAAGCCACCACGCAAACATTCCTCGAAAGCCTTGGTTTTGCCGCTAGGTGAAACAGGTCAAGTGAAGTAAGCTCAATACTGAAGGAAAAACCGAAGGCAAGTCCTTCCAAAGGAGGGAATATGACTACTGTTCTGGTTACGGGCGGTGCTGGATTCATCGCCACCCACACCGACATCGAACTGCTCAACAAGGGCTACGACGTTATTTCCGTAGATAACTACGGCAACTCGTCGCCCGTGGCGCTTGAGCGCGTCGAGCAAATCACCGGCAAGCCGGTCAAGCGTTATGACGGCGATGTGCGCGATGAGGCGCTCATGGAACGCGTCTTCGCTGAAAACAACATCGACTGGGTCATCCACTTCGCCGGTCTCAAGGCCGTGGGCGAGTCCGTGGCCAAGCCGATCGAATACTACGACAACAACCTGTACTCCACGCTTGTGCTGCTCAAGGTGATGAAGAAGCACAACGTCAAGAAGATCATCTTCTCATCCTCCGCCACCGTGTACGGCACGCCGAAGGAACTGCCGATCACCGAGGAGACGCCGACCGGCGGCACCACCAACCCGTACGGCACCTCCAAGCTGTTCCAGGAGCAGATTCTGCGCGACGTGCATGTGGCCGATCCGTCCTGGACCATCGTGCTGCTGCGCTACTTCAACCCGGTCGGCGCGCACGAGTCCGGCCTGCTGGGCGAAGACCCGAAGGGTATTCCGGCGAACCTCACCCCGTACGTGGCCAAGGTCGCGGTCGGCGAGCTCAAGGAAGTCCAGGTCTACGGCGACGACTACGACACGCCCGACGGCACTGGTGTGCGTGACTACATCCACGTGGTCGACCTGGCCAAGGGTCACGTGGCCGTCATTGACCACATCGACAAGGAAGGCGTGTTCGTCTACAACCTGGGTACTGGCCACGGCTACTCCGTGCTTGAGGTTATCAAGGCTTACGAGAAGGCCGCCGGTCATCCGATTCCGTACGCGATCAAGCCGCGTCGCCTCGGTGACATTGCCGCCTGCTACGCCGACGCTTCCAAGGCGGAGAAGGAGCTTGGCTGGAAGGCCGAGCTGACCATCGACGACATGGCCGCCTCCTCCCTCAACTGGCAGACCAAGAACCCCAACGGTTTCCGCGACGCGGAGTGATATGAGCAGATGAGCTCCCTCTGATGAGGGAGCTCATCTGTCGTTTATCACACAATGCGCCTATCGGCGGCCCAACGGGTGAGCTCGGTGCGATTCGAAAGCTGAAGCTTTCGCAGCACCGAGCTCACGTGCGTTTCGACCGTCTTGATCGAAATGAACAGTTCGGCCGCCACCTCTTTATACGTGTAACCACGCGCGATCAGCCGCATGACCTCCTGCTCGCGGGCGGACAGCCGGTCCAGCTCCTCATCATGAGCCCGTGCCGCACCATCAGCGCCGCCATCAGACCCCGCCGCCGGCACACCCTGGAAGGCCGAAAGCACAAAACCGGCCAGTTTTGGCGAGAACACGGCATAGCCCTCATGCACCTGCTTGATGGATGAAATCAAATCAGCGCCGGTAATCGTCTTGGTCACATAGCCCTGGGCGCCGGCGCGAATCACCGCCCCCACATCCTGCGGCGCATCCGAAACCGACAATGCCAGAAACACGGTAGTGGGGGAGTAGGGCCGCGATTTGGCGAGAATCTCGGCACCGCCGCCACCCTCGCCGCCGGGCACATGCACATCCAGCAACACCACCTGCGGCTTGGTCTGTGCGATCATCGCCACCGAACCGGGCACGTCCGCCGCTTGGCCGACGATATCGAAGGAATCACGCAACGTGGCGATTACGCCCGCACGGAACATCTCATGGTCATCGACCACGGCCACACGAATCTTGGCTGTCTCGTTCTCGCTCATCGATGTTCTCCCTGCGCCGCTTTCAGCGCGATCGGCATATGCATTCTGACCTCGGTGCCCCATCCGGCCCTGGACACTATCTCCACTGTACCGCCGCGCCGTTTGATGCGGCCGGTAATCGATTCGCGGATGCCCAGCCGGTCGGGCGGAATGGCGTCCATATCGAAGCCTTCGCCATGGTCGCGCACGAACACTTCAACCATCGTGTCGCTGGCCTCGCAATACAAAGACACCGGCTCGCCGCCATGCGTGACCGCATTGACCAACGCCTGACGGGTGGCGTCCAGCAGCGCATCGGTCTGGGCGCTCGGCCGCGCGTCGCCCACGGTGACCACCTCAATCGGCTTGCCGTGCTCGTCCTCCACTTCGGCGGCGATCTGCTTCAATCCGGCTCCCACCGAACGATCCGATGTGGAACGTTCCTGATACAGCCACTCGCGCAGCTCGCGCTCTTGGCTACGCGCCAGGGCGAATACGGTGGTCGGTTCCTCGGAGTGCAGCTGAATCAGCGCCAACGTTTGCAGCACGCCATCATGCAGATGGGCGGTCATGTCCGCGCGCTCCTCTTCGCGCTCCTTCAATGCCTGCTCGTGGGTGAGTCGTTGCAGCATCGCGTTCGCCCACGGCATCACCGCCACCACGATACCGACGATCATCACGAATCCGCTGGCAACAATGCGTCGAGGAGAGCTGCCCCACCCGGGAATGCTGACATTATGCACATACAATGCCCATCCCATGAAAATCAGTGCGATGCCGCCCAACATAGACAACAGCTGCGTGCCTCGCGGACTAAGATTCATCCATGCCAGTGCGATGCCGCCCAACCCTACCAGCAGCGGAAGCACAATCTGGACATCCGCACCGGTGCTGGTGAGCAGCAGTCCGGTGGCCATCAACGCGAAACCGGCCAATGCCACAACGGCCGGTTTCGGAGCACGTTGGATGGCCTCGGACAATGATTCCGGTGCGGCAGCCGATTCGTCGTCATGAGCGTCAAGTGGCTGATTGCCTCGCGCAAGCGGCGCCTGATCAACGGGCACTGTGCGAGCCGCAGCCGTCACCGGGTCTCCGGCGGGCATGAACACCCACAGGAATACATAAGCGATGATGCCTGCGCCGTAGAGGAAGGTCAGAGCGATGAACGCAATCCGAATCCATGCCACGCCGATGCCCAAGTGCAGGGCGATGCCCTTGCACACACCGGTGAGCCAACGGCCCTGCCGGGGGCGCATCAGCGGCATGCGCGCGGGCAGCAATGGTTCGGGAGATGACGTCATACTCCTATTGTGCCGCGCTCAGGGCGTTGCGGCCGGGGTTTTACCCGGTGTTCAGGGAACAATCAGGGTGTTCCCCGAGCGTTGTGGCAGTGGTCGGGCGGTGTAATGGAATCATGAGCAATCCAAACGCGAATCCGTATCAGCCACAGCCGCAGCCTGATCCGCAAAAAAACAAGACATCGCGACGCTTCTTCACTTGGGTGCGATCCAGTGGACTGGTTCGCGGCGATGACCGGTGGATCGGCGGCGTATGCAGCGGCATCGCTTTACGGCTTGGCTGGAGCCCCACACTAGTACGTGCGTTGGTGATTGTATGTACATTGTTCTTCGGTTTTGGCGCAGCTCTGTACGCACTCGGCTGGTTTCTGATGCCGGATGTACGCGATGGGCACATCTTGGCCGAGGACCTCATTGCCGGCCAATGGGACTGGAATTGTCTGGGATGCTTCCTGTTCCTCGCCGTGGCAATCGTGATTCCAGGTGCGGGGTGGGGTTGTATTGCGCTCGCCGCCTTAGCGCTATGGCTGTTGGCCAAAAGCGGCATTCGCCAGCAGGAAGGGTACGGATTCGGGGCATCTGCGCCGCGACCGGTTTCACAGCCTGTGTCATATCCAGCTCCACAGCCTGTCTCATATCCAGCCGCGCAACCAGTACCTCAATCTCCTTTGTATTCAGCTCCGCAACCTTTTCCACAACCTGTTTCACAACCTGTTTCACAAACCGCGCCTAGTGTTTCACAGCCTGTTTCACAGCCTGTCTATCAGTCGATGCCCAGCGTGATGCCGGGTACTGTGCCCGGCGCGATGCCCGGCACAGTACCCAACGGGCCGTTTGCCCCCGACCGTATGAATGCGACGGCCTATGCCCCCACCGAGTCCAAGCGCCGCAAGCCGGCGGGCCCAATCGTGGTCTTGAGCATACTGGGCCTTACCTTCCTCTCCTTTGCCGGTCTGATGGGACTGATTTGGGTAAACGACATGGGCATTATCGGCATTATGCGTCTGAGCACCATCTGGATTGCCGCAGTATGCATAGTGATGGGGCTGGTGGTCATCATTCTCGGATTCAGAGGACGGCGTACCGGTGGTCTGATTCCTCTCGGACTGGTTGCCGGTGGATGCGCGCTCTGCATGACCATCGTTTCAGGCACGTATGGCGTGTACTACCGTGATCTTGGTGCCAGCGGCATCAATACTGTTGTTTCACTGAGCCAATCTGTCAGTGCGAGAAACAGCGACGGCATGAACGATGTGCAAAAGGATGGCATCTTCGTTGCCGATGCCAGCGATGCCACGTTTGAAACATTGCAGCAAGGTGTGGCGTTCAGCGGTGAAAACTACAACACCGATCAGGCAATCATTGATTGGTCCGATTGGGACAAGACACATGGACCGCACACGGTGAAGATGCTGGATGGCAAAACTTCCATCAGTAATTGCCCGGTCGGTACCATCACCATAGCCGCAACACAGGCGCAAGTGCATATCGTTCTGCCGGATTCCTGCACTTACGCCTTCGGCACCGCCGACTCCTACTACTCCACTTCGAGTGACGTTGGCGGCAAATACGAGATGGTATACAACAACTACATGGGTCCAAGCTTTGTTTTCTTCGAAGCTGAAAGTGCCACCAATGGGCCTGATCACGAATGGTTGTATAAGGAATCCGCCATGCCGGACAACGGCCCAGAATTAAAAATCAATATTCCCTATGTGGTGGAAGCACGTGTCAACGTGGTGTACGCCTCCGATTGGGAAGGCTCTACGTTCCAGCCGCTTGCCGATATATACGACGGCAACAGTACAAGCAAGAACACAACCGAACAATCGGAATGATCAAGCCGTTGCAACTAGGAGATGGAATCATGACTGATGAAACCAAGGAATTCGCCTCCATCGAGGATGCGACACCGACCACGGCCATACCTTCCGAAACCGACGCGACCACCGCGACAACAACCATGGTGACCGTCGATGACCGAACCGATACCACGGTGCTGCCATCCGCAGCGGATGATGACGAAACGGCTGTGCTGCCCGTCCCCGACAATCATGCGGATGCGTCGGTCTCGGATGTGGATACGCAGGCAACAGCTGCCTCTCCATCGCCCATCGAACCAACCACAAATCGGATTGCCCAGGAAACAGTTGCCGATGCCGTGGAGGGAGATGGTGGGCCGGTTCCATCTGCCGATGATGTGCCGATGTACGCAGCATCTTCAGCACGACCTCCCTATGAGCAGTCTCAGACCGCCGGCAAACCATGCCAGCCTGGGGGGAGCGCCAAGAACGTCCAGAATGCTAAGGATGTCCAGAATGCCAAGAACATCCAGAAACAGAGCACCAGCGCGCCTACTGTGGTATTCGGACTATTAGGCGTGATTATCGGCGTGATCGCGCTGGTTTTCGGGTACATATCTCCGGATCGGATGATTTCGCTGTTCTCGCCGAATCCGCAATTGCTGACGGCTATTATTTGCGCCGTAGTGGGACTGATTCTGGTAATAGTGGCCGTTGTATGGGCCATAGTCGGTGCCGTCAAGAAGAGAAAATAGTGTTACAACCATTGCATTACGGTCCCAGTAGAAGCACATTATGACGGGAGCCGACCGGATAAGAGCCGACTGTTCTATGCTGATGGGGGAGGCATAGTAACTATGAAGCGGATTTCGGTGCGGCGGGTAGCGAGCGTCATCGCCACCGCGATGGCGATGACGCTGGTATTCGCCACACTTGGCTGGGCGATGATGCCGCAATGGAACACACGGCCCTACACCAAGCACATCGTTATCGCTTCTGCCGACACCACCATCACCCCTGCCCATGCGAACATTCCCCACGAGGGGCGATATCGTACGCGTAAAACCCGACTATCCATCAAGACCGGCGACGGCATCACGCTACCCGCCGTACTACGTGAACCGGTCGACGCTCCCGGGCCACGCCCGGCTTGTCTGTTCATTCACGGGTCCGGTACCAGCGGTGCCGAGGATTTCGGCGATATCGCCAACGCCATGGCCTCTGCCGGTATCGTGACCTTGGTGCCGGCCAAGCGCAACGACAACTACACCGTGCTGCATCGCGACTACCCGCGTTTTGCTCGCGAATACGGGCGTTCGCTCGACGTGTTGCGTGGCAGAATCGGCGTGGACCCCGCCAAAACCGGTGTCTACGCCGAATCCGAAGGCACCTGGATCGCCACGATTCTAACCTCGAAACGGCAAGACATTGCCTTTGCCATACTTACATCCGCACCGGTGTTCAATGGACGTGAGCAAATGGCCATGGCTGTCAGCGCCTATACGCATGAGGCCGGCGCACCCAAGCCCGTGGTCAAAGACATGGCCAAATTGATGTCGCTGGACTACGCGCCATTTGATCTAGCCTATGCCGACTTTGATGCCGACCGGTATCTGAAATCCCTCACCATGCCGGTGCTGGTGAACTACGGCACCTACGATACGGCCATGCCCATCGAACAGGGGGCGCAGCGGATCATCGCTACGGCCAACAAGTCCGGCAACGAGAACGTCACCGTACGCTATTTTGCCGGCAACCATCAGATGCGGGCTGGTGAGGGCTTATTCACCCCGAACCTGCCATTGGCCGAAGGCTATACGCAAGCGCTGGAAAATTGGGTGAACGGTGTGACTGCCGGAACCAAAGCCGATGGATGGGCAACGCCCCAAGTCGCCGGTGCAACACCTCACCAGCGCTTCGCCGCGTCGCAACGTACCAGATCCGGTATCGTCGGCTCGCTTGGCGTGCTGGCCGGTCTGATGGTGGCAGGGCCCGTGCTGATCGTGATGGCGGCGATATTGGGTATTGGCTTGACTGTGTTTTCTTGGCTACAGACGTTGCTGGCCGGGCGACGTAGTGTGGCGACTGTGCGGGCCATGCATGCGACGCCGAGTGGGCTGGGAGCCGCCCAACAGCGTACGTTGCACGGCATTGCCGGCTTATCTGCCGGTATCGGCACAGCGGTAATGGTGATTACCGTGCTGTTGTATGGCTATATGAGCGCCGTAGGCGTATCGGCTGTATTGGTTATGCCTCAACCGCGGCTGTTTGCCGTCGGATGGGTGGTGCTGCGAATAGCGACCATGCTGTTGGTGGTGCTGTTTGCTTGGGAAATGGAACGTGTCTGGTATTGCCGCGCCGATATCGTCGGTGTGCGGCGCGTCATATGCGTGATGGTAGCGCTCGGCACTCTCGCCACACTGATGACACTGGCATTTTGGGGCCTATTCTCGCTGTAATTCTGCCGATGTGCGCCGGTCAATGGGGCCTGGCGGGCAGGCTGCGTTGGTGGTCTGGGTGTGGGGCGATCGGCAGATTGCGTTGGCCTGGGTATGGCCGGCCGACGTACATCAGTCGGGGTGTCCGATACACAGTGAATGGCTGAGTATTACGCTTGGGAGGCTTCGGCCTCCTCTAAGGTGTCGAAACCGCCGAGCTGGACTGTGTGCAACAAGGTTTCCTCAGTGATATTGCGTTGCGGGCTGGCTGCGGCGCGCTCGCCAATCATCGCTTCGTAACGTTCGAAGGTCTGGTCGGAATACGTACCAAGCTCGCCGCGCAGATAGGTTTCGAATGAGGTGGCAGATGGTGTGTCTTCGGTGGTGGTGAGTGCGCGCATCGCCTCGCCGAGCTTGGGGTAGCGCTCGCGGAAATCCTTGGCCCAGGCGACCTGCTGGGCGATGGCCTGTTCCTGACGGGCCGCGCGCTCTTCAGAGAGACGCGGAATATACGGCTCTATGTTCTTCGTGAAATTTTCCGGTGCGGTGGAGGCCATCATGCGGCCGTATTTTTCGGTTACGAGGTTGCGGCCCACGTGGTCGGCCGCGTCAAGATCAGCGGCATAGCTGGTGAGTAATGGCCGCTCCCATGTGAGGAACTGGGCCAACCGCATCTGGTGGAACACCGGCCAGTTGCCTTGGCATGCCGCGCGTCCACCCTCATTGTTGGTGCGCTGGAACTGATCCCATTCATGACGCACAATAGCCTCGCGCAGTTCATCATCAGTCAGTTCGTTGGTCATCGACGTTCCTTTCACTGATACCTCCCTCTGATGAGGGAGGTGGCACGGCGAAGCCGTGGCAGGGGGAGCTTGAATCTACAAACTTTTAAGCACCGGATCATCAGAGGCGATGTGGTCCTCGACATACGGGCGCTGCCATTCGAGGAAGGTCTCGCCGGACGTGGTCAGGTGTTCGCGTTTGAGTTCCTTGACGATATCCACCGCAATCTGCTCCACAATATCGTTGATTTTCTCGATTGCTGGAGCCGCGCCCTTGCCGCCTTCGCCAAATCCGGCCCCGCCATAGCAGGCTGCCGAACTCAATCGCATCACGGTTTCCAACTGTTCGCCCACGTTCGGCAACAGCGCGAACATCGAGCCAGACAGCTTGCGCAATGCTGCGAACTGCCACTTGTAATACGGCATATAGCCCACCACCATCGGCACGTTAACCAGGAACACCAACGAGGCGGTGGCCTGCACGAACTCGTGGATGGACAGCCATGCGGCCGCGCCGTCGCCGCGCTTCAACGAACGCGGCAGATTATATTGACCGGCCTGGGCGATCATGCCGAGTCGCTTGGAGATCAGCGCGAGCCGCACATCGTCGGGCATGTTCTTGAACCCTTGGCGCGTCTTGGAAAACAGACCGGTGGGATCGGCGAACACCTCGCCATTGGTGGCGGCGGCCAAGGTCGATTCCTGAAGCATTAGCCACTCATGCGGCGCGGTCTGCGCCGGCGCAGTGTGATACCCGGTGATCGACTCAAAGAAGTCACCGATGCGGAACACGCCGTCACGGCGATTCGCGCCCTGTGCGCGCGGCGTGACGGGGGAGAGCGGTGCATCAATCGGAGTCGTCATCGCTTCCGCCGCATCAGAGGACGCCGCGCCTGACTCGGCAGTGGCGGTATCGTGCGTAGCGGTGCCGGGGGTGGGTGCGTTTGCCGCATCGGGTATGACGGTGGAGCCTGCACCTGCGGCGGGGAATGCTCCGGAAGCATCGGACCTGGCATGCGCCTCGAACGTCACGCGGCCTTGCGCATCCACGCTGAACTTGCGCGGCAGTGCCTCGTAATCGACCTCAAGTTGCTCGCCGATCGCCGCGTAATCCTCATCCGTAAGCCACAGGCAGAAGCGCGGGCCGAAATCGTGGTCCTGCGAATACGCATCATCGAATCCGTAGCATTCCGAGCCATGACCCACCAGACCGGCGGCGATACGCCCGGCATACTGCGGATACTTCGCCGCAATCATCGGCTTGCCCATCTGCGTCCAGAACGCGCGGGCCAGCTTCAGTCCGGACACCGGGCATGCGGAAACGGCCTCGGCCGCGCCCGCAGAACCGGTCGACACCGAAACGGTGGATGGGGAAGATGCCGCGTTCGCACCGGTCTTGCCCTGTGCCGGGCTGTTCGGCAGCCGCGAGCCGGACTGGGGCAGCGCGCCTGCATCGCCGGCAACACCTGCATTGTCAACCGTCACCCCGGCCTGCGCCGCCGCTTCCTCGGCCTGCCGCAGATTGTCGGCGGTGATACGCCAGTAATCGGTGTCCTTGCCGTAACATTCCTCGATCACGGCCAGCGCATGCCGGTATCCAGTAACCGCATCCGCATACCGTCTCTCGGCAAAGCACACCTGCGCGAAGCCCGCCAGTGCGGAGGCATAATGCGCGGAATGTTCCAGATGGCCGGTGCGATAGATTTCCAGCGCCTTGGCTGCATGCCAATGCGCGTCCTCCAACTTGTGTTCGGTCAGCAGGGTCAACGCCAGATTCGTGTGCGAGCTGGACACGTCGATATCCGCGTCCGGGTTCACGCTCGAGGCTTCGATAATGCGCAGCGCTTCACGCAACTCCAGTTCCGCCTTGTCGGGCCGATTCGTCTCGCTGTAGAGCATCGACAGATTGTTGTGCAGTGCTGCGAGCCTACGGTCGGTGGGCGCCAGCGAATGCCGGCAGACACTCTGCGCCTGATGATACAAATCCTCGGCCTGATCGTATTGTTTGGCCGCGCGCATCGAGGTGGCGCAATTGATTAGCGTGGTGGCCCACGCCTCGGATGTGCCGGTGGTCAAGCCCATACGAGCGGCCAGTTCCAGCGCTCGCTGCACAATCCACTGATTCTCCTTGTGCCGACCTTGCGAGCGATAGAAGCCCATCGTTTCGTTGAGCACGGTGAGCAGTCCGGCCTCGTCGCCGGCGTTTTCCGCGTCCACCATCGCCTGTTCCAAGTACGGGCCGGCTTCGGTGGCGGCCGTGTGGCGATCGAAAATCGCGTCCAGTCCGTTCAGGAATTGTTGGGTATCAAAGGTTGCGGGCGATTGATCGGCATCGTCCGCAACCTGGTTCGCCGTGGAATCGGCACCTTGTGCTGCGGCCGCCGCATCGGTGTCGTCGGCATCGTCTGGACCATGCGCGAATTGCGCGGCGAATTGTTTGAGCAGTGCTTCCTCATCCATACCGCCAGACCTCCCTGAATCGTGTCTGATTTCAGTCTATTAATACTGTGAACAAACACGTCAGGGAGTTTGCTGTGAGCTTGGTCTCAGTCCACCTTGGTTTCGCGCAAGCGGTGAATGGCGTCGGTATCGGTTTCGCAGCGCCACGAGTAGAAGGCCAGCAGCCCTACGGCAAGCAGAGCCAGCGGCATACCGCCCAGGCCGGTATAGCGATAGTTCATCGAGAAGGTGGTGAGCATCGCGCCGCCGACAATCGAGCCGATGGCATTGCCGAAGTTAAACGCCACCTGTACAGCCGCGCCGGCGATCAGCTCGCCGCCGCCCTGGCCGGCTTCGGTCATCAGCAATTGCTGTGGAGCGGAAGTAAAGAACAATCCGATGGCGATCCAGAACGTCAGTACAGCGGTCATCGGCTGATTACCCGGAGTGATAAGCACCAGCAACAAGCCGAGGCAGGAGATGGACTGACCTATTGCGGCCGCGCCGGCATGCCTCCAATGGTCGGTCAGACGACCTCCAAGCAGACCGCCGATGACCATACCAAAGCCGGCAAGCATCATCAGCATCGGCACCAGGGAAGACGACCATCCGCCGGTTTTCTGCAGCCAAGGGGAGACGTAGCTCCACCAGCAGAACACACCGGCATTGCCGGTGAACACGGCGGCCAAAATCACCCACGGGCCACGGCGGGTGAGGAACTTGAACTGACCGGCGATGCCTGCGTCCTTGATCGGTGCAACGTACGGAATCCACGCCGACGCCAGCACAATCGTCATTGCCGCCCAAGCGGCCAAAATGCCGAAGGCAAGACGCCAGGAAAGGAACTCGGCCATCAAGGTGCCCGCCGGTACGCCGAGCATATTGGCCACGGTCTGTCCGGTGACCATCACGGATACGGCCTGCGCCTCCTTGCCTTCCTCCGCCAGAGTCTTGGCGATGAGTGTGGCTGTGCCGAAGAATGCGCCGTGCGGCAGGCCGGCGACGAATCGTGCGGCGACCAGCATGGCGGCATTGACGGAGAATGCGGAAGCCAGATTGCCCACCAAGGCAATCACCATAAACAATATGATGAGGTCCTTCGGCGGCACCTTGCGGCCGAATACCAGAATCAGTGTGCCGAAGCACACGCCGATCGCATACGCGGAAATGTAATGGCCTGCGGTGGGGATGTCCACGCCGGTGGCGGCCGCGGCCTGCGGCAGAATGCCCATCATCACGAACTCGGCGGCACCGAGAATGAACGCGCCCGAAGCCAGTGCAAGCAGACTCTTCTTCATGGTTCCTCTAATTACTTCAGTATTACTTACAAAAACAGTGCGGCAATCGATTGATTCGAGCGATATATTACGGTGGTCCGCCAACAAATACGGGGGCTTGCCGTGATGTGGTTTGTCGCTGTGTGCGGCGGGTTGTTTACCGCTGTTCGATCGCTTGGTTTGATTGTTGGGACAGGAAACGAAAAACCGGATTGCTGATTTCTCAACAATCCGGTCCAGTTGTCGGGCTGGCGGGATTTGAACCCGCGGCCTCTTCGTCCCGAACGAAGCGCGCTACCAAGCTGCGCTACAGCCCGTTTGGCAACAGATGTAGATATTACATTGTGGTGGTGGACAATGCAAATCGGCATGTCGCGAGTGTTGCGTGATGGTGGATTCGCCATGTGTACAGGTCTCTCAAGCCTTGTGCAGGGCCGGTTTTGCGTCATGTGAGCGGGTGTTCAGATGGCCGTGCGGTCTGCCGGGCTCATAATCGCCGGCCTTGCGTACACTGATGAATCATGGCTGAAGTTGTCGAAAATACCGAAAACACTGAGAATGAAACCCCGGCCGTCCCGCAGATGAGCACCGTCGAACGTGCGGAAATGCTGCTCAAGCAGGACGCCACCATCCGCGAGAAGATCAAGTCCGGTGCCACGCTGGACGAAGCCGTGGACCCCTCCAACAAGGAGTTCGGCCCGCTGGCTCACCCCGAGCAGGTGCAGATGCGCGTGGCCAAGCGCGCGATGATGCTTGAGGCCGGCATCGCCCCCTACCCGGTGCACTTGGACGTCACCGACACCATCGAGGCGGTCCGCGCCAAGTATGACGGCAAGCTCGAGGCTGGCGAAGAGACCGAAGACATGGTCGGCATTGCTGGCCGCGTGCTGTTCCTGCGCAACGCGGGCGGCCTGTGCTTCGTGCAGCTGTCCGCCGGTGACGGCACCAAGATTCAGGGCATGATCTCCAAGAAGGAGATTGGCGCCGATTCGCTCAAGCAGTTCAAGCAGCTCGTCGACCTTGGCGATCACTTGTACCTCAAGGGCCGCGTCATCGCCTCCAAGACCGGCGAGCTGTCCGTATTCGCCACTGAGTGGGCTATCGCCTCTAAGGCCCTGCAGCCGCTGCCGGCCCTGCACAAGGACCTGAACGAAGACACCCGCACCCGCAAGCCGTACATCGGCATGATCGCGGACGAGAACATCCGCAACATGGTGCGCAACCGCTCCAAGGCCGTGGCCTCCCTGCGCCGCACCTTTGACGACCACGACTTCCTCGAGGTCGAAACCCCGATGCTGCAGACCCTGCACGGTGGCGCGGCCGCCCGCCCGTTCACCACGCACATGAACGCCTTCGACCTTGACCTGTACCTTCGCATCGCCCCGGAACTGTTCCTCAAGCGCTGCCTGGTCGGCGGCATCGATCGCGTGTTCGAAATCAACCGTGATTTCCGCAATGAGGGCGTCGACGCCACGCACGCCCCCGAATTCACCATGGTCGAGGCCTACCAGGCCTATGGCACCTATGATTCCATCGGCCAGCTGGTCAAGGAGCTCGTGCAGAAGACCGCCATGGACGTCTACGGCTCGCACAAGGTCACCCTGCTCGACGGCACCGAATACGACTTCGGCGGCGAATGGAAGACCATCAGCATGTACGACTCCCTGTCCGAATCGTTGGGCGAGGAGATTGTGCCGAACGGCGGCCCGGACGCCCCCGGCACCTCCGTTGAGCACCTGGGCGCCATCGCCGACAAGCTCGGCGTAGAGCGCGACGACGTGGAGAACCACGGCAAGCTCGTCGAACACCTGTGGGAGCACTTCTACGAGGACAAGCTTTACGAGCCCACCTTCGTGCGTGACTTCCCGGTCGAAACCTCCCCGCTGGTCAAGGGCCACCGCACCAAGCCCGGCGTGGTGGAGAAGTGGGATCTCTACGTGCGCGGCTTCGAGCTGGCTACCGGCTACTCCGAGCTCAACGACCCGATCGTGCAGCGTGAACGTTTCGTGGCTCAGGCCAAGGACGCGCTCGCTGGCGACGAAGAGGCTTGCGACATCGATGAGGACTTCCTCGAGGCTCTCGGCGTGGGCATGCCTCCGGCCGGCGGTATGGGTATGGGTATTGATCGACTGCTTATCGCCTTGACCGGTGCCACGATTCGCGAGACCATCACCTTCCCGCTGGTCAAGCCGCTCGTTGGCTGATTAGGCATACTCTGGCTCCCCTCAGAGAGGGGAGCCGAGTTATATATGAAAGGATTGCTTATGTCCATCGGCTTGTGGGTTCGGGGCGCGCGTCCCAAGACCTTGGCCACTTCCATCGCGTCGGTGATGGTTGGGGCGACGATGGCATACGCGCATATCGAGCAGTCGGGCACCTGCATCGCAATATATCCCGAACCGGCCTCCTGCGCCACGGCCCGTGAACAGCAGACCCTGCTGATGGACCGATTCTGGCCGGTGACCATCCTGTGCCTGCTAGTCGCGCTGTTCCTGCAAATCGCCGTCAACTATGCGAACGACTATTCCGATGGCATCCGCGGCACTGACGCCGGGCGTGACACGGACGAATCGAAATCAGGCAAACCCCAGCGACTGACCGCATCCGGACTGGTACCGGCCAAGCATGTACTGTTCGCGGCGATGATTTGCGCCGCCATCGCCTGCATATGCGGCATTGCCGCTATCGTGATTTCCCAAGCTTGGTGGCTGTTTGCCGTGGGTGTGGCCTCCTTGCTGGCCGGCTGGTTCTACACCGGTGGCAAGCATCCGTATGGATACGTCGGGCTGGGAGAAGTCGGCGTGTTCCTGTTCTTCGGCTTGGCTGCGGTATTGGGCACCGAATACGCGCTGTGCGGCACGGTGGACGTCGGCGGACTATTGGGTGCTGTGGCGGCTGGCCTGTTCTCCTGCCTGATCATGATGGTGAACAATATCCGTGACATCGACGAGGATCGTGAGCATGGTAAGTGCACGCTGGCCGTACGGCTGGGTGAATCCGGCGCGCGTACGCTGCTGATTGTGTGCTGCGTGGCCGCGTGGGCCATAGCCCTGCTCATGTGCGCGACCCTATGGTGGCCGTGGGGCGCAGTGCTGTTGATCTCGGGCGTCGGAATACCTGTGCGCATGGTCTCCAGCGTGAATAAACGTCAATTCCGCCCGGCTCTGCCCGCCGCCAGCTTCCAGACCTTGCTGTTTGCGGTGGTGCTGGCGGTTTCCGTGACGCTCTGAGAGCGAAATAATAAGACGAATACTCGTGTTTGGGCGCACGCGGCTGTAGACTGAACCGTATGACTTATAAACTAGTACTGCTCCGTCATGGACAGAGCGCATGGAATAAAACTAACCAGTTCACCGGCTGGGTCGACGTACCGCTGACCGAGCAGGGTGAAGCCGAAGCCAAGCGTGGCGGCGAGCTGCTCAAGGAGAAGAACGTCCTTCCGGACATCGTGTTCACCTCCCTGCTGCGTCGCGCCATCAACACCGCCAACATCGCTCTGGATGCCGCAGATCGTCTGTGGATTCCGGTTCAGCGTGACTGGCGTCTCAACGAGCGTCACTACGGCGCTCTGCAGGGCAAGAACAAGACCGAGATCCGCGAAGAGTACGGCGACGAGAAGTTCATGCTGTGGCGCCGTTCTTACGCCACCCCGCCGCCCGAGATCGACCCGAACGACCAGTACGCCCAGAACAACGACCCGCGCTACGCCGGCGATCCGGTTCCGGAAGCCGAGTGCCTGGCCAACGTTGTTGAGCGTGTGAAGCCGTACTTCGAGTCCGCTATCGAGCCGGAGCTCAAGGCCGGCAAGACCGTGCTGATTGCTGCCCACGGCAACTCCCTCCGCGCCATCGTCAAGATGCTGGACAACCTGTCTGAGGAAGAGATCGCCAAGGTCAACATCCCGACCGCCATCCCGCTGCTCTACGAGCTGGACGAGAACTTCAAGCCGATCAAGCCGCGTGGCGAGTACCTGGACCCGGAGGCTGCTGCTGCCGGTGCCGCCGCTGTCGCCGCTCAGGGCCAGAAGTGAGCCTAAGCCGCTAACACGGTACAAGCTGTAAGGGGAGTCGCACATAACGTGCGGCTCCCCTTTGCTATGCCTGCCAAATCCCCCATGGGGCGGTGATTACCCCATGGATACGCCGGTGTGCCGCCCAAAAGCAACAAAAAACGGCGTCCAGCCGTAGCCGGATCGCCGCTTTCGGGCATCCCCCTCAAACCACAGGAGAACAAGTGTTCAGTTATTTGCCCAATGTGAGAACAAGTCCCAATCAGTCGATGTCGGTGCCCTCGTCGCGGGTCGGCTCCTTAGTGGGGTCGAAGCCGGAGACGATGTACACCACACGGCGGGCGGCGGACACGGCGTGATCGCCGAGACGCTCCAGGAAGCGGCCCAGCAGCACGATATCCACGGTCTGCTGACGGGTGATGTCATCGGACAGCGCTAGATCGAAGGTCTGGTGGTGCAGATCGTCCAGCTTGTCGTCAGCCAGGATGATGGCCTCGGCGGTCTTGGCATCGCGATCGAAGAGCATGGCCACCAGCTGGTCAGCGGTGTTGTCCAGGAAGTCGATCATCTCGGCGAACACCGGTTGAGCGGATTCAGGAATCGCGGCGGCCGGATAGGTGCGGCGAGCGGCCTCGGCCACGTGGCGGGCAAGATCGCCCATACGCTCGAACGTGGAAGCCAGACGCATGGTGGAAACGACCACACGCAGATCGGTGGCCACCGGATTCTGCTTGGCGAGCAACTTGACGCACTGGTCGATCACAGAGGACTCCAGGGCATCGATTTCGATGTCGCCGTCAATCACAGTCTGTGCGGCTTCAACGTCCTGATTCAGCAGGGCTTCTCCAGCTCCTTTGATCGCCTTGCGTACGTTCTGCGCCATACGGTCGAGGTCGTCAGCAACCTGCTTCAGCTCCTCGTTGAAAATAACGCGCATTTCTCTAGCCTTTCATGCTTGCTTATTGCAACCTGTACCAGTGTATTATTCCAGTACTTGTTCCCCACTTCAACGTAGGTAATGGCAACCTCAAGTTGTTCTACTGTTCATTGGGTTGTTCACCTGAAATTCATGTTACCGGCGTGCCGGCAAACCGCAATCCCGGCGTGTGGTGTGAAAGAATGGGGGCATGACACAGATGCCGCTCGTCGCCGCGATTGCTCTTATTGTCACGGCTGTTTTATTTGTGGTAGGAATCATCACGCTCATCGTGGGATTTGCGACACATCGAGTGTCCATGGAATCGCCGCTGGCCGATGATGACGACAATGACGATCTGTCCGACGACACCGCCACGCTGCTGTCCATGCTGCCAGGTGCGTCCGTGGTGGTCGACGAGCACGACGAGGTGGTCCGCTGCAATCCCGCCGCCTACCGCCTGGGTGTGGTGTCAGATGACGCCATTGCCCAGCAGCATGTGCTGGATGCCATTCACGAGGCGCGCAAGTCCGGTGGCAAGCGCCAGTTCGACTTGACCACCGATACTCCGGAGCGGTACGTCGCAGACCAGAACAAGGGCGATCACGTCGCCACGCAGTCCGTCCACCGCCCCAACTGGCTGAAGGTGACTGTAGGGCGTATCAACGAGCAGTTCGTCATCGTGTTGATTACCGATGTCAGTGATGTGATTCGTTTCGCTCAAGTGCGTGACTCGTTTATTACCAATGTGTCCGAGCAATTGTTGGGCCCCACTGAGGCTCTGGCCAAACTCGCCGATTCGCTGGAGTCCGGCAATCTGGACGAACAGCAGGTGGCTGCCGACGCTCGCCAGGTGCGTTCCAGCTGCAGCAAGCTCAACCACATGGTGTCTGATTTGCTGCTGCTCATACGCGCGCAGGAGCCGATTACGCCGTCTTCCGCCAACCGACTGAACGTTATGGAACAGCTCAGGGCCACGGCGGCGCGACTGGAGCCGCAGGCAGCCGAGGCTGGCGTGCAGCTGAACATCAAGGGCGACGATGATCTAGTCATCAATGGTGAGGCGGACCAGATCGACAGCGCCGTGACCAAGCTCATCGAAAACGCCATCGGCTATTCCAAGGAAAATGGCGTGGTCAGCGTGTCCGCATCCAAAGACAAGGATGGCGACCGCGCGGTGATTCGCGTGATTGACCAAGGCACGGGCATCGCTAAGAAGGACCAGGCGCGCATCTTCGAGCGGTTCTACCGGGGCGTGGAACAGAGCAATCGCACGGCGGATGGCGTGGGCCTAGGCTTGGCCATCGTCAAGCATGTGGCGCTGACCCATCATGGCGATGTGACCGTATGGAGCGCGCCCGGGCAAGGCAGTACGTTCAGCCTTACGTTGCCGTTGGCGCAGTGAGGTAAGGAATTGGTGGCATGCCTTGCATGCCACCAATGCTGTTTGATGAGCGACCTGCGGCCGCAGTCTCTCCCTCAATCAGCTACGCTGACAGCTCCCGTCATCAGAGGGAGCTTGTGTTGCGTTACTGTCCGAGGCGGCGGTAGTCCCAGCGGTCGAAGTATTCCCAGACCAGCAGTAGCAAGCCAATAATGACGCCGGCCACGCACATAATCACCAACGGCATTACGCTGTAGCCCACGGCCAGCAGAATCAGCACGACAATCAACGCCACAATCCATAGACCGGTACCGATGGCAAACACCTTACGCAGGTCCACCCGTACGGGCTTGGGCGCGGGTTTGCGGACGGCAGGGTCAATGAGAGGCGCGAACTTCATACTCATGCACTGTAGTAAGAGTAGGGAGGGGCGTCAAACACCTCTCCCTACGATTTATTCAATCGGCATCAGTTGAGACCGATCAATGTGCATGGCATATATGGTCGGCAATGCGGGGCATATATGCCATCACAGGTGCTCGACCACGTAGTCGACGCACTTGGTGAAGGCCATGACATCAGCCGGTTCCACCGAGGGGAACACGCCAACGCGCAGCTGGTTGCGGCCCAGCTTGCGGTAGCCGGCGGCGTCCACAATGCCGTTCTCGCGCAGGATGGACAGTACCTGAGAGGCCTGGACTCGCTCGTCCAGATCAATGGTGACCACGGCGTTCGAGCGTGCGTCCGCATCGACGACGAACGGAGCGGCGTATTCGGAGCGCTCGGCCCACGAGTACAGGATGGATGCGGACTTGGCGCAACGTGTGGTGGCCCAGGCGAGGCCGCCGTTGTTGTTGAGCCAGCGAATCTGGTTTTCCATCATGATCAGGGTGGCCACGGCGGGCGTATTCAGGGTCTGATCCTTGCGGGAGTTGTTCAGTGCCGTGGTCAGCGAGAGGAACGGCGGCACCCAGCGATGTGCGCCTTCCAGATGAGCGCTTGATTCGACGCCTGCCGCACGATCGATAGCTTCGGGGGAGAGGATGGCGACCCACAGACCGCCATCGGCACCGAAGGCCTTCTGCGGTGAGAAGTAGTAGACGTCGGTCTGGCTGATGTCCACAGGCAAAGCGCCGGCTGCGCTGGTGCCGTCGATTACGGTCAAGGCACCAGCTTCACGACTTCCGGCCACGCGGCGAATCGGGGCGGCCACACCAGTGGAGGTCTCGTTGTGAGCCCAGCAATATGTGTCCACGCCCTCGGTGAGCTCAGGCAGACGGTAAGTGCCCGGCTCGCCGGGGAACAGCACCGGGTCTTCAAGGAAGGGTGCGTTCGCGGCGGACGCGGCGAACTTGGCACTGAACGAGCCATACGTGCCGAATGCGGCGCGACGGGTGATCAGCGAAGCGCAGGCAATCTCCCAGAACGCGCTGGCGCCACCGTTGCCAAGCGCCACCTCATACCCTTCAGGCAGGTGGAAGAACTCGCGCAGACCTTCACGAATCGAAGCGACCAGTTGCTTGACTGGTGCCTGGCGATGTGATGTGCCAAGCAGGGTGGTGGCGCCGGCGTCGAGCGCGGCGATCTGTTCGGGGCGGATTTTGCTGGGGCCGGAGCCGAAGCGACCATCTTCGGGCTTCAGCGACTCGGGAATACTCAGTGTGATAGTCATGGTTTCAAGGGTAGACCAGTGTTGGGGAATATCGCGGATAATGCTCGGTGTGCGGGATTACTGCGGGGTTACTGCGGAATTCCGGGGTGCCGGGCGGCAGTGGTGGCAATGCGGAATGCAGTGCAGAATGTACGCAGCACATCATGGTTACGGTGTGTCGGAATGACATGAGTTAGTGATTCTTCCGATAACCGGATAGTGAGGTTCGTGAACGGGCGGAAACAAGGCAGTTTTTTCACCCGGCCGCACGGTTACGTAAATCGTTTGACACACCCGGATGGTGGGGGATCACATTGAGGATTGACCTCTGTTCGTTGTACAGTACTCAATTGTGACGGTCATACGAGGTCATCGAAATGACCCCGCCGAACCCATCCAAGGAGTTAACGTAGTATGAAGCATGCTTCGCATAAAGCGACCACGGTCTCGCGCCAGAAGTTCAGCTTAGCGAAGGCATTGTTTGCCTCCGGCAAGGGTTCTCATTCCGTTCGTGCTGTGCGTGCGGTGCAATCCGCTGGTAGCGACGCCGTTGTTTTGGGGCTTGATCCGGCCATTGCCGAGAAGATCAACGAAATCGCTCCCCAGACCCGCCGTTCCATTCGTGAGGCCGCTCGTGCCGCTGAACGCCGTAGCCATATTCTTGCCTCGGCCTCACTGGCCGCTCTGGTCGGCACGGCCGCAGGTGCTCTCGCGTTTTCCAACAATGAAGACGCCACGAACTCGTTCGTGGCTGATCCGGCCACGACGACCACGCAGATTAAGCGCATCAGCGATGTGACTGCGGCTTCTCGTTCCGAAGCGCGTACTGATTTGAGTTCATCCTCCGTTACCGCACAGTCCACCAATGAAGGCGGCTGGGGGCTGAGCAATTCAGACAGCACCTTGGACGCCAAGCTGATGAATCGCAATAATGCGAACAATCCTGTGGTGTCGGCTCTCGTGGATGCCGATGGCGATGCTGTGCCGGCTGGCTTCAACCCGAACCATGCCGTTGGCACCAACTCCAACAACTATCCGTGGGGTCAGTGCACGTGGTACGCGTACCAGCGTCGTGCCGAACTGGGCCTGCCTTCCAGCGGCAACTTCGGCAATGGTGGCGCGTGGGCGGCGTCAGCTTCCGCTCTGGGCTATTGGGTGGACAACACTCCTCGCCATGTCGGTGATGCTGTGGTGTTCGCTCCTGGCCAGGCCGATGCCGATGGCGCGTACGGCCATGTTGCCGTTCTGGAAAAGATCAATGCCGACGGCTCCATTGAGATCTCCGAATCCAATGCCAAGGGATTGGGTGTGATTTCGACCCGTACGTTCAGCGCCGCCGAAGCCGGTAAGTTCCAGTACGTTCACTACTGATTCATTTCATTGGCTTACATTCGGTGATTACTGTTCGGATGTGACGTCGCCCTATCGGCAATCGTTCGCGCGAAATGACATTTCAAGTGTTGCGGCCGCGTATTAGTCCGAACTGACCTGTGCCGACACGCCGATATATCCCAATAGCTCCGGGGTGTTTTATTTCTTCCATCCTGTACGAGTTAATGCGCACCGTGTAGGGTGATGGTTCTATGAAGACCAAAACTGTAGCTTCTTCCATTGTTGCCGCGATTGTCTCCTGTGCCTGCTTGTTTATGTTTGTTCCTACAGCAACTGCAGCTGAGGGTGTTACTGTGACTTCCACCAAGTCCTTCCCCTCGTACACCCAGGTGCGCAAAGATCTGACGACTGAAGCCACTGCCACGAGCGTTGAGGACAATGCTGATTGGGGCGGCATTGAGAACCTCGATGTGCCGCAGACGGAATCTCAGGCGGAAAAGGATGCCGCAGCGGCCAAGAAGGCTGCCGAAGAGGAGGCCGAGAAGCAGGCGGAGGTCGAGGCTCAGGCGACCCAGGAGCAGGCCAACGCCGCGAGCCGTAATGAGTCTCGCTCTTCTGTTACTTATTCCGATGCCAGTGGTTCGGTTTCCGCTGGTGCCGGTGCCTCTATCGACCGTGCGTATTCTTTGATCGGACAGAGCATGGACTGCACCGCATTGGTCAGTCAAGCGTTGGCGGCCCGTGGCATTAACTTCCACGGTTGGCCTGAAGAGTACGTCAATGTTCCTGGTGGCCACGTAGTCACAGACGGATCCCTGCAGCCGGGCGATATTCTGATTTATGCCAACACCGGTGGATGGAACGGTGGTGCACACTACGATCATGTGGCGTTGTATGTCGGCAACGGTCAGGCGGTCCATGGTGGATGGAATGGCTATAGCGTGGCTCTCGCTAGTGCCATGACCGAAAAGCTCACCATCGTGGTGCGTATCCCGTGATGCAGTCTTATTGATTGATTTATTGCAGGCCTCGGATGCCGATCGGTATCCGAGGCCTGTTGCGTTCTCCTGCCGAATGATGCACCCGCGACATCATCTTCGAAATGCTATTCCTGTTATGAAATCGACCCATGTGTGCTAGTGTATGGCGTTGATGATGAGCGTTAAGACTATTATTTCCACATCAGTGGCGATTATCGCCACGGGTGCCATGTTTGCGTGCGTAGCCCCGTTTGCCTCTGCCGATTCCGCGCAGACGAGTGCTGTGGTGTCCTCACGTTCTTTCCCGAAGGCGAGTTCGGTGAAGAAGAATTTGTTCGCCGAATCCACCTCCACCTCGGTTGATGAGAACTCTAAATGGGGTGGCATCGAGACTCTTGATGTGCCACAGACCGAGTCTCAGGGCGAGAAGGAAGCTGCTGCAGCGGCGGCGGCTCAGAAAGCCGCTGATGAAGCTGCTGCAGCCCAGTCCGCTGCTGCTGCGGCAGCCAGCCGCTCTGAACAGCGTGCGTCGATTCCACAGGTTGACTTGGGTAAAATGACTGGCACTGGCACTGGCGCTGAGCTTGCTAGCTTCTCACTGAAGTTCCAAGGCTATCCGTATGTTGCCGGCGGCAACACTCCGGCAGGATGGGATTGCTCCGGTTTTGTGCAGTACGTCTTCTCCCAGTTTGGCATCTCCCTGCCTCGTACCTCTGGTGCTCAAGCCACCGTGGGTACTCCGGTCGCAAGCTTGGCGGATGCCAAGCCGGGTGACATTCTTGCGAATGGTACTCATGCGGCCATTTACATCGGTAACGGACAGGTGATGAATGCTATGAACCCGGTGCAGGGAACGGCAGTAAGCGACGTTTCCGTATTCGGTGGAGCTGGATATTCCATTCGCCGCGTGATGTGACAAGAATTATGCGGTAAGCGAATTCGTATTAAGGCACGTCCTTTGGGGTGTGCCTTTTTCGTATACGCGGATTTCTTTTTGAGCGGAGGATACCGGCCAAACCGAGTGTCGCGGGGTATTGTTGAGATACGCGGTATTCGTGCCGCAATAACTTCAAGGAGGTCGTCATGATTAACGACAAGGCTATTCTCGTCGGCGTTGACGGGTCGCATGCCAGTTACAAGGCAACATGGTGGGCCGCGAATTATGCAAAGCACGCGGGGCTGACGCTGCAGATTGTCTGCGCATATTCCCTGCCGAGCTATGCCGCCGTTTCGTTCGATGCCACTTACACGGCGATGGGGGACGATAACGCCGCGCATTCCGATGCTCAGGAGATTCTGTCCAAGGCCAAGGCCATCGCAGACGAGCAGGGCGTCGAAGCCGCCACACTGATTGTTACCGGAGATCCGGCATCGGTGTTCGTCGAATTGTCTCGTAACTACAATCTGATCGTCATTGGCAACCGTGGCAAGGGCGGTCTGGCCGAGCGCCTGCTGGGCACTACGTCCTCATCGCTGCCGGCATATGCTTACTGCCCGATTGTGGTGGTGCCGTACACCGATGATGACGGTAACCTGATGCACCTGAACAACACGATCACCAAGGTGGCCGTCGGCTCCGACGAATCCAAGTGGGGTCTGAAGGCGCTGGACATTGCCGCCGACTTCGCCACGTGCTGGGGTGCGGAACTGGACGTGATTTCCGCTGTGCCGAACCTGAAGGGTGTGGACGGCGAGGACGCCGTCATGGAGTCCTACAAGGACGATCTTGAGGTGCGCATCAAGCCGTTGCAGGAATCGCATCCTGATCTGAAGATCAACAAGCAGATCGTTTCCGGCCCGGCCGTGAGCGCCCTGACCAAGGCCAGCTACGATCACGATGTGGTTGTTGTCGGCTCCCGTGGTCGCGGCGGCTTCACTGGCTTGCTGCTGGGCTCCACCAGCCAGGGCCTGCTGCAGCATGCGGTCGGCCCGGTGTACGTGGTGCCACGCAAGTATGTTGAGGCCGCGGAATCGCGTCTCGACACCGTGCCGAGCTCGCCCGCCGAAGTGCCTACCAAGTCGCTGGAGGAGATTGCCGGCGTCGAGGAGATTCCGGTGTCCGCAGCCGAGCCTGAAGTCGCCCAGCAGATCGAAAAGACCATCGATCCCGATCGCCAGTAAAGTCCGAATATACGGAAAGAGGCTCCCGCCAGGGAGCCTCTTCAATTTATATCCCGTCTCAGTGCTTGACGGTGACGTTCATGCGCACCGGGGTCTCCTGCACGTAGGTGTGCTTGACCGTGCAACCCTTGTCGATATGGCGGGTGACGCGCTCCTTGAGCTTGTCGGCATCCTCCTCGGACAGACCGGCGTCGGAAGCATCAATCACCACCTGCTCCTCGAAACCGGTGTAGGCGTCATTTTCCGGGTCGTACGTGCCATCCACCACAATCTTGGCACCCTTGCCCTCACCCAGCGTATGTTCGATGGCGAACTGGCTGGACAGCGCGGCGCAACCGGCCAGCGCGACCTTCATCAGATCGCCCGGCGTGAACTGGCCACGATCCTTGCCGAACTTAATGTGTGCGCCATCGTCGCTGAACGCATCCCACGAACCGTCCTTGTTACGCTCAACCCACAGTCGCTTACCCATAGCTGCTCCTTTATTTTCAGCCGCCGGCGATCTGGCCCATCGCCATGCCAGCGGGGGAGCGCGGCACCTGGCCGCTCTCCCGCATCAGTGGACTTCTCTATTATGCCCCCTAAGCTACACTGGTGCACATGGCTTTGACCGAAGAACAACTCGCAGATATTCGCTCCCGTATCCCCGCACGTCCCGAAACGGACATTCCGATGCCCTATGAGGACCTGGTGCGCAAGATCCTGACCGAAGGCACGCTGAAGTCCGATCGCACCGGCACCGGCACGATTTCCCTGTTCGGCCAGCAGATGCGCTTTGACCTGTCGAAGTACTTCCCGTTGCTGACCACCAAGACCGTGTTCTTCAAAGGCCTGGCCTATGAGCTGCTGTGGTTTTTGAAGGGTTCCTCCAACATCAACTGGCTGCTGGAGCACAACGTGCATATTTGGGATGAGTGGGCGGACGAGAACGGCGATCTGGGCCCGGTCTATGGCGTGCAGTGGCGTTCCTGGCCCGCGCCGACCCCCGAGGACCCGAATCGCACCATCGACCAGATCTCCAATGTGCTCGACCTCATCAAGCATCATCCGGATTCGCGCCGCATGATCGTCTCCGCGTGGAATCCGGCCGAGGTGGAGAAGATGGCGTTGCCGCCCTGCCACGCGCTCTTCCAGTTCTACGTGGCCGACGGCAAGCTAAGCTGCCAGCTGTACCAGCGTTCCTGTGACATGTTCCTCGGCGTGCCGTTCAATATCGCCTCCTACTCGCTGCTCACCATGATGATGGCGCAGCAGGCCGGGCTCAAGCCGGGCGAATTCGTCTGGACCGGCGGCGACTGCCATGTTTACGACAACCACGTCGACCAGTTCCTTGAGCAGCTGGGCCGCAAGCCCTACCCGTACCCGACCATCGAGATCCGTAAGGCCGATTCCCTGTTCGACTACCAGTATGAGGACTTCAAGGTCGTCGGCTACCAGCATCACCCCACTATTAAGGCACCTGTTGCGGTCTGATGCTGATTACCATTTCGTGGACAGCGAAGACTGTGAAGGTGACGGCCCCCGAGTCTTCGCTGTCCACTACACTAAGGCCCAGTTCCGCAATCCAGGAGGAGTAAGCGAAATGGAGCATGACAGTAGCCGTAGCGGCTATCACGAACCCGAGCCCGGATCTGCCGGGCTGTCTGCCACTGAAGAAGACTGGGGTGACGATTATCCCAAGACCTTCTCGGTGAATCTTATCTGGGCCGAAGCCCGTGACAAGGAAGGTCGCGCCGGTGCCATCGGCCTCAATGGTGGCATGCCTTGGCACTGTGCCGAGGATATGAAGCATCTCAAGGAGCTGACCGTCTCCCATCCGGTGATTATGGGTCGTAAGACCTGGGAATCGCTGGGGGGCAAGTACCGGCCGCTGCCCAACCGCGACAACATCGTCGTTTCCCGCGATCCGATGTACCGTGCGCCGGGGGCCACTGTGGTCACCAGTCTTGACGACGCGCTCGATATGGCCCGTCAGGAGGCGATTCCGGACGACGGTCTGGACCGTTCGGAGATTTGGATCATCGGCGGCGCCCAGTTGTACGCCGAGGCTTTGCCGTTCGCGGACAAAGCCTATGTGACTGATCTGGCCGCCACCGTGGATGCCGACAGCTACGCGCCCGATATGGCGTCGCTGGTCGAGGCCGGGATGTGGCGGGAAGCCGAAGTGGGCGAGTGGCATACGCCCGCCAAGGAGGAGTCCGGCATCGATTCCTATCGTTTCCGTATCTTGGCCAAAACCAAGTAAGCATGCGAATCCGGCTTATGCCCTTTATAGCGGCATGAGCCGGATTCATATTCATTCGACCCCAAAAACACATTCGGGCCGTGTGCGGCCCGGTGAAGCCCGATTGAGGATTGATTCAAAGCTATGAGCAATACCCAGCCCTACACCGTAATGACCGTCTGCACCGGCAATATCTGCCGTTCGCCTATGGGCGAGATCATTCTGCGTCACTTCTTTAATGAGCGCGGTCTTGGCGACCAGGTGAACGTGGAATCCAGCGGTGTGTCCGACGAGGAGTGGAGCCACCCGATCGACCCGCGTGCCGTGCGCGTGCTACGCGAACGTGGCTATGGTGATGAGATTCCGCGTGACCACTTCGCACACCGCATCTCGCGTGAGGAAATCGACCGTACCGACCTGTTCCTGCCGATGACCGCCTCCCACATGCGCGCCCTGCTGCGCATGCTGCCGGCCGGCAAGCGCGCCGAAGTGCACATGTACCGCAGCTTCGACCCGAATCTGCCCAAGCCGAAGCCCGGCCGCGAAGATCAGATCGATCTGGTGGACCCGTGGTACGGCGGCAAGCACGAGTTCGAGGTCGCCATCGACCAGATTGAGGAAGTCGCCCCGTACATCGTCGATTGGGTGGCGAAGCAGCTGTAGGAATCGGCCTGTGGCCGATGCTGTGTGTTTCGCAGTCTTACGACTGCGGGTCTCTACCTCCGTCACCGCTTCGCGGTGCCACCTCCCTCGTCAGAGGAAGGTACAGAGGATTATCTCCCTCTGTAGGGGAGGTGCTGAGCATAGCGAAGCGGAGGGAGAGACTAACGAGTCGGGTGCCTCAGAACACCAGTTGCACCAGCAACATATATACAATTGTGCCGCCGGCGATTGAAAGCAGCATATTGCGTTTCCATACGTGCAGCAGCACGATGACGGTGCAGGCGATGAGTTCCGGAAGGCCGTGTGAACCGGTCAGAATCGGGGTGTTGCGCAGTGCGTATACCACCAGTAGACCGGTCATCGCATAGGGCAGGACCTGGCCGAAATACTCGATGATGCGCGGCGGCTGCTTGGACTCGGGAAACACCAGAAACGGCAGAAAACGGGTGCACATCGTGCCCAGCACCACCGTCACGATAGTGAGCGCGCCTTGCCAGATGGTCATCGTCATCGCGTCTGTCCTTCCTTCTGCTGGTCCGCTGCGTGGCTCATGGAACGGTCTGCCGTGGCTTCCGGGGCGTCGGCGGCTGGCCGCAACACGTCCAGATGCGGGCGCAACGCGACGAACAGTATCAGCATGGCGATCATCGAGGGAATCATGAAATCATTGGCCCCGAATATCAGCAGGCAGGCCAGTGATGTCAGCACACCGATGACGGCGGACAGTCGCTCGCGATGCTTGCCGTCGAGCCATTGATCGAGGAAAATCACCAGAAACAGCGCGGTCAGTACGAAATCAAGACCGTCGGTATTGAACGGCAGATGCGCGCCGATCAGCCCGCCCAGTGTGGCGCCGGTCACCCAATACAGCTGATTGCACAGCGTAACCCAGAAGTAGAACCAGCCACGGTCGATGCCGGCGGGGATTTTCGCGGTGGAGTTGATGGCAAAAGTCTCGTCGCACATACCGAAAATCAGGTATGGGCGCTTCCAGCCGAGCCCTTTGAATTTGCCGAGCATGGATAGCCCGTAGAACAGGTGACGGGCGTTGACCATCAGGGCCAGCAGAAAGCCGGCGAGCGGGTTGAACGCGGAGAGCAGCAGATTCACCGTGACGAATTCCATTGAACCGGCGAAGATGAACGCGCTCATGCACATCGGCCATACGAAGGAGAAGCCTTTGGTGCCCATGAGAATGCCATACGAGGCGCCGAGAAACAGGAACCCCAGGCAAATCGGTATGGTCAGCGGAAACGCCGCTTTGAGCGCCGGCAGCCAGGCGTTGGTGTTGGTGTTGGCGGTGTCTGCCATGTGGATGATGTTCTCCTTGTACAACTGGTCTGCCGGCCGATGTTCGCCGATGATGCCATATGCGGTTATACACGCATGGTGTCGATAAACGGGGTGAGGGTGGCGTCGGGACCCTGTGCGCGAAGTCACAGTGTGGAGGATGTCACATCGTCTACGGTGGGATAGTCCTTGTGGCGGGCGCGAACACGTGCTGAGATGAAACCATGAGCACATATCAAGCGGGCCGAATGCTTTCAGACCTGGTCCCGCGAATACGAAAAGACCTCGGTCGCTATGACCGAGGTCTTTAGTGAAGTACCCCCAGAGAGAGTCGAACTCTCGTTGTCAGATTGAAAGTCTGGTGTCCTAACCGTTAGACGATGGGGGCGAACAACTCGAATTACTTTACGGGAGGTTGTTCGGTTATGCAAATCGACGGCATTTCGGCGTGTCGTGATTAGTTCAAGGTAACGGCCTGATAGGTAAAGTCATGAATCACGCGGCCGGCGGCCAGGCCCTTCTTCTCGAAGTTGGTGAGCACGCGGCCCTCGAATCGCTCGGATTCGGTGAAGTCGGCGTGCGGCATATCGGCGGCCATGTCGGCATTGCCCTTGCCCACGTGCTCCAGCGGCAGGCTGACGGTTACGCTGCCCAGGTTCTTCCAGCCATCGAGGCCGTCCATCACCTCGTGCACGTGCAGGGCATAGTCCTCGATGTCGGTGGCGATGCGCCAGACGCCGTCTGCGGCCAGCGCGCGATGGATGTCGCCGGCCATGGCCTCCTGCACGATGCGGCGCTTGTGATGCTTCTTCTTGGGCCAAGGGTCGGGGAAGAAGGTCCATACCTCGGCCACGGTGCCGGCCGCGGTCACCTTGAACAGCTCGGGCGCATTGACCTGGGCCACGCGAATGTTGGTCAGCCCCTGCTTGCCGGCGAGCAGCAGCGTGTGGGCCACGCCGGGGTCATAGACCTCTAGGGCAAGGAAGTTCGTCTCCGGGTGGGCTGCGGCTGCTGCCACCACGTTTTCTCCCTGCCCGGTGCCGATTTCCACAATGAGCGGATTATCGTTGCCCCATGCGGACTCCACGAACGCGCGGTCGAGCGTGACGCCTTCGCGCACGTCCAGCAGGTTGCCGGCCGCAATGTCCAACAGATATGTGCCGGCATAGTTGTCCCATGCGCGTTGCAGGCGATCGTCCAAACGTCCGGAGCGGCGTACGAAGGAGAGCACCTTGTGCAGGGGGTGCGCCGGTGCCTCGGTGTGGTCTGTGCCCATCGCGGCGACGGGATCGATTGCTGTGGATTCGGGATCGGTCATATATTCCTCGGATTTTCCTTGTACGCCGCACCGCTGTTCATTCATTAGGTCGATTTGGCGTTCATTAGGTAGGTGGTGTGCGATACCAACCACCATATCAAGCCATTTACCCGGTGTCCGTGCGGGCCGGCTCCAGGCCGACCTACCTAATGAACGCCAAATCGACCTAATGAATGCAGATATTGCCGGACGACACCACCGTTTTGTGCGATTATGTTCGTGTGATATACTCAAATTGTTTCAAAAGGTAACAAAGCGGACCAAAAGTGAACAGCCGCTGAACTTCCCACGGCCGACACTTTGCAACCCGCACAAGGAAAGGTCAACTATGACAGTTCTCGTCACCGGCGGCTGCGGCTACATCGGCGCGCATGTCGTTCACGCACTCCATCAGGCCGGCGAAAAGGTCGTTGTCGTCGACGATCTGAGCTACGGCAAGCCCACTCGCATCGAAGGCTCCCGCCTGTACGGCATGGATATCGCCGCCCCGGGCGCCGGCGAGCGTCTGGCCGAAATCCTCGATGCCGAAGGCGTCGACTCCGTGATCCACTTCGCCGCTCGCAAGCAGGTCGGCGAATCCGTGGAGAAGCCGCTGTGGTACTACCAGCAGAACATCAACGGCATGCTCAACGTGCTCACCGGCATGACCCAGTCCAAGAACGCCAAGAAGCTCGTCTTCTCCTCCTCCGCCGCCACCTACGGTGTGCCGCCGGTCGACGTGGTGCCTGAGGACGTCGTCCCGATGCTGCCGATCAACCCCTACGGCCAGACCAAGCTGTTCGGCGAGTGGATGGCACGCGCCTGCGAGCAGCCGTTCGGCATCCGCTTCTGCGCGCTGCGCTACTTCAACGTGGCCGGCTGCGGTCCGGTGGAGCTTGAGGATCCGGCCATCCTGAACCTCATCCCGATGCTGTTCAACCGCCTCAAGCAGGGCAAGGCCCCCGCCATCTTCGGCGACGACTACCCGACCCCGGACGGCACCTGCGTGCGCGACTACATCCACGTCTCCGACTTGGCCGACGCCCACATCGCCGCCCTCAAGTACCTCGACCGTGACGAGCGCAAGTACGACGCCTTCAACGTCGGCACCGGTGAAGGCACCTCCGTGCGCCAGATCGTCGACGAAGTCAAGAAGGTCACCGGTCTGCCGTTCACCGAGGCTGTCATGGCCCGCCGCGCCGGCGACCCGCCGCACCTGATCGGCTCCCCGAAGCGCATCAACGAGGAGATGGGCTGGCACGCCAAGTACGACGTGGAAGACATCGTCAAGTCCGCGTGGGATGCCTGGCAGGCCAACCCCGAACACCACATCGACGTCGACACCTGGAAGCAGGCTGACTGAGATTGACGATTGCTTTGCGGTGGATGCCGTGAAGTGCTTCCGTCCATAAGGGCGTGACCGGGGTTCCGGTCGCGCCCTTCGTCGTTTGTGGATGTTTATGGCAGACGTGTCCGTGTGCTGGTGATAGCAAAAACCTTGAAATTACGCGAAACACGCCGAAATTTGCACGACCGGCGAATTTCAGTAATATATACATCTGTTGCCTCACGCAAGTGAGAACAATGGCCCCGTAGCTCAGTTGGTTAGAGCGCCGCCCTGTCACGGCGGAGGTCACCGGTTCAAGTCCGGCCGGGGTCGCTGGAATGGTTATGAAACCCGGATTATCCGGGTTTTTGACTGTTCATGGCTCTGTAGCTCAGTTGGTAGAGCGAGCGACTGAAAATCGCTAGGTCAACGGATCGACGCCGTTCGGAGCCACCGCAATGAAGCCCCGCCTTGTGCGGGGCTTTTGCATATCCGTCACGTACCTACTCCGGCGGGCTGGCCGGTCAATGCAAAGGCTCGCGTTCGCCAACAACTGTCTTCCTCGCCGCAACTACGCACGCCAACGGCACCAATGCGAACATCGGGTTAGGGTTAAATAAAGAAACGTGGGTCTTATCCGCGCGTGTCATGGTCGGTGCGATCGTCCGCCCCAGCCGTTTCTGGGGCTGTGGCGCTCATAGAGTCAGTATTGCAGAAAAAGCACCTGCGAAATGCGCGTGCGAAGGGAATCGTGTGGGACGGCAGATGAACAATGGTAAAAACCGCGTGCCGTCCCACAGAAACGGAGTCAGGCCTGCCACCATTGGCGCAGAGGGTACCACTTGCCGTCCGGGTGGCCCACGCGATCCGGCTTGACAGCCAGGAACTGGTGAATCTGGATGCCGTCGAGCTCGAAGTTCAGAGCGCAGGCGGCCATGTACATACCCCATACCTTGGCGCGTTCAAAGCCGACCTGCTTGACCGCGTCGTCCCAATGCTCGGAGAGGTTCTGGTTCCAGTGATGCAGGGTGAGCGCGTAGTGCTGGCGCAGGTTCTCCTGATGCACCACGTTGAAGCCGGCGTCATGGATGCACGATTCGATGAAGCCGGGCGCGCCGAGATCACCGTCCGGGAAGATGTAACGGTCGAGGAATTCGTCGGTACCGGGCTTGCCGTGAGGCTTGTCATGGCTGATGGTGATCTGGTGGTTCAGCAGTCGGCCCATCGGCTTCAGAAGGCGGAACATCTCTTCGAAGTAGCTCTGGTAGTTCTTGACGCCTACGTGCTCCATCATGCCGATCGAGCAGATACCGTCGAAGTCGTGCTCAGGCACCTCGCGGTAGTCCTGCACACGCACTTCGGCCAGATCCTGCAGCCCTTCACGGGCGATCCATTCGTTGGCGTACGCGGCCTGTTCCTTGGAAAGGGTGACGCCGAGCGCCTTGATGCCGCGACGGGCGGCGGTGATGACCATCGAACCCCAGCCGCAGCCGATGTCCAGTAAGCGCTGGCCGGGCTGCAAGTCCAGTTTGTCGAGAATCAGGCGCAGTTTGTTGGCCTGTGCGTCTTCAAGACTCATGTGCTCGTTGTCGAATACCGCGCAGGTGTACGTCATGGAGGGGCCGAGGAAGTCGGCGTAGAACTCGTTGGACATGTCGTAGTGGAAGCTGACGGTTTCCGAATCGGCCTTTTCGGTGTGCGGCATCAGGCCACGCTTGATGCGAGCGAACTTGCTCGGGCCCTCGGTGGCGGGCACCGGCGGCTTCTTGAAGCCATGGCTCAGGATGCCGGCGGATACGCGGGCAATGGATGCGGGAGCGAGCGGGCGAACGTATTTGGCCAGCGACACCAGCTTGCGCATCGCCGGATACGGGTCGGCGTAGTCAATGCCGTCCACGTCGAAATCGCCCAGAATGTATGCGCGCACGATGCCGATTTCATTCGGGTGCGCGAGCAGCTGGTACATGCAGTTCGGCGTGGCGATTTTGACCTTCAAATCCGCGTCTGCCGGGCCGAAATGCGAGCCGTCGAAAGCGTCGATACGAACGGGAGCGGTGGGGTTGAGAAACAGGGACGCCATCTCGCCGACCGTCATAGCCTTGCCATTTGCCATTAGCTACCTCATTCTCTTATGATGATCACCCCAACTGTCGAGATATCTTAGTCCTCTTCAGGAGACTGAAACCGTTGAATACACCATCTGGCGAACCAGTTCGCGTTCGGCTGATGAAGCACGAATGGAATTAGGCATCTCGCATATTGATTGCGCTACGCGCGAAGTAAGCGGATGAGAGACGAGTTTCCCGGAGAGCGTCAGATGACTCCGGAAACGGTCTTATCGTTGAGATTTCGGGCGATGGAACTGGTTTGGTCAATGGACAATAATTCGACAAGTGCGGAATTCCGCCATTTCTTGCCATTATTTTCAGTGTTGTTCTTTCAGTGTGTTTTCAGGTGAATGCTCATGCGCGGAGTAGACTGGGGAACCGTTGGACCACTCAAAGACAGAGTGGACCACCAGTTAAGACACGAGCTCAAAAGGAGAGTTCCCTATGGTGTACCGCATGATTTTCAACCAGACTGCATACTTCGGACGTGGCGCGATCAAGGAAATCCCGGCCGTCGCCAAGCAGCACGGCTTCACCAAGGCATTTATCGTCACTGATCCGGTACTGCTGGAGACCGGCACCGCCGAGAAGGTCACCAAGGTTCTGGATGAGGCCGGCCTGCCGTACGAGGTGTTCTCCAACGTCAAGCCGAACCCGCCGGTCGAGTGCATCAAGGACGGCGTCGCCAAGTTCGCCGAGTCCGGTGCGGACTTCCTGATCGGCCTGGGCGGCGGCTCCCCGCAAGACACCTGCAAGGGCATCGGCATCATCACCGCCAACCCGGAGTTCGCCGACGTGCTGTCCCTGGAAGGCGTCGCGGATACCAAGAACCCGTCCGTCCCGATCTTCGGCGTGCCGACCACCGCCGGTACCGCTTCCGAGACGACCATCAACTACGTGGTCACCGATACCGCCAACAAGCGTAAGTTCGTGGCTGTCGACCCGCACGATATCCCGATCGTCGCCTTCGTGGACCCGGATCTGACCGACTCCATGCCGCGCGGCCTGAAGGTTGCCACCGGACTTGACGCCCTGACCCACGCCATCGAGGGTTACATTACCCCGGGTGCCTGGAGCCTGTCCGACTGCCTGTCCATGCAGACTATTCGCATGATTGCCAAGAACCTAGCCAAGTCCGCCGACGGCGACATTCCGGCTGGCGAGCAGATGGCGTACGCCTCCTACATCACCGGTATGGCCTACTCCAACGTGGGCCTCGGCCTGGTGCACGGCATGGCTCACCCGCTGGGCGGCCGTCTGGGCGTGGCCCACGGTGTGGCCAACGGTATTCTGCTGGCCCCGGTCATGGAATACAACAAGGACTACACGGGCGAGAAGTACCGCGACATCGCCGACGCGTTCGGCGTCGAGGACGCCTACACCGGCGACCTGGAGAAGGTGCGCGAAGAGGCCGTGCAGGCCGTCCACAAGCTGACCGTGGATCTGAAGAACCCGACCACGATCAGCGAGGTCGGCGCCACCGAGGCTGATCTGGAACCGCTGGCCCACGACGCCTTCAACGACGTGTGCACCCCCGGCAACCCGCGTCAGGCCACCGAAGAGGACATTCTCGCGATTTACAAGTCGCTGATGTGATCAGTCGATGACGGTAAACATTAGCTCCCTCTGATGAGGGAGCTGTCAGCGTGGCTGACTGGGAGAGAAGTTGCGGCGTAGCCGCTGAATAATAGGTATCGGCCTGCGGCCGATTCAATGTTTTAGCGGCTGCGTCGCAGTCTCTCCCTCAGTCTCACTTCGTTCGACAGCTCCCCCATCAGAGGGAGCTTGCATAAGCAGAGGGGGCTCGTATATCCAGCTACTTTTCGTGCTTTTCGTCGTAGACTTCGTCGGTGGGGGTCTCGTCGTACAGCTGCTTGCCTTGCACCTCCGCCAGTTTCATCTGCTCGTTGATCCACGCGGCTTCAGCAGGATTGATATCCGCGGAATTCAGCACTTTCTGCCACACCGGGTAGAACATATGCATCGCCGGATACATGGCGGTGAACAACACCTCCGGCTTATGCGTGCGCGTATGTTGCGGATGCGCATCAAACGTATTCTTAAAACGTCGCATGTAGTTCAGGAATGAACTCAGCGACGTGTCCATCCGTCGCGCGCTCATCGCGGCGATCATGCGCGGCGAGTACACGGTTTTCAGATTCTTGCCCATCAGATGCAGGGAAATATCGATATCCTCGTGCATCACATCGGCCTTATCTCGGCAGACCTCATTCGCGATCTGATGCCAGGCCGAAGCGCGCAAGGCCATATTCGAGCCGAACAGCAGCGGCTGGCCGCCATCGGCACGGTAGATTCGCTTGCGTAAGGAATTGTCGCCTTTCAACCCGAAATGACGTGAGGGCATGTCGTAATACATCACCGGACCAGTGGCACCCATCGCGGCCGGGTCTTCGGTGAAGATGCCGGAGACCACCTCCACCCAGTCAGGCCGGATCATACAGTCGGCGTCAAAACGGCCCAGCACATCGCCGGTCGCGGCGTTCAGGCCAAAGTTGCGGGTGGGAATCAGCCCCTGTTCATCGTTCTGGTGCAACAGTTTGACCGGGGCCTCGGGATGTTCGGCGATGAACTGTTCGACAATCGCGCAGGTGTTGTCCGTAGAACGATTGTCCACCACCAGCACCTCATGCGGCATGATGGTCTGGCGAGTGGCGTTCAGCAGACAGTCGCGGATGCGTTCGGCTTCGTTCCACGCTGGGATGATGATCGAAACGTTGAGCATAACATCAACAATAGAAAAGCGGGTGTACGCCGCCGGCGTATCCGAGCTTCAAACCCCTCGCTACAATGGGGAGCCATGAGCGAACGCGCGCGAAACATAAACAGCACCGACACGTCGAGAAGCGGTGCCGCAGAAGCCGGGGCAGACCCGGACGACGAGAATCGTATCGACTTTGGTACTTTGTTCCCCGCCAAGGGAGATTCCCGCAGGCCACCGGAATGGTTCGGCCGCGCGCTGCTGTATGTGGCCCTCGCCGTCATCGTATTCATGTTCTGCTGGCGCTCGTGGGGCGACATCTCCTATCTGGTGCTCGACATCATCATCTCGCTGTTCCTGGCGCTGGCCGTCGAACCGCTGGTGGTGGCGCTGGTGGCTCATGGCTGGAAGCGTGGCGTGGCTTCCGCCGTCAGCTTGGTGGGCGTGGCCGTGGTCGTGGGTGTGCTGCTCACGCTATTTGGCAACATGTTCGTACAGCAGATGATTGCCATGGTCCGCGGTTTGCCGGCCATGTATGAGCAGATTCGTGAGTTCGTGGACCAGTATGCCACGTTCAAGATGCCGGAAATCAGCAATCTCGGCATGGAAATCTTCAACAATATCCAGACCTCGTGGGTCACCGATTTTGCCGGTACCGCCATGAGTACGGTGGGCGGCCTGTTCTCCTTCCTGCTGAACCTCATGACCGTGGTCATGACCGCGTATTACATCTCCGCCGCCGGCCCCAAACTGCGCCGCTCCTTCTGCCAGTGGCTGGCCCCCAACACGCAGCGCCGATTCCTGCTGGTGTGGACCGTGGCCCAAGGCCAGATTTCGTCCTTCCTGTTCTCCCGTTCGATTCTGGCGTTGATCAACGCCACCTGCACTGCCATCTTCTTAGAGATTCTGCATGTGCCCTACTGGCTGCCGTTGGCCCTGTTCTGCGGCGTGGTGTCCCAGTTCATCCCCACGGTCGGCACCTATATCGGCGGCGCGCTGCCGGTGCTGTTCGCTTGGGGCAACCGCGGATGGACGTACGCCGTGGCGGTGCTGGTGTTCATCATCGTCTACCAGCAGATCGAGAACCTGATTCTCTCGCCGAGGATTTCGCAGCGCACGATGGATATCAACGCGGCCGTCGCCTTCCTCGCGGTGCTGGCGTTCGGCTCGCTGTTCGGCGCGTTTGGCGCGTTCCTGGCGCTGCCGGTCACCGCATCGCTGCAGGCCATCTTCCGTGCGTACACCAAGCGCTATGAGCTGATTGACTCACCACTGATGAACGATCCGACTCCGGAGAAGAAGTCCAAGATCGTCGAGGCGTCCGAAGCGTTCGGCGAGCATGTGCTGCAGCCGATCGGCGAGCACATGCCGCGTGCGGCCAGGGGATCCACCAACCGCGTGCCGATGAATGAGGAACTGCGTTTGCTGCAGGAACAGATTTATGCGATTCCGTCGCACGAGACGAAAGAATCCGATTTGGACGATTCCGCCACCGTGGCGATTCCGAAGAACGTGCTATCCTCCAGCGCTCGCAAGGGATTACGCGGCACTGAGCCGGAGTCGGATGCCGATGATACCGATAACGCCGATAATACAGTCGGTGCGGATGCAAGCTTTGATGAGCCGGATACGGCGGCGATTCCGCAGCGTGGTGCCGCGGATACGCAGCAGTCTGAGCAGCCCGAGCAGCCTGAGCGGTCCGCCGAACAGCCTGAGCAGCCCGAGCAACGCAAGCAAACCAAGCAGTCTGATCAATCTGCCTCCAGCAATCCTAGGGCAGGGTGGCGCTGATGACTCTGCTTTCCGTACTCGATATTCTTCTGATGATCGTCGGCGGTGCCGGCATGATATATCAGGGACTGTGCATCGTGATGTCCCTGTTCGCCAAGCCCGTGCGCTTCCCCGACGCCCCGATGACCAACCGGTATGCCGTGCTGATCTCCGCGCGCAACGAAGAAAAAGTGATCGGCAACCTTATTGGGTCGATTCGCGATCAGACCTACCCGTCCAACCTCATCGACATCTGGCTGGTGGCCGACAACTGCACCGACAACACCGCCGACGTGGTGCGGTCTTTGGGCTGCCATGTGGTGGAACGCCACAATCTTGAGCTGGTTGGCAAGGGATATGCGCTGACGTATCTGTTGGGGCATATGCTCGACATCGGTGTGGCCGATGATTATGAGGCCTACTTCGTGTTCGATGCCGATAACAAGCTGGACAAGCACTACTTCGAGGAAATGAACAAGGCGTTCTGCTCCGGATTCAAGATTCTGACCAGCTACCGTAATTCGGTGAATCTGGCGGATAACTGGGTGTCTTCTGGTTCTGCGCTGTGGTTCATCCGTGAATCGCGATTCCTGTCTAACTCGCGTATGATTCTCGGTTCCTCTTGCCATGTGGGCGGTACGGGATTCATGTTCTCCCGCGAGGTGATGAAGCGGAACAAGGGATGGAAGTTCCATCTGCTCACTGAAGATCTTGAATTCACTATGGATTCGATTCTGCATGGCGACCGCATCGGCTATTGCGGTACTGCGATCCTCTACGACGAGCAGCCGGTTACCTTCTCGCAAAGTTGGCGTCAGCGTTTGCGTTGGAGCAAGGGATTCCTGCAGGTATTCCGTTATTATGGCTCGGCATTGCTGAAACGCGCGGTTCGCGAACGTGATTTCTCCTGCATCGACTTCACATTGATGCTGTGTCCGTTTACCGTGTTGGGCGCGATTCGCGCGGTGATGGGCTTGCTGTTCGCCGCGTGTGGCTTCGTGAGTTGGCCGAGCCAGCTGCAATCGCTGGCCGATTGGTCCAGCGGCATCATCATATCGGTGTTGGGCCTGATGGCATTGGCTGCATTGACCATCATTGTCGAGCGCGACCAGATCGGTGCCACGAACAAGGAGCTGCTCGCCTATGTGCTCAGCTTCCCGATTTACATACTCAGCTACGTGCCGATCTCCTTCCAGGCCATCTTCGCCAAAGCCCAGTGGAAGCCCATCGCGCATAAGGGTTGACCGAGTCCGCTAGTCCGGAGCCGCTCAGCGGGGCAATCCAACAGCAACCCGGGGGTTTGCTTCGCTGAGGGTTGACTGGTGGGGTAGAGTGGATGTATGAGCTTAGACAATACTCAAAGGAATGTCGGATTTCAGCCGCCGATGATGCCTGCTGCCGCCCCCGCGCCTGCACAGCCGTCGCAACCGCAGCCACAAGCATGGCCGCCGAATCCGAATGCGGCGGTGTCCATTCGTGGCCTGTTCAAGCACTTCGACCGGAAGATCGCCGTCAACGGACTCGCGCTCGATATTCCGGTCGGCTCGTTCTATGGACTTGTAGGCCCCAACGGCGCCGGCAAAACCACCACGCTCAATATGGTGACCGGTCTATTGGTACCGGACGCCGGCACCGCCATGATTTTGGGCCATGACGTGTGGAGCGACGTGAACACGGCCAAGCGCATGATCGGCGTCATGCCCCAGCCCGACCAGATCTTAGACCGACTGACCGGTTTGCAATTGCTCGTCTACTCCGGCATGCTGCGCGGCATGAGCCGCGATGAGACCACGCGTCGCGCCCAGGACCTGCTCAATGCTTTCGACTTGGCCGGGGCCGCCAACACGATGGTCACCGATTATTCGGCCGGCATGACCAAGAAGATCTGCCTGGCCTCCGCGATGATTCATAGCCCGCGCATTCTGGTCCTGGACGAGCCGTTTGAATCCGTGGACCCGGTGTCCAGCGCCAACCTCAAAGACATCCTCATCGAATACGCGAAGACCGGCGGCACGGTGATTATCTCTTCGCACGTGATGGCATTGGTCGAAAAGATGTGCACGCATGTGGCCGTAATCAACAACGGTCTGGTGTGCGCGGCCGGCACGGTGGACGAGGTCGCCGCCGGCGAAGAACTCGAAGACCGCTTCCTGCAACTGGTCGGCGGCCGCCACGAAGCCGCCCATCTCGCATGGCTCGACGGCGGGCAAGCCCAAGCCCAAGCACCAACTTCGGTCCAGCCGGTCCAGCCCATTCCGCTTACAACCGCCACGCCCGCCATACCCACCGATGAGGCCCGCCGATGATCAGCAGCGCCATCACCCTGGTCCGCCTGCGCTGGACGCTCACGCTCGCCACCCTGCGAAAATCGGCGTGGCAGACCGTCGCCTATGTCTTTTCCGCCGTACTCGCGGCCGGCACCATCATCGGCACCGGCGTGCTCGCATGGTTCATCGGCATACTGCCGCCCTTCACCGTGAACGCGGATGGCTTTCCGCTGAACATCCTTGGTTCCGGAGGCATCGTCAACATAGTCGTCGTGCTGGTCGGCGCGACCATGACCATCTTCATCGGCTTCATCCAGCTCATGATGCTTGGCGAAGGCTCCACCATGAACCCACGCAAATTCGCGCTCTACGGCATCGCCGACCGCAACCTGCAATTCGGCTTGCTGCTTTCCGGCCTGTCCGGCATCCCCGCCCTTACCGGCGTGGCCTCACTGATGCTCTGGACACTGGCCTATCGGCATATGGGACCAGCCGTAATCATCAGTTCCCTCCTCGCCGCAGTGCTGGCCGTCATCACCATGATGAGCATCTCCAAACTGCTCATCGCCCTATCCACCACGCTGGTGACCAGCAAACGCGGCAAAGGCGCGTTCTATATCTTCATCGTGCTGACGTTCGTTATCATCTGTCAGTTGCCGAACATTCTGGTCAACTCCGGCGTGGCCTTCAGCCTCAACACCGAAACCTGGGGCGCGGCGACCACCATCGTCGCATGGACGCCGTTCGGCGCGGCCTTCCAACTACCGTTCGACGCGCTTACCGGAGCCTGGGCGGTGCTGCTCGCCCGCATCGCCATCCTTGCCGTCACATGGATTGTCTGCTTCGCCGTCTGCACCTGGTGTCTGAGACATGAACGGCTCACCATCGGCGCAAACAGTCCGTCCGAGACCGCCAAAGGCATCGGCGCATTCGCATGGATGCCCGATTCGGCATCCGGCGCGGTTTCCGCACGCCTGATCACCTATCTCAAACGAGACCCCCGCCAAGCCATGACCTTCGCCATGCCGGTCCTGTTCCTGATCATCTTCGCCTTCCAGGCACACGGCATCAGCGCGGTCGTCTGGCAGTCGCTGATCTGGTGCGGCTGGTTCATGTCCGCCGTGGAAAGCAACGGGCTCGCATATGACGGCCGCGGCTTCACCATGGAAGTCATCGCCGGCGTGCGTGGCCGGACCGACAGAATCGGCCGCGTACGCGTCTACGTCGGCATCATGGTCGTCTACATGGTGCTGCTCTATCTCGCCGGCATTGTGCTGGTCGGCGCACTGACCGGACGTTGGGCGCAGCCCGATGACCTCGCTACCGGCCTGATCTTCCTCGCCACGGGCATGGGCATCGCCTTGAGCGGACTGGGCGTGGCCGAAGTCACCTCCTGTGTACTGATGTACCCGGTCGCCTCAATGGACAAGCCGTTCTCCGCGCCTCAAGGCCGCGCCATGGCCCAAGGCTTCTTCCCGTTCGTCTACATGCTTGGCAGCCTGCTGCTCATGCTGCCCACTGGCATCGTGGCGCTGGTCATGCTGCTGACAGGAGCCGAAGGCGGCATGTGGCTGGCGATTATTCCGGTCGCGCTGGCCAATGGCATCGGCATTCTGGCACTCGGGACATGGCTGGGCGGTAAGCTGATGGATGCGCGAATGCTCTCGATTGTGGCAACACTCGACTCGTTCGCCTCATTGCAGAAATGATTGCCTTGGCATAAGGAGCACGATGGTATCTACAGCGGTATCACGCCGTCGGCGACGTGAAGCGCAACGGCGGACCCAACGATCGCATCGCCGAACACTGACCGTCATCATTTCCGCACTGACCACCATCGCCCTGTTCGCGGGGTACTGCGCCGCCGACATCACCGACGTGGCCCCCGGATTGTTGACGTTAAAACCTGTCACCGCACCTGTTTTCGCCAATCCGGCCACCGCCAAATCAGGCGGCACCATCGCCGGTGCCCTGAACGCGAACAAGGCCATTGATTCCACGGCCGCTTCTGCACTGGTCAACGAATTGCTGTCCGCGCAAGGCGTGGGAAACGATACGTCGGTGATCATTGAAGACGCTCAAGGCACCGTCGCTGCCGAACATGAGTCGAACACTCCACGCGAGCCTGCATCCACACTGAAAACGCTGACCGCGCTCGCCGCCTCATCCACCCTGAACATGGCATCCACCTTGGATACCCAAGTGTTCCTGACCCAATCCGATGACGGCACCAATACGTTGACCCTCAAAGGCAATGGCGACATGCTGCTGTCTGCAGGCGATTCCGACGCAAACCATACCAACGGACGTGCCGGTCTGAACACCTTGGCCAAGGCCACCGTGGCCGCGCTCGCCCAGCGAGGCATCACTTCCGTCAATCTCGAGTACGACGACACCCTATTCGGCGACTCACGCATTCCCGCAGGTCTGTCGGAAGGCGGCGCGGTCTTAAGCGACTACACCGTCTACTTCACGCCGGTCTCATCAATGGCGATTGATGGAGGCCGCCAATACACCGCCGATACGCCTGCGCCGGCCGACCCTGATGATTCGGCCGGATACCCGGAACTGTCCCAGCACACCGCCAGCGACGTGGCCACGAAATTCGCCGAACTGCTCCAATCGAACGGTGTGGCCGTTACCGGAGACGTGACGGCAAACACCGCTCCATCCGGCGAAACGCCTTTGGCCTCGGTGAGTTCGGCAACACTGTCCGAAATCATGGCATACACGTTGCGGCATTCGGACAATACGCTGGCCGAGGAGTTCGGTAGACTCACCGCCTTGGCGAAATCAGCGACAAACAGTCCTGAAGGCGGCACGGAAGCGGTCAAATCCACTCTGAACGATCTCGGTCTCGAAACATCCGGTCTGACCATGGCCGATTGCTCCGGCCTGTCTCCCGGCTCCCGGCTCACCGTACGCACGCTGGCGGCCGTCCAACAACGTAATCTGACCACCGAGAGCGGCGCGGCCGGTGCGGAAGGTCTATCCATCGCGGGGTTGGTGGGCACGGCGCAGGATCGGTATACGGATGATGCCGTGGCCGGTCTGCTGCGCGTCAAAACCGGCAGCCTCGGCACGGTTACGTCGATGGCCGGCAATGTGTCCCGCACCAATGGGGGAGCGTTGTCGTTTGCCGTGGTGGTCAACAATCCTGAGGATTATGCCGCCGCGCGTAGCGCCATCGACTCGTTTATCACCAAGCTCGCGGGGCTGTAAAAGAGGCATCAAGGGCCATCAAGGGCTACAAAGGCCGTAAACGTCCATAAACGCACGAGTGCCTATAACCAGAAAAAAGGTGGTGAGTACATGGCATATTCCGCACGATTGCGCAAGGCCGTAGGCGCGGTCCGCGCAACGCTGAGTGCCGTGGAACTATGCGATGTGCAGGCTCCCGAATTCGCGCAGCATGGGGACCATGCCGTTGCCGCCGATGCGCCGCTCGTGCTCGTGGCCTGTTCAGGCGGGCGCGATTCGATGGCACTGGCTGCGGTGAGCCATATCGTATGCACGTCCATGGGCGTGCGTTGCGGTGCCGTGATTGTGGATCACGGCTTGCAGGCAGGCTCCGAACGGGTCGCCAGCGAGGCCGCGGATCGTTGCCGCGCGTTGGGACTGGGCCCGGTCATCATGCGCAACGCAACCGTACAGGCGCGCGGCGAGGGCCTCGAAGCGGCCGCACGGCAGGCCCGGTATGACGAGCTGTGCGCCGCGGCGCATGAATCGGGTGCCATTGCCGTGCTGTTGGCCCACACTATGGACGATCAGGCGGAAACCGTATTGATTGGCCTGCTGCGCAGTCGAGGCGTGGATGCGTTGGCTGGCATGCCGCAGGTCTTCACACGCAGTGGCGCGACTTTTGCGCGGCCACTGCTTACCCTTACTCGAGCCGAAACCACCGGTATCTGTGAAGACTTAGGTGTGGAATATTGGGATGACCCCACCAATGGCGATGCGGTAGACGGCGAGTTGCCGAACGACTATCCGTTGCGCTCGCGGGTGCGTCACGACCTGCTGCCGGCCATCGAACGATTCGCTGGATTCAATGTCACCCGCCATTTCGCCGAAAGCGCACGGTTGGCCAGAATGGATAAGGAGTATCTGGATCAGCGATCCGACGAGGTGATGGGGGAGGCGGTTGCGGCAGTTGATTGGCCGGCATCGTCGGCAGCGGTATCGACCGATGCGCCACGAGCCTGTGTGGCAGGCGATACCAACGATTCGAGCCATGGCATCGGCCTGATGATCAGCGTCAAACGTATTGCACGTGAGCCAGAGGCGATTCGGTTGCGGGTCATCGCTCACGCGCTGAGCCAAGCCGGTGTGAACGCCAGTGCTGCCCAGATTGCCGCCATCGACCGGCTGGTCGTCGATTGGCATGGGCAAGGCGGCGTCTCACTTCCCAGAGGTTATTCAGCCAATCGCAAGAAACACGTCATTCGCGTGTGCCAAGATGGAGCGCATGCGAATCGCTGACGTTGAGGAAGATATTGACCACGAGCTGGTCAGCAAAGAACAGATCGATGCCAAGATCCACGAGATGGCCGCTCTCGCGAGCGAGGATTACCGCGATAAGAATCCGCTGCTCGTTGCGGTGCTGAAAGGGGCCGTGAATACGCTGGTCGCGTTCACCGAGGCCATGAGCATTCCTGTACAGATCGACTTCATGAGCCTGTCGAGCTATGGCTCGGGCACAGTGTCGAGCGGTGAGGTCACAGTCAGGCAGGATTTGTCCGCCGATGTTCGCGGACGGCACATTTTGATTGTGGAGGATATTGTTGATTCAGGACGCACGCTCGCGTGGCTGGTCGCAGAACTGAAACGTCGTGGTGCCGCTTCCGTGGAGGTCTTCGCTTTGCTGAGCAAGCCTTCCCGCCGAGAAGTGGACGTTGATGTGAAGTACGCCGGCTATGAGATTCCGGACGAGTTCGTCGTCGGCTTCGGCCTCGACTTTGACGAACGCTACCGCAACCTCGATTCGATCGCGGTCCTCAAGCCGTCCGTCTACCAAGGAGTGCAAGCATGAGCTTCCCGCAAGGGCCGGGTAACGGCAATAATCCGAACCCGAACAACAACCGTAACAACGGCAACCCGTTCACCAACCCGTTCAACCGTGGCAATAACGGGAACAATGGCAAAGGCAACAACAACGAGAACCGCCCGATATGGCAGTCCCCCTGGCTGTGGGGTGCCGTGCTCGTGGTCATGGTCGTGCTGATGTTCCAGATGTTCGCCGGCGGTGGCACGAAGACCATTGACACCAAAGATGGTTTCGCGCTGATCAATCAGGGCAAGGCCACCTACGCCGAGATCACGGACAACAAGCAGGTCGTCCGCCTTAAGCTGAAGAACGACTACACCAAGAAAAACGCCGACACCGGCAAGGTGACCAACTACGGCAAGAACGTGCAGTTCTACTACACCTTCGCGCAGGGCGCACAGGTGGCCAAGGCCGTGGAGAACGGTGATCTCGAAAAGGGCTGGACCTCGAATATCGAGCAGACCAGCATGATGAGCTACCTCATCACCTCGATTCTGCCGTTCGTCATCGTCTTCGCCCTGTTCTGGTTCCTGATGAGTCGCATGGGCGGTGCCGGCGGCATGCTCGGCATGGGTGGCAAGAAAAACAGCGGCAAGCTGCTCGACGGCCAGACCCCCACCACCAAGTTCGCCGATGTGGCCGGCGAAGACGAGGCCGTGGCCGAAGTCGAGGAGATCAAGGACTTCCTCAAGGATCCGTCCAAGTACAAGGCGCTGGGCGCTCGTATTCCGCGTGGCGTGCTGCTGTACGGTCCTCCCGGCACCGGTAAGACGTTGCTGGCCCGAGCCATCGCAGGCGAGGCCGGCGTGCCGTTCTACTCGATGGCCGGCTCCGACTTCGTCGAAATGTTCGTGGGTCTCGGTGCCTCCCGTGTGCGTGACCTGTTCGATGAGGCCAAGAAGAACGCCCCCGCCATCATCTTCATCGATGAAATCGATGCTGTGGGCCGCAAGCGTGGCTCCGGCATGGGCGGTGGCCACGACGAGCGCGAGCAGACGCTGAACCAGCTGCTCGTCGAGATGGATGGTTTCGACAACGACACCAACCTCATCATCATCGCCGCCACCAACCGCCCTGACGTGCTTGACCCCGCTCTGCTGCGTCCGGGTCGATTCGACCGTCAGGTGGGCGTGGCCGCCCCTGATCTGGAAGGCCGTGAGGCAATTCTGAGGGTGCATGCCAAGGGCAAGCCGTTCGTACCGGACGTCGACCTGCACATGGTCGCCGTGCGCACGCCGGGCTTCACCGGTGCCGATCTGGCCAACGTGCTCAACGAAGCCGCGTTGCTGTGCGCCCGTGCCGGTGCCCAGTTGATCGACAACCGCGCCATCGACGAGGCCATCGACCGCGTTCAGGCCGGACCGAAGCGCAAGTCCAAGGGCATGGCTCTGGAAGAGCTGCGCAACACCGCATACCACGAGGGTGGCCATGCGCTGGTAGCCGCCGCCCTGAACAACACCGACCCGGTGACCAAGGTGACGATTCTGCCGCGAGGCCGCGCCCTCGGCTACACCGCCGTCATGCCGACCTCCGACCGCTACTCGCAGTCGCGCAACCAGCTGCTCGACCAGATGGCCTACGCGATGGGTGGCCGCACCGCCGAGGAAATCGTCTTCCACGACCCGACTACCGGTGCTTCGAACGATATCGAGAAGGCTACGAGCATCGCCCGTACGATGGTGATCGAATACGGCTTCTCCGATAAGCTCGGCGCCATCAAGTGGGGTTCCGACGACGATCAGACCACTGTGATGGATGGTCTGCAGCCGCGCAAGTACTCCGATCGTACCGCTGAGGTAATCGATGACGAAGTGTTGAAGCTGGTGGAGACCGCGCACACCGAGGCATGGACCATCATCAACGACAACCGCGAGATTCTTGACGAGCTGGTCCGCCAGCTGCTGGTCAAGGAGACCCTGAACGAGAAGGAACTTGCGGCGATCTTCGCGCCGATCAAGAAGGCTCCGGTTCGTCCGGTGTGGCTGTCCAACGACCGCCGCCCCGACTCGGACAAGCCGCCGGTGGAGATTCCCGAAAGCCTCAAGCGCTCGGTCGGCATGAAGCCGGAAGAGTAGACACGATGACGATTCGGCCCGACCTGTTCATGTGGTTTCTCACGTACGCAGGCCGGACCGACGTCGTTGTGGACAATGACAAGGGAGAGATGAGATGAACGAAAATATAGAGTCTTGCCAGCGGGAGAAACGCACATACGACGAGGAAGGCGTGCGCGAAGCCGTACGTCTGTTCCTGAAGTCGATTGGCGAGGATCCCGAGCGCGAGGGACTGGTGGAAACGCCTGACCGTATCGCCCGCGCGTGCCGCGAGCTGTTCGCCGGTCTGCAGGCCTCGCCGGCCGATGTGCTGGAGAAGCACTTCGACGTGGATACCGACGAGCTGGTGCTGGTCAAGGACATCGAACTGTATTCGGTGTGCGAGCATCACCTGCTGCCTTTCCATGGCGTGGCCCATGTGGGCTACATTCCCGCCAAGGATGGGGTGATGGGGCTGAGCAAGCTCGCCCGACTGGTTGAGGTGTATGCTCGCCGGCCGCAGGTGCAGGAGCGTTTGACCCAGCAGATCGCCGACGCGCTGGTCGAGTATGCGGGCGCACGTGGTGTGATTGTGGTGACCGAATGCGAGCACCTGTGCATGTCGATGCGCGGCATCAAGAAGTCTTCCGCCCGCACGGTGACCTCTGCGGTGCGCGGTCTGCTACGCAACCCCGCCACCCGAGCCGAAGCCATGAGTCTGATTCTTGACAAGTGACGCAACCTAGGCTCCCCTCTCTGAGGGGAGCTGTCGCCGTAGGTGACTGAGGGGAGCGAAGGGGAAACAATGAAGGGGAGATGACCTATGACTGATTTGCAGGCGTTGCATGACGCCACGCACACCATGGTGATGGGTGTGCTCAACATCACCGAGGACTCGTTCTCGGACGGCGGCCTGTGGCTGGAGCCGGCCAAGGCGGCCCAGCACGGGCGCGACATGATGGCCGCCGGCGCGGATATCATCGACATCGGCGCCGAATCCACGCGCCCCGGTGCCAAGCGCGTGTCCGAGGCCGACGAACTGGCCCGGGCCGACGAACTGGCCCGTATCACCGGTGCCGTCAAGACGTTGATTCCGGCCGGTGCCGTACTGTCCATCGACACCACGCGCGCATCCGTGGCCGCCGCCGCGCTGAGCGAGGGCGCACAGATCATCAACGATGTTTCCGGCGGCACGCTGGACGCCGAGCTGCCGCATGTGGTCGCCGACCACGACTGCCTGTACGTCGTGCAGCATTGGCGCGGCTGGCTCGTCGGCTCCAAGGGCGCGAACCCCGATCAAGACACCTCCGTATACGAGCATGGCGTATTGACCGACGTGCACGACGAACTCATGCGCCAAGTCGACGGCGTGCTGGCCGCCGGCGTAAAGCCTGAGCGCATTATCATCGATCCTGGTCTGGGCTTCTCCAAGCCCGGCATCGAGCATAACCTACCGCTGCTGACCGGGCTCGAGACCTTCCGCGCCACTGGATATCCGGTGCTGATTGGCCAGTCCCGCAAGCGCTTCATTTCGGCGATGCTTACCGGGGCGGGTACTGCCGGTGCTGATGGCCCGACCATGGCCCAGCGCGATGACGTGACCGCAGCCTTGTCCGCCCTGTCCGCCGAACACGGCGCATGGGCCGTGCGCGTACACGACGTGGCCAAAAGCCGAGCCGCCGTCATCGCCGGCAACACCTGGCGCGAATACGCATGATTCCCCTGGCTCCGTTTTTTGGTTGCTTCTAGGTCTTGGCTCCCCTCGGGCGAGGGGAGCTGGCTCCGAAGGCGACTGAGGGGAGCATTTGAGCAGAAAGCCTTACCAATGGACACCATCACACTTACCGGCGTACATGCCAACGGCACCCACGGTGTGCTCGCCTTTGAACACGAACGGCCACAAACCTTCGTCGTGGACGTCACCCTGCACCTTGATCTGGCCGCAGCCGGTCAATCCGACGATCTCAACGACACCATCGATTACGGCCGTGTGGCCAAGGACATCACGGCTGTCATCGAAGGCCCTCATGTGGACCTGATCGAGCGTCTGGCCCAACGTATCGCGGACGAGATTCTTGCCGATGCGCCGGCCGTCGCCTCCATCGACGTCACCGTGCACAAGCCTCACGCACCCATCGTCGTGGCTTTTGCAGATGTATCGGTCTCCATCTCGCGCGTGCGTGCCACCGATAATGGACGCACTGCTGAAGAGCATGCCATCCATAACGCGGTGGTGGCCTTGGGTGGCAATGTGGGCGAGGTGGAATCCACCTTGCGAGCCGCCGTTCGGGAGATTGACGCGTTGCCTGGCACACAGGTGACCGGTATCTCACCGCTTTACTGCACGGCCGCGTGGGGCATGGCCGACGGTACGCCGGATTTCCTGAACGCCGTGGTGGAGCTTGAAACCACAATGGGCAGCCACGAATTGCTTGCCGCGTTGCAAAACATCGAAGCGAGCCATGGACGAATTCGTGAGAATCATTGGGATTCCAGGCCGTTGGACTTGGACATTATCGACTTTGATGGCATCACCAGCGCGGATCCGGATCTGGCATTGCCCCATCCGCGTGCTTGGCAGCGTGCGTTTGTGCTGGCTCCTTGGTTGGCATTGAATCCGAACGCCAAACTCGCCGGAGCCCATGAGGGGCCTGTAGCCGATTTGCTGGCCACCGCGCCGGACCGTAACGCCGTGCAGCTCGAGAGCGAAGACTGGATGCTCGGCGGGCATGCAGTCAAGCAAGAATCCGCGTCGAAGTCGGCACCCGTCTCACGCAAGGCGATTATTTCGCTGGATTCTACCTCGCAGGATGCCGAACGGCTGTTCCGTGAAACCATCGTTTCCATCGACAGTGTTCCTGGCAATCAGGTACAGGGCATTTCGCCGCTCTACCATGTCAGCCATTTCGACGGCCCGGACGCGATGAGCGCGGTCATCCAAATCGAAACCAAGTTGCCGCCCGCCGACCTGATTGCCGTATTGGACAGCATCGAAAGCGTTCATGATTTGGCAGTCGACCTTGACCTTGTTGACATGGAGGGCGTGACTTCCGACGAGCCCAACTGCAGCATTCCTTGGCCGTCGGCCCGTAACCATGCGTCGGTATTGGCACCTTGGCTGGATATGGACCCGAATGCTACTCTGGGCGGCGACCCGGTGGCCTTCCTTTTGGCCATGGCACCGGATGCCGGACAGGTCGGATTGCTATCGGACAACTGGATACTGTCGAACAGTTGAGCTGATGGCAGAACCAGTTACGAACGGTAGGCTAGAAACCAGACGGTGACGGACCGGTATCTGACCTCGAACAGCCGGGCACGGCAGTGACGAAAACCAAATCAAGATGAGAAGCCCAGGAGCGAGGGCCGTTCGCAAACAGCAAACAGCAACGCAACGATAAGGAGGCCGGACATGAAAACACGGCGAACACCATGGTGGCAGTATGTGATCGGTGCCGTGCTGGGCCTGTTGGCGGGTATCGGTCTGGCCTCCTACGGCGAAAGCTCGGGACTGTCGCTGATTGGTGCGCCTCGGATTGTGACCGGATTGCTGGCCGTGCTGGGCGTTATCGTGCTGATCTTGGCCCTGCAAGTGCATAAATACGCGAATACCGACCCCAAGAAGCGTCCGCATAGCTTCATCAATCCCACTATCGCGGTGTATACGCTGGTGCTGTCTAAGGCACTGGGATTGGCGGGCGCAACGCTTGCCGGCTGGTATGGCGGTCAGATTGTGATGAGCCTGAGCCATATTGAGGCGGATTTTTATGCACACGCCGTCACCGAGTGTGCAATCGCGGCCGTGGTGTGCATCGCCGACATGATCATCGGCATTATCGGCGAATGGTTGTGCCAGCTACCGCCGAACGAAGGCCCCGAAAACCCGAAAATCAAGGAAGCCAAGCGCCGTAGCGACATAGCCCAAGCCTACAAGCGGTAGGGGTGACTATTCCTACGGCACGCGCACCATAGCTTCCTGAGCGATGGCCGCCACCAAGTCGCCATTCTGCGCATACACTTTGGCGATGCCGAGTCCGCGCCCGTGCGCGGCGATAGGCGTATCCTGCACATATAAATGCCATTCGTTGATATCGATATCCTGATACCACCACATCGAATGGTCGATGGACGCATAGGAAATGCCCGGTGTGGAAATCGATAGTCCGGCGCGGCGCAGCACCGGCTCCATCATCACCTGATCGCAGCCGAGTGCCAGCATCGCACGATGCATGACCTGCGGCACATCGACGTGGCCATCGGCCTTCATCCACACCATCTGCTTGCCGGAATCATGCTCGGCGGAATCCTTGTCCGCGCGCAGCATCACGGTCGGCGTCACGTGGCGGATATCGAATGGCGATTTCTCGACATAGAAATTGGCGAACGGCGACTTTTCGGCGAACGGCTGCATGAGTTCCTTGGCGGAAGTCAACGTTTCGGGATCGGGCAGGTTTTCCGGCATCGGATCGGCAAATTCCACACCCTCCTGACCGGTCTCCTGGAAGGAGGCGATGGCCGTGAGAATCGACCCCTCGGCTTGGGTGACGTTGACCCGACGAGCGGAGAACGAGCGGCCGTCGCGAAGGTTCTCGACGTCAAACAGCAGGTCTTGACGAATATCGCCGGCGGCAATGAAATAGCCATGCACCGAATGCGGCAGGCGTGAAGGGCCCACGGTTTTGGACGCGGCGATCACCGACTGGGCGATGACTTGGCCACCGTAGACGCGGCCGGTGGGGAAGTACATACTCTCGCCATTGATGTATGTGTGATTGCGGTAAGCGGAAGGCTCGCCCAACTTCAGCACCTTCACCAGATGGTCCAATGGAGTTACGGTGGTTGCCTGAGCCATGGCGTTCCTCGATTCCTGTTCTGCTGTGTTCGATATTCGGTTATCGTATTCCAACCTATGGTTGGCAGTCTATCCGGTGGGGGTTAAGAGTTCCGGGAGCGAAATGTAACGAGACTGTTTGGAAGGTAAACGGTTGGTTATGCGGTGCGTTGCCGTTACGTTGCTGCTGCACTGCCGGTGTGTTGCCGTAGGTGACTGTGGGATTTTATGGGATGCGGGGCGGGGCAGTCATGGGGGCAATTATGGGAAAGCCGCCCCTGAGGGACGGCTTTCGACGTATAAAGCGCGTTGTGGCACTAATGCCGGCGTATCTCAGCCGCGCACAAGCTTCTTGTGCAGGCGGTGCGGGCGGGCCGCATCCTCACCGAGGCGAGCCACCTTGTTCTCCTGGTAGGCCTGGAAGTTGCCTTCGAACCAGTACCACTTGGCCGGGTTGTCGTCATCGCCTTCCCACGCGAGGATGTGCGTGGCGACGCGGTCGAGGAACCAACGGTCGTGGGAGATCACCACGGCGCAGCCCGGGAATTCGAGCAGTGCGTTTTCGAGGGATTCCAGGGTCTCGACGTCCAAATCGTTGGTGGGCTCGTCGAGAAGCAGTAGGTTGCCGCCCTGCTTCAGGGTCAGGGCCAGGTTCAGACGGTTGCGCTCACCACCGGAGAGCACGCCGGTCAGCTTCTGCTGGTCGGCGCCCTTGAACCCGAAGCTGGCCACGTAGGCGCGGGTCGGCACCTCCACACCGGCCACCTCGATGAAGTCGAGGCCGCCGGACACGGCTTCCCACAGGTTCTTGTTCGGATCCAGGCCCTCACGGTTCTGGTCCACGTAGCTGATTTTGACGGTGTCGCCGATCTTCAGCTCGCCGCTGGTCAGCGGCTCCAGGCCCACGATGGTCTTGAACAGCGTGGACTTACCCACGCCGTTCGGGCCGATTACGCCGACGATGCCGTTGCGCGGCAGCGTGAAGGACAGGTCGTCGATGAGCACACGCTCGCCGAAGGCCTTGTGGATGTGGCTGGCTTCCAGCACGGTGGAACCCAGGCGCGGGCCGGCCGGAATCTGAATCTCGGAGAAGTCGAGCTTCTTGTTGTTGCGTGCCTCGTTTTCCATCTGGTCGTAACGCTCCAGACGGGCCTTGTTCTTGGCCTGACGGGCCTTGGGGGAGGAGCGCACCCAGTCGAGCTCGTTCTTCAGTCGCTTGGCGAGCTTGGCGTCCTTGGCTCCCTGGATCTCCAGACGCTTGGCCTTGGTCTCCAAGTAGGTGGAGTAGTTGCCCTTGTACGGGTACAGGTGGCCGCGGTCGACCTCGCAAATCCATTCGGCCACATTGTCCATGAAGTAACGATCGTGGGTGACGGCGATGACTGCGCCCTTGTACTGGTGCAGGAACTGTTCCAGCCACAGGATGGACTCGGCGTCCAGGTGGTTGGTGGGCTCGTCGAGCAGCAGCAGGTCCGGGGCCTCAAGCAGCAGCTTGCACAGGGCCACACGGCGGCGCTCGCCACCGGAGCACACGTTGACCGGGGTGTCCGGGTCCGGGCACTGCAGGGCGTCCATTGCCTGCTCGAGCTGGGAGTCGAGGTCCCAGCCGTCGGCGGCGTCGATCTCGGTCTGCAGCTTGCCCATCTCTTCCATCAGGGCGTCGAAGTCGGCGTCCGGATTGGCCATCTCCTCACCGATTTCATTGAATCGGGCGACCTTCTCGGCAATCGGGCCGAACGCCATCTTGATGTTCTCGCCCACGGTCTTGGTGTCGTCCAGCGGCGGCTCCTGCTGCAGGATGCCGACCGTGAAGCCCGGGGTCAGGCTGGCCTCGCCGTTGCTCACGGTCTCCAGGCCGGCCATGATCTTGAGCAGGGTGGACTTACCCATGCCGTTCGGGCCCACGACGCCGATCTTTGCGCCGGGCAGGAAGCTCAGGGTCACGTCATCGAGAATCACGCGGTCGCCGTAAGACTTGCGGGCCTTGATCATCTGAAATACGAATTCTGCCATGTTGTGCAGTTACTCCTTAAAAAGGGGTTGGAATTCCGCTGTTTCTTTAGTCTTTAGTTTGTGATGGATACGCTGTGTGCAGCGCGGAGCACGCCCCCCGAATCACGGATCGCGGTGCGCCGCGTCAGGCCTGTGCCGCCCTGTCCGCATAACGATCGAATCCACGCCAAACCACCGCCCACCATGGTATCGGAAGGGCTGGAATGGCGGGCGTCGCTATGGCTTGGAGGGGTAATGGATGGGCCTGACATTGCCGTGGCGCGACGCGCCGGGCGGCGCGCCGTGGTCCAGTGATGCTGTAGTATATCCTCTTGTGCTTCATTGAGGTACAGATGGCCCCGTAGCTCAGTTGGTTAGAGCGCCGCCCTGTCACGGCGGAGGTCACCGGTTCAAGTCCGGCCGGGGTCGCCACCAAGCTCCTGACAAATGTCAGGAGCTTTTTTGTTCTTTTGCCGTATTTCGTGGTGTAGGGCGAAATATGGGGTTATAGGCCAAAATGTGTGTCTGGTGTTTAGTCGTTTGATGGCCATTCGACTCTGGCATGGAAGCTGTTTCAGTCGATGCCGATGCCGTATCGCATGGAAATACCGAAGGTTTCGTGCTGGCCTTGGGGCTCTGCTCGACACGCCGATAGTCTGAATGACAACGTTTGCTATTGAATGACAACGTTAGCGTTAACAGTGCTTATAAATGGTGAAAAACGTGTGCAGGGTCACATTGGCAGAACGTGCGCGAGATATGACAAATCATGAAAAATACGCTATGGGAGGTCATGGCAACTCGTTACTATTTTCGCTGTCTCGTACGCCACACAAGCCTTCAAGGAGTAAGCCATGACCACGCTCGCCATTGATATCGGAGGAACCAAGATCGCCGCCGCCGTCTGCGATGAAAACGATAGCATCATCCAGCGCTGGCGCGTCCCCACGCCGATGGATGCCGACGCCATCAACCAGCACATCGCCGAGGTGTACCGCGAGGCTGTGGCCGCCGGACACACCGATATCGAGGCCATCGGCATCTCCGCTGCCGGCAACGTGAGCGCCGACCGCAAGACGCTCACCTTCTCCGCCAACATCCCGGCCTGGATCAACTACGACCTGTCCGAGCACGTCGGCGCGCTGATCGACCATGCTGTGCCGGTCGTTGTCGAGAACGACGCCAACTGCGCCGGCTGGGGCGAATACGTGCACGGTGCCGGCCAGGGCAGCTCCAACATGGTCGCCCTGACCGTGGGCACCGGCCTCGGCGGCGCCATCGTGATCAACGGTCAGCTGTACCGCGGCTCCTTCGGCATGGCCGCCGAACTCGGCCACCTGCCGATGGTCCCGGACGGCGACCACTGCGGCTGCGGCCTGCGCGGCTGCGCCGAGCGCTACACCTCGGGCACTTCGCTGGAGAACTTCGCCAAGTCCGCCGTGCGCCGTCGTCCGCAGGATGCCAAGCGTCTCATGGAGCTGTGTGGCGGCGACATCTCCAAGCTGGAAGGCCCGATGGTCTCCCAGGCCGCCCAGGAAGGCGACGTGCTCGGCCTGTACGCATTCGGCAAGATCGGCGAATGGCTTGGCCGCACGATGGCCGCAGTCTCCGCCGTGCTCGATCCGGACCTGTTTGTGATCGGCGGCGGTGTGGTGGCCGTCGGCGACATTCTGCTGGAGCCGGCCCGCTACAACTACCAGCGTTTCCTGGAAGGCAGCGCCTACCGCGGCCATGCCAAGATCGTCGCCGCCACCGCCGGCCAAGACGCCGGCCTCATCGGTGCCGCCAACCTGGCTCTGCGCTGACGATGCCGCTCCGGCAACGGGGCGTTAGTCTAATGGTGAGTCATGGCCGGTGCCATGGCTCACTGCCGCGCTGATAGTGCGGTCGATGAGTTTCCGCTGCCTGACCATGGAATCGAATTTCGGGTTCTCGGCGATTTCCTCATACTCGTGTTCGGTGGTCACGCCGGCGATTTCGGCGATAATCTCCTCATAGGACGTTTCGACGGTTCGATGCACGCCGGTGACGTGCCCCTGACGTATCACGACAATGCGGTCGGATACCGCGAACACATCCGGCAGATCGTGGCAGACCATCACCACGGACCGGCCTTCGGAGCGCAGTCGCTTGATATATGCGAGCACTTCCGCCGACTGCATCACCGACAGTGCGGCGGTCGGTTCGTCCAGCAGAATAAGCTGCGGGTCATTGAGCAGCGTGCGCGCTATGGCCACGGTCTGGCGCTGGCCGACGGATAAGGATGCGATAGGGGAGCCGACCCGAATCGCCGAGCTCAGGGTCTTCAGCACGGAACGGGCACGCGAGTTCATCGAATCGTCATCGCGTATGCCAATCTGATTGATCTCCTTGCCGAGGAACAGGTTCGAGGCCACGTCCAGGTTGTCGCAGAACTCCTGCCCCTGGAACACCGATGCGATGCCCATGCGGTCCGCCTCCCTGATCGAGGGAATGGTCACCTGTTCGCCGTTGAGATAAATATGGCCGAATCCCGGCTGCAGAAATCCCGCGATGACCTTGATCAGAGTGGACTTTCCTGCGCCGTTATCGCCCACGATGGCGATGACCTCCTGGCGCTGGATGGACAGATTCACCGATTTCAACGCCTCGACGAAGCCGAACTTCACACAGATGTCCTCCAGCCGCAGCAGAGGAGGTGTGCTCGAATTCCTCATGGTGTGTTCCTTCTTATCACTCTTCTCCTGGTACCGGTCACTGGCTGACGTCATTGCGAACCGAGAACTCGATGGCGCATAATGCGCCGCCTAGCGCGCAATTGTCGTCCGGGTGGGATGACACGAGTACATCGATGGGTGCCACGGCATCAGGGAACAGCATGCGCTGCAACGCTTCATTGAACGGTTGGATGAATACGTCGCCGGTCATGGCCAGCTTGCCGCCGAGCACAATGACCTCCGGATCCACGCTGATGCACAGATCAGCCGCCACCTGACCGATACGCACGGCCGCGTCGGCGATGATGCGACGGCAACCGGGGTCGCCTTCGTTGGCAAAGGACACCAGATCATCCAGCGTCATATTGCCGTGTGTGACGCTGAGCAACTGCACCAGCCTGTTTTCCGCCACGACGGTGTCAAGGCAGCCGCGGTTGCCGCACGAACAGATGGCACCCAGCGGGTCGACCTGGATATGGCCGATTTCACCGGCCAGGCCGGTCACGCCATGCATGATTTCGCCGTTGATGACGATGCCTGCGCCAACCCCGTCGCTGGCTGAGATATATACGAAATTGCGTTTGCCTGCCGCCACGCCCATACGGGATTCGCCGTATGCCGCGAAATTCGCGTCATTATCGACGTATACGGGAACGTTGAACGCCGTGCGCAACGGGGACGTGATATCGACGCCGTCCCATCCGGGCAGAATGCCGGGAATCGCTATGGTGTGGTCGCTGGTGGCCACCGGTGCGGCCACGGCCACGCCGATGCCGACCAGCTCGCTGGCTTCGGCGTCGATGCTGCTCAGGGTCTCATTGATGAGCAGCATGGCGCGTTCCAGCGTTGTGTCCGCCTTGTGGCCCAACGGCAGGGGGAGCGTGTGCTCAGCGATGATTGACTTCGAGAAGTCAACGATAGAAAGCGTAAGATGACGTCGCGCGATCCAAAGCCCGACGCCGAGGCCCTGATGCCGTGCAAGGGTCACCAGAGTGGCTCTGCGACCGTTGCGAACGGTGCTTTTGGTCTCCAGCTGGTCTTCGTCGACGAGCTGATGGACGAGCGTGGACACGGTCGCAGTGGACAGTCCTGTCACCTCTGCGAGTTCGACCTGTGTCATGGCGCCGAACTTGTGGATGCTGGCCAGCAAGTTGGCGCGGTTTGCCTCGCGAAGCGAGGTCTGCGAACCGAAAAGCCTTGTTGCCATAAGAATCCAGTGTAGTCGTTACCGGCATGAGGCACAGCGAGGCGCAGAGCGTGGATTTTTCGGCGTGTCGCCTTGTGATGCGCGAAAAAATCGCCATTGCGTTCATTGGTCGAACGCAAACGACAGGAAATTCGCTTTCTTGAGTTTGACAACTTAACTTAATACGGTATTCTATGAGATGAACCTGAGGTTATTCTCAGGTTCGGGCGACCAAGGAGGGTTCGCCATCCCCTCGAAGATGAAGGAGAGCAAATGAAGTTCACTAAGAAGATCGTCGCCGTGGTGGCAGGCGTTGCCATGTGCGCGGGCCTCGCGGCCTGTGGTGGCAGCCGTAGCGGCCAGGCAACTGGCGGTGATGCCAAGATCGAAAAGGGTGCCACTATCGGCATTTCGATGCCGACCAAGTCCGAAGAGCGTTGGAACAAGGACGGCAACAACCTGAAGGCCAAGCTGGAGAAGGCCGGATACAAGGTCATCCTGTCTTTCGCCGACGATAAGCCGGCCCAGCAGAACGCTGACATCGAGAACATGGTCAACAACGACGCCAAGATCGTCGTGGTCGCCTCCAAGGATGGCACCGCAGTGGGCCCCGCCGTTGAGAAGGCCCGCGATGCAGGCGCCAAGGTCATCGCCTACGATCGACTGATCATGAACACCGACGCCGTCGACTACTACGCCACCTTCCAGCTGGAGCAGGTCGGCGTGCTCGAGGCCACGTGGCTCATTGACCAGCTCAAGCTTAAGGATGGCGCCACCGGCCCGTTCAATATCGAGCTGTTCACCGGTTCCCCGGATGACAACAACGCCAAGTACTTCTTCAAGGGCGCTTGGGATCTGCTGCAGCCGTACTTCGAGAAGGGCGTGCTCGTCTCCCCGTCCCAGCACGGTCAGGGTGGCGTGACCAAGGACTTCACCGTTGAGGATTGGCAGAAGATCTCCGTGATGAGCTGGAAGACCGAGCAGGCGCAGAAGGACATGGAATCCATCCTTGACTCCACCTACGCCCACGGCGAGAAGCTCGACGCGGTCCTCACTCCGTACGACGGCATCGCCCAGGGTGTGATCAACGCCATCGAATCCAAGCGTCCCGACATGAAGCCGGGCACCGACTCCTGGCCGTATATCACCGGTCAGGACGCCATGGAGATCGCAGTTGCCAACATCGCCAAGGATAAGCAGGGCGAGACCGTGTTCAAGGACGTGAACAAGCTGGCTGACGCCGTGTACGACATGGTCGTCGAGATCGCCGAGGGCAAGGAAGTCTCCGGCCTGAACGGCAAGTTCAACAACAACAACATCGACGTCCCGTCCAAGCTGCTTGACCCCCAGAACATCACCAAGGACAACCTCCAGGATCTGGTCACGGCCAACTACATCACCCAGGATCGCTTCGACGAGCTGACTAAGTAGTCCTCATCAGGCAATCCGTAAACAAACACAATGACATGCGGCGCATAGCCGATATGCGCCGCATGTCCATGAACACAGAACTGTGACGAGGAGTGGTGACATGTCATCAAATGACACCATCTTGACGATGGAAAACATCACGAAGACGTTCGGTCCGGTCAAAGCCCTCACCGATGTGAATCTTTCCGTCGATCGCGGCGAGATCCACGCCATCTGCGGCGAGAACGGTGCAGGCAAATCGACCCTGATGAACGTGCTTTCGGGTGTGTACCCATACGGTAGCTATTCCGGCAAAATCACCTTTGATGGCAAGGAATGCAAATACCATACTATTAATGATTCCGAGGCCGACGGCATCGTAATCATTCATCAGGAACTGGCGTTGAGCCCGTTCCTGTCCATTGCGGAGAACATCTTCATCGGCAACGAGCAGGCCAAGGGTGGCGTAATCGACTGGGACAAGACCCGTGCCGAGGCGAAGAAGCTGCTCGATCGTGTGGGACTTCCCGAAGACCCGGATACCAAGGTTATGGACATCGGCGTCGGCAAGCAGCAGCTCGTCGAAATCGCCAAGGCATTGTCCAAGGACGTGAAGCTGCTCATCCTCGATGAGCCGACCGCTGCACTGAACGATGAGGATTCCGCCCACCTGCTTGACCTGGTTCGTCAGCTACGTGACGAGCAGGGCGTGACCAGCATCATCATCACTCATAAACTCAACGAGGTCGCCGCCATCGCCGACAATGTCACCATCATTCGAGACGGTTCGACCGTCGGTGTGATGTACGTGACGCCGGAGACGCCGCTCGACCAGGAAGAACTCATCCGCAAGATGGTGGGTCGTCCGCTGCACAACCTGTACCCGAACCACCCCTCCAATACCCCGGGCGAGGAATACCTGCGTGTCGAGGATTGGACCGTGCATCATCCGCTCGACGCGGAGCGCGTGATCGTAGACCATGCGAACATCAACGTGCATGCCGGCGAGATCGTCGGTCTGGCGGGTCTGATGGGTGCGGGTCGTACCGAGATGGCCATGTCCATCTTCGGCCACTCTTACGGTTCCAACATCTCCGGCAAGGTGTTCGTCAAGGGCAAGGAAGTCAAGATGCCCAACGTGCAGTCCGCGATTGACGCAGGTCTCGCCTACGCCACCGAGGATCGTAAGGGCAACGGTCTGAACCTGCTGCAGAACATCCGAGAGAACGCGTCCCTGGCCTCCCTGACCAAGATCAGCAAGGGCGGGGTTGTGGACGACAACCTTGAGCGCAAGGAAGTTGAACAGTACCGCAAGGACTTCAACATCAAGTGCCATGACATCGATGTGAATGTCTCCACCCTCTCCGGTGGTAACCAGCAGAAAGTGCTGCTCGCCAAGTGGGTTATCTCGCAGCCGGACATCCTCATCCTCGATGAGCCGACCCGAGGCATCGACGTCGGCGCCAAGTATGAGATCTACGAAATCATCGATAAGCTTGCCGATGCAGGCAAGGCCGTCATCGTGATTTCCTCCGAGCTGCCCGAGCTCATCGGTATCTGTGACCGCATTTACACGGTGTCCTACGGTGTCGTCACCGACAATGTTGAGAAGAATGGATTTACCCAGGAATACCTGATGAAGGGTATGACCAAGGAAAGGGAGGTGGCAGCCTGATGAGCGCCGCAACTGCAACACCTGCAAAGAAAGAAGAAAAGACCGGCCTGCTGGCCACGGTTGCCAACAATGCCCGTCAATACGGTATTGTCGGCGCACTGCTGGTCATCGTCGTGGCCTTCGAGGTCCTGACCGGAGGCGTGCTGCTGAAGCCGAACTCCTTCGTGTCCCTGATTCAGCAGAACGCTTACGTGATCATCCTGGCCATTGGTATGGTGATGGTCATCATCGCCACCCACATCGACCTTTCGGTTGGTTCCTTGGTAGCCTTCATCGGTGGTGTGTGTGCACTGCTGATGGAACGCGCCGGAGTCAACTGGATGCTCGCCATCGTCATCGCTCTGGTCGTCGGCCTGATCGTCGGCGTCTGGCAGGGCTTCTGGGTCGCCGTCATCGGCATCCCGGGCTTCATTACCACTCTGGCCGGCATGTTGATCTTCCGTGGTCTCGCCACCGTGATCGTCGGCGAATCCGTGCCGATTACCTCCCTCGAATTCCGTGGCATTGCCCGTAACTACCTGCCCAACATCCTTGGCTGGTGGGGTCCGTTCGATGGTCTGACCATTGTGCTCGGCATCCTGTGCATCGTCGGCTTTGCCTGGAGCCAGCTGCGCAAGCGCGCCCGTGTGGCCAAGGTCGGCCTGGTGCCCGAGCCGATGAGCCTGACCGTCCTCAAAATTGTGCTTGCCGCGGTCGTCATCGCCTTCGTCACCTACCTGCTGGCTTCCTCCGGTAACGCTGATCAGGGTGGTACCCCGATCATGCTGGTGATCGTCGGTGTGCTGGTCTTCATCTACAACTTCATCCTGACCAAGACCGTGTTCGGTCGCCACGTGTACGCCGTTGGTGGCAACCGCAAGGCCGCCATCCTCTCCGGTATCAACACCCGCCGCGTGGACTTCCTGCTGTTCGTCCACATGGGCTTCCTGTCCGCAGTGGCCGCTGTCTGCATGCTCTCCCGTCTGGCTTCCGCAACTGCTCAGGCCGGTATGGAGTTCGAGATGGACGCCATCGCCGCCTGCTTCATCGGTGGCACGGCCGTTACCGGTGGTATTGGTACCATCCCGGGCGCTGTGATCGGTGCATTCGTGATGGGTGTTATCAACCAGGGTCTGTCGATCATGGGTGTTGACACCGCCGTGGTGAAGACCATCAAGGGCCTCGTGCTCCTGCTGGCCGTCGCCGTGGACATCATGTCCAAGCGCAAGAAGAGCTGACCTTCCCCTTTCTCCTCCTCGATGTGGGATTCGTGCCGGTGCCGCTGGTGCGGATCCCACACTGTTATCTGCCGTCATTCTTGTAATCAAAGGACTTTTTCCGCCATGAAACTCACCGCGCGCTCCACCTCCCGTATGTATGCATTGACCTGCTTGGCCTGCGTTATCTGGCTCTGGCAGTCACTGGTCGAGGCCAATAACGATGGCTCGCTGTTCAATTGGGCCACTATTGTCTTCTCGCTGTGCTTGCTAGTGGTCATCGGATGGAGTGGTTGGAATGCCGTCGCCGGGTGGAACGCCAAGGAGACTGAGGCCGCCACGGCAGGTGCCAAGGATGATGAGGGCAGCACTGATCGGTAGCGTATATACGGCTGTTGTTGCCGGGGACATATAGGTCCCGGCAAATCTGCAGCGATATGTGCATTGCAAGCCAGGGATTCCCTGGCTTTTTTATGTCGAAACGGAACTCGACACGGGCGCGCAGGCCGTTGGGTTTGTCTAGAGCCTGCATATAGTTACTTATGGTAATGACTATTGGTAACTAATTGGAGGTTGGGCCAGCGATGTGCGATTCCCGAACCGATACCAAGACCGGCTTGCTTCCGGTGAATGAGGTGCGGAGCCTCCTGGATGTCTGCTGGAAAGCGAAGGCTATCACCGAGCTGATGCCGGCACTGCCCAAAGGCCTGAAACCGCGCTACGTACACGTCATTGATGCCGTCTGGCATATCAACGAAACGAATGGGCAGGAAATCGGCACCGCACGGGTAAGCGATGTCAGCGCCTTTCTCGGCGTCACTACGCCGAGCGTTACCAAACTCGTTGGCGAGATGGTGGAGCTTGGTCTGGTGGTCAAGCATATGGATGCCGCCGATCGGCGTGCGGTGACGCTCACGCTCACCGAGCGTGGACTAGATATCCGCCGCGTTTACGTAGAGGAATACCATGCGCATCTTAGCCAGCTATTGGGCGGGCTGACCGTGGAACAATGCGAAACCACTGTGCGCACATTGACCGAAGCCCTGCGGCTTATGCAGGAAGACGCGCAGCATCGCAAAAGCATGTGAATGAATGGAGGAGAGCAACGATTATGACTGATTCAGCAACACAACTACCTCACGGCGGCAAACAACCCTTTTCCGGCAAGCTCGTCATCGCGGTCGTCTCGCTTGCGATTCTGACCTTCCTCGGCATCCTGTCGGAAACCTCACTGAACATCGCCTACTCCACGCTGATGGAGGAGTTCTCCATCGGCGCTTCGGTGGTGCAGTGGCTCACCACCGGCTATCTGCTCTTGCTGTCAGTATCGATTTCGAGCTCGCCGTTCATGGTGCGCAAGTTCGCCACCAAAACCCTGTTCATCATGGCCGTCGTGATCTTCGCCGCCGGCACACTGCTGGGCGCGCTCGCGGTCAACTTCCCGATGCTGCTCGCCGCCCGACTGGTCATGTCGCTCGGCACCGGCATCTCCTTGTCGCTCATCACCAGCATCATTCTGGAAAAGCGCCGCTTGAACAGCGCGGCTCGATGCTCGGCATCGTCAGTCTGGTCACCTGCGCTGCACCGGCCATCGGCCCGGTATTCGGCGGCGTGCTGAAGAGCCACTTCCCGCCCAAGTTCATCATCATCGGCTTCGCGGGCACCGTAATCATGGACGCGGTGTTCGTGACGCTGTCCGGCAATGTGTGGGTGGTGGCCATCGCCGCGAACGATGGGGCAGACGCCGCCGGTTCGTATATGATCGCCTTCCCACGCAGCATGATGGTGTTCGCCGGCATGGCCGTGCTCGGCGTGATCCTCGCCTCGCTCATGTTCCGATTCTCCACTCGCCGCCCGCCGGAAATGAGGGAAGTCAAATAGTATGCCCGCAGCGGATTGGTTGGCTTTATGATGGAACAGATATGCCATCACAGGAGAAGCAGGAGAACTATCATGCTTGAACCACCGGTCACTCCGATCCGCAAGGCCAACGACGGCCTCGAACTGCCAGCCACCGGATTCGGCACCTACAAGGTCAACGGCCTGGCCGGCGTGGACGCCATCAAGTCCGCCATTCATCAGGGCTACCGACTCATCGATTCCGCCTTCAACTATGAGAATGAAGGCGTGGTGGGCCGCGCTATCCGCGAATCCGGTGTGCCGCGCGAAGACATCATCGTCACGTCCAAGCTGCCCGGCCGCCACCACGCCCATGACGAGGCGCTGCTCACCATTGAGGAGAGCGTGTGCCGTATGGGCCTCGACTACATCGATCTCTATCTGATCCACTGGCCGAACCCGAGCCAAGGCCAGTTCGTTGAGGCATGGGAGGCGCTGGTCGAAGCCCGTGAACGTGGGCTGGTCAAGCATATCGGCGTCAGCAACTTCTTGCCCGGCCATATTGATCTGCTCATTCGCGATACGGGCGTGACCCCGGCCGTCAACCAAGTTGAGCTGCACCCGTACTTCCAGCAGCGCGAACAGCTGGCCTACGACAACGCGCACGGCATCATCACCGAGGCATGGAGCCCGCTGGGCCGCGCCAACCAGATGCTGCGCGACCCGGACCTGAAGCGTATCGCCGCCAAGCACGGTATTTCCGTGGTCCAGGCCATTTTGCGCTGGCACCTCCAGTACGGCGACGTGGCCATCCCGAAGTCCTTGAACCCGGAGCGCCAGCGTCAGAACCTCGACCTGACCGCTTTTGAACTCGATGATCAGGACATGGCCGATATCGCCGCAATGGACAACCCCGAAGGTCACACCTTCGGCCAGAACCCCCATTGGCACGAAGAAGCGTGATTCCAGCATGCAACGTCCTATTATGACTTCGCGGTCGTTTTTGCGCACGCCGTCCGAAGCGGCCGGGCCCGGCGACGAGCAGGTGATCGAAGACCTCGTAGACACGCTGGAGGCCAACCGTTCACGGTGCGTGGGCATGGCCGCCAACATGATTGGCGTAGGCAAACGCATCATCGTCTTTGTGGATGAAGACCTTGGCGGGCGCATAACGGTGATGCTCAACCCCGTGATTACCGCTTCGGACGGTGCCTTCGATACCCAGGAAGGATGCCTGTCCCTGACCGGCGAACGCCGCACGCTGCGTTATCGACGTATTGAGGTCAACTACGAGAACCGTCGGTTCCGCGCCCGCCACGCCACCTTCGCCGGTTGGACTGCGCAGATTATCCAGCATGAAGTCGATCACTGCAACGGCATCATTATCTGATTCATATTGGTGCTCATTGCAGCCCAACTCCCGAGGCTGGTCATCGCGATTACGATGCGATTACATCGCAACCGCTATGACCAGCCTTTTGTGCACTGGTGGGGTGGGTGTTCTCATCGGTGTTGGGGTGCCATGCGCTGGCAGGTTGGCTTCGCTGAGGGGTGTGGGTGGTGTCATGTCGCCAGCGGTTGGCTGGTTGGCTTCGCTGGAGGTTCTCTCAGCGTCGGTGATGTGCCAAAGAGTGGCGGGCTGGCTTCGCTAAGGAGCGCTACCGTCGGTGGAGAACCAGTGCGTGACCTGCTGCCGACGCTAAGCGTTCATTAAGCGTCGTTAGCGGCCAAAACTTGGACGTGTAACGATGCTGGGCGGTTTTAGCGTCGTTGCTGTGCCAAGTCGTGGGCCTCTGCCGACGCTGCCAGTGCAGTAGCGTCGGCGTTGGGACAGGTGTTGGGCCTTTGCCGACTCTATAAGCGGGGGGAAATCATTCGCTGGTGCCTAAGTGGGTCTATTGCCATGCTGAATACATCTGCTGAGTGTAGCTATGCGTTCGAAGGCGATTTCGGGACCTTTCTCAGTAGCAAATATGCCTAATGCGCGGAGTTATACACTTCACCGTGCACTTATACACGCCAAAACGAAGCAGAAATCGACTGCTGACAGTGGACGACACGCCAGAGACGATGTGGATAACCCAGAGACGGTGGATAACAGCTGCGCGATCAGTGGATAACCTGCAAGAAAGTGCGGTTATCCACCGACGGTATCCACTGTTATGCACATTCCATACCCCTTGGAATCATTGGGTTTTCCACTTATCCACCATTTCGCCATGTGGGCTTGCGGGCCACCGCATGAGCGCCATACAGTGTGCCTCACGGCGGGCAACGTAGCCCGCCGTCCACATCACATGAAGGGGAAACACCATGAGCACCGCAACCACTACTACTGCCGAAAATGCCGGTTTGCCAGCAATGCTGGACACCAAAGACGTAGCCGAGATGTTCAAACGCTGCAATCTCGCCGTCTATGCCGAAGCGAGACGCATATATTATCGCGAAGTGAATCTGAACCCATGCAAAAAGTATCCGAAGCAGGTACTGCAAAGGATCGAATGGTGGTTCTGGGATTGGTTTGCCTATGACTGCGCCGTCAGCGGCGTGGGACTGACCGGCGACGAATCCGAGGATCTACGCATCGAACTGGAATATGGCCCAAGCGTAGGCATTTCACCGTTTCTGGCTTTGGCTGAATTCATGCATGACAGTGACTCGTGGATTGGCGCACGTGAAATACGTGATTTTCGCGAACTTGACGACACCAATTTCGCGTCGATGTTCTGGATTCGTGATGCCAGCGCGGTCACGGGGCGCATCATACTCGAAGACATGATCCACGGTGGCACCTACGAGGTGGCGGACCCGCATGCCGCCGCGCAATATGACGGTGCGCACGGTGGCGTGATCGTCAATCGCATTGCGCATGTTCGAGGAGCATGGAGGTCATGCGCCATTCCGATTTATGAGGCGCGCATGCCCGACGACCCAGAAATCGGTGATTCGCTGGTTCGCACATTTCAGCGCAACGGATTTAAGCCGGATTTCGCGGGGCTCGTGCGATTCTTCTACGGGCGAGCCAAAGACACCGGTTTCGACTGGGAGGATATGGAAAAGGCGCGTAATGTTGGCACGTTGGATGAGATCATCAGGAAAGCCTACGATCGATGAATGAATCGCTTAACGCTGCTGGCCGGGGCGACGTCCATGGTCGCGAATGAAGAGGGATGCGACCAAACAGACCGCGCACACAATGGCGACCGTGCGGAACGAAGCCCGCACTCCAATGGCCGATGCCGCCGCTTCCGGCACTCCGGTTCGCATGGCCGCCGCGGTGTGCGTGTTCATGATGGTGACCAGCAGCACAGCCGCAGACGTCATGATCGCGAAGCCCAGTAAGGCGAGCGGCCGGCCACCGATACGGTCATACATCTTGCCTGCCACCGGGTTCAGGATGCCCATGGCGATGCCGCTCGGCATCATCACCAGACCGGACACCAGTGCATTAACGCCAAGATCATTCCGCAAATATGCCCATCGCGTACAGGAACAGCTGGCGGGTGGTGAAGGTCTCGATGAGGAACGCGGTGATCGGGATCATGATGCCGTTGGTAAGCATGAATCCGGTGGTCAGCCATTGCACGGTGCTGCTGGGCACGTCGAATTCATGCATCAACGTGGGCAGTGTGGAAATCATCAGCGTTTGGTTGAGGATGGCCACAAACGAGCCGATCATCAGGGTGATGACCATGGCGGTGGTGTTGGCGGGGGTGGTGCTGTTGGAGTTGGCGGGGTGGTGGAGCCGGCCTCAGCGGTGGCCGGCGAGGAATTGCGTGACGTCAATTATCAAGTCTCGTTTCCTTGGCTGAGTTGTCTTTCTTGGCTTGCCCATACTATCTGTGCCTTGACTGCATTCGAAAACCATTGCAATGACTAGCAACACGCTGAGACGCGGCGTATTAATTCAATCATTTGACAAACTTAGTTCGTTCGTTTTATTATTGGTCCTGCAATCCGTAATATCGCCTACTGCAAAGGAGCGCCCAAATGGGTCTGTGGGATGTTGACAAGATCGAGTACGTCGGCCGCGCCAAAGGACCGAAGGAAGACTTCGCCTTCCATTACTACGATGCCGACAAGGTCGTTGCCGGCAAGAAGATGAAGGATTGGCTGCGTTTCGGCGTTGCTTGGTGGCACACCTTCAACCAGGAACTGGTTGATCCGTTCGGCACCGGCACCGCGCACCGCCCGTACTACAAGTACACCGATCCGATGGACCAGGCTCTGGCCAAGGTCGACTACGCCTTCGAGCTGTTCCAGAAGCTGGGTGTTGAGTACTTCTGCTTCCATGATCGTGACATCGCCCCCGAAGGCGACACCCTGCGCGAGACCAACGCCAACCTCGACAAGGTCGTCGACAAGATCGAGGAGAACATGAAGTCCACCGGCGTCAAGCTGCTGTGGAACACCTCCTCCCTGTTTACCAACCCGCGCTTCGTGTCCGGCGCCGCCACCTCCCCGTTCGCCGACATCTACGCCTACGCCGGCGGCCAGCTCAAGAAGAGCCTGGAGATCGGCAAGCGCCTGGGCGCCGAGAACTACGTGTTCTGGGGCGGCCGCGAAGGCTACGAGAACCTGTGGAACACCGAGATGAAGCGCGAGACCGACCACATCGCCAAGTTCTTCCACATGTGCGCCGACTACGCCAAGGAAATCGGCTTTGAGGCCCAGTTCCTGATCGAACCGAAGCCGAAGGAGCCGACGCTGCACCAGTACGACTTCGATGCCGCCACCGCCATCGAGTTCCTGCGCAACCACGACCTGACTGACGTCTTCAAGCTGAACCTGGAAGGCAACCACGCCAACCTGGCCGGCCACACCTACCAGCACGAGATCCGCGTGGCCCGCGAATCCGGCTTCCTCGGCTCCCTCGACGCCAACCAGGGCGACAAGCTCATCGGCTGGGATATGGACGAGTTCCCGACCGACCTGTACGAGACCGTCGCCGTCATGTGGGAAGTCCTGCAGGCCGGCTCCATCGGACCTCACGGTGGTCTGAACTTCGACGCCAAGCCGCGCCGTACCTCCTTCTACGAGGAGGACCTGTTCCGCTCCCACATCGCCGGCATGGACACCTACGCCGCCGGCCTGCTGGTTGCCGACAAGATGAACCAGGACGGCTTCATCCAGGACCTCATGGCCGAGCGCTACAGCTCCTACGATTCCGGCATCGGCAAGGACATCGACGAGGGCAACGTGACCCTGGCCGACCTCGAAGCCTACAGCCTCGACAAGCCGCAGTCCGAGCTCATCGCCGCCACCAAGTCCGATCACCTCGAGTCCGTCAAGGCCACGATCAACAACTACATCATTGATGCCCTGTCTGAGGTCGAGTGACCATCGGTCTGACCGATTGAATTCGCTCCATCGGGCGCGTACACATCAATTATGATGCCAGTGCGCCCGATGGGCTGATTCGATAATTTCGCCATGTGCGGTGTTGTGTTATGCCCGCATGGCACCTTTCCATTCCTTCTTTCTCCTTTCTCTCCTTCCGCTGAAAACGGGACTGTCTCTCGAAGTGTGTAACTGGCCTTAACTGGCCGGTCGTGTGGCCGGTCGGAAAGGCTGGTGGACGATGTCTGCTGGGACAAGGGGAAACATGACACCGACGAAGAAGCCGGACGCGGAAAAACGCAACGCCGAGCGGGAGGCGGCGCTCACATTCGTGCGCATGGCCAAGGAAAAAGGACTGGACCTGACAGGGCCCGACGGACTGCTCAAACAGTTCACCAAAAGCGTGCTGGAGACGGCCCTGGACGAGGAGATGACCGAGCACCTGGGCCGCGCCAAGCACAAGAAATCCAAGGACGGCAGGGCCGCGAACACGCGCAACGGCACCACCGCCAAGACCGTGGTCACCGATTCGGTAGGTCCGGTCGGGATCGAGGTGCCGCGAGACCGCGATGGCTCGTTCGAGCCGGTCGTCGTCAGGAAACGGCAGCGGCGGCTGCCCGGGGTGGACGAGGTGGTGCTGTCCCTGTATGCCAGGGGCCTGACCACCGGCGAGATCAGCGCCCACTTCCAGGAGATCTACGGGGCGGACGTGTCCAGGGAGACCGTCAGTCGCATCACCGAGCGGGTCGTGGCCGAGAAGGACGAATGGTGCTCGCGTCCCCTGGATCGTGTGTACGCGGCCGTGTTCATCGACGCGACCGTCGTCAAGGTGCGCGACGGGCAGGTCGCCAACCGCGCGTTCTACGTGGCCGTTGGCGTGGATCTGGAGGGCGGCCGCGACGTGCTGGGCATCTGGGCGTCGCCCGCCGCGGAGGGCGCACGCTATTGGCTGTCGGTGCTCACCGAGCTGAAGAACCGGGGCGTGGACGATGTGTTCTTCCTGATCTGCGACGGGCTCAAAGGCCTGCCCGACGCGGTGGGCGCGGTATGGCCTCTGGCCATCGTGCAGACCTGCGTGGTGCATCTGCTGCGCAACACGTTCCGCTACGCGTCGAAGAAGGACTGGGACGCCATCAAACGCGATGTCAAACCCATCTACACCGCGCCGAGCGCCGCCGCCGCGGCGGCGGCCCGCGACGCGATGCTGGACAAGTGGGAGGCGAGATATCCCGCGATCCGCAGGCTGTGGATGGACGCGTGGGAACGGTTCATACCGTTCCTGGACTATGACGTGGAGATCCGGCGCGTGATCTGCACGACCAACGCCATCGAATCGCTCAACGCGAGATTCAAGCGCTCCATCCGCGCCCGCGGCCACTTCCCCGACGAGCAGGCCGCGCTCAAGTGCATGTACCTGACCGTCCGCTCGCTGGACCCCACCGGCAAGGGACGGATACGATGGAGCGCGCGCTGGAAGCCCGTGCTCAACGCCTTTGCCATCACCTTCGCCGACCGCTGGCCAAGCGAGGGAACACAACAATGAAAACGCCAGTTACACACTTAACGAGACAGGCCCGGCATGAGTTCGAGATGGACGCCATCGCGGCCTGCTTCATCGGCGGCACGGCCGTCACCGGCGGCATCGGCACCATCCCCGGCGCCATGGTCGGCGCCCTGATCATGGGCGTGCTCAACCAGGGCCTGTCCATCATGGGCGTGGACGCCGCCTGGGTCAAGACCATCAAGGGCCTCGTCGTCATCGCCGCCGTCGCCTACGACCTGCTCTCCAAGAAAAAGAAAGGCTGAGCTAAACCTGGCCTCCGGGCCCGCTCGGTGGCCACGGGGATGGATCTGAGTTCCATTCCTCCTCCGAAAGGGACGCTGTTGCACGCAGCGTCCCTTTTCCGTTTGTCGCGATGGATGGATCCCGGTGTACGTTCTTCGCGAAATCAGCCCTGACTTGGGGTGTATTTCGACAATATGATTCGGCGATGTGCCTCAGCGGATATGTATGGCCAATGAAAAACGGGATACCGATGTCGATATCCCGCTTTCAGCGAATAGGTAAGGCCAGAGCTTACTTCTTCTTGGCTTTCTTGACGCGCTTGGGAGCGGGAGCCGCTTTCTTGGGCTCGAAGAACGGCCACTTGTGCAAAGCCCAGGCATGCAGCGCGGGAATCTTGGCAACGGCGAAGCCGATGACCAGACCGATTACCATGGCCCAGGTCTCCAGATCATGTCCTGCGACCAGCAAGCCGATGAACACTATGGCAACGATGAAGCTCACCATCTGCGAGGCCTTTGACTGCTTGGCGGTCACCAGGCCGGCCTTCATGGGAACGAGCCCCAGAAACAGGCCGCAAGGCGCGCATATGACGCCCAGCACCACGCTGATCACGGTTGACACGGTTGTTACTTCCATAATGTTCCTTTGCTGAAGTGGGATGATTCGCTTGATTCGGGCGAACGATAACGATGGTTACTGGCGATTAGTGGTTGGTGATGCATCGGCATCCGTGGTTGCGACGTCGGTTTCGACATCGTCATCGGTGTCGTCCTCGGATCCCTCGGCATCTGCGGTGTCGGTATCGGTGCCGTCAGGCGTATCCGCGGCGTCATCGTTCTCCGCATCCTCCTTGCTGGGTTGACGCCACCACAATATCAATGCGTTGGCGGCGCAGTAGACGGCGGCAATGCCGATGCATACCAAAAAGATGATGTTTGAGGTGCTGATCATCGTGCCATCGGCCATTGCTTCTTTGACAGACTGCCATATCCACATCACGCAGGCGACGGCGGTCAGGGCGTACAGCATCATACGGGAGCGGTCGTTCATAGGATCATCTCCAGACTTGTTCAAACGACTTGATTATAGCCGCATTTGTGGATTGCGTGGGAAACGAAAAATGCCGCCATGTGTGCTTCAGCGAGGAGCGCGGTATAACAGCGGCTCTTCGCGATGCTTGCCATGGCGGCATTCATCAGGAATCGTTATTCAGTTGTTATCTCATGGATTGTGCTGGCAGCGTATCAGCCGCGCGCCTTGGCGTATGCCTCGTACACGGCTTCGGTGGGCTCGCCGGTCTCCACGCCCTCGATGGTGAGCTGCCAGGTCGGCGGTTCGGCCTCGCCGGACAGCACCCAGGCGGCCTGACGGGCGGCGCCGATGGCCACGTATTCGTCGGTGGCCGGACGGGTCACGTCCATGCCGAGGATTGAGGGGGCCAGCGTGCGGATGGCCACGGACTTCGCGCCGCCACCAATGAGCAGGATGCGGTTGATCTCGGCGCCCAGCGAGCGAATCAGCTCGAGGCAGTCGCGCTGGGAACACAGCAGGCCTTCGACGAACGCACGGGCCAGATTCTCCTTGGTGGTGTTGTGTAGGGTCAGGCCAGTCAGCGAGGCGGTGGCGTCCGGACGGTTCGGCGTACGCTCGCCGTCGAAGTACGGCACCAGGGTGATGCCGCCGGCACCCGGCTCGGCCTTGAACGCCAGTTCGGCCAGTTCGTCGTAGTCCACGCCTAGGGCGGCGCGACCGGCGTCCAGAATGCGCGAACCGTTGATTGTGCAGGCGAGCGGCAGATAGTGGCCGGTGCAGTCGGCAAAGCCGGAAATGGCGCCGGTCAGGTCGTACACCGGGTTTTCAGCGATGGCCGCGGCCACGCCGGAAGTGCCGAGCGATACGGACACATCGCCCACGGCCATGCCGAGGCCCAGCGAGGCCATGGCATTGTCTCCGCCGCCGGGGCCGATGATGCAGCCGCCTTCAACGTCCTTGCCGGCAATGGCGGGGTCGGCCTTGACGGCGGCTGCCTCACGCGGGCCCAGCACGGTGGGCAGCACAATGGCGTCGGCGTGGGCCTTGGCGGCTTCCTCGCCCTCGGCAGGGGCCAGCACCATGGCGATGAGATCGCGGCGGTACTCGTCATGCGCGGCATCGTAGTAAATGGTGCCGGAAGCGTCGGAACGGTCGGTGAACAGGGCTTCGAGATGAGCGTCCTCGCCCTCGGCCACCGGGCCATAGCCGGCGATACGCCAGCTCAGCCAATCGTGCGGCAGACAGACGGCGGCAATCTTCTTGGCGTTCTCAGGCTCGTTCTCGGCCACCCACGCCACCTTGGTCAGCGTGTAGGAGGCGACGGGGGAGGATCCGACGGCCTTGACCCAGCGTTGCTTGCCGCGGGCGGTCACGTCGTCCGGTTCGTCGCCCTCGGCCGGAGCTGCACCGAGCTTGTCGATCAAGGCGGCGGCCTGCGGGGCGGAACTGGTGTCATTCCAGAGCATCGCATCGCGAATCACGTTGCCCTGCTTGTCGAGAATGACCATGCCATGCTGCTGGCCGCCAACCGCGAGGGCCGCGACATCGTCAAGCCCGCCGGCCTGCTCGGCGGCCTTGGTGAAGGCCTCCCACCAGAATTCCGGGTTGACCGAGGTGCCATCCGGGTGCTTGGCCTGCCCGAACCGAACCTGTTCGCCGGTGGCGGCGTCCGTGATGCGGACCTTCGTTGATTGGGTTGACGTATCTACGCCGGCAACCAGTACTCTCGTCATGCATTCCTCCTCGATGAGGGTCGCGCTCAAAAGTTTCGGCGCGCCATAGCCAATAAGTTAGACGATTAAACTATACTGTATCTCAACGTTCGATTGCAAACGGAAACACGCGAAGGTGCGGTCCGATTCAATCGTTTGACGCACAATATCATGGTGTGATAGACGGATGTGAGCGCCTGTGCGGCGCTCGAGACTAGGGGTGCGAGGAGGTAGGGGCCAATGGCAAATCTACGCAGGATCAATCAGGAGGATCTGCGCAACCATAACCTGTCGGTGACGCTCGACACCTTATTGCGTGCGCAGAAACCGATGAGTCGTGCCGATCTGGCCAAGGAGACGGGCCTGACCAAGGCCACGCTCTCGCTGTTGGCCTCGATGCTCATTGAAAGCGGCGTGGTGCAGGAAGGCGAGCCGGTCGTTTCCACCACATATGGGCGGCCCAGCACGCCGCTGGAGATTCGCGGCGGATCCATCGCCGGCATCGGCCTGCAGATCAACACCGATGGTTACGGTTGCCTGGCACTCGATCTGAACGGCGACACTCTCGGCCGGGAGTGGGTGAGTGAGGATATGACCGGCACTGACCCGTACGAGATCTTCGCCAAGCTCGATGCGATGACTTTCCCGTTGGAAAGCCGGCTCAAACGACGCGGCTGCAAGGTGGTGGGAGCCGGGTTTGCGCTGCCGGGCATCGTCACCGACGACATGTGGCTGTTGGTGGCCCGCAATCTGGGTTGGGAAAACGTCAACCTCACCCGGTTCAACGTGGTGCGCCGGCTGGATGTGGTGGCCGGCAATGAGGCGAAGATGGCCGCCATCGCTCAGATTCCGGGGTATGCCACCGAACGTGCGCCCTTCCTGAATGTGGTGGACCGCACGGACTCCTTTATTTACCTGTCTACCGATATCGGCATCGGCGGCGCGGTGGTGCGCGACGGCGAAGTGGTGATGGGCTCGCACGGATTCGCCGGCGAGATCGGCCATCTGTCCGTGGCGATGGATGGGCCGTTGTGCAGCTGCGGGCGTCACGGGTGTCTTGAGGCGTTTGCGGGCCGTCGCGCTTTGGTCGAGGCTGCCGGCATTGCCGAGGATGGGGATGCCACCAGCAGCGAGGCCATCGATATGTTCCTCCAGCGTTGGCGAGCCGGGGATTCGGATGTGGCCAAAGTGGTCGATCAGGCCGCCGATGCGCTGGTTTCCGCCATCGCTTCCGCCGTGAATCTGGTGGATGTCGATACGGTGCTGTTGGGCGGACTGTGGACGCACTTCGGCGACGAGCTGGCCACCGTGCTTGAAGGCCGGCTGCGTTCGGAAATTCTGGGATACCCGAATGTGAAGATTCGCGTGTTTGTGCCGCCGGTGGCGCTGCATCCCTCGCTATATGGCGCGGCCGAAATGGGCTTGCGACGGTTCATCGAGAACCCGTTGGGGTACATGGGGGAGAAGTAGCGCCGGGAGATGCTGCTTGTTGCTGGCGGGTGCATGGTATGGGTGCATGGCGCGCGTGCCGGCATTAGCGGGCTCGTGCTACACTTTGGCAAGTTGGCTGTTTTACGCAGCGAACGTGGGGCCGTAGCTCAGTCGGTTAGAGCATGCGACTCATAATCGCCCGGTCCAGGGTTCAAGCCCCTGCGGCCCCACTCTTTTGCGTCGTCTCCTGCGGCGGCGCAGCGCGTCTTCACGTCCAGATAGGCGCGTACAATCCCTTAGGTTCCGGTTCACGTCTTGCCATAGGGGCATGACGACCCGGGTCCCCCGAATCCATAGGAGACGTAAAATGCAGCAGGGTATCCATCCTGATTATCACCCCGTTGAGGTGACGTGCTCGTGCGGCAACACCTTCGTGACCCGCACCGCTGGCAAGGAAGATCACATGTTCGTTGACGTGTGCTCTCAGTGCCACCCGTTCTACACCGGCAAGCAGAAGATTCTTGACACCGGTGGCCGCGTTGCTCGCTTCGAGAAGCGCTACGGCAAGAAGAGCAAGTAGCATACTTCACGCCAGTCCGATTCGATTTGGCATGCTCCGGCATACCCGATCGAGGACTGGCGTTTTTTGTATTCTTTGACAAGTTTTGTTGCAGCATTGACCTGCGCAATCGAATAATCGAACAGAACAGCACCATACAGAAGAAAGTGTGTTATGGCAGACGAACAGTTCCCGGCGGCGGCAACCGCGCTTGAGGAGTACCAGTCCATCGAAGAACAGATGGCAAGCCCCGAAGTCGTGTCCAACCCGGACAAGCTGCGCAAGCTGGGTCGTCGTCACGCCGAACTGGGTGCCATCGTGGGTGCCTACAAAGCCTGGTTGCAGGTGAAGGACGATCTGGCAGCCGCTCAGGAGATGGCCGGCGAGGACGCCGACTTCGCCGAGGAAGCCAAGCGTCTTGAAGACGAACTGCCCGGTGTCGAGGAGAAGCTGCGCACCGCGCTGATCCCGCGTGACCCGGATGATGCGCGCGACACCATCATGGAGATCAAGGCCGGCACCGGCGGCGAGGAAGCCGCACTGTTCGCCGGCGACCTGCTGCGCATGTACACCCGTTACGCCGAGAAGCGTGGCTGGAGCGTGAACGTGCAGTCCGAGAACACCACCGAGCTCGGCGGCGTCAAGGACGTGCAGATCGCCATCCGCGCCAAGGGCACGCCCGCTCCCGAAGACGGCGTGTGGGCTTCGATGAAGTACGAGGGCGGCGTACACCGTGTGCAGCGCATCCCCGTCACCGAATCGCAGGGCCGTATCCAGACTTCCGCTGCCGGCGTCATCGTGTTCCCCGAGGCCGACGAGGATGACGACGAGATCGAGATCGATCCGAAAGACCTGAAAATCGACATCTTCATGAGCTCCGGCCCCGGCGGCCAGTCCGTGAACACCACGTATTCCGCCGTGCGCATGACCCACCTGCCAACCGGAATCACGGTGAACATGCAGGATGAGAAGTCGCAGATTCAGAACCGTGCCGCCGCGTTGCGCGTACTGAAGTCCCGCCTGCTGGCCATGAAGCATGAGCAGGAGGCCGCCGAGGCCGCCGACATGCGTCACTCGCAGGTACGTTCGCTTGATCGCTCCGAGCGAATCCGCACATACAACTTCCCGGAAAACCGTATCGTCGACCATCGCACGAATTACAAGGCTTACAACCTTGACGCCGTGCTCGACGGCGACCTGCAGGCCGTCATCGATTCCGACATCCAAGCCGACGAAGCTGACCGTCTGGCCAACCAGCAGTGATAGCCGACCTGATTCGTCAAGCCGCCGCGCAGTTGCGCGAAGCCGGCATCGAGACGCCCGAACATGATGCCAAACTGTTGCTGGCCGAGGCCGTGGACGCCGAGCTACGCGATATCGACAAGGCCATGCTGATGGGGGAGGGCCTCGATTCGCTGGCCCCCGCCGGCGGGGGCTGTCGCGCAGCGACTGGGGGTGGTCAGGCCGACCCCGTCACCAATATCCTTGCCGCCTTCCACGCCATGCTTTCCCGACGCGCCAAACGCGAGCCGCTCCAATACATCACCGGCCACACGCCTTTCCGCTACCTCGACCTGCAGGTGGGCCCCGGCGTCTTTATCCCGCGCCCGGAAACCGAAACCGTAGTCCAGGCCGGTCTTGACTGGCTGACCCGGCACAGCATGATCCACCCGCGCATGGTCGACCTGTGCGCCGGTTCCGGTGCCATCGGCCTGTCGATAGTCAGCGAAGTGCCCGGCAGCCAAGTATGGGCCGTCGAATTATCCCCGCGTACCGCCGAATGGACCCGGCGCAATCTGGCGGTAACCGCGAAACGATACCCCTCCATCGCCTCCAATTACCAACTGGAAGTCGCCGACGCCACGTCACTGGCCACGCTGGCGCAACTCGACGGCACCATCGACATCGTCATCACCAACCCGCCCTACGTGCCACAAACCGACATCCCCGAACAACCAGAAGTACGCGACTGGGACCCGGAACTGGCGCTATACGGCGGTTCGGCAGACGGCACGCTCATCCCTGAACGCATTATTGAGCGCGCCTGGCGCCTGCTCAAGCCCGGCGGCGTATTGGTTATGGAGCATGATCTCACCCAAGGCGAGCGATTAGTGGCCTATGCCAAGGCCACAGGTTTCGCCACCGCCTCCACCGGCAAAGATTGGACCGGCCGAGACCGCTATCTCTTCGCCGAGAAGTAGCCACAGGCGCGGGGCCGCCGCTGCTACTGCGCGTAATACTGCAGGGCGGAGGCGTCCGCGTCCGTGATTTCGCGAATCGGACGGGCCGGATTACCCACGGCCACGGTGTGCGGCGGAATATCGCGCGTCACCACCGAGCCGGCACCGATCACGCAACCCTCGCCGATCGTCACGCCGCCGATTACCGTCACATTGCCGCCAAACCAGCAGTTCGAGCCGATGACAATCGGCTTGCCATACTCGCAGTCGTATGCGGAACCATCAGGTGCCTGCCTCACGTTACGATCCTGCCAACGCAACGGATGCATCGGTGGCAGCAGCGAAACGTTCGGGCCGAACAGCACGTCGTCGCCAATCGTCACCGGGCAACAATCCAGCACAGTGAAGTTGAAGTTGGCGAACACGCGCTCTCCGATGGTGATGTTGCAGCCATAGTCGAAGAAAATCGGCCCCATCACGTCAAGGCCGGCACCGTGGCCGGGCAGCAGCTCATCGAGAATCGCGGCACGGGCGGCATGATCGGTACGCGACGCGGCGTTGAAGCGCGCGCACAGGTCGCCGGCCTTCTCGCGCAGGGCATTCAATTCAGGGTCTACCGAATTGTACAGTTTGCCGGCGAGCATCTCCTCGCGCTCGCTGGCGCGCGGCATACGCAGTTCGACGGGAGGCATGGTGGTGGATTCAGCATTGATTTCGCTCATTGAACACTCCTGTAATTTCGCGAAAGAGCATGGATGGACTCATTGTATCTACGGTCTGTGCGTGTGGGGCGAATCGGAAAACGGCAGTACGGCAAACGAGCGATGATGAACTATGCAAGTCGGGGCGCAATGGTGCAATGGTAGATTGTGAATACACAAGCGAACGGAGGTGGCGTGAGCGTGGAAGGCGGAACAACGCTGAAAGTCACGGATGAATCGCTGGCACAGGCGGCGCGTGTCATCCGGGATGGTGGATTGGTCGTCATTCCAACGGATACGGTATATGGAGTGGCGTGCGATCCGCGTAATAAGGCCGCTATCGACCGTATCTACCGGCTCAAGCGTCGCCCGCGCTATAAGGCGTTGCAGGTACTGCTCGCATCCACCGACCAGCTTGATGAGCTCGGTCTCGACCTGCCGTCCCCGCTGAATCGTTTGTCGGCGGCGTTTCTGCCTGGCGCGTTCTCGCCGATTGCCGTAGCCCGGCCCGACTGCACGTTGGAGACTTTGGCCGACACCGCCGATGGTCGCCCCGGCACGCAAGGCATCCGCATCCCCAATTCGGCGCTGTGCCTCGCGATTCTCAAGGCGACTGGCCCGCTGGCCGCGTCCAGCGCCAACCGTTCCGGCGACGAAAGCGCACAGACCGTCCAGGAGGCGGTTGACGCGTTCGGCAGCGAAGTCGACCTGTATCTGGACGGCGGTCCCACCCAAGGCCATGTCTCCAGCACCGTCGTCAAAGCCGATCCGTACGCGCGCGACGGCATCGAGATCCTGCGTGAAGGCGTCATCGCCCAAAACGTGATTCGCAAGGCCCTCCACCTCAACGGCGGTGGACTCGGCGCATGAGAATCTACCTACTGATTGCCGCCATCGCCGGTGGCGTCACCTGGCTGGTGACTCCGCTGATTCGCCACGTCGCCATCGAAATCGGTGCGGTTGGCGAGGTGCGTGCCCGAGACGTGCACACCATTCCCACGCCGCGCATGGGTGGCCTTGGCATGCTGATCGGTTTTGCCGTGGCTACCGTATTCGCCAGTCGGCTGCCTTTTCTCTCGGGATTGTTCAACGGCAATTACCAGATGTGGGTGATTCTTGCCGGCGGCATCATGATCAGTCTGCTGGGCATGGCCGATGACCTGTGGGATCTCGATTGGATGCTGAAACTTGCCGGTCAGCTGCTGATTTCCGTATTCGTGGCTTGGGGCGGATTGCAGATCATCTCACTGCCTTTGGGCGGTTCGCTGATTACCGCCTCGCCGAGTCTGTCCATGGCGATCACCGCATTCCTGATCGTCGCCTCGATTAACGCGGTCAATTTCGTTGATGGCCTCGATGGTCTGGCGGCCGGTATCGTGGCGATTGGTGGCATAGCGTTCGCCGCCTATTCGTATATCATCGCCCGGTCTTCCCCGAGTTATGCTTCGTTGGCCACGCTGATCGACGTGATGATGGTGGGTATCTGCGTGGGTTTCCTGCTGCATAATTGGCATCCCGCCAAACTGTTTATGGGTGATTCCGGTTCGATGCTGCTTGGCTATCTCATCACCTGCGCTTCGATTGTGATGACCGGACGTCTTGACCCGGCCTCGATTCATGCCAGCATCTATCTGCCGGTGTTCATGCCAATTCTGCTGCCGATTCTGGTGTTGTTCCTGCCTGTGCTCGACATGTGTCTGGCGATTGTGCGGCGTTTGGCCAAAGGCCAGTCGCCCATGCATCCGGACCGTATGCACCTGCACCATCGCATGCTGAAGATCGGGCATTCGGTGCGTGGCGCCGTGCTGATCCTGTGGGGATGGGCCGCGCTGATCGCATTCGGTTCGCTGACGATTCTGTTCTTCAAAGCGCAGCATGTGGCCGTGGGCATGCCCATCGCCGTGGTGGTGCTGACCATAGCCACGATGTACCCCTATCTGCGGCATCGTATTCCCGAGATCCAAGCCGAGAACCTGACGCTCGAATCCGCACGCAAGAACGCGCAGCATGCTACGGTTAAGTCGCAGTCTGCAGTAGGGGAGAGCCGGGATTCGATTGGCTCTCAGGCAGCGGATTCGATGACTGATTCGCCTGCGGATTCGCGGGACTCGCAGGCGGGTGAGGTGCAGGACCCGGCAGCGGATAAGTGAGCGCTCACAAGCGTGTGTCGTGAAGGTCAGCGCGTGTTCATATAGTGTTTGTATGGCTACAAACCTCGATGAATTGAACGCCCAATCGGCGTATGCTCCCCTTCCTCCGATTTTCGCCAAGCTCGGCCTTGCTTATGATGATGTGTTGCTGCTGCCGAACGAGACGGATGTCATTCCCTCCGAAGTGGACACCAGCACTCATCTGACTCGCAAGATCGTGATGAAGGCCCCGGTCCTCTCCGCTGCCATGGATACCGTGACCGAGTCCGAGATGGCCATCGCCATGGCTCGTAACGGTGGTATCGGTGTGCTGCACCGCAATCTGTCCATCGACGACCAGGCCGCTCAGGTCGATGTGGTCAAGCGTTCCGAGTCCGGTATGATCACCGACCCGCTGACCGTCAACCCCGAGGTCACTCTGGCCGACCTCGACAAGCTGTGCGGCAAGTTCCACATCTCCGGTCTGCCGGTTGTGGACAAGGAAAACAAGCTCGTCGGCATCATCACCAACCGTGATATGCGCTTCATCGCCTCCGAGGATTACGACACCCTGAAGGTTAAGGATGTCATGACCAAGGAGAACCTGGTCACTGGCCCGTCCAACATTTCCAAGGACGACGCTCACCGTCTGCTCGCCCAGCACAAGGTTGAGAAGCTGCCGCTCGTTGACGAGGAAGGCCACCTGACCGGCCTGATCACCGTCAAGGACTTCGTCAAGACCGAGCAGTACCCGGACGCCACCAAGGATGAGCAGGGTCGTCTGCGCGTGGCCGCCGGCGTCGGCTTCCTCGGCGACGCCTGGCAGCGTGCCTCCGCTCTGATGGAGGCTGGCGTGGACGTGCTCGTGGTCGACACCGCCAACGGTGAGGCCCGTCTGGCACTCGACATGATTTCCCGCCTGAAGCACGACTCCGCCTTCGACGGCGTGCAGATCATCGGCGGCAACGTCGGCACCCGCTCCGGTGCTCAGGCCATGATTGAGGCTGGCGCGGACGCCGTCAAGGTCGGTATTGGCCCCGGCTCTATCTGCACCACCCGTATCGTTGCCGGTGTCGGTGTCCCGCAGCTCACCGCCGTGTACGAGGCTGCCCAGGCCTGCCGTGCCGCTGGCGTGCCCTGCATCGCCGACGGTGGCATCCACTACTCCGGTGACATCGCCAAGGCCCTCGTGGCTGGCGCTTCCTCCGTGATGCTCGGCGGCACGCTCGCTGGCTGTGAGGAAGCCCCGGGCGAGAAGGTGCTCCTGCACGGCAAGCAGTACAAGCTGTACCGTGGCATGGGCTCCCTCGGTGCCATGGCCCCGCGCGGCAAGAAGTCCTACTCCAAGGACCGCTACTTCCAGGCCGACGTGACCTCCAGCGACAAGGTCGTGCCGGAAGGCGTGGAAGGCGAAGTGCCGTACCGCGGACCGCTGAACGCCGTGCTCTACCAGATGCTCGGTGGCCTGCACCAGTCCATGTTCTACATCGGCGCCCACAACATCGCCGAGATGCCGGAGCGTGGCAAGTTCATCCGCATCACCGACGCCGGTCTGCGCGAATCGCACCCGCACGATATCGTGATGACCACCGAAGCCCCGAACTACTCCGGCTTCCACAACAACTGATCGGTTGATGCCCGCTAGCTTGCGCTAGTTAGGGGTTGATTCCTTGTGAAAAGGGTCTGCTTATGCAGGCCCTTTTCGCGTATGTGGCTCGAGATAGCTTGTATGCGCTGGGGTATAGTCTGAACTGTTCTTGTAATAACGGGTGACATGACGAAAAGAGGCTTACCATGGTCGACAGCCATGATGCAGAAACTTACAGCGCAAAGGATTCGCGCCTGATTTGGATTGACTGCGAAATGACGGGCTTGGATATCTTCGGCGGCGACGAACTCGTCGAGGTGTCCGTAGTGCCCACTGACTTTGACCTGAATGTGCTGGACGAGGGCGTGGATTACGTCATCAAGCCGTCCGAGAAGGCCGTGAACCATATGAACGATTTCGTGCGCCAGATGCACACCCGTTCCGGCCTGATCAACGAGTGGGAGAATGGCCTGAGCCTGGCCGAGGCCGAGCAGAAGGTCACCGAATACGTGCTGCGCTTCACGCCGGAAGGCGTGCGCCCGCTGCTGGCCGGCAACACCATCGGCTCCGATAAGAAGTTCCTCGACCATTACATGCCGAACCTCATGAGCCACCTGCATTACCGCAGCGTGGATGTGAGCACATTCAAGGAGCTCGCCCGCCGCTGGTACCCGGCCGTGTACGAGAACCGCCCGCCAAAGAACGGTGGCCATCGTGCTCTCGCAGACATCATCGAGTCCTTGGACGAGCTGCGCTACTACCGTAAGGCGTTTATGGCTCCCGCCCCCGGCCCGGACGATGCCGCATCCAAGGCCATCGCCGCCGACATCGTAGCCACCAGCATCCTCAATAAGTAGTCCGCCGTACTTGGCTCCCCTCCCTGAGGGGAGTCTAGAGAGGTTGATATGCGCCAAACCGAAGCCCTGGCCATTCTGAACGCCGGCGCGAACGTGTTCCTGACCGGTGCGCCCGGTGCCGGTAAGACCTATGTCTTGAACGAGTTCATCCGCCAGGCTCGGGCCGACGGCGCCAGTGTAGCAGTCACCGCGTCCACAGGCATCGCCTCCACGCATATCAACGGCCAAACCATTCATTCGTGGAGCGGCGTCGGCGTGGCCACCGCCCTGAGCGCCAGCCTGCTCAAACTCATCAAATCCCGGCGCAAACGCAAGATTCAGGCCACGGACATCCTCGTCATTGACGAGGTTTCCATGCTGCACGCTTGGCTGTTCGACATGGTCGACCAAGTCTGCCGCGAAGTACGCCGTGATCCACGCCCGTTCGGTGGCATCCAGGTTGTCTTGTCCGGCGACTTCTTCCAGCTGCCGCCGGTTTCGGTGTCCGGGCGCAACCGCGACCTCATCGCCCCCACGCCCGAATTCATCGCCAGTCGCGAACGGTATGCCCGTGCCGGCTTGAACCCCGAAGGCTTCATCACCGAATCGCTGGTATGGCCCGAACTCAACCCGGTGATCTGCTATCTGACCGAACAGCACCGTCAGGATACCGGCGAACTGCTGACCGTGCTCACCGACATTCGCGAAGGCGACGTGACCCAGTCCGACCGTGACGTGCTCGTCACTCGTCTGGGCAAACTGCCCGAGCCCGGCCAGGTCGCCGTCCACCTGTTCCCGGTGAACCGGCAGGCCGACAATCTCAACGACATGCGCCTGAACCAGATCATGCTTGATCCACACGAGTTCCACGCCGAGACAGCAGGCCCTGCCAACCTGGTCGACCGACTCAAAAAGAACATGTTGGCCCCCGAGCGATTGATACTCAAGGAAGGCGCGGCTGTCATGGCCCTGCGCAACGACACCGATCGCCAGTACGTCAACGGCTCGCTCGGCACCGTGCGTGGCTTCGCACAGGAGAACAAGGGCGGCTGGCCGATCGTGGAATTCGAGAACGGCAACATCGTCACCATGAAACAGGCCACATGGGAGATGATGGACGGCGACACCGTGCTCGCCTCCGTCTTCCAGGTGCCGTTGCGCTGCGCGTGGGGCATCACCATCCACAAGTCGCAAGGCATGACGCTTGACCGTGCGGTCATGGACCTGAAGCGCACCTTCGCGCCAGGCATGGGATATGTGGCGCTGTCCCGAGTCGAATCGCTGGGCGGCCTCTATTTGGCCGGCGTCAACGAACGCATGTTCCTCGTCTCGCCCGATGCCGTGGTGCTCGACGGCGACCTGCGCGAAGCCTCGGCCGCGGCCTCCGACCAGTTGGCCGATGAAGGTGCAAACGCGTTCAAACCCGCCGAGCCGGACGAATTCGGTGCCAATCCCGACGATGACTTCGCCCAGGACGCGTTGTTCTGATCTTTAGAAGCGCTCCGTAGCAGCTACCATGGAATAAGAGGTGGTAGTTATGGTGCTATCCGAGATATTTCGTGGAAACAATGAGGTTCGCGAGGCCGCCCGAGCCGGTGTGCAAATCGATACGGTCAGTGTGGCTAGTGCGTCAGATGCAGCAAGCGCGGCAGACGGCAGCGGCAAAATCACTGGCGCAATACGTCCGTCAGCGGTGGCCGGTTCGTTTTATCCGGCTGACCGCACCGCGCTCAAACAGCTAATCAACCAGCAGCTCGATTACGGCCGAAAGCTTCTGCAACAGTTGGAGCCCACACTTCCAGCGGGGGTGCCGAGGGCGGTAATAGTGCCGCACGCCGGATACATATATTCCGGCACGGCAGCTGCGCTCGCTTACGCGCTCTTGGAGCGTGGGCGGGGGAGCGTAACTCGCGCGGTAATCGTAGGGCCGACTCACCGCGTGGCCGTGCGAGGCGTCGCCTGTTCCACGGCAGCGGCGTTTGAAACGCCGCTGGGCACTGTGCCGGTAGACATTGCAGCCGAGCGTAAGGCTCTGGGCCTGTCTGTCAATGAGCCATTGCGCTCCGGTACACATGCCCGTCCGGGCGCGCCGGCTCCCGCAATGATCGTCAATGCCCCAACCCACGCACAAGAACATGCGGTAGAAGTGCAGATTCCGTTCCTGCAGACCGTGCTCGGCCCAGACCTCACTATCGTGCCGTTGAACGCGGGCGATGCCACGCCACAAGAGGTGGGTGATGTGTTGCGTGCTTTGTGGGGTGGCCCGGAAACCGTCATCGTGATTAGTTCGGATCTCTCGCACTATCATCCGCACGAAGTCGCCCGCGCGTTGGATGACCAGACCATTGCGGACATTGCGGCTTTGCATCTGCCGATTCACCCTCGCCGGGCCTGTGGCGCATACCCGATCAACGGCCTTCTGGATGTGTTAAAAGGCCGCAAGGACATGAGGCTCTTCGAGCTCGGCTGTTCCACTTCCGGCGACGACGGCGTGGTGGCGCTCGCCGGCCAACCTCGCCCCGCAATGCGAGACGCCGACGAGCCGGTAGTGGGATATGTCTCGTTTGCCGCGTGGGAATCCAAGCCGGAAGCAGATGCTCTAGCCGGTGCAGATGACTTAGGCACATCGGGTACGCCATCCCACGGTGAGGTGCTGCTGAAACTTGCCCGTGCCGCTATCCGGGAACGGCTGCATATCGAGCATCCGACCGCCGCTGATTCGACCGCGTCCATTCTTGCCGCAAACCCATGGCTGAACGAGCCCGGTGCCTGTTTCGTCACCCTGACCGAGGGTGGCCGGCTACGCGGGTGCATTGGTTCGCTGGTCGCCCACCGCTCGCTCGGCAAGGACGTGGCCGAGCACGCAGTGGATGCCGCCACCCGCGACCCACGTTTCACCCCGGTCACCGCCGCGGAATACCCGCTGCTCAACGTGGAGGTATCCGTCTTGGGTGAGCCCGAGCCGATTACAGTGAACTCCTGTGACGCCGATTCGCGCGGTACCGGCTCGAAGACCGCGACTCTGGCATCGCTGCAATCCGGACCTCAGACCGACGCCGTCAAACGGGACGGCAGCAACGTCGAACGCCCGGTACGTTCGCGCACTGAACTTGAGGAAGTATTACGCCCCGGCAAAGACGGTCTGATTCTCGCCGACCGTCGTGGCCGCAGCGCCACATTCCTGCCACAAGTGTGGGATGAGCTGCCCGATCCGCACGATTTCGTCGCTCACCTGCTCGCCAAAGCCGGTATCCGCCCTTCCTACGACTGGACCGATAGCGAAATCGACTGTCAACGCTACGAGGTGACCGCCTATGCCGAGCATTAACGCAGCAACCATATCTCCTCCCGCTGGCAAGAGGTGGCGCGAAGCGCCGGAGGGTGGTCATCGGGAATCGTGCGGTCATACGGCGTCAGTCACAGATGTTCGTAACCCCGCCATAGCCCGCTGGCAAACGCAATTCCACGACGGTACCAACCGCGCTCGCTGCGAACTATGCCCGCGCCGCTGCGTCCTCAAGCCCGGCCAACGCGGCTTTTGCTTCGTCCGCTCAAACCACGACGGACTCATCGTCTCCGACACCTACGGCCGCAGCTCCGGCTTCGCCGTGGACCCAGTGGAAAAGAAGCCGCTCAACCACTTCCACCCCGGTTCCAGTGTGCTGAGTTTCGGCACGGCTGGCTGCAATTCCGGTTGCCGATTCTGCCAAAACTGGGATATTGCCAAAGCCCGCAGCTTCGACCGGCTCGGCATGGAAGCCAGTCCGGAGAAAATCGCGCAGGTCGCGGCCGACCGAGGCATCGATTCGGTGGCGTTCACCTATAACGATCCGATCGTGTTCGCCGAATATGCCATCGACACGGCCGAAGCCTGCCGAGCGCTCGGCATCCATCCCATCGCCGTGACTGCCGGATACATGAGCGCCGAAGCCCGGCCCGACTTCTACGCGGCCATGGACGCCGCCAACATCGACCTCAAAGGCTTCACCGAAGAGTTCTATTGGAAAGTGACCGGCACTCATCTGGCCGATGTGCTCGAGACCATCGACTATGCGGTCAACGAGGCACGCACACCAGAAGGCGAACACGTGTGGGTGGAGCTCACCACGCTACTCATCCCTGGATTCAACGATGACGACGCCCAGCTGCATGCTGAATGTACATGGATACGCGAGCACTTGGGTCCGGACGTGCCGCTGCACTTCTCCGCATTCCACCCCAGTTACCGCATGATGGACGTACCGCCCACCCCGCACGAGACTCTGACCCGCGCCCGAGACATCGCCCTCGAAGAGGGACTCAATTATGTGTACACAGGCAACGTGCATGATCGTGAAGGCGATACCACGTATTGCCCAAACCCTGAATGCCGGGCCAAGCTCGTGGAACGCGATTGGTATCGAATCATTGCCAATCGTTTATCTGCCGGATACGGTGGCAATGGGCACTGCCCCGTATGCAGGACTGCTATCGCCGGACGTTGGTAATCTGCCTCAGGTCGCCCGCGCGATTCACCGCAGATCGCCAATACGCGTGGCAATCGTCCTCATCGATTTGAGGCTCGCCTCATAGCGCGCGGCTGCCACAATCAGAATGATGCCGCCCAAAGCAAGCCACAATGCCGGCCAGCTACGCAGCATCGGGCGTACTTGCGGCAAACGCACACCCACAATCAGCGCGGCCGCTCCGGACAGGCCGGCGATAAGATCCACCGGGGCATACGGTTGCGGGTTGGTCCATGCAAGACCGAGGAGTATTACGCCGGCAAGAATGGTGGCGCATGTCTCAATAACCTGTGATGCGGTCAGCCGTCCCGACGAACGCCCGAATCGCTCTTGCGCGACTGATGGTTGGTTCGGCTGGGCCATTGCCGGATTCGGGTAGGGGCAGGGAGAAGCATAGGCCCGGCCCGGCTGTTACGGTTGATACGGGCAGGCCGCTTGTTCCGGGACCGACATAGGCGATTGCGCAAACGGTGGCATGGCCATTGGCTGTTGCGATACCGCTTGTTGTGGAACTGCCGTTGGGAATTGCGGGGGCTGCAGCAGAAAATTGCGGGGCCCATGCTGGGGCCGGTTGATACACCGGCTGCTCCGAGGATTCCGGCTGATTCCCCTGTTGCTCGGTCGGTTGCGTCATCGTGCCCTTCTACCCTTCTAGCCGTCATTGTTGCACGAGTGAGTCCGAATGCCAAGATGAAGGTCGGAATAGTGCGAATAGCAGGCGGGCTTGTCGGTTCACGCGAATATCGTGGAACACATGACTTCCAATACCCTTCGTATGTCAACCATGTTCCTGCGCACCCTGCGCGAGGACCCCGCTGATGCCGATGTCGATTCAGCCAAGCTGCTGCAGCGCGCCGGCTATATCCGCAAGGCCGCACCCGGTATCTGGACCTGGCTGCCGCTCGGTCTGCGCGTGCTGAACAAGATCGAGGCCATCATCCGCGAGGAGATCAACGGCATCGGCGCCCAGGAAGTGCACTTCCCGGCCCTGCTGCCGCGCGAACCCTACGAGGCCACCCATCGCTGGGAGGAGTACGGCGATAACATCTTCCGTCTGAAGGATCGCCACGAGGCCGATTACCTGCTGGCCCCCACCCACGAGGAGATGTTCACCCTTCTGGTCAAGGACATGTACTCCTCTTACAAGGACCTGCCCGTCACCCTGTACCAGATCCAGACCAAGTACCGCGACGAGTTCCGTCCGCGCGCCGGCCTGATCCGTGGTCGTGAATTCGTCATGAAGGACGCCTACTCCTTCACCATCGATGAAGAAGGCATGCGCAAGGCCTACTATGACGAGCGCGGCGCTTACGAGCGTATCTTCCAGCGTCTTGACCTGAAGTACGTACCTGTGTTCGCCATGTCCGGCCCGATGGGCGGCTCCGCATCCGAGGAGTTCCTGGCTCCGATGCCGATCGGCGAAGATACCTTCGCGCTGGCACCTTCCGGCAAGGCATGGAATGTGGAGGCCCTGAGCACTCCGGAACTACCGGAAATCGATGCTTCCACCACTCCCGCCGCTTCCAAGGAAGCCACCCCGGATGCCAAGACCATCGATAACATGATCGAGCGTGCCAACGCCGACCACCCGCGTACTGATGGCCGTGAATGGCAGGCTTCCGACATCCTCAAGAACGTGGTGATCACCGTCAAGCACCCTGAGGATGAAGAGCATGACGAGCCGTGGCGTGAAGTGATTGTCGTCGGCGTGCCCGGCGACCGTACGGTGGATATGAAGCGACTGGAAGCCCAGTTCGCGCCCGCCGAACTTGAGGAAGCCACTGAGGAAGACCTGAAGCAGCACCCCGAACTGGTGCCCGGTTACATCGGACCGATGGTGCTTGGCCCGCAGGCCGAGGCTGCTGGCGTGAAGAACCCGGTTCGCTACCTGATCGACGCGCACGTGGTCAAGGGTTCCGCTTGGTTCACTGGTGCCGATGAGAACGAGGTCGACTACTACAACCTGGTGTACGGCCGTGACTTCAAGGTCGACGGCGTGGTGGAAGCCGTTGAGGTTCGCCACGGCGACATGAGCCCGGATGGTTCCGGTCCGTTGAGCTTCGAGCGTGGTGTGGAAATCGGTCAGGTGTTCCAGCTGGGTCTCAAGTACTCCAAGGCACTGGACCTGAAGGTGCTCGACCAGAACGGCAAGGCCGTGCCGGTGTGGATGGGCTGCTATGGCATCGGTGTTTCCCGCGTGCTGGCCTGCATCGCCGAAACACACCACGACGAAGCCGGCTTGGCTTGGCCGTCCGTGATTGCCCCGGCTGCCGTGCACGTGGTGGCCACCGGCAAGGACGCCGTGGCGTTTGAAGGTGCCGAGAAGCTGGTCGCCGAGCTTGAAGCCAAGGGCCTTGAGGTTATTTACGATGACCGCAAGAAGGTGTCTCCGGGCGTCAAGTTCAAGGATGCCGAGCTGATCGGCGTGCCGCTGGTCGCCGTGGTCGGCCGCGATTACGTCAACGACGGCACCATCGAACTGCGCGACCGCAACGGCGAAAACAAGGTCGCCGTGCCCGCCGCCGAAGCCGCCGACGCGCTCGCCGAGCGCTTCGCCGCCCTCAGTTGAGTCCCACTTACTCAGCCTCGGCGTTAATCGCATCAAGCGCCATTCTGCCCAGTCGCAGAATGGCGCTTTGCTGTGGATAACCGAAACTTATCCACATTCTTAAAAATTCAACTGCGTCACAGTATCCACATTTGCCAGTTGCCCTTGTGCACTTCAAACGTCATGCCTCACAGTGGAGGTACCGCTGGGGCGTGCAAGCCGGCAATGAAGCCGGAGACAGGCTCCGGCGGTCCACATCCAAACAACAGGCCAGCAGGCCGAGGAAAGGACCGATCATGGCAAATCAACAAGCAGCAGTGACCGTCACCGGCTTTGTGGCCGGTGATCCGACACTAGGCGGAACCGAGAGCTTCCGCGTGCTGACATTCCGTATGGGCAGCACGCGCAGTCGACTCAACCCGACTACCAGACAATGGGAGGATTACGGAACCGCATGGGTGGGCGTCAAAGCGTTCCGTGCTTTGGCCGTGAACGCCGCCAGTTCGGTTCGCCGCGGTGACCGCATCATTGTGGTCGGCTCACTCATCACCGAGCAGTGGACCAATGAGCAAGGCGAACCGCGCAGTAGAACCGTTCTCGAAGCCACCAACATTGGGCATGACCTGACCTTCGGCACCACGTCGCTGATCAAGCCACAGCGTGCCGGTAATGGGAACGGAGGCAATGGTGGCAACGGTAACGGCAATGCCAACGGTGCCGTCGAAGGCATGGATGGCGGAAACGGGCAACGAGCATCGTCGCCGTACGTTAGGCCAACGCAATATGGCGCGGGCGGTGCCGCATCCGGTGTGGGTATTGACCCGTATGCGACCTCGTCGGAATCTGGCCCCGTCGAATTTGGGGTCACCTCCGATTCCGGCCAATCGCCGTCGCCATCAACCGAGTCCGCGGCCGTGGCCGATGCCGTCATGTCGCAACCGGACGCCGACACCAATCAACCACAGCCCGTGGCCCAACAAACCTACGTCGACGGTTTCGCCGAATCTTCCAATCCCAGTGATTCCGAATTCTGAGTGCCAACCATACATCATGAAAAACCGCTGTGTTCGCCTGTAATCGAGGCAAACACAGCGGTTTTCCTTTACATAACGGGGATTACCAAATACGCACACGGTCCTTGGGCGCGAGCCACATGGCGTCGCCTTCGGTCACGCCAAAGGCATCGTAGAAGAGGTCCACGTTGCTGGCGATGCCGTTGGTGCGGAATTCGGCCGGAGAATGCGGGTCGATCTGCAGGTACTGTTCGGCCAGCTCGTCGCGGTTCTTGGTGCGCCAGATGGAGGCGTAGCTCAGGAAGAAGCGCTGCAGGCCGGTGAATCCGTCCATTTCGGGGGCGGTATCGAGCAGTGCCTTGATGGCGGCGGGGGAGCCGTCTTCTTTGGCGTCGGACTTACCTGCCGCCTTGCCGAGCGCGAATGCATACGCCTTGAGCGCGATGTTCACGCCGCCCAAATCGCCGATATTCTCGCCGATGGTCAGCGCGCCGTTCACGTGCGGTGCCTTATCAGGCTCGTCAGCGTACTTCTCGGCCAGCTGCAGCGGCACAAAGCTGTTGTACTGGGCGATCAATGCGCCGGTACGGGCCTCGAAGTTCTTGCGATCCTCGTCGGTCCACCAGTTGTTGAGCTTGCCGTCGCCGTCGTACTGCGAACCCTGATCGTCGAAGCCATGGCCGATCTCGTGGCCGATCACTGCGCCGATGCCGCCATAATTCGCCGCATCCTCGGCCTTCGGGTCGAAGAACGGGGGCTGCAGAATCGCGGCCGGGAACACGATGACGTTCATGCTCGGCTCGTAGTAGGCGTTCACCGTCTGCGGATTCATCAGCCATTCGTCCTTGTCGACCGACTTGCCGACCTTGGCCAGCTGATAGCCGGTCTCGTACAGGTTCGCGGCCTTGGCGTTCTCGGCGGGCAGCGCATCCGCGGAAACACTCAGCGCCGAATAATCGCGCCAGTGGTTGGTGTAGCCGATCTTCGGCGTGAACTTGGAGATCTTCTCCAGAGCCTTGGCCTTGGTGTCCTCGCCCAGCCAATCGGAATTGGTGATGGACACGCGGTAGGCGTCAATCAGATTGGCGACCAGCTCTTCCATGCGGCGCTTCGAGCTTTCGGGGAAGTGCAGGCGCACGTATTCGCGGCCCACATCTTCACCACAAATGCCGTTGACCAGGCTCACCGCGCGCTTCCAACGATCGCGCTGCTTCTTGGCACCGGAGAGCACCTTGCCGTAGAAGTCAAAGTTGGTGGTGTCGAAGTCGCGAGACAGGGAGGAGGCGAAGCCCAGAATCATGTGAACACGGGCCCACAGCTTAAGGTCGGCCAGATCGGCCTCGGCCCAGAACGCATCAAGACCAGTGAGGAAGCTCGGCTCGTGCACAATGACGCGCGCGAACACAGACTTGAAATCAATCGGCTGAGCCTTGGCGGCTTCGGTGGCGTCATAAGCGGTCTGCCAAGCGTCGATCCAAGAACCGAGATCGAAGTTTTTCAGCGTGGCGGCCAGATCGGCGTAATCGGTGGGGTTGTAGGTCTTCACCGAGTCGCGCGTGGCCACATTGTCCCAATGGTTGGCGGCGATCTTGGTTTCCACGGCAAGGAAGTGGCGGGCCATGCCGAGCGCGGCTTCGCTGGGAACCGTGGCGGGAGCGTTGCTCTCGTCATCGCCGGTGTTGGACGGCAGCTCATCGCCACCGTTGGACTCGGCGGCGGGCGCGTATCCGGCGTTCACCAGCTGGGTGGCGACCATCGCCACGTATGCTTCGCGCACGGGAGCGTAGTGATCCTCGCGATAGTAGGCTTCATCCGGCAGACAAAGGCCGGCCTGCTCAAGGTGGGCGATGTTGCGGTCCGGGTCGCCCGGGTCGCCGTAAACGGCCAAGCCGAACAGATCGGGGCCGCCGGCTGGGTTGATCGTGCCGAGCACGCGCGTGAGTGCGGCCTTGTCGATGGCGGAATCGATGAGGTCAAGCTCGTCGCGGATTGGGTCAAGCCCGGCGGCCTCTATGGCGTCGGTGTTGAGGAATGAGCGGTACAGGGCCTCAGACTTGACAGCCGGGCAGTCGTCGGCGTCGAGGATGTCGCGTACTTGGTTTTCGGCGTCTTCGGCAAGCTTGTCGAAGGAGCCGTAGCGCGAACGATCGTCGGGCAATCGGTAGGTGTCGATCCATGGGCCATTCACGTAGCGGAACAGGTCGTTGGTCGGCTTGATGACGGAGGAGAACGATGCCGGGTCGATGCCCGACGTCAGCGTTTCGGTTTCGTTGGTCATGGCCCTAAGCCTAATCGCGGCGGGGGAGAAGCGTTGATGGTGCAGATATTGCGTTATGGGCATTGCGCTGTCAGTGAACTAGACAGATTGCCTAATTGTGGTGATGGTTCAAATTAGACAACTTGTCTATCATAGTATGTGGAATCTGAACATGGACCTTGAGCTAAGGAGTTACGATGAGCAATCCGAACGAGGACCAGTGGAATGGCCAGACGGGCCAGCCCAACCAGAGCCAGCCGAACCAGCCGAATCCGGCGGGTCAACCGGGCCAACCGCAGTATGGTGCGTATGACAGCAATCATGGCGGCCAATATCCTCCGCAAGGTGCGCCGGGAGCGCAAGACACTCAGAATCAGCATGCGCAGAACGGCCAGCCACAAGGCGAACCGAACCAGAACCCGTACTACGGCCCGTACGCCTACAATCCGAACTATGGCCCGAACGGCCAGCCGGCATGGGGGCCGGACGGTCGGCGGTATCAGGCGGACGGCCAATCGAATAGCCAAGCGGACGGGCAGCCGAATGGTCCATGGGGCGATCAAAGTCAACCCGGCTGGCAGCAGACCAACTGGTATGTCGGCAATTTCAGTCCATTCCGCCTGATCGAGGAATGGCTGCCGGAAAAAGCCAAGACCAAGATTCGCATCATTTACGGCGTGGTGGGCGTGGCCGCCATCGCCTTGGGCGCTGCGCTGTTGCTGGTGCCGAACAAGACGCTGGCTTTGGCCGCATTGTTGCTCGGCGTGTATTTCGTGATTTCCGGCGTGGTGCGCATCGTCAGCGCTCTCGTGGAGCCGGGTCTGCCGGGCGGCTGGCGTGTGCTGGACGTGTTCGTCGGCATTCTGCTGACCTTTGGCGGCGTGGTGGTTGTGCGCAACTACGGCATGACCGGTCAGACGCTGGCATTACTCATTACTTTGATGGTCGGTTTCGGATGGATTATGGAAGGCGTGCTGTCGCTGGTTGAATCGTGGCGTATCCCGCATTCCGGCTGGGCCATCGCCTATGCCATCATCTCGATTATCGCCGGCTTCGTGGTGCTGATGAGCCCGCTGAGCTCCGCCGTATTCATGATTATCTTCGGCGGATGCGCCATGGTGGTGATGGGGATTACTTCAGTGATTCGCGCGTTCACTTTCGGCAAGCGTCGCAAGTAATCTCACGCTTCATGCAACCAGTCCCCAGACAATCAATCCAAAGCGCCCGTGCAGGCTATGTGCTGCCGGGCGCTTTTTCTCGGCCTTGGCTATTAATGGGCTGCGAGTGGATTTCAGGTAGGCTTCTGGCGGTTGACCTCGGGCTGGTCTAGAGTTGAGAACAAGTCTCAACAAGGTAGAAAGAATCTCATGATCGAACTGAAAACCCCTCGTGAAATCGAGGAAATGAAGCCGGCTGGTCGTTTTGTCGGCGGCATTCTGAAGGAACTGCAGGAGACCACCAAAGTTGGTACCAACCTGCTCGAAATCGACGAGTTCGTCCACAAGAAGATCGTGGACCGCAAGGGCGCCGAATCCTGCTATGTTGACTACGCTCCTGACTTCGGCACCGGCCCGTTCGCCCACTACATCTGCACCTCCGTCAACGACGCCGTGCTGCACGGCGTGCCGTACGACTACAGCCTGAAGGACGGCGACCTCGTCTCCCTCGATCTCGCCATCTCTGTGGACGGCTGGGTGGCCGATTCCGCCGTCAGCTTCGTGGTCGGCAAAGACCCGGACCCCGAAGACCTGCGCATCATCAAGTGCACTGAGGAAGCGCTCGCCGCCGCCATCGACGTGGCCAAGCCCGGCAACCGTCTCGGCGACATCTCCAACACCATCGGCGACGTCGCGCGCGAATACGGCTACCCGATCAACCTCGAGTTCGGCGGTCACGGCGTGGGCCACATCATGCACGGCGACCCGCACGTGCCGAACGACGGCCGCGCCCACCACGGCTACAAGCTGCGCGAAGGCCTGGTCATCGCCATCGAACCGTGGTTCCTCAAGACCACCGACGAGATCTTCCAGGATCCGAAGGACGGCTGGACCCTGCGTGCCTCCGACGGCTCGCGCGGCGCCCACTCCGAGCACACCATCGCCATCACCGAGAACGGCCCGATCGTTTTCACCGATCGCACCAACCTCTGATCGGCGTTTGGCGTATGGTAGGTGCCTGATTGGCCTGTGATGGGCGATCAGCGTCTCATTAGCCGTCCGTCTGTTCGCGGTTTTCCCGCGAATTCGAGACGTAACAAGCCGAAGTGCGTTTGCTTTGATAGCATGAGCGCACTTCGGCTTTCGTGTATCGACCGGCATTCGCCAGCGGTAACACAGAAGACATAGAGTACCGAACACTAGTGTTCGCGAACGCGTGAACGTTAATGTTTGGGGTAAGTGGTTCATGAAGAGGAAGGTGCGCGAATGGCAACGGCACAACTTGATGTCGATTCGAACAAGTTCAACCTGCCCGTGGTTAAGGCTAGTGCAGGGCCGGATGGCATCGTCGTTTCCAAACTGCGCAACGATGGCTGGGTAACGCTTGATCCCGGATTCCTCACCACCGCGCAGTGCGAATCGAAAATCACCTACATCGACGGCAAGCATTCGATTTTGCGCTACTGCGGTTACCCCATCGAGCAACTGTGCGAGAACTCCGATTTTCTGGAGGTGGCGTGGCTGCTGCGCCACGGCGAGCTGCCGAGCAGGGCTGAGTATGAGCAGTTCTGTGCGGACATCAATCACAAGACGATGGTTGGCGAAGACTTCCGTACCTTCATGGGTTCGTTCCCGCGCTCCGCTCATCCGATGAGCGTGCTTGCCTCCGCCATCAATGCGCTGGCCACGTTCTACCCGGACACCACCGATATTTCTGACAACGACCAGCTTGATGAGGCCGCCAAGATCATCATGGCCAAGGCCCGTACGATTGTGTCGTACATCTTCCGCCGTCGTCGCGATGAGCCGATGCTGTACCCCGATTACGCGCGCGGCTATGTGGACGACTTCCTGCGCATGTGCTTCGCTGTGCCGTACGAGCCGTTTGAATCCGACCCGCTGTATGTGCATGCTTTGGGTCGTTTGTTGATTATTCATGCCGACCATGAGCAGAACTGCTCGACCTCGGTGGTGCGTATCGCCGGTTCCGCCCACGCCAACCTGTATTCGGCGGTGGCCGCTGGCGTCAATGCGCTGTCTGGTCCGTTGCATGGTGGTGCGAATGAGGCCGTACTGCGCCAATTGAAGGCGATTCGTGATTCCGGCAAGTCTGTGGCCGAGTTCGTGCGTGATGCCAAGGAGAATGGCCAGAAGATTTCCGGCCTTGGCCACCGTGTATACAAGTCGTATGATCCGCGCGCGGCGATTGCCAGGAAGTATCTGGAAAAGATCATGGAGCGCGAAGATACGCAGAAGCTGCCGTCTGACGAGCGCGCGCTGTTCGCCGTGGCCACCGAGCTTGAAGATATTGCGCTGAATGACGAATATTTCGTATCGCGCAACCTGTATCCGAACGTCGACTTCTACACGGGCTTGATTTATCGGGCGATCGGCTTCGATCCGGCCATGTTCACCACGCTGTTCGCGCTGGGCCGCATTCCCGGTTGGATTGCGCAGTACCGTGAGATGTTGGCCGACCCGAATACCAAGATCGGCCGCCCACGCCAGGTCTACACCGGTCCGGTCGAGCGCGATTTCGTGCCGATGGACGAGCGGTGATTGTTGGTTTGAGAAAGCGCTTCGCTGGAGATTCCAGTGAGGCGCTTTCTATATGTACAGCGCAAACCAGCTATGCTGCGACGGCTGCATAAGAACTAGCAGGGCTAGTTCTGAAATTGAAATAATGTGTGCGGTATCGAGGCGCACCGAGGGAAGGCGTACGAAGGTACGTCGACCGAGGGGCAACGAAGATAACGCTCCATTATTTCAATTTCAGTTCTTGTGCAGCTTGGCGTTGAGCTCAATTCCCACCTTGCGGTAGCGGGCTTCGATGCGGCCGTTCACCGAGTTGCGGATAAACAGAATGTTGTCTTTGCCGGAGAGCTCAGCACCCTTGACCACTTCCAGCGGTTCGCCAGCGGCGGCCTTGGCCTTGTCCCAGATGGTGATCTTAGTGCCGGCGGTGATGTACAGACCGGCTTCGACGGTGCAGTTATCGCCCAGAGAGATGCCGATACCGGCGTTGGCGCCGAGCAGCGAGTGCTCGCCGATGGAATTGCGCAGCTTGCCGCCACCGGACAAGGTGCCCATGATGGAGGCACCGCCGCCGATGTCGGAACCGTCACCCACGACCACGCCTTGCGAAACACGGCCTTCGACCATGGAGACGCCGAGCGTGCCGGCATTGAAGTTCACGAATCCGGCGTGCATCACGGTGGTGCCGGAAGACAAGTAAGCGCCGAGGCGCACGCGGTCGGCGTCGCCGAGGCGCACGCCGGTGGGCACTACGTAATCGATCATGCGCGGGAACTTATCCACACCGAACACGTTGACAGTGGCGGCAGGAGCTGCGGCAGGCAGTCCGGCCTGGGAGGCGAAAGCGAGAGCGGCTTCGGTGGAGGCGCGTTCGACGTCGGCCTTGCGCAGCGTGAAGTCTTCAACGGCGAAGGGGCCGTAGTTGGTCCACACCACATTGGCGAGCTGGGCGAAGATGCCGTCGAGGTTCAGCGTGTTCGGCTTGGCCATGCGCATGCTCATCAAATGGAGCTTCAGGTAAGCGTCCGCGGCATTACTGATCGGCTCGTCCAACTGGCTGACGACGAATACCGGCACGCGGCGAATGCCACGGGCGTCGGCCTCATCGTGAGCCAAAGTACCGAAATTGTGGTTCGGGCGATCGGACTCGGCCGGTGCCTCACCGAGATTCAGTTCGGGGTACCAGACGTCCAGGGTGGTGCCGGCGGCGTCTACGCTGGCCAGACCCCAGCCCCATGCGGTACGCTCTTCGCTCATAGTTGCTCCTTATTGTTGTACGCGTTAGTGCACGCTTGTGGACGCGCGATGCGATTAATGATTCCCACCTTAGCCTTATGTGCGCCTAGGTGAGGGACGATGCCCGCGAAATGGCTTGAAATCGTATTTCCCGGTAAAAAATTACCGAGTGTGATTGGCGATGGGATGATAGGTTCTCCGGTGAAATTCGCTGGTGAACAACTCGACAAGGAGGTGTGCGATGTGATGTTGCATCATTCGGGAGCATAGGCTGTGGCCATGCGACGCCCGGCATCATAGAGTTTGCGCTTGAGCGAATCGGGCTCAAGAATCACTACGCGGCCATCCCAGGAATACTGCAATGCCCACCAGAACACAGCGCGTTCGGGAGCATCGACGATGACTTCGAACTGTGTGCCGTCCGGTGAATGTTTGATTTGAGGGTCGTCGAACCATTCGAACACGTTGTTGAGCATGGATTCGTCTCGTACGGCCATGCGGATGCGAATCGGGGCATCGGCTACGGGGTATGGACGGTGGCGCATGAAGTTCACTGCGTCAAAATCAGCTGGTGCTGGTTTTTCCAGTGGCACTGTGCCGTTCCTGCCTTTGGCGCTGACGTTGGCGATTCGGTTGACCACGAAAATGCGGAGGTTGTCTTCGCCATGCAGGTGGCAGATGAGGTAATAGCGTCCGTTCTTGTACACCATCTGGTAAGGGTCGGCGGTGTAGGTAATTCGGCCTGCACCCGTACGGCTTTTATGCGGTATCAAGGTGCCATCCGGTCCGTAATCACGGTATTGGAAGGTTACGCCGTGGCCTTCTTCGATGGCTTGATTCAGCTGGTCGATAGTGGATAGGAACTCACCGTTGATATGCGTGTAGGTGGCCACATGGTCCAGGTAGCCTACTGCCTGCCCGGCGGCGCCTGCGAGCTCGCGGATTTTACCGATGAGGTCGTCCATGGTGTCGAGGCTGATGCGAGATAGGGTAAGACTGTCTAGTAGCAGTCGCATTTCGGCAGTGGACAGGAATGCATCAAGATACCAGCCGGGTTGTGGATTCTTGCATTCGATGCCGGCAAGGTCGCTTTCGGTGAGATGCCCGATATGTCTGCCGAGAAATTCCGTGGAGGTCAGCTTTTTGAGCTGGTTTCGTATGGTCTTCTCGGTCGGCAGCTCGCTTGGATCTTCCAGCTGGTGTTTACGGGCAAGCTCATCGAGTATTTGCCGCACGGTCAGGCCATGCCCAAAGTAACTGTGACGCCACAGCACCTCGAAGATTTCGAGGGTGGTGTTCCCTGCATAGGATTTGCGTTGCGCCGGCTTGTCTGCATCCATACATTAAGGCTACCGCGCGCTTCGTCTAGGATGGAAACGTTGGGTTGAAATACATTCGCTGGAAAGGAGGCTCGCCCATGAGCAAAGGGTATGGTGTGTTTGGCCATGTTCCCGATAATGCGGATGACGATGGCCTCCTGCCTTATGAGGATGATGATTCCGGCGTTTCCTGGGGCCATGCGTTGCGTCGTCGCAATCCTTGGAAAAGAGGAGACGACGAAGATGCCGATTACGACGACGGTCGGTATGACATAGATGACACTGATGACACTAATGGGGGCAGGGGCATCTATGCCGGTAAAAGCGGCGGAGTAGGCGGCATTTCTGGTGAGACGGGTGGAATACTTGGTAGCTCAGGCGCGGCCGGCAGCAGAGACGTAACGTTTGGTGGAACGGACAGTTTGTCCGCCGCCGATGCGGTGATGCCCTATCGTTTCAGGCAAGGACGTTCCGTATGGTTCGACGATGAGGACGAAGGCCATTTCGCCGGGTCTGCGAAGCGTGCCGAAGCCCATGCCGTCCCTATCCTTGCGTTACGCAACGATGTGGAATCGTCATCGTCGAATGCCGTGCTCGCTCGTGCCCGAAGCATTGCGCGCAAAGCGGCCACCATGGTTATCAATCCGGTATACAGCGAAAATCATCGAACCGGGTATGCCGAGCTTGACGGTATTCTACGTGGCACCACCAGCCCATCGAGTAGGTATCGTACCAGCGTGCAATTCGACCTCGATACGGGAGAAGCCGTCGGTGGCAAGTGCTCATGCCCGGCTTACGGCCGTGGCTATGGCATGTGCAAGCACATGATTGCGCTCGCCTTCATATTCTGCGATGATCCGCAGCGTTTTGAAGGCTACCGTGCCGGGGCCGCACGACCGTCTCGGACGCTGATTGACTATATGGAGCACGCCGATAGGCAAGACGCTCAAGCCAAAATTCGTCGTCGCAATGCGGTTATGCGTCGGTTTGATGCCACGCAAGGGAAAAACGGTGCAAATGCTCGGCGTACAAAAAGCGGATACGGCTCTCGTGCCGGCACCCGAGGCGGCGGGTATCAGGGTGACAGCGAGACTGTGGGCTTGGGGCAGGTGCAGCTTGTCCCGATATTGAGTTTCATCGACGGCGTGTGGAGCGTGGAGTTCAAGATCGGCTCGGCTTCCAATGGGTCCAGCTATGTGCTGAAATCGATTCCGCAATTTGTGCTTGCCATGGCGAACGGCGACTATGCGGATTATGGGCAGAAGCTTGCCTTTATTCATACGCCGGATATGCTCGATGATGATTCGCGCCCCCTGCTGGACGTCCTTGATGATGCGATGGCCGTGCGTCGTGTGGCCGAGCAGCAGGACAGGTATTACGGGCATATCGCCATCGACCGTCATCTGACGCTTTCAGCACCGGAAGTGGCCCGGTTGCTGTCCGTACGTGAGGGCAGAGGCGTACAGCTCGTGCTGAACACATGGTTCTCCGGGCAGCCTGCATCGGTGCCAGTTGATGGTGGCGAGCCAGATTTTCTCATGCGCATTGCGCGGCGTGATTTCAATACGTATGGTCCGGATGCCGGATACCTGCTTACCGGAGTGCCAGCGGTGGAAACCGTGATTGACGGCGGCAAGAATGTATGGCTGTTGCTCGCCTCCACTAATCCGGCCGGTGCGGTATCCGCCATGGTGGCGGGCTCTCAGCGTAAAAGCGCAGCAGGATGCCGATTCGTCCGTTGCCCGAAACGATTGATTCCGTTGCGAGGACTATTGGGAGACCTGTTTGAACCCGATGGCGAGGGACAGGTCATTGCCGGCGATGACATCGCCCTATTCGCACGCACGCTATTGCCTCAGCTGGTTGGTGCCGGACTGTTGGAGGCCAGTGAGATTCCTCGCGAGCTGGCTGAATTAAGTCCTACGGAATGCAGCCTCCAGTTTTATCTGGATCGTGATGAGCATGGTGTGCAATGCGAGGTCAAGGCACGCTACGGCGATGCCATTGTCCCGTTGCTACCCGATGGCCCGACGGTGCATGCTGAGGGCGAGCGTTCCATCCCCTTGTCTCGGGGCGTGATTGGGCGTGATTTCGACGCTGAGCATCTTGCGATTGATGTAGTGCGTGAATTCTTTACCATGCCTGACCAGCGCAAGCGCGTTGCGGCCGCCACTCATCAGACGGTGAATGGGTTCCGAACGCCGGCCGCGCGAAAGGCCACCAAAAAATTCGTGTCTGATGCGGCCACTATCGATCGCGATGACACCACGCAGATCGTTCGTCTCTTTGACGAGGGATTGCCGGCACTAAAGGAAGTGGGGGAGGTCTTCACCACACCGGCTTTTGACCGGCTGATCGCGCCCAAGCCACCAAGCGTCAAAGTCGGATTGTCCATCAAAGGCAACTTGGTGGAGATATCACCCCTCGCTGATGAAGTGCCGCCGGACGAAGTGGGTGCCTTGCTATCTTCGTACCGTCGGCGTCAACGATTCCATCAGTTGAAGGACGGCACGCTTGTCAAACTCAGCGGCGCGAATCTCAGCACGTTGGACCGATTGGCCAGCGACCTCGATCTGAGCGAGCAGCAGCTCAACTCCGGACTGATCGAGTTGCCGGGCGGTCGAGCATTCCTACTGGATGGTGAGCTGCCGGATGACGGCTCCGATGTAGTCAAGGACGCTTCGTTCACCGAATACATCGACGATCTCAAGATCATCGACCCTAAGTCGTATGAAGTGCCGGATAGTCTCAAGCATATTCTGCGCCCTTATCAGGTCGAAGGCTTTCAATGGCTGAACACGTTGTGCGACAAGGGTTTTGGCGGCATTCTGGCCGATGAGATGGGCTTGGGTAAATCCGTGCAGCTTATCGCGTTGCTCCTGTCTCGATATCAGCGGAATACCGGCGAGATGGGCAATGGCAGCCTTGGCCCATCGCTGATCGTGTGCCCGGCGTCCTTGGTGTACAACTGGGGTGCCGAATTCACCAAGTTCGCCCCGAGCTTCAATGCCGTGGTGGTGGCCGGTACCAAAGCCGAGCGCCGTACCGCCATCGGCCGTGCGTTCCGGGCGGATGAACCCACCGTGCTCATCACCTCATACGACCTGCTGCGCCGAGATGTCGATGATTACACCGCCAATGAGCAACGTTTCAATGTCATGGCATTGGATGAAGCCCAGTACATCAAGAATCACACCACGAAAATAGCCAAAGCGGTCAAGGCCGTGGCCGCCGACCATCGTTTCGCCTTGACTGGCACGCCGATCGAAAACCGACTCTCCGAACTATGGAGCATTTTCGACTTCCTGATGCCGGGGCTGCTCGGCTCATATAAGCGATTCCATGAGCGTTATGAGTTGCCCATCTCCAATGCCCGGGCCGCGGATGGCAGCACGGCTGAAGGTCGGGCCGCCGCACAAGTCAATCCTGAGGCCGCTCGGGTATCTCGCCAATTGCAGTCGTTGGTGGGCGTGTTCATCAAGCGCAGGCTGAAGTCCCAGGTGTTGACCGATTTGCCGGACAAGCTAGAGACCACGCTGACCGTGCGGCTTGCCGGCGAACAGCGCAAACTGTATGCGGCTCACGAGCAGCGGCTCAGAATGCAGCTCGAACACAGCGAAGAAGCCGATTTCAACACGTCGAAGATTCGCATCCTCGCCGAGTTGACCAAGTTGCGCCAGATCTGCTGCGATCCGAGGCTGCTGTACGCCGATGCCAAGGATCAATCGGCCAAGCTTGCCGCCATCACCGAACTGGTGGAAACCTGTGTGAACGAAGGCAAGAAGGCGCTGATCTTCTCCCAGTTCACCAGCTTCCTTGATCTGATCGCCGAACGTTTCGACGCGCAAGGCCTGCGCTACTACACCATCACCGGCTCCACGCCCAAGAAGAAGCGTCTCGAACTCGTCGACCAGTTCAATGCGGACGATACGCCTGCCTTCCTGATTTCCCTGAAGGCCGGCAACACCGGACTGAACCTGACCGGTGCCAGCGTGGTCATCCACGCCGACCCATGGTGGAACGCCGCCGCACAGGATCAGGCCACCGACCGAGCACATCGTATCGGCCAGACCGAAGACGTCAACGTGTATCAGGTGGTGGCCAAGGACACCATCGAAGAACGTATCTTGGAGCTTCAGCATACTAAGAGCGAGCTCGCCCGCCAGTTCACCGACGCTTCCTTGCTTGCCGACGAAGCCGGCACCGGCGCCAGCGCCCTCACCGAAGCCCCCGCCTCCATCGCCACCCTCACCAAGGACGATCTCCTCAATCTGCTGGGGTGACAGAGCTTCTTTGTGCACTCCCCATCCCGATTAAGAACATGTGTATTCATGGGTTTGCGGATGTGTAGGTGAATGGTGAAAGTGTTTTTCGATATTTTTATATCGATATTCGATATATTATGATGGTGGCATACGGTGCAGTGCAGGTTCATCCATTGATATTGATATTGGATTAAGGAGCATAGCCATGAACGCTGGTATCGCATTCATTTCTCGTAAATCTCGCAAAACAGACGTCGCTTGGCGCTATGCCATTGCCGTGGTGCTTGTCGTGTGTTGTATTGGGCTCGCATATGTGGAGATTGTTGTGGCGCCGTGGTTTATCAATGAGGTGGTGTCTATGTTTCCGGAGACCACGTTGCTTAAAGAACCGTCCATGTTCTGGGAATGGGCGATTCTGCTCGCCGTTCAGGCGACTTTGCTGTGCACGGCGGCCAAATTGGTGGTACCGGAGCGTCTGTTGGCTCAAGCAGCTGGACTGCTGGATATGATTCGTATCGTCGCGCTTATCGTCGTGTTTTCGGTAACCACTACCGGTAACATCACAATCTGCCTCATGAATTTCGGAACTCCGGGCTTTGTATATGGCGTGGCCCTATGCAGCCTCGCTGCGATCATCGCCATCATCGTGCTGCTGAAACGGCGGCGCTACAGCACCTGCTCCATGCCGATGTAATATGGAGTGAGTCCCATGCGTTCGTAGAAGGCTTGGGCTTTGGGGTTGCAGGCCCAGACGTTGAGCGTTACGTTGTGGCAGCCGGATTGACGGGCGAAGTCGAGCACGTAGCGATACAAGGTGGAGCCTACATGGTGGCCGCGGGACCACTCGTCAACGCATAGATCATCGATGTACAGGGTTTTGATATCGGTCAGGATATTGCTGTTGAGGTGCTGCTGGAACACGCAGAATGCGTAGCCAAGCACTTGGTCGGTGGCGGGGGAGTCGGCGTTATGTTCGGCGTCATTGCCGTCATTGGCAGATGGCGCAACCGCCACGAACACAGGGGTCTGATCGTTGGCCAGAATCGCCTTCAATTCCTCGTCCGTGTATTTCTTGACACCGCCTTTGAACAGATCCGGTCGGCCGGCATGATGCACTTCGAGCACCTGCCGCAGCAGTTCGTCGATCTGGGGAATATCGGCCGCCGTGGCCCTACGAATCGTCATGTCATCCATTGAACTCAGTCTAATCGGGCAGTCTCGACCGGCAGATGATTGTTGCCCGCGATAAGAGACACGGACGGGCAAGATGGGTGATCGTTCGTTCAGGCTCTCATTCTCGCCGCAACGTCACGGTAGTCTGGAGTGCGTGAATCGCAAGAAACAGCCAGTGGAGAAGTATGAGCGGGGTACCCGTTCGTACACGATGTCGCATATTCGTGGCAAAGACACCAAAATTGAGGTACTGGTACGCAGCTACCTGTTTCGCAAGGGGTTGCGATTCCGCAAGAACGACAAGCGTTACCCCGGACACCCGGATGTAGTACTGCCGAAATACCACGCCATCGTGTTTGTCAACGGCTGTTTCTGGCACATGCATGAAGGATGTTCCAAACATTCGATGCCGAAATCGAACGTGGAATTCTGGCAGGCGAAACTACTGCGCAATCACAATCGAGACATCGCGCAGCGAGCCGAACTGGAGGCCGCTGGCTGGCGTGTAATTACCGTATGGGAGTGCGAATTAATGAAAGCCGTGCGCGACGAACGCCTCGTACGGCTGTATGAGCAGATTGTTGAAGGAGATGCAGATTCAGCGGAATAATTTCAGCTCCCCTCTGGAGGGGAGCTGAAATCAGGATTCAAACGGGAACTTCAGGCCCCAACGGTCACGAATCGCATCCATCAGCTCCATGATGCGGATGGTGTCGGCGTGCGGCATCGCCTCGCATTCGATCTTGCCGTCCAGCAGCGCGTTGGCCGCATCGGCCACCTCATACTCATAACCGGTCAACTGCGGCGGCACCGCAATGCTGCGCACGGGCTTGTGGGCGTTGTCATAGATGTCGATGGACTCGGGATTGTTGATATTGGTGACCACCAGATAACCCTCGGTGCCCCACACATAGCCGCCGCGGTCGGAGGAAACCAGCATCGAACTGGTGGACACGGCCATCGTGCCGTCGCTGTAATACAACGTGGTGGAATTCTGCGCATCCACACCGGTTTCGGCGGGCACCATCGACGTATCGAAATGATCAAGTGTACGGCCATGGTCGGCGCCGACCGCCATATCCAGGAAGTTCAGCGGATACACGCCCACATCGAGCAGCGCGCCACCGGCACAGGCCGGATCGGTCATACGTGCCTTGCCGGACACCGGATAGCACAGGTTGGCGCTCGCCGCTTTCACCTCGCCGATCTCGCCGGACTCGATAACTTCGTTGATGAGCTTGCGGCTGGGCATGTAGCGCGTCCAGATGGCCTCCGTGCACAGCATGCCGGTTTCCTCGGCCACGGCCAGCGCCTCACGTGCCTGCCCGGCGTTCGCGGTGAACGACTTCTCCACCAGCACGTTCTTGCCGGCTTTCATACACAGGATCGCCTGTTCGGCGTGCAGACTGTGCGGGGTGGCGATATACACCAGATCCACATCCGGGTCCGCCACCAACTCCTCATACGATCCATAAGCCTTGTCAAAATGCCATTGGTCGGCAAAAGCCTGCGCGCGCGTAATATCACGGGCCGCTACCGCATACGGGTGAATCCATGAGGAATACAGTGAATCTTCAGCCATCTGGGTCAGGGTGCCGGCCATGGTGTGAGCTATGCGGCCCGCACCCAGAATCGCGACGTTGATTTTTTCGCCGCTGGCCTCGAACTCGGCGCGCTTGCCATTGAATCGACTCATTATTCCTCCTTGAATGCGGGTTGGTGCACTCAATCGACCTACAGTGATTATAGAAGAAGAAACCTTGTCCCGTGAGGCGGATAGAACCGAAATATGGAAAACGAAGCAGCGCAGCAGCCCCAATCTCCGGCCGCGTCTCCAGTCATGTCCCGCCGAGCGCGTGAGGCCAATCCCTTCCGTGCCATGGTATTCGGCGAACAAGCAGACAAGATGATCGCCCAAGGTACCAGCGTCATCAAATTAAGCCTTGGCGAGCCCGATTTCGGCGCGCCGCCCGCCGTACGCGACGCCATGCGCGAACAGTACGACGGCCGGGCCCTGCCGTACACCGCCGCCATGGGCCTACCTGAACTGCGTCAGGCCATCGCCGACTTCTACCGCGAGCGTCATGACCTTGACATCGACCCCAAGCGTATCTGCGTGACCGCCGGCGGTTCGGCCGCTCTGCTGTTGGCCACCGCGCTGACCGTGGACCCCGGTGACGATGTGATTGTGGCCGACCCCTCCTACCCATGCAACCGCGAACTTGTGCGGTCGTTTGAAGGCCGGGTCATCGATGTGCCGACCTCGGCCGCCACCCGCTTCCACCTGACCGCCGACCTGTGCAGCCAGTACTGGACGAGCAAGACCAAGGCCGTAATGATCACGTCGCCGTCCAACCCCACCGGCACCACCATCGACTTCAACGTATTGGACGAGGTGTGCAAGTTGGCCGCCAGCCGCGGCGCATGGCGCATCGTGGACGAAACCTACCTTGATTTGGCTGACCGGGAGCCGGACGGTACCGAAGTCAAGTCCGTACTGGCCTGCGACCCCGATGCCATCGTATGCAACAGCTTCTCCAAGTTCTTCGGCATGACCGGCTGGCGCCTCGGCTGGGCGATTCTGCCGGACGAGCCCACTGTGCTGGAAGCGGTTGACGATCTGGCCACCAACTACTACCTGTGCGCCCACACGCCCACGCAACATGCGGCGCTCGCCTGCTTCACGCCGGAAAGCTTGGCGGAATGCGAAGCTCGTCGTCAGGAATTGCTGGCCCGTCGCCGCATTGTGATTGACGGGCTCAAGCGCATCGGTTTGCCGGTTGAGGTGGAGCCGAATGGCGCGTTCTACGCCTACTTCGACATCTCCCGCACTGGTCTGGATGCCTGGACGTTCTGCGAACGCGCGCTGGATGAAGCCCATGTGGCTCTGACTCCTGGCCGCGACTTCGGCGCGGCCACGGCGGATACGCATGTGCGCCTGAGCTATGCCGCCTCACGTGAGGCCCTGACCGAGGGGCTGGAACGTCTCGGAACGTTCGTCGAATCGCTGTGAACGGCGCGGCAGCCGGTGTGATTGTTGTACAGTAGTCGAGTTTGTGTGATGTTCGGCTGGCCTCACGGTGTTGGTTGCCGGCCGAACGACTCGCCATGGTGGCGCACGGCTGGCTGATTGCGATGGTCGGCCCGTTGTTCGGCCATCACGGGTTAGGTAAGGTCAGGAATAGGAATCATGGTCAATCTGCGTTCGCATACCACGCGACTTGGTGTGCTTGATATCGGTTCGAACACTATCCACATGCTTATCGTCGACGCCGCCCCCGGCGCTCGCCCTGACCCCGAGGCCAGCACCAAATCCACAGTGCGCCTGATGAAGTATTTAAAGGACGACGGCTCAATCAAGAAGTCCGGCATCGAGGCGATTCTGGAAGCCGTGTCCCAGTGCATGCGGCTGGCCGAGGAATACGAAATCACCCAGCTGCTGGTTATGGCCACCTCCGCCCTGCGCGAGGCGCCGAACGGCAACAAAGTGATTCACAAGATCGAGGAACTGATTGGTCAGGGCGTCACTGTGCTGTCTGGCACGGATGAGGCTCGCCTGACCTTCCTGGCCGCCCGCCGTTGGTATGGTTGGGATGCCGGCCGACTGCTGGTGCTGGACATCGGCGGCGGTTCGCTCGAAGTGGCGATGGGCTCCGACGAAGAGCCGACCGTAGCGCTTTCCGCCCCGGCTGGCGCGGGCCGCGTCACCACTGAATTTCTGCCTTCCGGCATGGCCACGCCCGACGAGTTGGAAGACGTGCGTAAGAACGTGCGCAAGATTCTGGAGCCGATGGTCAAGGTTTTCCCGCAATCCAAGCACCCGAATCATGCAGTTGGCACCTCCAAGACCTTCCGCTCGCTGGCTCGCCTGTGCGGTGCGGTGATGCGTGCGCCGGGCCGCGAAGATTCATGGATTATGACTCGTGAGCAGTTGGAAGACTGGATTCCTCGTTTGGCGGCGATCGCGCCTGAGCAGCGCGTGGCTTTGCCCGGCATCACGCCTGAACGCACGATGCAGATTGTGGGCGGCGGCGTGGTGGCCGACGAGATCATGAAGGCCCTGAATATTCAGGAAGTCGAGATCTGCCCGTGGGCGCTGCGTGAAGGCGCGATTTTGCGCTGGCTCGACCAATTCGGCCGCACCCGCCTCGGTTTCTAGTCCTATTGAGGGGAATCACCCAACCGCCACGGTAGCCAACAATGCCGCATGATCAGAGCCCTCGACTTTGACCACCTTGCATTGTCCGGCCTTCATGCCCTGATCAAGCACCACGTGGTCAATACCGGCGAACATTGGCACAGCCGCACGGTTCGTGGGCCATGAGAACGTAAACCCATGTCCGGATTCACGTGCGGCATCCACGAACCGGTCGCCAAGAAAATCACGGAATGGCGTGTGATCGTAAGTGGCGTTGAAATCGCCCATGAAAATATACCGTGTATCCGTATGCTCGCGCATCAGACCCAACTCATCCAGCGATCGCTTCCACTGCCGCCAGTAGCCGGGTACGGGAGCGGTGGTGTGCACGGATACGAATCGAATCTGCTGGCCACCCATATCCACCGTGCCGCCGGGCATGAATGAGGCGCTGGAATTCACGTCATCGTCGGTCGGATCGGCAAGTGGCGTGGCCGACCAGAGGCCGTTACCGAATACGCCGTCAGACGATGAGACCTGCGCATACGGCAGATAATGCTCAATACCAGCCTCATTGAGTTTTTTGACGAAATCCTCGGTGGTCTCCTGCAAAGCAAGCACTTCGACGCGCTGATCGCGAACCAGCTCGACGATGGCTTGCGGGTCGGCCTGCCCCTTATACACATTGAAGGTCATGACGCGCGCGTAGGCATCGCTGGTGTTGGGGGAGGCTGCGGCCACGGCGTTCTGCGCGGCTTGGGGGAGTGGATCGGTCGAGTAGAAGAACGGATATTGCCAATAGCCATTGCATGCGATTGCGGCGATGGCGATTAGTGCGGCAAGGATACGCCGCGACACGATGGCCAACAGCAGGGCAATCAAGCCAAGCAACGTGAACCATGGCGTTGCCGATACCACAATCGGCGCAAATGGCAGTTCCTGTAAATCGGCAGGCAGCGCGCGGGCGGCAGCGCCGGCAAGGGCAAGAAGCGCGAACATCGTGGCGAGAAAACCAAGCAGACGATGCCGTTTGTGTGGCTTCACGGCAGACTTGGATACTGGGCGTGCCGTGGCTCTGGCAGAGCGTGGCTTGGCAGCGGCGCGAGCTCGTACGCTTGCGCCTGTGGTAGTACTCCGTGCCTTTGCCATGCTGCCCTTTCCTCCGGCTTGTTTACTGTTACTTTGCTTTTCGTGCGATTTGCCACTGTACCGTGTACGGCTTGTCTTTCAGTGTCTTTTCGCCGTGCGCAAGAGCAGTTCGCACCAAACTGGCACGAAAGACCGGGCCATGACCTGATGTCGGGTTCCTCCATGTGGCTTGCTCAGGTTGCCGGATGGCTTGCGCAAGCTGCCACGCGAACATGATGCGACTGGGCGTGTGGCCGTGTACAATGAAACGTCGTTGCCCGAGTAGCTCAGTGGATAGAGCACCGCTCTCCTAAAGCGGGTGTCGTCGGTTCGAATCCGATCTCGGGCACTTGGCTTCGGAAACATGACGGTATCTCAGCCTCTATTCATCGGTGATGAGCCATGGGCATTAGGCATGTGTAAACGTATAGGTTCCACTATCCATCATCCCGTCGTGTGAAACTATGCAAAGACATGTGGGGCTTCACGGTTGTCGTGAGGGTCCATGGCTATCGAATACACGGAAGAGAAGCGGTTTACTGTTGAGCAGGTTGAGGCGCTGTTCAAGTCGGTAGGTTGGGAATCGGCGCAGTGGCCGGAACGGTTGTTCAAGGCATTGCAGCATTCGGATACGGTGATCAGCGCATGGGATGGCGGCCATTTGGTCGGCTTGGTTCGCGTGCTCGACGATACCGAAATGGTGGCCTATATGCATTGGGTGCTGGTAGATCCGGCATATCACGGGCAGCATATCGGCAGCCATCTCGTTGAACTGGTCAAGGCTAAGTATCGCGACTACTTCTTGCTGGAAGTCATGCCTGAGGAAAGCAAAAACGCACCGTTCTACCAGAAGCATGGCTTCCACCTGATGGACGATGGCCGCGCCATGCAAATCGTCAATCGCGGCTGACGGGCTGGCAGTGCGGACGGCGCAAGAGCGGCGGCATGCGCCAATCGTGGGCAACGTACGTAGTCGTTGACGGTTATCCCGTAGCAATGTTCACAATACGACCCCTTGTCCATACAGTGAAAATAACGGCTGACGTTCGACGTTGCTGCGCTATGACTAGAGACCATGAGTGAAGACAAACAGTATGACTTCTATGTGGCCGGTCCGTTCTTTGATCCTGAACAAACGGCAAGTATGGAACGTTTGGAAAAGATATTGGAAGACCATGGCAAGGTACTGTTCAAGCCGCGGTTTGTCAGCCAGATCGAAGAAGTAGGCCCTGAAGGATGCTTTGCGGACGATATCCATGGCATTAATGCTGCTAAAGCCGTGGTCGCCAATCTTATGGACGAGGACCCGGGCACGATGTTCGAAATCGGATATGCGCATGCGCTGGGAATCCCGGTGTACGGCTATTTCGAAAACCTTACGCCAATGGATCGTGTCAATCTGATGATTGCGCAAGCGGTCGAACTGGTGTTCGTCGGTCCTGATGATGTGGCGAAATACTTGGAAACCGGCGAGCATACGGAAGTCGATTACATCCAGTTCTAAACAGCTCTAACAGGTTCTCTGCAAGCAGGGTTGGCGGCGTTCTCGTACATAGTCATGTACGGGAACGCCGCAGTGGTATAGGGATATTCCAACAAGCGGCATAATGGGGTCGTGGGAAAACCAGTCGGATACAAGTGAAGTGTCTGAATTTCGTAAGGAGTGCCGTTATGAGTAACCACAATCCCATGAATATTGCCACCGACTTTGCCAAGGCCACGGGAGGAACCGCTCGCAAAGTTGTTGCTTTGACCGATAAAGGTCCGTTGAATGGCTTTAAGAAATTCCTGTCGCGCGGATCGATGATTGATATGGCGGTAGGTGTGGTGATGGGCTCTGCCGTTACCGCTGTGGTCAATTCCATCGTCGACAATCTCATCAGTCCATTAATCGGCATGATTGGCGGCGTACCGGATCTTTCCGGACTGCTGACCATCACGTTCAACAACTCGACTGTTTCATTTGGTGCGATTCTTAACGCGCTGATTAACTTCCTGCTTGTTGGCGTGGCGGTGTATTTCTGCGTGATTTTGCCGATTAATAAGCTTCGTGATCTCACTGCTGCCCAGGATGAGGCTGACGCTGAAGAACAGGGGCCTAGCGTTGAAGAGCAGACTCTCGCCACGCTGCAGGAGATTCGCGACGAGCTGAAAAAGGCCAATAACTCCGCCGAGTAATCTGCTGAATGTACGGTGCGACAGATTTACCTGGTTTGCCCGAAATAACGGATTGCCGGGGCCATTTGGTCTGGACAATCCGTTGTTTCGCGCGTGTTTTGTAGCATCCGTGGAGTTACATGGGGAGTATGACTGAAAACATCGCTGATAAGGCCATAAACGATACTCGTATCGTCAAGCAGTTCACCAATCCCGTCAAGGAGCCGATTGACAGCGACATCAACCTGTTCGATCTGCTCGATAACCGCGCCAAGCGCGATCCCGAAGGTGCCATGATCGAATACAAGGGCGATGATGGCACTTGGCACCCGTACAGCGCCCAAGTATTCCGTGACATGGTCATCGACTTGGCCAAGGGCCTGGTCGGACTTGGTGTCAACAAGGGCGATTCAGTCGCCATCGTCTCGCGCACCCGCTGGGAATGGACCGCGCTGGATATGGCGATCATGTCCATCGGCGCGCTCACCGTGCCGGTGTACGAGACCAACTCCGCCAGCCAGGTCAGCTGGATTTTCAACGATTCCAAAGTCACGCTCGCCATCGCCGAAGATGACGGGCAGCGTGACAAGATCGAATCCGTGCGCGATGAGGTGCCCACCCTGCGCAACGTGTTCGTAATCGAGGCCGGCGGTCTGAACGCCATCAAGACCTACGGCGAAAGCGTCACCGACGCCGAATTCTGGGAATACAAGGAAGCCTCCCACGGCGACGACCGCGCCACCATCGTCTACACATCCGGCTCTACAGGCACCCCGAAGGGCGTGGAACTGACCCACCGCAACTTCGCCTTCCTGGTGCTTTCCGCGCTGCAGTACATGCCTCGTGCCGGCGCATGGCCCAACCGCCGTCTGCTGCTGTTCCTGCCCCTGAGCCATGTGTTCGCCCGATTCCTGGAATTCTTCAGTTTTGGCGGCACGATTTCGCTGGCCTTGAGCTCCAATATGAAGACGATGGTCAAGGACTTCGAGACCTTCGGCCCCACGCTGCTGCTTGCCGTGCCGCGTGTGTACGAGAAGGTCTACAATGCCGCCTCCCAGCGCGCCGGCACCGGATTCGCTGGCAAGATGTTCATGCGCGCCGCCGAGAACGCGCGCGAATGGTCCAAGGCCGAGCAGAAGGGTGAGCAGCTGCCGATTACCGGACGCATCGCCCACGCCTTCTACGAGCAGGTGGTGTACAAGAAGATTCGCACGATTTTCGGTCCGAACGCCGACTTCGCCATCACCGGCGGCGCTCCGATGGACTCCGAGCTTTCCCACTTCTTCAACGGCATCGGCATGCCGGTGCTGGAAGGCTACGGCATGACCGAAACCTGCGGCCCGGTGTGTGTGAGCTTGCCAGAGGACAACCGCATCGGCACCATCGGCATGCCGATGTGCGGTATCACCGCCGGCATTGCCGAGGACGGCGAGCTGGTGGTCAAAGGACCGCTGGTGTGCAAGGGCTACCACAACAACCCTGGGGTCACTGCCCAGCAGATCACTGATGGCTGGCTGCACACCGGCGATCTGGGCGATATCTCCGAAGATGGCTTCATCTCCATCACCGGCCGTAAGAAAGACCTCATCATCACCGCTGGTGGCAAGAATGTGTCGCCGGGTCTGCTTGAGGCTTCCGTGATGACCTCGCCTGTGGTCAACCAGTGCTTGGTTATTGGTGATAAGAAGCCGTTCGTGGCCGCTCTGGTCACGCTGGATCTGGCGGATGCCAACAATTGGCTGGAATCCCAGGGCGCCAAACCGGAACCCGATCTGGCCTCGCTGGCCAAGAACGCCATCGTTCACGCTGAGGTGGAGCGTGCGGTGAACGCCGCCAACGAGGGCGTTTCCCGCGCCGAGTCGATTCGTAAGTTCGAGATTCTGCCAGACGAATTCACCGAGGCCAACGGCATGCTGACCCCGAGCCTGAAGACCCGTCGCGCGCAAATCGTTGAGCACTATCGCGAGCTCATTGACGACGTGATCTACGTGCCGTTGAAGAAGTAGCTATCAACTCCCTCTGATCCAAAAAATAAGCTCTCTCTGACGAGGGAACTGTCAGCCGCAGGCTGACTGGGAGAGACCGCGGCTAGCCCGCGAAACAACAAGGCCGGGTGCGACTTGCACCCGGCCTCAGCTTATTCAGTCCAAAATCGCCGAAACATAATCGGCGGCGGCCTGATCCAGCTCCGCATCGCCGATGGTGGCGGTGCCCTGCACCAGGAACGGCTCAGCATAGTTCATGCCGATCTTGTACGCCACGACCTCAAACGGGCTCAGCAGCTCCTCCATGGTGTGGCTGTACTCGCCATCCTTGCGGTACTTGGCGGCGTCGGAACCAGTGGTGACCACCAGCTTGAGCTCCTTGCCCTTGAGTGCGTGGCCTCCACCGTAGGCCCAGCCTGCGGTGATGACCTCGTCTTCCCATCCCTTGAGCAGCGCGGGGGAGGAGTACCAGTAGAACGGGAACTGGAGGATTACGCGGTCGGCGGCCTCCAGTAGCTCGTGCTCCTTGTCGGCGTTGACGGAGAAGTTCGGATATTCGGCGTATTCGTCGCGTACGATGATGTCGTCCTCGCCTTGTGCGGCGAGTTCGGCAAGCAGACGGGCGTTCACTCGCGAGCCGTCCTTCAGGTGCGGATGGAATACAAGAATCAGCGTTGACATGGGATTTCCCTTCTATAACTGCTACCAATGTGGCCTAATCACCACTATCGTATGCCGGGAAGCAGAACTCAGTCCAGTCCGGATTCAGGTGCGAGCCGCGGGATGCCGCGCCGGGAGGCAACTCAGTCGAGGTTGGACTGCGTGCCTGCGGTGGCTTCGTTGGCGGCTTGCTCGGCTTGTGCCTGGTCGAGCTTGGCTCGTACGTCGTTGAGCAGGCCCTGGGCGCGCTTGGCCAAGGCCTCGCCGATTTCCCATTGACGCATCGACTGGTCAAGATTGAGGCCGCCGGTTTCCAGTGCCTGGACAGCCTGAATCAGCTTGTCGCGCGCCTCCTCATATGGCATCTGGGCGATGAGCTCGCGTTCCTTGTCCGTCAGGGACGAGGCGGGGGTGTTCTTGTCGGTGGGTGTGGTGTTCTCGGTCATCTTGTTCTCCTTATATATATACGGTATATATGCGTGAATGCATATGGTGCATTACGCGGTTGCGGTTGCGGATGTGGCGGTGGCGGTAATGACGCCCTTTTTCAGGGTGACGGTGATGTCATCCCCGGTACTGACCCGCGAAGCGTCATCCAGCACATGGCCATCGGCGGACTGCACCACCGCATAGCCTCGGTTCAGCGTGGATTGGGGGCTGAGTGCGGTCAGTGAGGCATGGGCGCGTTCGACGGTGAGCTGGGCATCATCCACGATACGCCGCAGGCCGATGTCAAGCCGCTGCAGGGAATCGTCGATCAGCCGCTGATGCGGTTCGAGCATGGTATGCGGTTGGGTCAGGCTCGGGCGGTTCGCATATCCCTCGATAAGTCGGATCTCGTTCTCCGCGCGCGAACGGACCTGCAGTCGCATACGGTCGATGGCACCTTCGATGAGCTGCGACTGCTCACGCACATCCGGCACCACGCGCTTGGCCGCATCGGTAGGGGTGGAGGCGCGCAGATCGGCGACCAGATCCAGCAATGTCCAGTCATCCTCATGCCCGATGGAGGAGATTAATGGTGTGGTGCAGGCATACGCCGCACGAACCACACGCTCATCCGAGAAACCGATGAGATCCTCAAACGAGCCGCCGCCACGGGCCACGATGATCACATCCACGTTCGGGTCGGCATCGAGCTGTGCAATGGCCTGAACCACTTCGGCCGGGCATTGCTCGCCCTGAACATGCACATGGACCACCTTGAAGGTTACGGAAGGCCAACGAAGGTTTACATTGGTGATCACATCGCCTTCCGCACGTGCCTGAGGTGCGCAAATCAGGCCAATAGTCTTCGGAAACTCCGGGAGAGGCAGTTTGTGATCGGCATCGAACAGGCCCTCGCCCTTAAGCCGCTTGCGCAATTCGTCGATCATGGCCTTGAGGCTGCCACCGGCTCCGACCTTGAGAATCGTGTCTCCGCGCAACGACAGCGAAGTACGCTTCATCCACAGGTTCGGTTTGCCATGAATCACCACGCGGTCGCCCTGAACGAACTGGCTGGCCGCGGCCGCGAACCTGCCGAAGCCATTGACTTCCATGGCGATATCCTCGAAGTCGTCGCGCAGCGTGATGTAGGCCGAGCCGGTGCGACGGGTATTGATCTGCGTGATCTGGCCGGTGATCCAGGCGGACGGCCATCGTTCCACGGCACCGTAGAACTTCTGGCTCAGCACACTTACCGGCCACGGATTTTGCGCGGTGGTTTCAGCGGCGCGTGCAGGCAGCTGATCGATAGGGCGAGGTTCATTCGGCAGATTGATAGTGCCCTGATCGGGCGCGAATGTGCCTTGACCCGGCTCAAAGCCAGCCGAGGCCAGTGAAGCGGCAGTCGGTGGGCGGCCGGTAGAGGAGTAGCCCATTGCAGTAGTCATGCACTCCACTATAAGTGCGCTGGTTGATGACGGTAAAAATTTACCGTCGCCTGAAAACGGTGTGATGATGAATGCAAGAACCGTGCGAAGCGATGTGTCAGCCGATGATGGAGATGGTCTGGTGCATCAGAAGAAAGGAGTCATTATGGCGAAGAAACGGGTGCTATGAAGAGGAGTGAGATATGCGTTGCGCTGACGATTGAGAGTCGTCAGTGAGCTCGCTGTGTGACACGCGAGCAGAAAACAGTTACGCTAATCACACACTTGTGGTTTTGGCGGAAAATAGCCGAAAACCCTATAAATAGTTCGACACGCCACTGTTGAGCACTAGATATAGGGGTGGGGATGCCGTATTCTTCTAGAGGTTCAAGAAAACGACATCAATGTAATTTCGTGTGGCCCACGTCGAGTGCGGCCAAAATGCGGAACTCAGGAGAGTGTTCGCCTTATAGGAAAGGGGTGCCCGATGGGCGCACAGGTGCTGGAGGAAACCGTCACCGATAACGAGACCAAGGTGGCCGCCAAGGCCTCCACCGTGCTCGTTGAGAAGCGTGATGGTCGTGTGGTCGACTTCGACCCCATCAACATCATCTCTGCGGTCAAGTCTGCTTTCGGCGACCTGAACAAGGAAGTCGGCCCCGAAGAAGATGCCATGATCCGTGGTTTCGCCAACCAAGTCGAAGGCGAAATCAAGGGGCGTTACACCGGCCCCGCCAAAATCGAGGACATCCAGAATCTCGTGGAGCACGCCCTCATTGACGCCCACCTGTACGATGTGGCTCGCGCCTACACCAATTACCGTCTCGACAAAGACATTCAGCGTGCCAAGGCCACTGATGTCAACGAGGCCGTTGCTCGCTTCATTAATCATGACCCGACCCTGATTCACGAGAACGCGAACAAGGATTCCAACGTCTACTCCACCCAGCGTGATCTGCTGGCCGGTGCCGTGTCCAAGGCCGCCGCGTTCAACATGCTGCCGCCGGCGGTGTCCAACGCCCACATGAAGGGCGACATTCACTTCCACGATGCCGACTATTCGCCGTTCACTGCCCAGTCCAACTGCTCCTTGCCGAACTTCTGGGACATGTTGGCCAATGGCTTCACTCTTGGCAACGCTCCGATGGCTTCCCCGAAGTCCATCGCCATTGCGGCCACCCAGATTACCCAGATCATGAAGGACGTGGCCTCCAGCCAGTATGGTGGCCAGACCGCCAACCGTGCCGACGAGCATCTTGCCCAGTATGCCAAGAAGGATTACGAGAAGTTCCTTGAGGAAGCTCGTGAGACCATCCCCGACGGCATGCCGGTTGAATTCGCCCGTCGTCAGGTCGAGAGCGCCAAGAAGAACGAGCCCGCCAAGCTGCATTTCGGTTCCCGTGAACCGCTGCCGATGGACACCCCGTTCCACACCGACGTTGACGAACTTGAGCAAGAGCGTGAAATCCTCGCCAAGATTCGTACCCGCAAGGCCATCTATGATGCCATGCAGACCATGGAATACCAGATCAACTCCAACCGTGTGTCCAACGGCCAGACCCCGTTCGTGACTGTCGGCTTTGGTCTCGGCACCGACTGGTTCTCTCGTGAAGTGCAGCGCGCAATCCTGCTGAACCGTATTCGCGGCCTCGGCAAGGAACACCACACCGCCATCTTCCCGAAGCTCGTCTTTACTGTGAAGCACGGCGTGAACGCCGACCCGGGTGACCCGAACTACGATCTGAAGCAGCTTGCCCTCGAGTCCGCCACCAAGCGCATGTACCCGGATGTGGTGTTCTACGAGAACATCGTCAAGATCACAGGCTCCTTCAAGGCTCCGATGGGTTGCCGCTCCTTCCTGCAGGGTTGGATCAACCCGGAGACCGGCAAGGATGAAGAAGACGGCCGTATGAACCTCGGCGTGGTCACCGTCAACGTGCCGCGTATCGCCATCGAATCCCACGGTGACAAGGCTCGCTTCTGGAAGCTGTTCGACGAGCGTATGGAAGTCGCCCATCAGGCCCTCCAGTTCCGCATCATGCGCTGCAAGGAAGCCACCCCGGTCAACGCCCCGACCCTGTTTCGCTTTGGTGCGTTTGGTCGTCTTGGTGCCAACGACAACGTGGACCAGCTGTTCAAGAACGAGCGTGCCACCGTGTCGCTCGGCTACATCGGCCTTGCCGAGACCACTGCGGTCTTCTATGGCAAGAACTGGATTCGCGACCACGGCTGGGATCCGGAAGGCAAGGAGTTCGCGCTGTCCATCGTCAAGCGCATGAACGAGCTGTGCAAGCAGTGGAGCAAAGCGGAGGGTTACCACTATTCCGTGTACTCCACTCCGGCTGAATCCCTGACCGACCGCTTCAACCGCATGGACCGTGAAAAGTTCGGCCGTATCGAAGGCGTGACTGATCACGACTTCTACACCAACTCCTTCCACTACCCGGTGTGGTTGCAGCCCACTCCGATGGAGAAGCTCAGCTACGAGAAGGACTTCCCGTACTACGCTTCCGGCGGCTTCATCAACTACTGCGAGTACCCGTGCCTGCAGGACAACCCGAAGGCGCTCGAAGCCGTGTGGGATTACGCCTACAACATCGGCATCGGCTACCTGGGCACCAACACCCCGATCGACCACTGCTTCGTGTGCGGCTTCCAGGGCGACTTCGAGCCGACCGAGGAAGGCTTCAAGTGCCCGGAGTGCGGTAACTCCAACCCGGACAAGTGCAACGTCACCAAGCGCACCTGCGGCTATCTCGGCAGCCCGGTCCAGCGCCCGATGGTGCACGGCCGTCACGAGGAAATTGCCCACCGAGTCAAGCACATGAGCGGCGAAACCGGTCGTGTGACGCTGGATGACGGAACCACTCGCGAGTGGTTCGAAGAGACCAAGTAGGGTTTATACTTGCTCCCGCTGACGGGAGCTGTAGAGCGTAAGCGAGACTGAGGGCGGTCATCCTTTATGGTGTTGACCACCCTCAGTCCGTCTGATGACGGACAGCTCCCGCCAGCGGGAGCTAATGCTTTCCGTAAGGAGGGAATCATGCCGGAGCTGCATACGACCAAGCCCGAACCCAAGCGCCATGACTTTGCGGCCGGCGAGACCGGGCGTGGCCCCTCCGTACCCTCCAACGGTCTTGCCAACGATCCGAAAGCCGGTCAATGGGATGGCCGGCGCATGTCCAAGCGGATGATCGCCGACTACAAAACCTTCATTGTCACCGACGGAGAAGGCGTGCGCAACTCCCTTTACGTCTCCGGTTGCCCCTTCCACTGCGTCGACTGCTTCAACGCCTCCATCTGGGATTTCCAAGCCGGCCACGAATACACGCAAAAACTTGAAGACAAAATCATCGAAGATTTGAAAGCCCCATGGGTGCAAGGCATTACGTTCCTTGGCGGCGAGCCATTCCTCAACACTCCCGTGCTGGTGCCGCTCGCACAACGTATCCGCCAGGAATTCGGTCATACCAAAGATATCTGGTCGTGGACCGGCTACACATGGGAAGAACTCATGCGCCCCGGAGAAACCCCAGACAAGCTTGAATTGCTACATCTCATCGACATTCTCGTCGACGGCCGCTACCTCAGAGACCAGAAGGACTCGCTGCTGCAATTCCGCGGCTCCAGAAACCAGCGCATCCTCGATGTGCCCAAGTCTCTGGAAGCCGGCGAACCGGTCATCTGGGCCAAGCTCCACGATCAAGAACGAGATATCCCCGAAATCTATTTGAAAGACCGCGAAGCCGGCGAAGGCCAACAGGCCTCGTAGTAGCAGTTCTGGAATGCCGCACTCAGCAATATCGTTGGAACTGTTGGGAAAAGGCCTTCCCGTGAGCGAAATCGCCTCGCCTCGTGCCATGTTGGGCAGGTGGTCGGACTAATATTCCATAAGAAGTAGCCGGGCGAAGCCGTCCGCAGGGTATCTGCCAGCCGTCCCGAAACGGTTCATGATGCCTCAAAGCGTGCACTCCCGGAAGTCGGAATTAAGAGGAACACATGGTTGACATCGCCACTGACGCGAGCCTAAAGCCCGCTTCACACCCGAAGCCCCTGCGTGTGGGATTGGACATCGGTTCCACCACCGTCAAGGCCGTGGTGCTTGATCAGTCCGATTCCCTGGGAGACACCCTCTTCTCCGATTACCGACGCCACCACGCCAACGTGCGTGCCACCGTGGCCGGCCTGTTGGTCGACATCCACAAGAAGCTTGTGGACCTCGGACGCGGCGATGAACCGATTCGCCTGTCTATCACCGGTTCCGGCGGTCTGGCGCTTGCTGACAATCTGCATGTGCCTTTCATTCAGGAGGTCATCGCCGAAACCGAGGCAATCGACAAGGAATACCCGCAGGCCGATGTCATCATCGAGCTCGGCGGCGAGGACGCCAAAATCACCTACCTGAAACCCACGCCCGAACAGCGCATGAACGGTTCGTGCGCAGGTGGTACCGGCGCGTTCATTGACCAGATGTCCACACTGCTCGACACCGACGCCGCCGGCCTCAACGAGATGGCCAAGAGCTACGAGAACCTGTATCCAATCGCCTCGCGTTGTGGTGTGTTCGCCAAAACCGATTTGCAGCCGCTCATCAATGATGGTGCCGCCAAGCCCGATTTGGCCGCCTCCATCTTCACCGCAGTGGCCACGCAGACCATCGCCGGCCTGGCTTCCGGACGCCCGATTCACGGCACCGTCATCTTCCTCGGCGGCCCGTTGTTCTTCATGTCCGAGCTGCGCGCCGCATTCCAGCGCGCGCTTGAGGGCAAGGTCGACGAGTTCATCGTGCCGACCGACGCCCACCTGTATGTGGCCTACGGTTCGGCATTGCAGGCCGACACGGATTCCGACGATCAGGGCCACCATTTCGAGGCCTACACCTGCGACGAAATCCTGAAGCGTTTGGACGAGCTGAAGAACCTGCCCTCCAACACGCCCACCATGCCGCCGCTGTTCCCCACCGAGGCCGATCGCGAGGACTTCAACAAGCGCCACCACAAGGAACACATCCACATCGGCACCCTTGAAGGCGCGCACGGCCCGCACTTCCTGGGCATCGACGCTGGTTCCACCACCATCAAGGCCACGCTCGTCAACGACGACCGTGAAATCGTCTGGTCCAGCTACGCCAACAACGAAGGCAGCCCGCTGACCGCCGCCATCAACATCGTCAAGAAGATTCAGTCTGAGCTGCCCGAAGGCGCGTGGATCGCACGCTCCTGCGCCACCGGATACGGCGAAGGCCTCATCACCACCGGACTGCACTTGGACGAGGGCGTGGTGGAGACCATGGCCCACTATCGTGGCGCCGAAATGGTCAGCCCCGGCGTCACCGCCGTCATCGACATCGGCGGCCAGGATATGAAGTACTTGGCCATCACCGATGGCGTTATCGATTCAATCGCCGTCAACGAGGCCTGCTCGTCCGGCTGTGGTTCGTTCCTGCAGACCTTCGCCATGTCCATGGGCCTGACGATTCAGGAATTCACGCAAAAGGCTCTGGCTTCCACCCATCCGGTGGACCTCGGTTCGCGTTGCACCGTGTTCATGAACTCCTCGGTCAAGCAGGCGCAGAAGGAAGGCGCCTCCATCGAGGACATCGCTGCCGGCCTGTGCTACTCCGTGGTGCGCAACGCCCTGTACAAGGTCATCAAGCTGCGCGATTCCGGCGAACTCGGCGACACTGTGGTGGTCCAGGGCGGTACGTTCCTCAACGACGCCGTGCTGCGCGCGTTCGAACTGCTCACCGAACGCGAAGTCACCCGACCGAACATCGCCGGCCTCATGGGCGCGTTCGGCGCGGCCCTCACCGCCCGCATGCACTACGAGGACATCGCGGACGACGACAACGCGCACGTCGGCGCGGACGGGCGTTCCGTCGACGCGGCGGCGGCTGAGGAGTCCGCCGCCGGCGACGAGCCGAACGCCGCCGCGCACGCCGGCGAAATCGTCGTCGACGGCGTGCGCCACACCGTCTCGTCAATCCTCACCGGCGAAGCCCTCAACGAAATGTCGATGACCACCGAACGCGACGTGTGCAAGCTGTGCCAGAACCACTGCAAGCTCACCATCACCACGTTCTCCGACGGCTCGCGCTTCGTGACCGGCAACCGCTGCGAACGCGGCGGCGACGCCAAGAAGAAACGCTCCGACCGTCCGAACCTGTACGACTACAAGTACAAGCGTTGCTTCGCCTACCGCCGCCTCACCGACAAGAACGCCACCCGAGGCGAAATCGGCATCCCGCGCGCCCTCAACATGTACGAGAACTACCCGTTCTGGTTCACGCTGCTCACCTCGCTGGGCTTCAAGGTGATGATCTCCGGCCGTTCCAGCCACGAACTGTTCGAAACCGGCATCGAATCGATCGCCTCCGAGAACATCTGCTACCCGGCCAAGCTCGTGCACGGCCACATCAAATGGCTTCTCAACAAGGGCATGAAGACGATCTTCTACCCGTGCGTCAGTTACGAGGACAACCTCGTGCCCAACACGGACAACCACTACAACTGCCCGGTCGTCGCCAACTATCCGCTCGTCGTCGGCGCGAACATGCCCGAACTGCGTGACCCCGACGTGCGCTACATGCACCCGTACTTCAACCTCGCCAACCACGAGCTCATGGTCGACCGTATCGTCGAGGAGTTCGCATGGGCGAGCGTCAGCCGCGAAGAGGCCGAAACTGCTGTCAAGGCCGCCTACGCCGAAGACAAGGTCTTCAAACACGACGTCCAGCAGGAAGGCCTCAAAGCCCTCGCCTACATGAAGGAGCACGACTGCCGCGGCATCGTGCTTGCCGGACGCCCCTACCACATCGACCCGGAAATCAACCACGGCATCCCCGAAACCATCTGCGCGCTCGGCATGGTCGTCCTCTCCGAGGATTCGATCTGCGAACTGCAGCCGGGGGAGAAGCTCGACCTGACCGACTTCCTGTCCGAAGGCGAAGAGGACCCGCGCAAGAAGAACGCGAACGGATTCCGCCACGTCGACGACCGCAAGGTCACCGTCAACCGCATGCCGTTGCGCGTCACCAACCAGTGGGCCTACCATTCGCGCCTCTACGCGGCCGCGCACTTCGTCGCCTCCTATCCGGGCCTCGAACTCGTGCAGCTCAACTCGTTCGGCTGCGGCCTCGACGCCATCACCACCGACCAGGTGGCCGAGATCCTCGCCGACAAGGCCGACGTGTACACGCTGCTCAAGATCGACGAGGTCTCCAACCTCGGCGCGGCGAAGATCCGCCTGCGCTCGCTCAAGGCCGCCGTCGAGGAACGCGAGGCGAACAAGGCGCGCATGGCCAAGGCCGCGCTCGCCACGTCCGACGAGTCCGGTTCCGCCGAGTCCGACGCCCCGCGCAACGCGGCTCACGCCGCCGCGCAGGCCGCCGCCCGCAAGGCGCAGGAGCAGGCCGAATCCGATCTCGCCACCGCGCAGGCCGCGCTCGCCGAAGCGCAGGCCGCCGTCGCCGCCGCCGAAGCGAAGGTTAAGGCCGCCGACAGGCCCGTGGACGCGGCCGATGCCGGCAGCGACGCCGCCGCCCCCGCGAACGCGCCGAAGTCCACCGGATTCCGCAAGACCGGCTCCAAGGCGCCCACGCCGGGCCGTCAGGTCCTGCTCGACGCGACGATGGCCGCGAACCCGAAGCTCACCAAGGCGATGCGCGACGCGTCCAAGCGCGCCGCGAAGCGCGACATCGCCGATGTGCGTCTCGCCGCGCTCGGCGACGGCACCACGAACGATGCCGCGAACGCCAAGTCGAAGTCCGCGAAGTCGAAGTCCGGCCACAACAACGCGACCATGTCCCGTTACGCGCACCGTGAGAAGTTCGTCAAGGACATGAAGAAGGACTACACGATCGTCGCCCCGCAGATGAGCCCGATCCACTTCTCCCTCGTCGAATCGGTGATCCGCTCCGGCGGCTACAAGTTCGACATCCTCAAGCACGCCTCGCGCGAAGACGTGGAGACTGGCCTCAAATACGTGAACAACGACGCCTGCTATCCGGCCATCATGGTCATCGGACAGCTCATCGACGCGATTCTCGAAGGCAAATACGATCCAGACAAGGTGTGTCTCGCGATTACGCAGACCGGCGGCATGTGCCGAGCCACCAACTACTTCGGCCTGATCCGCAAGGCCCTGATCGACGCGGGTTACCCGCAGATCCCGGTCATCGCGATCTCCACGCAGGGCCTGGAGGACAATCCGGGCTTCAAGGTGACGCCCGCGCTGCTGCACCGCACCGTCAAGGCGCTGATCCTCGGCGACCTGCTCATGAAGTGCCTGTACCGCGTGCGCCCGTACGAGGTGGAGAAGGGCGCGGCGAACCGCCTGTACGAGCAGTGGGACGTGATCGTGCGCGAGGCGCTCGAACACCACGGCTTCTCGAAGACGGCCGCGAAGACCCCGTGGCTCAAGCGCCGCTACCTGCCGTACCCCGTGCTCGCCCGAGAGATCGTGAAGAGCTTCGACGCTCTGCCGTTGAAGGACGTGCCGCGCAAGGTGCGCGTCGGCGTGGTCGGCGAGATCCTCGTCAAATACCAGCCGGATGCGAACAACCATGTCGTCGACGTCATCGAATCGCAGGATTGCGAGGCCGTGGTGCCCGGCATCATGGAGTTCATGACCACGCGCCCGTACATCACCGACTGGAACGAGAAGTATCTCGGCACCGGCGGCAACAAGACGTTGTACGCGCTCATGCGTTGGAGCCTCAACCGCTACAACGCGCCGATCAAGGCGGCCATCGCCACCTCTCACGGCAAGTTCAAGCAAGACGATCCGATGCCCGAACTCGTCGAGAAGGCTGCCGAGGTCACGTCGATCGGCGTGCAGGCCGGCGAAGGCTGGCTGCTCACCGCCGAGATCCTCGAGCTTATCGAACAGGGATGCCCGAACGTGATCTGCGCGCAGCCGTTCGCCTGCCTGCCGAACCATGTGACCGGCCGCGGCATGTTCGGCAAGATCCGCCGCCTGCACCCGGAGGCCAACATCGTGTCCATCGACTACGATCCGGGCGCCTCCGAGGCGAACCAGCTCAACCGCATCAAGCTGATGATCGCGGCCGCGAAGAAGGCGCACAAGGCGAAGTTCGCCGACGGCGACGAGCCGCAGGGCTTCACTGCCGCCGACTGACCTCAAACCGACGTCCAACCGACGCCCGGTCGGCACCAGACCGGCGCAGACCGGGCAAACCGGTCTGCGGCCTACGACAAGGCGGGTGTCCCATTCCGTATGGAACGGGACACCCGCCTTATTCGTTCTGGTGCTTTTCGGCCGGCACCGGTCACACCCGTCCTACCCGAGCCTGCCTGCCGTGAACCGGTACAGCGCGTCCCATGGCAGGTCGGTCACGTCGATCGCTTCGGCGCGCTGGCTCACGAGCTCGTCGTAACGTTCCGACCGCATCTGCGCCTTCACGTTGCCGCGCACCTCGTCCAGCGGAGCCTTCCCGTCGACGCCGTCCTTTGTCCAGTCGTGCTCGTCGTAGTAGCGTCGCACCTCGTCGTCGGACAGGCTCATGCCGGGGTTCGACTCGTCGCCCGTATAGGCGTTCTTCAACGCGGACAGTTCGTAGCTCAGGTAGCTGTCGATGTCGAAGCCGGTACGGCCGTAGACGATGCCGCCGTCCGATTTCAGTTCCGCGTTGCCGCTGTTCACGGCCTCCATGCGCGCGACGATGCTCGCATAGGAGTCGTCGGCCACCTGCCCGAGATCCACGCCGATGAGGTACGCGGCGTGCCGACGTCGCAGTTCGTCGATGGCACGGCTCGCGAGCCAACGGCACGGGACCTCGCCGTCGTGCGCCTTATCCCAGCCGTCCTCGGCCGGGTCGACGCCGTACGTCTGCCGAAAGTACAGCCGCGCCGCGCCGTGTTGCGCCTTGAGCGCCGCGACGTACTCCTTGCGTTCGATGACGGTGTCGCCGAAGACGATGGTGGGGAACATGTCGGAATCCTCGCTTGCATTGGAGCCGGTATCGGAGCCGATGCCGGCGGATGCGCCCGCGCCCGCAGGCGTGCCTGCGGGCGCGAAGGCGCCGTCGCCGTGCGTGACGACGGCGACGGTCAATGTGACGAGCAGGACCGCCGCCACCGCGACTGCGGCGATGGCGGCGGCGAACCGGTGCCTACGTGGCATCGGTCACCTGCGGCGACGGGCCGCGGCGGCCAGTCCGATGCCGGCGGCCGCGGTCAGCGCGACCATCGCGGCCGCGCCGGCCACGTCGGCGCCGGTGGCGGTCAGCTTGCCGCCGGTGGTCGCGCCGTCGCTGCCGGAACCGGTGGAACCGTTGCCGGAACCGGAACCGTTGCCCGTGCCGGAACCGTTGCCCGTGCCGGAACCGTTGCCGGAACCGTCACCCGGCTTGGTGTCGGGGCCGGGGTCGGGGTCCGGGTCGGGCGTCGGATCGGGATCGGGGTTCGGATCCGGTTTCGGGTTCGGGTCCGGATCGACCGGCTTCTTCTCCAATCCGTCGATGGCGTCACGCAGTGCGTTCTGCGCGGTCTCGACCTGTTCGGCGGTGGCGGCATCGTCGTCCAGCACGGTCTGCGCGGCGTCGCGCGCGGCGACGAGCGCGGCCCACGACTCATCCGTGTAGTCCGACTCGGCCAATCCCAGAGCCTCCTCGACCGTGGCCTTCAGCGTGGACTTGTCCACCGGAACGGGTTCGGGGCCCGGCGTGGAGGCGGCCATGTAGGCGATGACCGGGGAGATGTGCGCGGACGGCTTGTTCATGCCGGACGCGGACGTCGCGGTGACGCGGATCCAATCGCCCGCCTCGACCGCGATCTCGCCCTTGTCGGCGACGCAGTTGGCGAACTCCTCGGAACGCTGCTTGGAGACGGTCAGGTCGGCGAAGCACACCACCTTGTCGTCGTGCATGAGACGAAGCGTCAACGCCTTGCCGTTGCTGCCGTCCTGGCGCAGGTACGGCTCGTCCTCGCGGATGGACACCTTCACCGTGCCGGCCTTCGGCGCCTTCCACGCCATGGCGGAGCCACCAGCGGACGCGGGCGAATCGCTGATCAGGCCATGGATGGCGGAGCGGTCGGTGGGCAGGCTGTGGTTCGCGTAGTCCACGCCCGGACCGTAGTAGGTCTCGTACATCCAGTTCGGATACGTCGCGTCGAAGTCGGCGATATCCGACCACACGCCGTCGGCCTCGGTCTGACGCTGCCCGTACCAGATCGGACCCTGCACGCGCACCTGGAAGTCGTTCACCCAATCCCACGTGGTCTTCGACTTCACCACGTAGTCGTCGGACACGGTGGAACCTTTCGCGGAGAAGCGGAGCACGTCGTTCTCGGCGAGTTCTGCGCCGGCCTCCAACCGCACGCCGTCACGGTACACGCCCTTATCGGCGCCGGACGGTTCGGCCGTCACCTTGGCGAGCAGCTGCGCGACGGTCATCGGACTGTCGGCGGAGAACGGCGCGTAGACGACGTTCACACCGTCGACAGTCGCGGTCTCCAACTCGGACGAGCCGAGCGCGGCGGGCGCGGTCACCTCGAAGCGGGCGGTGGAGGAGACGCTGGCGCCGTCGTCGGCGAACGTCACCGTGACGGGCACGGTGACGGTGCCGCCGACCCTGCTGTTCAGCGTGACCGTGCCGTTCGCCATGTCGACACTCGCGCCGGCCGGCGCGTTCGCGCCGAGCGCGAACGTCGTGCCTTCCGGCACAGACGCGGCCGCGCCGTCCGCCTTCAGCGTGAACTTCGGCGTGCGCTTCAGGTCCGTGCCGGCGTCGCCGCGCACGGTCGGGTACAGCACGTTGAGACGCTGCGCGTGCGATTGCGCGACACGGAACGTGACGGTCGTCTCGTCGCTCGAACCGTCCGCGTACGTGACGACGACGGTGCGGGTGACGGTCGCGCCGTACTGTCCGGCGGCGGGCGTGAAGGTGACGGCGCCGGTGGACGCGTCGATGACGGGCGAGGCCTCGCCCTCATCGCCGCCGTCCTTGAAGGCGAACGCGACGCCGTCCGGCGCGTCGGCCTCGCCGCCGTCCGCGGTGAACGCGGCGGCGACGGCCGACTGCGTGCCGACGACGGCGTCCGTCGCGGCGTACGAGACGTCGTAGCGCACGTTCTGCTTCGGCGCGGCGGGCGCCTTGTCCTCATATGTGATGACCGGGCTGATGTGCAGCGACGGCGCCTTGACTCCGGTCTCGGCGTCGGCGACGATGCGGATCCAGTCGCCTTCCTGCACGTCGATCGAACCGTGCTCGGCGAGGCACTGCGCGAACTGTTCGGAGGACTTCTGATAGACGGACAGGTCGTCGGCCGAACAGAGCGTCTCGTCGTTGCGCATCAGCGACAATGTGACCTTCTTGCCGGCGTTGTCCGCGTTCTGACGCAGGTACGGTTCAGCGATCTTGTCGGCGAACGTCTTGAGCGACAGCATGACGGTGCCGGACTCCGGCGCCTTCCACGCCATGGCCGTGGGCAGGCCGTCGCCGGGCTTGTCGATCAGCAGGCCGTGCGTCTGCTTGCGGTCGCCGGAGAGTTCGGCGAGGGTGCCGTTGACGCCGACACCGTAGTACTGGTCGTACACGGTGTTCGGCCACGAGCCGTCGTATGCGGAGATGGTGGTCCACTCGCCGCCGGCGGACGTGCGGCGCTGCGCCTTCCAGTCGAAGTCGGCGACGCCTTGCTCGTAGTCCGCGACCCAATCCCACGTGATGCGCTGGCGGATCGTGTACTCGTCGGTCTCGTCCGTGCCTTCGGCGGAGAAGCGCAGGATGTCGCCATCGCGGACCGGTTCGGAGTCGGCGAGCTTCGTCTCGTCGTCCTTGGCGTTCCGGTCGGAGCCTGGGAGCAGGGAGAGCAGGCGGTCGAGCATGTTCGGTTCGGACTCGGCGGACCTGGCGTCGGCGGACTTGCCGGACTTGGCGTCGGCGACTCGGTACACGGCCTTGTCCACGCCCTTGTCGGCGGACACGTTGGAGAGCAGTTCCTTGACGGTCACCGGGTTCTTGTCGGTGAAGGTCACGTGGATGACCTTGGTCTTGTCACCGGTCCCGGAATCGGTTTCGGTTCCGGTCTCGTACTTGGAGGAGGCCATCGTGACGGACACCACGTCGCTTTCCACGGCGCCCAGATCGGGCCTGCCCTTGACTGCGTTGCCGAGGAAGTCGTTCTCCACCGCGTAGTCGTTGAGGTCGGAGACGACCTTGCCGGCGTTGATCGCCTTCGAGCCCGCGACCGGACGGTAGCCGTCGAACGCGGCTTTCTCGCCGGTGCGCGCATGCTCGGCGCCGCTCTTGAGGGCGGATGTCGGAGCCGAACCGGCGCCCGCAAGCACTGCGGACACGTCGTCGGCCTCGATGGCGTTGGCGTCGGAGGTGGGCTTGTTCGCGTAGTTGACGTACATGTTGTTGTCGTACGTCTGGCCGCCGTTCTGGCTGCCGCGGTTCCAGGTCTCCGTCTTCTTCGTGTTGGTCGCGTTGATGAAGATGTTGTTCTCGAACAGGGACTGCGAGTTGGAACGCTTAGTCAGCACCTGGCTGTCGGCGTCCACGTAGACGGTGTTGTTGTAGATGTGGTTGCCGGGGCCGTTCGACGGCAGGTCGAACACGCCCTGACGGTCGTTCTGCGAGATATTGTATCGGAACGTGGTGTTAACCGCGTACCAGTTGCAGATCATCAGCGAGGCGAAGCTGTTGCCGTACGAGTAGTTGTACTGGTACAGCGTGCCGTCGCCGTAGTCGGCGTCCCACGCCTGGCCGTCGCCGTTGCCGTGCTCGGCGTTGAGGTTGTTGTACATCTCGTTGTACTGGAACACTGGATCCTTGCAACGCCACGGCCAGATGCCGGCCGCCACGCGTCCGCCGTAGGAGCCGGGCTGCGTGTAGTCCTGCGTGTTGATGTGCTTCGAGACGCTGTCGCCCACATTGTGTTCGATGACCGGGCGGTCGCAGTACATCAGGGTGATGGCGTCGCCGCCGGCGCCCTTGACGTAGTTGTTCTCGATGCGCACGTTGGTGGAACCGTACTTCGCGATGAGGGCGTCGTCGATGGAGCCGTCGCCGTAGTTCGCGTCGATGTAGTTGAGGTAGGCGGTGTAGCCGACGGCGATGCCCCAACGATCCACGTCCTTGACGGTGCTGTTTCTGATGGTGACGTGGTCGAAGCGTGAGACGTGCTCCCTGAGCCAGACGTCGGTTTCGGCGCTCGTGTTCTCCATGGGGTAGTGGGCCATGAAGTAGATGCCGCCGTTGGCCATGTGCTTGTTGTAGATGTTGCCGTCCACGTCGTGGATGTAAAGGTTGTCGAGCGTCACGTTGCTCATCGTCGCGCCGTTCTCGGCGATGCCGGCCACGCCGGTGCGGTCCATGCGCGAGGCGCTGCGGTCGAGTTTTGTGCCGTCGGAATCAGGGGTGTCGGTCCACTTCCACGTGTCGATCGGATCGTAGACGTCCGCGTCGTCGTTGGTGATCTCCAGGTTGGAGACGGTGATGTACGACACGTCCTTGAGTAGCAGCGTGGTTGAGACGGTGCCCTTGTTCTTGTGGTTGCCGACGTTGGCACGGTAGTCCTGCTCCCACTGGCTGCCTTTGACGCCGTTCGACGCGATGACCGGCTTGCCTTCGTCGGCGTCGCCGTAGGCGGAGATCGTGATCGGCGCGTCGGCGTTGCCGGCGGTGTCCTTGATGTGCAGGTACTGGTCGTTGAATTCGGAGCCGTATTCCAGCAGCACCGAATCGCCCGGACCGAGGTCCGAGGCGATGTCGTTGACCTTGGTCAGGGACTTCCAGGGCGCGTTTTCGCTGGTGCCCGCGTTGGCGTCGTCGCCGTGTGCCGACGACACGTAGTAGGTGGTGCCTGATGACGTGGTCGTAGCGGTCTCCTTTCCTTGCGTTGCTGACTGCGCGAACGCAGCGGTCGGCAACGCCAGCGCGACGGCCACGCCCATTGCGGCCGTCGCGGCTATGGCTTGTCTGCCCTGACGGGATGTCATGCCGCTTTCCTTCCTTTCGATTGTGGCGCACCGGCGTGCCGGTGGGGTGCCGGGCGTGTCCGATATGTCCTCGGTCCGTTTCCGGTATGGCCTTCGGCGTGGTTTCGGTGTGGAACCGGAGCGGTCGCCGGTGCGCTTCGGTGTGCGTTCCGGTGTGCTTCCGACGTGCTTATGGTTGCCGGTGTTTTGTATGGGTTGTTGCTGTTTTCCGTGTTCTGTTGTTTTCTGTTGTTTTTCTTTTATTCCGGCTGTTCGCCGTGGGTTGATGGTGGGTTGATGGTGTGGTCCGGCCTCTCTGCCGGACGTTTCTGTAAACAAGGTTTACAAATCAATGAGTGTATCCGACATCGCGCATAACGGCAAAGCCGTACGGTGTGGCGCGGCGTTGCGGAGGCGTGGCGTGCGGTGATGGGGGCGTGGCGGCGCGGTGTGGTGCGACGGCGCGGTGCGGCGTTGCGGCGTGATATGGCGGATGTCCGGCGACGTGCCGGTTATCGGAAAAAGATATAGCCGATTCGCGGGCGCGCGGCGACGCGCGTCGCGCGACTCGCCTACGATACCGTTCATGGTCACTCCCAGAATCAGCTATGCGCACCTGCTCGCCGAGCCGAACCCGAAGCATGTCGAGAGCCTTCTGAAGTTCTTCGAGGCGGGGCGCTCCAAGCGCGGCACCGGTGGTTTAGGTGTCGAGATTGAGCATCTGCCGGTGCATGACGCCGACGACACGGCCGTAAGCTACTACGAGCCGAACGGCATCGAAGCGTTCCTCAAACGGCTCGCTCCGTATTATGACGAAAGCAAGGAATACTGGGAGAACGGCCATCTGGTCGGACTCGCGCGCGAAGGCGTTGCGGTGTCGCTCGAACCGGGCGGCCAGGTGGAGGCTTCCATCGGCGTGCTTCATGAGCCGGGCGACCTCAACGGCCTGTACGCCGACTTCCGGTGTGAGGCGGACCCGATCCTCGAGGAGCTGGGCTTCCGTTTCGTCAACTACGGATACCAGCCGAAGTCGAGTTTCGTCGACGTGCCGGTCAATCCGAAAGGCCGCTATGACGCGATGACCGACTTCCTTGGCCGCGTCGGCCAGTTCGGTCCGTGCATGATGCGCTGCTCCGCCTCCACCCAGGTGAGCATCGACTATGTCGACGAGAAGGATTCGATCGATAAGATGCGCGTCGGCACCGCCATCGGGCCGATTCTCGCATGGTTCTTCCGCAACACCCCCTACTTCGAGGGCCGTCTCAACCCGTATCCGCTGCTGCGCCAGCGCATGTGGGACTACCTCGACTTCCAGCGCACCAACGTGACCCCCGGCCTGTTCGACCAGCGTTTCGGCTGGGAGGACTACGCGCGTGACGTGCTGTCCACGCCGCTGATGTTCGCCGACCTGACGCACACGCCCGAAGCGGTGGAATCGGGGCTGAGCCGCAAGGAGCTGCATCGCGCCGCCTTCCGTGAGAACGCTGGCGAGGTCTACCCGGACCGCGAGCTCAACGCGTACGAAATCAACCACATCATCTCCACGCATTTCAACGACGTGCGTCTCAAGAACTTCATCGAGTTCCGCCACTGGGATTCGCTGCCGATCGAACGCGTCGAACGGCTCACCGAGATCATCGCGTCCCTGTACTACGTGCCGTCCAACCGCATCCGTCTCGAAAGCTACTTCGACGGGCTCACCGAGGAAGACGTGTTCGAAGCCAAGGCGAACATCCAGGCGCACGGCCGCGAATCCAACCCGTATGGCCAGCCGCTCGACTTCTGGCGTGAGTTCCTCGGCCTCGAGGGCCTGCTCGACGATATTCCCGGAGATCCGAAGCACCCCGACGTGTTCCAGCGCTGACCGGGTTCCATGCCGGCCGTGATTCGGGCCGGAGCGTCCTGGCGGGCGTTCTGGCCCTTGTCGTACCGGCCGCGGCCTGCCAGGTGCCGGGTGTGTTTGGTCTAGGATTACGAAAACCCCGGTCGGTGGTCGGCTGGCCGGGGTCGCGCCAGAACTCCCTGTTCACCATCACCGCCGACACGCACGAGGTGCGCCACAACCCCGAATACTACGTGATGCGCCACTTCTCCAAGTACGTGCGCCCCGGCGCGAAGGTGCTCGGCACCACCAGCCACTTCAACTCCATGGCCATCGCCTTCCGCAACCCGGACGGCACCATCGTGGTCGTGACCCAGAACGCGCTGGAGGACGAACGCCCGTTCGAGTTCGCCGACCCGGCCGACGCCTCCCGTGGCTTCAAGGCCACGCTCGCCCCGCGCTCCTTCAACACCTTCGTCATCGAGTGACCGCACGGAACCCAGAAAGGCGAACACAACCATGACCGCGACCACACCGGAAACCACAGTCGAAACGCTGCCCTACAAGAACCCCGACCTGCCCGCCTCCGAGCGCATCGCCGACCTGCTCTCCCGCATGACCCTCGAAGAGAAGGTCGGCCAGATGATGCAGCTCGACGCCCGCGGTGGCGACCTCGACGAGCTCATCGTGAACAAGCACGTCGGCTCCATCCTGCACACCAGCCCCGAGGACCTGCCGCGCGCCGTCGAAACCGTGAACACCAAGACCCGTCTCGGCATCCCACTCGTCATCGGCGACGACTGCATCCACGGCTACTCCTTCTGGCCCGGCGCCACGATCTTCCCCTCCCAGCTCGGCATGGCGTTGAGCTGGGACCCGAAGGCCGTCGAAGCGGCCGGCCGTGCCACCGCCGAAGAAGTCTCCTCGACCGGCGTGCACTGGACGTTCTCCCCGGTGCTGTGCATCGCGCGCGACACCCGCTGGGGTCGCGTGGACGAGACCTTCGGCGAGGACCCCATGCTCATCGGTGAGATGGCCTCCGCCATGGTCAAGGGCTATCAGGGCGGTGCCCAGGCCGGCGAGACGCTGCCGAAGGACGCGATCCTCGCCTGCGCCAAGCACTTCGCCGGATACTCCGAGACCCAGGGCGGCCGTGACGCCTCCGAAGCGGACCTGAGCCACCGCAAGCTTGAATCCTGGTTCCTGCCGCCGTTCGAACGCATCGCCAAGGAGGGCTGCGGCACGTTCATGCTCGGCTACGAGTCCATCGAAGGCGTACCGGTCACGTTCAACAAGTGGCTGCTCACCGACAAGCTGCGCGGCGCATGGAAGTACAACGGCACCCTCATCACCGACTGGGACAACGTGGGCCGTTCCGTATGGGAGCAGAAGGTCAAGCCCGACTACGTGCACGCCGCCGCCGACGCGGTCAAGGCCGGCAACGATCTGGTCATGACCACGCCGGGGTTCTACGACGGCGCCATCGAGGCCGTGCACACCGGTCTGCTCGACGAGTCGCTCATCGACGAGGCTGTCGCGCGCATCCTTGCGCTCAAGTTCCGCCTCGGCCTGTTCGAGGACCCGCGTCTGCCGGACGAGAAGCGCATCAAGGCCGTCATCGGCTCCGAGGATCACCGCCGCGTGAACCTCGAGCTCGCTCGCGAGGCCGTTGCCCTGCTGCGCAACGACGGCGGACTGCCGTTCGACGCGGCGCCGGCCGAAGCGATCCCCGGCTCCGGTGACGCGCCCGCGCGCAAGCGCATCGCCGTGGTCGGCCCGCTCGCCGACGACGCCCAGAACCAGCTCGGCGACTGGGCCGGCAGCTCCGGCCAAGTCGGCTGGATGCCCGACGGTCATCCGCGCGGCATGATCACCACCGTGCTCGACGGCTTCCGTGCGCTCGCCGGCGACGGATGCGAGGTTACCTACGCCCGCGGTGCCAACGTCATCGACCTCGTGCCCGACCCGGAGGGTGAGTTCTACCCGGACGGCCAGCCGCGCCCGAAGATCGGAGTGAGCGCGCCCGTTGACCGGGCCCTGCTCGACGAGGCCGTCGCCGCCGCGCGCGAGGCCGACCTCATCGTCGCCGTCGTGGGCGATGTGGTGCAGCTGGTCGGCGAGACCTGTTCCACCGCCACGCTTGAACTGCTCGGCGGCCAGAACGCGCTGCTCGACGCACTCGCCGACGTCTCCCGCGAGACCGGCAAGCCGATGGTCACCGTGCTGGTGAGCTCCAAGCCACAGGTGCTGCCGCGTTCCATCGTGGGCGATTCCGGCGTGCTCGCCGGCCGTTGCAACGATCCGAAGTCCGGCGCCGGATCCATCCTGTGGGCGCCGAACCCGGGCATGGAGGGCGGACAGGCCATCGCCGAGATCATCCTCGGCGAGGTGAACCCGTCCGGCAGGCTCCCGATCACCTTCCCGTGCCACGCGGGCCAGCTGCCGGTCTACTACAACCAGATCCGCGGCCAGCACGGCAACCGCTACGCCGACCTTACGCAGGACCCGGCGTTCGCGTTCGGCGAGGGCGAAGGCTACACGACGTTCGCGTACGGTGAGCCGACGATCGTCGGCGGGGCCTCGAACGCGGACGGCACGTTCGCGCAGACCGACACCGTGCACGCCGAGATCGCCCTCACCAACACGGGGCGCCGCGCGGGCACCGAGGTCGTGCAGGCGTACGTGGGCGACGTCGTCACCTCATACAGCTGGGCCGACCGCGAACTCAAGGCGTTCCGCCGCGTCACGCTCGAACCGGGCGAGACCGCGACCGTCGTGTTCGACATTCCGGTCTGCGACTGCACCATCGCCGACGCCGATGCGAACCGCATCGTCGAACCCGGCGAGTTCGAGCTGCTCATCGGCCACTCGTCGCGCCGCGACGACCTCAAGCGCACCACCTTCACCGTCGCGTGAATCTGCTCTGCGTGAGATGCTCTCGCGTGAGCCGGTCCCGTGTGAATCGGTTTCGTGTGGGCCTCATATGTTTCCGCCCGCTCCGGTCGTATGCTGGAGCGGGCGGTGTCGTTTGTGCGGAACGGAGCAATGATGCGGAATACTGATGAGAGGGCCATGCCGGAAGACGATGGGCGAATCAACGGAGTGAACCTCGGCGGCTGGCTGGTATTGGAACGGTGGATGACGCCCGGCCTGTTCCGTGCGAGCGGCGAGGAGGACGAGATCTGGCTGCACCGGTCCACGGACCCGGCCGAACTGGAGCGCCTGCTGCGCCGTCACCGCGACACGTACATCACCGAGGACGACTTCCGCGCCATCTCCGCGCACGGGCTGAACCTTGTGCGCATCCCCGTGCCGTTTTTCATCTTCGGTGACGTGCCCGGGCATCCCGGATGCGTCGAATACCTCGACCGTGCGTTCGACTGGGCGGAGAGGGCCGGGCTTAAGGTGCTCATCGACCTGCACACCGTGCCCGGGTCGCAGAACGGGTTCGACAATGGCGGCCTGACCGGCGTGGTCCGCTGGCATACGACGCCGCGGCAGGTTGCGTTCGCACTGGACGTGCTCGAGCGTCTCGCGCGACGTTACCGCGACCGCCCTGCGTTGTACGGCATCGAAGTGCTCAACGAGCCGGTCGACCGTCTCACTTATCTCATGTCGCCGTCGAGCTCCCGGGCGAAGGATCCGGGGGAGGCGCGGGGGAGCGGCCACGTTCCGATGCGCTTCCTCAAACGGTTCTATCGGGCGGCATACCGATGGCTGCGCCCGGTGCTGGGCGACGGGCCGGTCATCGTGTTCCATGACGGATTCCGCCTGAACCGCTGGCGCGGCTGGTTCGTACGTGAGGGCATGCGCGGCGTCATCATCGACACGCACGCGTATCTCGTCATGTCGGAACGGCCCGAGGTGCTGTTCCGCATACTGCCGGACGCATGGCTTATGCGCTGGTACCGGCTGTTCGCGGCGTGGGGCGCGCGCCGCATCCGCCGTGCCGCGCGCTTTACGCCGGTCATGGTGGGGGAGTGGTGCGTGGCGAACGGGCTTGCGGCGCGCATGGGGGAGTGCGGGGCGCAAGGTGAGGTCGCGTCCGTTGATGCGTCTGGTGGTGCGTTCGACGGATATGGTGCGTTCGGTGACGGCGGTGCGGATGTTGGAGACGGCGCATCCGGTGACGTCGGTTCGCGCGCGGGCGACGCCGGGGACGGCGTCCCGTCGCCCGCCGCGCGCCGCCGCGCCGTCTACCTCCGCGTCGCCGCCATGCAGCTCGACGCGTGGAACGTCTCCGCCGGTCAGGTCTACTGGAGCTATCGACTGCGCGGCGGTCGCGGCGAGTTTGACCGTCTCGCGCCTCCCGCGCCCGGTATGGGTGACGGGGACGCCGCCGTGATGGACGACACGCGCCTCGACCCTTGGGATCTGCGGCATGTCTGGCATGCGGGATGGATGGGGTGATGGTTCGGGATGACGGTGATTGATGACGCGGTGGCGGAGGTGATGTGCGAGACGCGCGATTTACGGAAGGGTCAGCGGTATCCGTCCCATAAGGGGGAGGGGAACAGCACATCCTCGCAGTCGACCCACATGGCGTTGAGATCGCGACCGGGAGAGCGCAGCCAGCGCAGCTGAATGCCGTCCATCATCGACAGGCCCGCCTGAAGCACGTGCTCCACGTTCGCGCCGTCGGGTACTGACCAGTTGATGTTGAGCGCGTTCGTCACGCTGCGGCGCTCGCGGTCCGCGAAATAGTCGTGCGCCGGATGCTTTGAATCGAGGGCTTCGACCGCGACACCCTCGACATGCCCGCCAAGCAGATCGCCCTGCTCGAACAGGTCGCCGCCGCGAACCAGAACGTCGTGGTCGTGCTGTCCAACGGCTCCGTGGCCTCCGTGGCCCCGTGGGCCAAGAACGCCAAGGGCATTCTCGAATCCTGTCTGCTCGGCCAGGCCGGCGGCCCTGCGCTCGCCGATGTGATCTTCGGCCAGGTCAGCCCGTCCGGCAAGCTCGCCCAGTCGATTCCGCTGGACATCAGCGATGACCCGAGCACGCTGAACTGGCCGGGCGAGGAAGGCCACGTCGACTACGGCGAGGGCGTGTTCGTCGGCTATCGCTACTACGACACCTACGGCAAGGTTGTGGACTACCCGTTCGGCTACGGCCTGAGCTACGCCACATTCGAGATCGATGACGTCGCCGCCGCCAAGACCGGCGCGAACACCGCCACCGTGACCGCCACCGTGACCAACACCTCCGATGTGGATGCCGCCGAAACCGTGCAGGTGTACGTGGCTCCGGGCAAGGCCGACGTGGCCCGCCCGAAGCACGAGCTCAAGGGCTTCACCAAGGTGTTCCTCAAGGCCGGCGAATCCAAGACCGTGACCATCGACCTCGACGAGCGCGCGTTCGCCTACTGGTCCGAAAAATACAACGACTGGCACGTGGAGGCCGGCGAATATGCCATCGAAGTGGGCGTGAGCTCCCGCGACATTGCCGACACCGTTGCCGTGGCCCTCGATGGCGACGGCAAGACCCAGCCGCTCACCGAATGGTCCACCTACGGCGAGTGGGAGGCCGATCCGTTCGGCGCCAAGATCGTGGCCGCCGTGGCCGCCGCCGGCGAGGCCGGCGAGCTGACGAAGCTGCCCGACAACGCCATGATGCGCATGTTCCTCAACCCCATGCCGATCAACTCGCTGCCCACCCTGCTGGGCGAAGGCGGCAAGAAGATCGCCCAGTTCATGGTTGACGAGTACGCCAAGCTCGCGAAGTAAGGGCTGAAGCGAGGCAATCGCACGGCGTAATACAGCTGGCTTCCCTCTCCTGAGGGGAGCCAGCTTTGTTTAGGCTCAACAGTTGTTTGGAGATACTACAACACGCCGATTGTTGTATGTGCAACTGTTGTATATAGGTCTCTTTATCATGAATTGTTGCGTATACAACAATGTGGGGTGAAGGTACAAACGCACACGGCCCCCGCATGGTACGGAGGACAATGGATCAGCATATTCTCAGCATCGAAATGCGCGCGGTAACCAAAGCCGTCGACCGCTATTTGGGCGAGAGCATGCCGCAAACCGCCAGGGAAACCACCGGCGGCAACGCGCATATCATCATGTTCTTGGCGCGTAACCGCGGCCGTGAGATATACCAGCACACCATCGAACAGAAATTCTGCATCACCCGGTCCACCGCCTCGCGTGTGCTGGCCCTGATGGAGAAGAAGGGCCTGATCGCCCGTGAATCGGTGGAGCATGACGCGCGCTGCAAGCGCATCGTCCTGACCGACAAGGCGGACGCGATCGTCGCCGATCTCAAGGAGAACGGCGATCGGGTCGAACGGTTGCTGGTCGGCGGCTTCTCCGATGGCGAGAAGGCCGCTCTGCGCGACTACGTCGCACGCATGCGTGCGAACATCGAGCGCGCACAACGCGAATTTGAACATCAAACACTCCCTCAGTCACCTGTGGTGATGGCTCCCGATCAAGACGGAGCAGAGGTTGCTAACACGAAGGAGGAGAACGAATGAGCGATACCGCAGAGGCAATCGCGCAGGCGCGCAAAGCCGTCGAACCGGACAAGCCCAAACATGTACTGCGCACGTTGGGCCAGTCGATTCGTGAATACAAGAAAGCCAGCATCCTGGCTCCGGTGTTCGTGACGGTCGAAGGCATCCTGGAGATCCTGATCCCGACCATCATGGCTTCGCTGATCGATGAGGGTATCACCGGTGGCAGCATGCCGGCCACCGTCAAGTTCGGCGTGATTCTGCTGGTGTGCTCGATGGTTTCGCTGGGTGCCGGCTTCCTGTCCGGAAAGTACGCGGCCGTGGCCGGCGCGGGCTTCGCCAAGAACCTGCGCAAGGACCAGTTCGAGAAGGTGCAGGGCTTCAGCTTCACCAACATCGACCGGTTCTCCACCGGTTCGATCGTGACCCGACTGACCACCGACGTGACGAACCTGCAGAACGCCTACATGATGATCATTCGTCTGGGCGTGCGTGCCCCGATCATGGTGGTCGTATCCTGGCTGTTCTCGTTCCGTATCTCCCCGTCGATTTCCATGGTGTTCCTGGCCTGCATCCCGATTCTGGCCATCGGCCTGTGCGGTCTGGCCGTGCTCGTGCATCCGGTGTTCGAGCGCGTGTTTCACACCTACGATGCGTTGAACAACGTGGTCGACGAGAACCTGCAGGGCATCCGCGTGGTCAAGTCCTATAACCGCGAATCCTTCGAGGTCTCCAAGTTCGGCCGCATCTCCCAGCGCATCTTCAAGGACTTCACCAAGGCTGAGCGCATCATGAGCTTCAACAGCCCGCTGATGATGATCTGCATCTACGGTTCGATGATCCTCATCGCATGGATGGGCGCGCAGCAGATCGTCGCCTCCGGCAACAACCCCGCCGTGGGCCTGACCACCGGCGACCTGACCGCACTGGTCACCTACGCCATGCAGATCCTTATGGCCATGATGATGCTGTCCATGATCTTCGTCATGGTGATTATTTCTCAGGCTTCTGCCGAGCGTATCTGCCAGGTGCTGCAGGAGGAAAGCACGGTGCAGAACCCGGCACAGCCGGTGACTGACATGGCCGACGGCTCCATCGAATTCGACCATGTCACCTTCCGCTACTCCGACAGTTCCGAAAAGCCCGTGCTTGACGACATCAACCTGAAGATCCGCTCCGGCATGACCGTCGGCATTGTCGGCGGTACTGGTTCGGCAAAGTCGTCTCTGGTACAGCTCGTGCCGCGACTGTACGACGTGAGCTCCGGTTCGCTGAAGGTCGGTGGCGTGGATGTACGCGACTACGATCTCGAGGCGCTGCGCGATCAGGTGGCCATGGTGTTGCAGAAGAACGTGCTGTTCTCCGGCACTATTGCCGAAAACCTCAGGTGGGGCAACCCGAACGCCACCGATGAAGAGATTCGCCATGCCGCGCAGCTCGCGCAGGCCGATGGATTCGTTCAGGAATTCCCCGATAAGTACGACACGTACATCGAGCAGGGCGGTACCAATGTGTCCGGCGGACAGCGCCAGCGCCTGTGCATCGCCCGTGCGCTGCTGAAGAAGCCGAAGATTCTGATTCTCGACGATTCGACCAGCGCCGTCGATACCAAGACGGACAAGCTGATCCGTTCCGCGTTCCACAACGAGATTCCGGACACCACGAAGATCATCATCGCCCAGCGCGTGGCCTCCGTGCAGGAATCCGACATGATTCTGGTGATGGATTCCGGCCGCATCATGGCGTCCGGCACACACGACGAACTGCTCGCCACCTGCGATGAATACCGTTCCATCTACGAATCCCAGACCAAGAACCAGGCCCAGCCCGAAGAACTGGCCGCTGCCGAACAGGCTGCTGAGTCATCTACCGCTGAGCCGTCCGAAACCGTGACGGTGACAGTGACCATGCCCACGGCCGATACCAGCGCAGCTGATGCCAATGCAGCCGATACCAAGGAAGGAGAAGCACGATGAGCAACGACCAGAGTTTCAAGAACCGCAAGCCCGCCATGGGCAAAGCCGACCCCGGAACCATCAAGCGCATCTTCGGCTACATCTTCCAATACAAATTGCGCGTTATCGCCATCGTGGTGTGCATTTTGGTCGGTGCCGCCGCGCAGGCCGGATCCGCGCTGTTCCTCCAATCGCTGATTGATACTTACATCCTGCCGATGGTGGGGGAATCGAACCCCGACTGGGCTCCGTTGCTGCGCGCCATCAGTCTGATGGGCTGCCTGTATGTGGCTGGTATCGTGACATCCTGGGCTTGGCAGTGGCTGATTATCCCCGTTGAACAGGGCACGCTCAAGAAGATTCGTGACGACATGTTCGCCCACCAGCAGAAGCTGCCGATCCGCTACTTCGACAGCCACGAGCACGGCGACATCATGAGCCACTACACCAACGACACCGATACGCTGCGCCAGGCCATCTCGCAGTCGTTCCCGCAGATGTTCTCCTCGATTATCTCCGCGGTCGCGGCATTGCTGTCCATGCTGTGGCTGTCCATTCCATTCACCGCGTTCGTAATCGTGTTCACCGTTCTGCTCTACTTCATCGTGCGCAAGATCGTGAGCCGCTCCGGCCGCTACTTCGTCAAGCAGCAGCAGTGGATCGGCGACGTGAACGCCTTCGTGGAGGAATCCGTCAACGGCCAGAAGGTCATCAAGGTCTTCAACCATGAAGACGCCACCCAGAAGACATTTGACGAAAAGAACGAGGAACTCTTCGAGGCGTCCGCCGAAGCGAACACCTGGGGCAACGTCACCATGCCGGTCGTCGGCAACATGGGCTACCTGCTCTACATCCTGCTCGCCATCGTCGGCGCCGCCGTCTCGCTGGCCGGCGTCAACGACATCGGTCTGACCGGCGTCAAGCCGCTCACCCTCGGCACGCTCGTCTCCCTGCTGACCCTGTCCCGCTCGTTCATCAACCCGATCGGCCAGGTCTCCCAGCAGCTGACCATGGTGATGATGGCGCTCGCCGGTGCCTCCCGTATCTTCAAGCTGATGGATGAGCCCATCGAGGAAGACAAGGGCACCGTGACGCTCGTCAATGTGGAACTTGGCGAGGATGGCCGCACCATGACCGAAGTCGACCACGAGACCGGCCACTGGGCATGGAAGCGTGAAATCGGCGACGATGGCACGAGGTCTCTGAAGGCCGCAGAAAAGCTCAAGGGCTCGGCCCGCGAGGTGGCGATGAAGGCCAAGGAGCAGGCGATCACCTCGCCTGATGGGCGTTATACGCTGCTGCGCGGCGACGTGCGCTTCACCAACGTGACCTTCGGCTACAACCCGGACAAGCCGGTGCTGCACGACATCACCTGGTTCGCCAAGCCCGGCCAGAAGATCGCGCTCGTCGGCGCCACCGGTGCCGGCAAGACCACCGTGACCAACCTCATCAACCGGTTCTACGATATCCAGCAAGGTCAGATTCTGTATGATGGCATCTCCGTGGCCGGCATCAAGAAGCCTGATTTGCGCAGGTCTTTGGGCATTGTGTTGCAGGACGTGAACCTGTTCACCGGTACCGTGATGGACAACATTCGTTATGGCCGTCTGAACGTCACTGATGAGGAATGCATTGAGGCCGCGCGTCTGGTCAATGCGGACAGCTTCATCCGTATGCTGCCCGAGGGATACGACACAGTGCTGGAAGGCGACGGTTCCGGCCTGTCCCAAGGCCAGCGCCAGCTGATTTCCATCGCCCGCGCCGCGGTGGCCGATCCGCCCGCGCTGATCCTTGACGAGGCCACGTCCTCGATTGATACGCGCACTGAAGAGGTTGTGCAAGCTGGTATGGATAACCTGATGAAGGGCCGTACGGTCTTCGTCATCGCCCATCGTCTGTCCACCGTACGCAACTCCGACGTGATCATGGTGCTCGACCACGGCAACATCATCGAGCGTGGCTCGCATGACGAGCTGATCGCGCAAAAGGGCGAGTACTACCAGCTGTACACCGGTGCAGTGGAACTGGAGTAGTGCTTTTTGGCTCCCCTCAGAGAGGGGAGCTGTCAGCGAAGCTGACTGAGGGGAGCCGCAGACTAGATGCGGTTCCCCTTAATTGTCTGCGGTGGAAACTGCCTTAAGACAGATACCCGTGCCGCTACTGTTCGCTGTGATGGACGTAGGCGTCCAGCGAGAGCCGGTCGATAAGCGAGGGTATGACGCCTTTGCGGGTGATTGAGTACCCGGCGGCATAGGTGGCGATTTCGACCGCCTGCCGCACGGTGTATCCGTACATCAGATACGAGGCGAGCGCGCTGATGAACGCGTCGCCGGCTCCGGTGCTGTCTACGGGGGTGAAGTCAGCGGCCGGATAGTGGCACTCGACATTCTGGCCGCGCAGGTAGCAGCCGTGTTCTCCTTGGGTGACGATGACGCAGCCCGCGCCGCGTTCGAGAAGATGCGCGGCCTTATCCTCCATTGTTTTTCCCTCAGTTTCGATGATCGCCAGTTCGTGCTCGTTCGGCACGAGAATGTCGGCATTGGCGACGATGGAGTCGGGCAGATAGTCGCATGACGAGGGCTTGATAATGGTTTTGGCATGGTGCCGTCGGGCGGTGATCGCGGTGACTTTGGCTGATTCCAACGGTATTTCGGTCTGTATCAGGCAGTATCCGGCATTGTCGAACAGGCGTTCGTTGGAGGTGATGTCATCCGGGGTGAGCGACGCGTTGGCTCCGGAGAGAATCGCGATGACCGATTCGCCGTTGGGGGCGAGGAATATGAACGATGAGCCGGTGTCCTCTCCGGCGCAGCGTCGCACACCGGCCGTATTGACCCCATGCTGTTCCATCGCCTTGAAGATGTAATCGGACCCATTGTCGACGCCGACATTGCCGATAAGGGTAACGCGGTGCCCGAGCTTGGCTGCGCCGATCGCCTGATTGACCCCTTTGCCCCCGGGGTATCGCGCCGCCGATTTGGTGGATACCGTACCCCCGATATGAGGTAGCCGCGGCACTGACAGATAGTGGTCAATATTGATGCTGCCGACGACCAACACATGTTTGATGGCGGAAGTGGGCGGGGCTGCGATGGTGCTGGTGTTGTCGAGATGAAAATCCTGTACGAACGAGGGATGCTGCTCTTTGTCGTGCTCTATCTGCGCAATGAGCTTCTCGCAGAGGTAGGCGCCGAAGTCGGAGTTGCGGATGGTGTAGGTAGATATTTCCGTGTTGCCGGGATAGGCCAGCGCTTCGGCGGTGTCGTTTTTGATGGAGACAAGTGAAGCATCCTCTGGAAGCCGGTAATGCAGGGGGCTGATCATCTGCGTGAACTCGAGTGCTCGCCGGTAATGCGAGGAGACAAATCCGGTGATGTCCCGGCTTCCGATTTTGCCGGGCAGCGAGTCGTTGAGGTCGTAGTAGACCAGATCGTCGCTATAAGGCAGCTGATGATCGAACAGGCAGGAGCGAAAGCCTTCGAGAAAATCCTGCGTGCGGCGTCCCTTGGTCATTAGGCAGGCGATGTGTTGGTGCCCCCGTTCGATGAGCTCGCTGGTCAGTTTGTAGGCCGCTTCTTTATAAGGCAGTAGCAGTGACTGGTCGCCGCCGTTGGGTCCTATGGTCAGCAGTGGGGTGCTTTCGGGGAATTGCGAGGCATAGGCGAGGCTGTCCGGAGTGGCCGGTTCCCAGATGACGCCGTCGACGTTGCGGCCGCATATCGCTGCGATGTTTTTGAGCTCGCGTTCCGGATCGGAATAGCTGTTGTAGGCATCGGTTGCGTATCCGGCGTTCTGGGCGGCCTGGATGATGCCGTCCAGCGTGCTATCGAAGGAGATGGGGGAGCGCAGCAGCACTCCGATGGTGTAGCTACGCGTGCGCTGTGAGGCGGAGGCATATGGCTTGTAATGATATTCCTTGACGATCGTCAGGACCTTCTTGCGGGTTTCCTCGCTGATGCTGGAATCCTTGCCGTTGACGATTTTGGAGACCGTCGAGGTGGAGACGCCCGCGATGCGTGCGATGTCCCTGATGTTCATGTCTCCCCTCCTGCCTGTTTTCCTCTGTATCAGTGTACAAGGGCGTAGCGTTCTGTTCCTTGCTACGTCGCCATTGTGGGCCGTTCGGTCCGGGTTGCTTGACCCTCGACCCGCCGTGTTGACACTGACGTTGGCGTCCTATAATCTTATCTCAAGAAAACATTTTAGGAAAATGATTTCCTAAGATTCCGCAAGACAAACAATGTAGATTGCACACTGCGGAAAACCGAGGGTTGGAAAATAAAGGAGGGCCAGCATGGCAAGGAAGCTGTCGTTCTGGGAAGGGATCAAGGCACAATTCTCCACAAAGTGCCTGGTGCTGATTCCGATCGCGGTTGGAATCAATCTCATTGGCGGAACTCTGTGCTCCGCACTCAAGCTGCCGCTGTTCCTCGACATGATCGGCACCATCGTCGTCGCATGCCTGTCTGGACCATGGGTCGCGGCCCTGACCGGCCTGCTGACCAATCTTTTCCTGGCACTGGTAGCCAACCCGGTCTATCTTCCCTATGCGGCGGTGTCGGTATTGTGCGGTTTGGTCGTCGGCTATATGGTCAAGGCCGGACTGTTCCGCAAGAAGTGGGGCGTCGTGGTCATCTGGCTGGTGTGCACGTTCGTCAATGCGATCTCCGCATCGCTGATCACCACATTCGTATACGGCGGTGCCACCGGCGTCAACGGTACATCGGTGCTGACGGCAACGCTGGTCGTGGCCATGAAAGACATTCTCGCCTCGGTGATCTCCTCGTCGCTGATCGAGAACCTCCTCGACAAGGGCATCACTGTCGCCATCGCGTGGGTGATCGTGCAGAAGATTCCCCGTCGCTTTCTCAGCCAGTATGCGGCCGACTCCATGGGCGGCTCGGACAATGATGCGCTGAGTGATGATGACGAAGAAGAAGACGAGTAAGACATGTCGTCGCATATGCCGGTCATCAATGACACCGTAATTGGGAAGCTGAATCCGATCACCAAGATAGCGGCCGTGTTCGCCTTGGGTCTGTCCGCATTGGCATGGCCTGACTTCACGCTTGGTCTGATACTCGTGGTGTTGCTGCTTGTGGTCTCGTTCTTGGCTCATATACAGCGTGATTTCGCCAAGATAATGTTCGGTTTCGGCATCCCCGTCACTGTGATGCTCATGTTCATCCAAGGGCTGTACAGTCCCAAGAACCGTACCGCATTACTGGATTTTGGCTTCGCGCAACTGGGGCTCGAAGGCGTGCTGTATGCGGCCAAAGTGGTGGTGAGCCTGCTGGTGTTTCTTGGCAGCTTCTACATCATGAACAAAACCACCTATGTCGGTGCTATGGTATCCGCGCTCACTTCGGTGGGGCTCAGCGCCAAGGTCGGATACCTGGTGCTCGCCAGCCTGAATGTCGTGCCGCAGATGCAACGACGTATGGCGGTGATTCAGGAGGCGCAATCCGCTCGCGGACTCGATGCATCGGGTGGGGTCATCGCCCGCATCAAGGCGTATATCCCGTTGCTTGGTCCGGTTGTCATGTCATCGCTGACCGACGCCCAGGAGCGGGGTATGACCCTGGAGACTCGCGGCTTCGGTATTACTGGAGTGAAGCAGACCAGTTATGTCAAGGTCAGCTGGAATGCCGCCGACAAGGTACTCAATTGGATCTTCGTCCTGTTTCTGATCGCCGTGGTCGCCGTTTCCGTATGCATCCGCATCGGTGTGATTCCGTTGCCGGTCTCGTGGGGAGGCAAGTGAATGAGTCCGATAGTAGAGGTCAAGGATTTCTCCTTCAAGTACCGCGACACCAAGCGTCGGGCCGTCAAACACGTGGACTTCCAGGTCGAGGAAGGCAGCTTCTTCACCATCATCGGCGCGAATGGGGCAGGCAAATCCACGTTATGCAATGCGCTCGTCGGCCTGATCCCGCACTATTTCGTGGGGGCGGGGGCTGGACACATCCTAATTGACGGGACCGATGTCGCCGATTCGACCATCGCCGAACTGTCGAAGACCATCGGCCTGGTGTTTCAGAACCCGTTCAACCAGCTGTCCTACACCGCCGGGACCGTCGCCGAAGAGCTGGCCTACGGATTAGGCAACCACGGTGTGCCCAGAGCGCAGATGATCGACCGCGTCGAAGCTGTGGCGAAATTGATGCGCATCGACCACATTCTAGACAAGAACCCGCTGGAACTGTCGGGTGGACAGGTGCAGCGTGTGGCTTTCGGATCCACTTTCATCATGGAACCGCGCATTCTGGTGCTTGACGAGTGCACCACGCAGCTCGACCCGATGGGCAGCGAGGAGATTTTCGACATCGTCAAACAGCTCAATGCGGACGGCGTCACCGTCATCATGGTCGACCATGACATGGAGCGAGTGGCACGATACGCGGATACCGTCATGGTGCTCGAGCGAGGCGAAGTCGTGGCCCTTGGCTCTCCGATGGAGGTGTTCTCCGATCCGGCGATCGAAGAGCATGGCGTGGAAGTGCCCGATTACGTGAAGATCACCCGTGCGCTCGGTGGCCCGATTGCCATTACCGAGGAGCCGGCCATCCGCATGGCCAAGGAGGCGCTCTCATGAAAATCGAGTTGCAGGCACTGGAGCACGCCTATCCCGGAGGGGACAAGGCCCTTGACGGAGTGGACTTGACACTTGACGGCAACGAGCCGGTGGCGATCATAGGGCAGAACGGTGCAGGGAAGACCACGCTGGTCAAGCATTTCAACGGCATTCTGCGCCCCACCGGAGGCAAAGTGCTGATTGATGGCATTGACGTCAATGAGCGCAGCACCGCCGAATGGTCTCGCAGCGTGGGCTATGTCTTTCAGAATCCCGACGATCAGCTGTTTCTGGAAAGCGTCCGCAAGGAATTCGAATTCGGTCCGCGCCAGATCGGCATGAGCGATCAGGGCATCGCGCATCGCGTGGACAGCATCGCCGAGCTGGTAGGCCTCACCAAAAAGCTCGACGTGCACCCATTCGACCTGACGCCCACCGAGAAGAAATTCTGCACAATCGGTGCCGTCATCATGATGGACCCATCCGTGGTGATTTTCGACGAGCCAACGTGCGGTCAGGATGCGTCGGGCAACGCCCGCCTTGCACGCATCATCGAACGTCTGAAAGCACAAGGCAGACTCTGCATCACGATTTCGCACGACATGAAATTCGTCACCGCGAACTTCTCCCGTGTCATCGTGATGTACCACGGCCGCGTGCTGCTCGATGGCCAGGCCCGCGAGGTGTTTGCCCAGACCGACACACTTCGGCGTTCCTTCGTGACGCCGCCGCCCGTCACCCGAGTGGCTCAGGGTGCAGGCCTCAAGGAGACGGTATTCTCCGTCCCCGCGTTCATCAACGCCATTGCTCAGGAAAGGAACCATCGTGGCTGATGTCATTGCTCAAATCTATGGAATAAGGAATGTCGAGGACGCTCGCATGGTAATCGACATGGGCGGCGAACATATCGGCGTCTCCTACGGCAAAATCAAGCGGACGCCCGGTCAGCTCGATTGCGAACGGGCCAGGGAAATCTTCGAAGGCGTGCAACCACAAGCCGTGCGCATAGGCCTGACCGTCGCCGAAGACATCGACGAAATCAGCGAGAACCTGCGCGAAGCCATGCCCGACGTGTTGCACCTGTCCGGCGACATCGAAGGCATCAGTCCGGCCGAAGTGGCGGAACTTAAGAGCCGGTTCCCCGAACTGAAGATCATGCAGGCCATCCCGGTGCTAGCCGGAGTGCCTCTCGACGAACAGAAGGTCATGCAGTATGTGAAGGACTATGAGCCGGTTTCCGACTTCTTCCTCATCGACACCAAAGCACCTGCTGCCGGAGACATCGGAGCGACCGGCCTGACCCATGACCGGGCCATCGACCGGGCCATCATCGAGGCCACCGACGTGCCGTGCATCATCGCCGGCGGTCTGGACGCCTCCAATGTGGCCGAGGCGATTTATGCCACGCACCCGTATGGCGTCGACTCGTTCTCCCTGACCAATTACGACGATGATCGCGCCGATACGGATCGGTGCAAGGACCCGGCCAAGGTCGAGGCTTTTATCAAGGCGGCCAAAGATGCCTAAGGTCGTTGTCGTCGGCGATGCCAATGTGGATATCATCGTGCCCTATCCGCGTTTTCTCAACGAGGAGCGCACGCAGGTCGAATATCCGCAGATCGGCATCGAGGGAGGAGGAACCTCGGCGAACACGGCCGTGGCGTTGGCGAAGCTCGGCCTGGATGTATCGTTCGTGGGCACCGTGGGAGATGATCAGTACGGGCGTTTCGTTATGCAGGACTTCAAGGATGCGGGCGTGGACGTGACCGGGCTGGTTGCGGATTCGACCCTGAGCACGGTCGGCGTATTCGCTTTCGTGGACGACCGCGGAGAGAGGTACCTGTGGGGATGGCCTCGCGAACGGCAATCGTTCAAGGTGCTCGACGAAAACCTTGTGCCGATGCACATGATTCGTGAGGCGGATTGGGTCCACTCCTCGGGCATGTGCCTGACCTACGACACCAGCGCTAGGGAGACGATCATCCGCATCTTCGAACAGGCCCACGATGCCGGAGTCCCTACATCTTTCGACCTGAACCTGCGTGTGGACGACGGCGTGCTCGACCCCGATTTCGCGGCTGCACTCGAACGCATTATTCCGAATGTCGATTATCTGCTGGGATCAGGGCCGGACGAGTTCGCCTATTTAGGCGACGACGACATGATGGGCAACGCCACGGCTTATGCGGTGGACGGCCGGACCGTCATCGTCCGGGACGGCGCCCGAGGATCGATCGGTCTTACGCAAGACGGCCTGACGGAAAGCCCGGCGTTCCGGGTGAACGTCGAAGACACCATCGGAGCGGGGGACGTCTATAACGCCGGTTTCATCGCTGCCAGACTCGCCGGAGCCTCCCTCGCCGAATCATTGCGAGAGGGCAATGCCGTCTCCGCATACAAAGTGGCCCGTCGCGGGGCACGTTCCTCGCCGGACGCTGCACAGCTGCACGAGTTCCTCGCCGGGCAAACCGGCTGAACGCCATGCCCGAATATCGACCAATCCAAAGAACACAACCAACGGAGGTATCCCTATGGAAAACAAGAAGAAGGTCATCCTTGACTGCGATCCCGGACACGATGACGCGTTCGGCATCATGCTCGCCGTGCAGCACCTCGACGTGCTGGGTATCACGACCATTGGCGGCAACTGCACACTGGAGAACGTGACCCGCAATGCCATCAAGGTGCTTGAGGTCCTTGGCGCGGCGGACCGCATCGGCGTATATCCGGGGCACAGCTGCCCGATGGTCGCACCGCTGGTCACCGCACCGCAGTTCCACGGCGAGACTGGTCTGGACGGTCCCGTGCTGCCGGAGCCGACGCACGCCGCACAGAACAAGCATGCGGTCGACTTCATCGTCGACACTGTAATGAGCACGGATGACGTGACGCTGATCGCCACCGGTCCGCTGACCAACATCGCCTCCGCCATCAACCGTGAGCCGCGCATCGTGGAACGGGTCAAGGAGCTGTGCATCATGGGCGGGTCCGTCACCTACGGCAACTGGACCCCTGCCGCCGAATTCAACATCTTCGTCGACCCCGAGGCGGCATCGCGCGTGTTCAACTCCGGTATGCACGTCAAGATGACTGGCATCAACCTGACCCGTCAATGCGAGCTGACCGCCAAGCACGTAGCCAAGTTCCGTGAGATCGGTACCAAGGCCGCGAACCTGGCCGCCGATCTGACCGATTTCTTCATCGGCGCATGCGAGGAGGAGTCCGAGCTGACGGGCGCCACCATGCACGACGCATGCGCGGTGGCATGGGTTATCGACCCGTCTCTGATCACTGCGGTCCCGATGCATATCGATATCGAGCTGCACGGCGCACTTACCCGCGGTATGACCGTGTGCGACTACCGTCATCTGCGCGGTACCGTGCCTGCCGTGGATCTTGAACGCACGCCGACGATGGGCTACCGCGGCGAAGAGCCGAATGCGGAAGCCGCGCTGGAACTCGACTTCCCCGGATTCGTCGACCTACTGAACAGCACCCTCGAAAACTACGACTGAGTCTTGCCCCTGAACAACCCCCTCCACCGCCGGCCGGCGACTCCAACCCCTTCTGGTCGGCCGGCGGTATCTCGCCTCCAATCCTCGACCAACGCCATGCGAATGAACGAAAGGAGCAATCCAATGGAGTACCGATGCCTGTTATGGGATTTCGATGGCACCCTTGCCGACACTGGCAGCGACGTGTGGAATTCCCTGACGTACGCCGCGCGTCGTGCTGGCGGGGCGATCGATGACCTGTACATGCGCGATGACGCCAATCTGGCCGATCCGATGGATGAGATCATGCGGCACGTGATCCCCTATCCCGGGGAGGCGTATCTGGAGACATTTGATGAGGATGTACGCGTACACTACCGCACGCTCAATGATTTTTCGCACACCAGACTCTATCCGGGCATTCAGAGCATGCTGAATGAGCTGAAGGGACATGGCGTACGCAATATCATCGTCACCAACAAGCCGGAGGGCGCATTGAGGCGCATACTCGGCAGCAAAGGCTGGGCGAACCTGTTCGACGATTGGATCTGCCCCGATTCCATACCCGGCCGTGAGGCGACGAAGGTCGAAATGATAGCCGAAATCGTTCGACGGCATGGCATCGCGCCGAGACAATGCCTCTATGTGGGAGACACCTTCAGCGACATCGAAGCTGCCCGGACCAACGGCATCTCCTGCATAGCGGTCACATACGGGGATGGCGACGAAATCGCGTTGCTCAGCAGAAACCCCGCATATGTGGCGCGCGACATCGCGGAACTCAACGACATTATGACGGACACCGTCATACACGCAAGGAGCATGATATGAGGGATTTCACCATATGCATCGGAACCACCTTCGTTTTCGGGCGCGACGCCGAAACCAAAGTGGGAGACGAACTGGGCGCAAAGGGCGTTTCCCGCGTGCTCATCCATCATGATGGCGGAGCATATCTGGAAACCAGCGGCTTGCTAGATGCCGTGCGCCGCAGCCTTGGACGGGCCGGCATTTCCTATACGGAGCTTGGCGGCGTGAAGCCGAATCCCCGACTGACGCTGGTGCGTGAAGGCATCGCCATCGCCAAAGCCCGCAATGTCGACGCCGTTGTGGCCATCGGCGGAGGCAGCGTCATCGATTCGGCCAAGGCAATCGCGCTGGGAGCCGCCGGAGAGCGTGACGTATGGGATTATTTCACCGGCAAAGTGCCGGTAGAGCGCACCCTTCCCGTCGCGGTGGTACTGACGTGCCCGGCATCGGGCAGCGAATCCAGCCAGGTCGCCGTCATCAACAATGAGCATGAGCATTCCAAGCTCACGCTGAGCGAACCAGTACTCCGGCCGGCATTCGCGTTCATGAACCCCGAACTCAGCGTCACGGTGCCGGCGTTCCCCACTGCCTGCGGCATTGTGGACATGTTCTCCCACATCTGCGAACGGTATTTCAGCGCCGACAACGAGATCGGCGTAATCGACCGTATGGCCGAAGGCGCATTGCGCACCTTGGTCGATGTCGGCCCGAAATCGTTGGCCGACCTTGCCGATTACGACTTGCGAGCGCAAATCATGTGGATCTCCACCATCGCGCAGAACAACACCCTCGGCGTGGGTCGTGAACAGGACTGGTCCACCCACCTGATTGCCAACGAGCTGAGCGCGCTATACGACACCCCTCACGGGGCCACCCTGTCAATCATCATGGGATCTTGGATGCGCGTGGCCAGCGAGAAGGCCCCGTTCCGTTTCGCGCGATACGCCACTGAGGTATTCGGCATCAGGCCCGGCTCGATGAACGAAACCGAACTGGCCCGGCGTGGCATCGCCGCAACGGAATCGTTCTTCCGCTCGCTAGGCATGCCTGTTTCCTTCAAGGACTTCGATCTGCCGGGCGACGGCATCGAACGCATGTTGGACAACATCGATTTCTACGGGCCGGACGCCACCATCGGGTCCATTGCCCGCCTTGATCGCGACGATTGCCGTCGCATCTACGAACTGGCTGTCACCGGTCCCGTCATGGGAAAGGAGTCCTGATGCGCATACTGAATTTCGGCTCGCTGAACATCGACTATGTGTACGGGGTGGATCATTTTGCGGCCAAAGGCCAGACCATCACCTCGCATGCGCTCGACGTGTTCCCCGGAGGCAAGGGACTGAATCAATCGATCGCATTGGCTCGTGCCGGCGCCGATGTGCACCATGCCGGCCAGGTAGGACGGGACGGCATGTTCCTGCGCGACCTGCTCGAATCCTGCGCGGTGGGCGTGACCTCGGTGGTAGTGCGCGATGATGTGCGCAGCGGCAACGCCATCATCCAAAACGATGCCAGCGGCGACAACTGCATTGTGCTGTACCCCGGCGCGAACCGTGCCATCGACCGTGATTTCGTCGATCAGGTGCTTGACGGGTATGGGAAGGGCGATTGGCTGCTGCTGCAGAACGAAATCAGCGAACTGCCCTATATCGTGTCCCGCGCCAAGGCCCGCGGCATGTTCATCGTGCTCAATCCCTCGCCGGCTGACTCGCGGCTCGACGAAGTCGATCTTGATGCCATCGGCTGTTTTGTACTCAATGAGGGCGAGGCGGCGATGCTCACAGGGGCCGAAGAAGATGGGGAGACACTGATCCGTGCGATGCGTGCGCGTTTCTCCCAGGCGGATATAGCCCTCACCCTCGGCGAGCGCGGTTCGATGTATTTGCGTGGGGACCACGTCGTCACGCAGTCCGCTTATCTCGTCGACACGGTCGACACCACGGCGGCCGGCGACACCTTCACCGGTTATCTCCTTGCCGACCTGATGTCCGACGAACCCATCGCCCATGCACTTGACTTCGCCGCGAAGGCCTCGGCCCTCGCGGTATCCAGAAGAGGCGCGGCGCCGTCGATTCCCATGCGAGAGGAGGTAGCTGTTTTTACTCCTTGCGCTCGCGCATAAGGCATTCCACCAAACTCAAACCAATAGAAAGGAATCAACATGACAGAAACCGCTGTCGAGGAGAAGGCGAACGGTATCCCGGTGCCTGAGGAGGGCACCGAAGAGTTTGCCCGTATGAACAAGATGGCAAAGATCGCCATCCCGATCGTACTGATCATCTTCACCATGGGCGTGCTGCAGCAGCAGGCTTTCGGCATGATCTATGTGAACATCGGCGACCAGCTCGGCCAGGCCAACCTCGCCCTGCTGATCACCTCGATTCCGGGCATCGTGCTCGGCATCGTGTGCGTGATCTACGGTTCTCTCGGCGACTTCGTGTCCCTGAAGAAGATGATGATTCTCGGCACGATCGTGTTCGTGCTCGGTTCGATCCTCGGCTGCTTCGGCGACCTGAGCATCTGGATCGTCATCGCCGCCCGTACCGTGCAGTCCGCAGGCTGGCAGGTCTCCGGCTCCATCTTCCTGGTGCTCGTCTCCAAGTACATCGAGAAGAAGAAGCGAGTCATCTGGTACGGCGTGTTCGTCGCCGTGTTCCGTATCGCCGCGGCTCTGGGCGTCTTCCTCGCCGGCTACATGACCCTTGTCGATTGGCGCATCCTCTTCGGTATCGGCATCATCGCGGTGTTCTTCATCCCGATCCTGGCCAAGAACCTGCCTGACGAGCATGCCAAGGGCGCGCGCATCGACGTGATCGGCTTCACGCTCATTGGCCTGTTCGCCGGCTCGGTGACCATGTTCTTCACCGACATGACTATCTTCTGGGGTATCGCGGTGCTGGTTACCGGCGTGGCCTTCGTGGTCTACATCAACAAGGCCGCGGATCCGTTCATCACCCCGGAGATGCTCACCAACCCGGCCTTCGCGATGACCATGATCGTCATCTTTGTCGGCTACTTCTTCAGCTACACCCTGAACGCCGGCTGCAACGCCATCGGCCTGAACGTGTACGGCATCGACTCCTCCCAGGTCTCCAACCTGCTGGTGTGGTCGATCATCCTCGCCGCCATCATGGGCTTCGCCGCTGGCCCGATCATCCAGAAGATCGGCCGCAAGGCCTCCATCATTCTGGCGCTCGCCTGCATGGGCGGTGGCCTGATCGCCGTTGCGTTCCTGATTCCGATGGGCCAGATCTGGGCTCTTGCCGTGGCGCCGTGCATCTACTACTTCGGCACCTCGTTCTTCTACCAGCCGATTGTGGATACCGCAACGCTGACCGTGGAGGCCGAGGAATCCGGACGTGCATTGGGCTTCAACGATCTGATGCAGGCCATCACCGGTTCGGTCGGTGTCGCGATCTTCGGCCAGCTCATGGCCAATGGCGCGATGAGCGGCGGCTCACTGTTCGGCACCGAATCCGGTCCGGCCTCGACCTATGCCAACGTCTTCATGGTCGGCGGCATCATCGTCCTGGGTGCGATGGTTATCTTCATCTGCTCGATGAAGATGATCTACAGCCGCTCCCGCGTCGCCGAAGACGAGAGCTGACATCAGGTCATATCGTCTGTTGATGTGACATTGATATCGCAAAGCCCGTGACCGGTGTATTCCGGTTGCGGGCTTTGCGCGTTACGCTAAGTAGTAAAGTAATTTACTGAAGTACTACGTAATGTTTGCATTGAGGGGATGATGTCATGGTCACGATGAAGGAAATCGCGCAGAAATCAGGCTTCTCGCAGGCCACGGTATCCCGGCTGCTCAATGGGGACCCGACATTGTCCGTCAAAGAGGAGACGCGACGTCGCATCATCGAGGTCAGCGAGCAGCTTGGCTACGCTACCGGATCACGCCGTATCGCATTGCCACGCCGTGTGGCCGTACTCGACAACGCCACCCGCGAGGAAGAACTGGCGGACGCCTATTTCGATGAACTGCGGTCCGTGCTCGGCGACAATGCCAGAGCCCAGCACATGGAACTCACGTCGTTTTCCCATATCGACGATCTGATTGCCAACGCCGGTGATTTCGACGGCTTCATTTCCATCGGACCGTCCGTACTCTCTTCGGATAAACTGTTGAAACTCCATCTGGTATTGCCCTATGGCGTATTCATCGACATCAATCCTGCGCCCAGCCTGTTCGATTCGGTACAACCGGATTTAAGCCAAACCATTTTGGACGCATTGGATGTGTTGGTGTCCTCGGGCAAACGACGCATCGGCTATATCGGCGGTACTGGCTTCACGATGGGTTTGCACGAATACCCGGAAGACAGCCGATTAACCGCATTCCGCAATTGGACCGAGCGTTTGGGGCTGGATGCGGAAGGCCTGATTTACGCGCAAGGCGCGTTCACTGTGGACACCGGGCGCACTCTAGGGGAGAAAGCGGCTAACGATCATCGAGATGACATGCCGGATGCGTTCATCGTGGCTGCGGACACGATTGCAGTCGGCGTACTGCAGGCGTTTACTGCTGCGGGAGTGCTGGTGCCTCGCGATACCAGTGTGATCAGTATCAATAACCAGGCCATCACCCAGTACACTTCGCCGACATTGACCAGTTACGATATCGATCAGAATGAGCTGGCCGATACTGCGATTACGATGCTTGCCGAGGTCATCTCCAGTCGGCGCACGCTGCACCACCACACCTTCATCTCCACCACCCTAGTAGTGCGTGACAGTTTCGTACCAGCACGATAAAGAAGTTCCCTCTGTGCGATAAAGAAGCTCCCTCTGTGGAGGGAGCTTCTTTATCGCTGTTAGAACAGTTCCAGATTCACGTCGAGCGTGTAGGCGCGATCGGCGGGCAGCTGGTACTGCTCATGGACGGGCGCGCCCCATGAATCGTCTCCGCCCACGCCCATTTGCGCGGCCAACAGGCGCAGGAACGTGTGACGGACCGGCGGCAACTCGTTCTGGTGGGTCGCCTCTTCCAGCATGAGTGAGCTGTACGGCAACAGGCTCGCCGCGAAATGTTCGCTGCCGGCCTGGCTGATACGCATGCCGTGTCCTTGGGCGTCAAGCACTTCGGCCCAACGCAAGTCTTCATGGTTGCCGGTCTCCTGCGGCACCAGATACGGTGCATTGTCTTCGGCCGCGGTGCGCTCGAAAATGCCGAGCTTGCCGCCGTGCAGACGGTCGTGATAGGTTTCCTCGGGGCCAAGGCCGTAGAAGCGCAGGTTCTCGTACTGCTTGGGAAGTGTCCATTCCAATCCGAATGCCGGCAGCGTCGGCGCATCGGTGGCACCGGCATATCGGGCGGTCAGATGTACACGTCCGCTGGCGGCATCCACCTCATAGCGCACGGCAACTTGGCAACTTGGGTTTCGCCCGGTTCGGCCAACGTATGACGAATGCCGCCAACGGGCACCAACCTCGTTGACGGCATTCGTCTTTCCAGGACACCGCAATCGCGGATGCATGCCGTTTACGCGTTGAATACGTATTGGTCAAGGCGGCGCATGGCCTCCTTGACGCGGCTCAAGGGCAATGCGAGATTGACGCGGATGCTGTAGGGGGCCTGGAACATGTCGCCGTCCTGCCATGCGACGCCCACATCCCAGCCGCGTTTCTCCAACTCGGGCAGGCTCAGGCCGTGGCGTTCGCACCACTGCTCGCAGTCGAGCAGCAGCATGTAGGTGCCTTCCGGTTTGGCCAGACTCACTCCTTGGAAATGCTTGGTGATGTAGTCGTAGGCGTAATCGACGTTGCCGGTGAGCACCGCCTTCAGTTCGTCGAGCCACTCATGGCCTTCGGGCCGGTAGGCGCCGATCAGCGCGTGCATGGAAAGCACGTTCATGTCGTTGTAGTGGCATTTCGAGCTTTTGGCCACGATGCGGTCCCGGAGTGTGGGATTGTAGATGATGTGGTAGCTTCCCACCAGTCCGGCGAGATTGAAGGTCTTGCTGGGCGCGTAGAACGCCACGGTCCTGTTGCGTGCGTCCTCGCTGACCGATTGGGTGGGGATGTGCTGGTGGTTCCCCAGAGTCAAATCGGACCAAATCTCGTCGGAAATGACCACGCAATCGTTGGCCTTGTACACTTCCATGGCCTTCTCGATTTCCCAACGTTCCCACACGCGCCCGCAAGGATTGTGAGGGCTGCAGAACACGGCCACGTGGATGTGATGCTCCTTGAGCTTCCTGTCCATATCCTCGTAATCCATGCGCCATACGCCGCGCTCGTCCAGCGTGAGCGGACTGTGGACGATGCGGTAGCCGTTGTTTTCGATGCTCCGGGTGAACCCGATGTAGGTCGGGCTGTGCAGCAGCACGCCGTCGCCGGGGGCGGCGAACGCGGTCAGCGCACTGATCACACCGCCCAGGACCCCGTTCTCGTAGCCGATCGCCTCCCGGGTCAATCCGGTGACCCCGTTGCGCGTGGACTGCCAGTCGATGATGGAGCTGTAATAGTCGTCGGTGGGGGAGAAGTACCCGTAGGCGGGATGCTTCGCCCGTTCGATGATGGCCTGCGGGATCGTGGGCACGGTCGGGAAGTTCATGTCCGCCACCCACATGGGGATGACGTCGAAACCCTCGCGTGGCGGGTCCGGCGCGAATCCCGGGTCGGTGCCCAGTCCGTCGACCGCGATCGAATCCATGCCATGCCTGTTCATGATGGACGTGAAATCATACGTCATTGTCCGACAATCCTTTCTCGGTCCGTGGTGGCCGGTCCCAATCTAAATCGGGCTCCTGACGGTGCCGTGGCCGTGGGCGGCGATTTGACCGCGTGGCGTGTTAGGATATGCACTGTTGTGAGGCAGTGATCCGTTATCAGCGGGGAGTCTTCGGAAGAACGGCGGCAATCGCCCAGTAGAACCGACGGGATCGGCCCGAGACAGCCGAACACAAGCGGTCGCGCAGGCTCGCGGCTCCGAGTGCAACAGTTCGGAGCGGCGCAACCGGTGCGATAAGCGAGGTGGTACCGCGGTGCGGAGCGCATACCAGCGCCCGTCATCGTCCTCGTAGGCAGGAACGGCAGACAGGGCTGTTCCGGGCGGAACACAGTCAGTTCCGGCTGCGAGGCGATTGACGCGATCGGCCCCACGGTTCGGTACGTGACATTCGTGAACCCAGCCGGCACATGTCGGCGCCCGGCAATCGCCATCAATGACGCTCCTGTAGGACCAGTGCACAGTACTAACAGGAGATTTACGGTGAGCGAAAACGTATATCCCAAGGCGAGCGAGGGCGGCGAGACCGCGCACGTCGCGCCGAACCCCAGCTTCCCCGACATGGAGGAGACCGTTCTCGACTACTGGGACAAGGACGACACCTTCCAGCAGTCCGTTGAACGCAACCCTTCCGGCGACCACAGCCAGAACGAATTCGTGTTCTTCGATGGCCCGCCGTTCGCCAATGGCCTGCCGCACTACGGCCACCTGCTGACCGGCTACGCCAAGGACGTGATCCCGCGCTACCAGACCATGAAGGGCCGCAAGGTCAACCGCGTGTTCGGCTGGGACACCCACGGCCTGCCCGCCGAGCTTGAGGCGCAGAAGGAGCTCGGCATCGACTCGGTCGACCAGATCGAGAAGATGGGCATCGACAAGTTCAACGACGCCTGCCGCGCTTCTGTGCTGAAGTACACCAACGAATGGCAGAACTACGTGCATCGTCAGGCCCGTTGGGTGGACTTCGAGCACGGCTACAAGACCCTGAACATCCCGTACATGGAATCCGTGATGTGGGCCTTCAAGCAGCTCTACGACAAGGGCCTGGCCTACCAAGGCTACCGCGTGCTGCCGTACTGCCCGAAGGACCGCACGCCGTTGAGTGCGCACGAGCTGCGCATGGACGCCGACGTGTACCAGGACCGCCAGGACACCACCGTATCCGTGGCCGTCAAGATGCGCGATGAGGACGACGCCTACGCCGTCTTCTGGACCACCACCCCGTGGACCGTGCCCACCAACTTCGCCATCGTGGTCGGCGCCGACATCGACTACGTCGAGGTCCGCCCGACCGAAGGCAAGTTCGCTGGCAAGAAGTTCTACCTCGGCAAGGATTTGCTGCCGCATTACGAGAAGGAACTCGGCGAGAATTACGAGGTCGTGCGCGAACTCAAGGGCAACGAGCTGGCAGGCCGACGCTACTACCCGGTCTTCCCGTACTTCGCGGGTGACGAGGCCGAATCCGAAGGCCACGTGCCCGGCCCGAACGGCTACACGATCTTCACCGCCGACTACGTCGACACCGTCGAAGGTACCGGCCTGGTTCACCAGGCTCCCTACGGTGAGGACGATATGAATACGCTGAACGCGCACGGCATCAAGAGCACCGACGTGCTCGACGATGGCTGCCGCTTCACCGCGCAGTGCCCTGACTACGAGGGCGATTTCGTGTTCGACGCCAACCTGCCGATCCTGCGCAACCTGCGCGCCGGCGACGGCCCGCTCGCCGAGATTCCGGAAGAACGCCGCGCGATCCTCTTCCAGGAGAAAAGCTACGTGCACTCCTACCCGCACTGCTGGCGTTGCGCCACCCCGTTGATCTACAAGCCGGTGTCCTCCTGGTTCGTGTCCGTGACCAAGATCAAGCCGCGTCTACTGGAATTGAACCAGCAGATCAACTGGATCCCGGGCAATGTCAAGGACGGTCAGTTCGGCAAGTGGCTCGCCAACGCGCGCGACTGGTCCATCTCCCGCAACCGCTTCTGGGGTTCCCCGATCCCGGTGTGGGTGAGCGACGATCCGAAGTACCCGCGTGTGGACGTCTACGGTTCGCTCGAAGAGCTCAAGGCCGACTTCGGCGACTATCCGCGCGACAAGGACGGCAACATCAACATGCACCGTCCGTGGATCGACAACCTGGTCCGCGTCAACCCGGACGACCCGACCGGCAAGTCGCACATGCACCGTATTTCCGATGTGCTCGACTGCTGGTTCGAGTCCGGTTCCATGTCGTTCGCGCAGTTCCACTACCCGTTCGAGAACAAGGAGAAGTTCGAACAGCACTTCCCGGCCGACTACATCGTGGAATACATCGGCCAGACCCGCGGCTGGTTCTACCTGCTGCACGTGATGGCGACCGCCCTGTTCGACCGCCCGGCGTTCAAGAACGTGATCTGCCACGGCATCGTGCTCGGCTCCGACGGCCAGAAGATGTCCAAGCACCTGCGCAACTACCCGGACGTGAACGGCGTGTTCGACAAGTACGGTTCCGACGCCATGCGCTGGTTCCTCATGTCTTCGCCGATCCTGCGTGGCGGCAACCTGATCGTCACCGCCGAAGGCATCCGCGACACCGTGCGCCAGGTCATGCTGCCAGTGTGGAGCTCCTACTACTTCTTCACCCTGTACGCCAACGCGGCCAACGGTGGGGCCGGATTCGACGCCCGCCAGCTGCGCACGGACGAGGTCGCCGGCCTGCCGCAGATGGATCGCTACCTGCTGGCCCGTACCCGTCGTCTGGTGCTGGCCGCCGAGAAGTCGCTGAACGAGTTCGCAATCTCCGACGCCTGCGATGCGGTCTCCGACTTCATCGACGTGCTCACCAACTGGTATATCCGCAACACCCGTGACCGTTTCTGGAATGAGGACGCTTCCGCGTTCAACACGCTGTACACCGTGCTTGAGGCGTTCATGCGCGTGCTTGCGCCGCTGGCCCCGATGGAAGCCGAGTCCGTGTGGCGTGGTCTGACCGGTGGCGAGTCCGTGCACCTGGCCGATTGGCCGTTCGTGGTGGACGAGAAGACCGGTGAAGACACCGAACTCGGCCGTGTGCTGGTCGACGATCCGGCCTTGGTGGACGCGATGGAGAAGGTGCGTGAGGTCGTCTCCGGCACCCTGTCCCTGCGCAAGGCCGCCAAGATCCGCGTGCGCCAGCCGCTTTCCAAGCTCACCGTGGTGGTCGAGAACGTGGACGCCGTCAAAGCCTACGACGAGCTGCTGAAGGCCGAACTTAATATCAAGAATATTGAGTTCTCGACTCTGGAGGACGCCTCCGCCCACGGTCTGAAGATTGTTCACGAGCTGCGTGTGAATGCCCGTGCGGCGGGTCCGCGCCTCGGCAAGCAGGTGCAGTTCGCCATCAAGGCCTCCAAGTCCGGCGACTGGCATGTCGATGCTGCGTCCGGTGCGCCGGTGGTCTCGACGCCGTCCGGCGACCTTGCGCTGGTCGAAGGCGAGTACGAGCTGATCAACCGCGTGGAAGAGGAGAACGCCACCGAGGCCGCCGCTTCGGTCTCCGCCTCGCTGCCGACCGGTGGCTTCGTAATCCTCGACACCGCGCTGGATGCCGATCTGCTGGCCGAGGGCTACGCCCGCGACGTGATTCGTTCTGTGCAGGACGCACGTAAGGCTGCCGATCTGGACATCGCGGACCGCATCTCGCTGGTGCTGACCGTGCCTGCTGACGACGTGGCCAAGGTCGAGCAGTTCCGCGACCTGATCGCCCACGAGACGCTGGCGACCTCCTTCGAGGTGAAGGAAGGTGCCGAGCTGATCGTAGAGGTTGTTAAGGCGTGATGCTGATGGGCGGCTGAGCTAAGGCTCTTCAATCGGCTTGAAACGATTGCGGGCATCCGATATACAGTGATTCAATGAACACTGCATGTCGGATGCCCGCATTTTTCGTGCGTTTATGCGTCTTTTCGACGCATCCCTATTTTGAAAAAATCTAACTTATTCAAGTTTTTCAAAATAGAAGGGAACGGTTATACCTCTCATGGCTTGTAAGGTGTCGCTCCAATCGTCGTTAGCTACACTTATCGCGATAAGTGTGGCTAACAGCGGAAATGGTAGTGTCCAAGTCGCCGGTAGATGTATTGCGTATGTTCGGCCAGCCACTCGTATCCCGTCTACCCTGCTTCATCTAGTGCCGATGCCCGCTTGGGAACAGCGTAAGTTGGGCGAATTGTTTGATTACGAACAGCCTCAGCCATATATTGTGAGGGGAACTGAGTATGACGATTCCTTCCCCACACCAGTTTTGACTGCCGGTCAAAGTTTCGTTCTGGGATACACAAATGAGAAGCAGGGGATTAAGATGGCGAGCCCTGAGCATCCCGTTATCATTTTTGATGATTTTACGACTTCGAGCCATTTTGTTGATTTCCCCTTTAAAGTCAAGAGTTCTGCTATAAAACTGCTGACTCTTCGCGACAAAAACGAAGACATTCATTTTGCATACCAGGTACTGCAAAATATTGCCTACACGCCTGTGAGCCATGAGAGGCACTGGATTTCTAAATTCGCGACTTTCGCAACTCTCATGCCGGAGTGTAAATCCGAGATGCAGGCAATCGGGCATTTCATGTCAAACCTTGATGGCCTCATCACCCTTCATCAGCGTAAGCGTCTATCTATTCGGCAAAGGAGCCCCGTGTGGTCATAAACACAATAAACGAAGAAATGTCATTCTGCGATTACTACTCGCAATGGGTCGACGTCTACAAGGAAGGCGCGATTCGGGAGGTGACGATGAAGAAATACAAACTCACACAGGCGTGGCTGAGAAAGCTTATCCCTGATCTTAAGCTTTCTGAGTTCGATCGTGTGAGTTATCAGAAACTCATCAATGGATACGCCGAACATCATGAACATCAAACAACGATGGGTTTTCATCACCAACTGAAAGGGGCCATTCTTGATGCTGTTGATGAGGGCCTAATTCAAAGAGATCCCACTCGAAAAGCAATCATCAAAGGGAAGCAGCCGAGACAAAAGAAGACGAAATATCTTAACCAATTCGAACTTCATGCTGTCCTTGCTGACTTGAAGCTTGACCCGATACCTAACTGGGACTGGCTGATATTGCTGGTGGCAAAAACCGGTTTACGTTTCTCCGAAGCATTGGGTCTTACTCCTGATGACTTTGATTTCGTCCACCAGACTTTGTCTGTCAATAAGACTTGGAATTACAAGAACGGAGGTGGCTTTGTTCCAACAAAAAATGCTTCTTCGGTGCGTAAAGTACAACTTGATTGGCAACTCATCATGCAATTGTCCGTCCTGCTGAAGAACTTGCCTGACGACAAGCCTATCTTCGTGAACGGTAAGGTGTACAACTCGACCGCAAACGGTATTCTGGCCCGGCATTGCAAACAAGCCGGAGTACCCGTGATCTCGATTCACGGCTTGAGACATACCCATGCCTCATTGCTGCTGTTTGCTGGCGTTTCAATTGCGAGCGTGTCCAAGAGACTGGGGCATGCAAGCATGAACACAACGCAGGAAACATATCTGCATGTCATCCGTGAATTGGAGAACAAAGACGTTGACATCGTGATGAGAGCCCTATCCACCCTTATTTAGCAAACCACAGACGCTTACGCTGATGAAGGGTGATGAGGGAGTCAAGTCGGGAGAAGAAGGAACCGATAGCCTGCTGTTCGGCCTTTGAAGGT